>Ga0302274_10005456_pt1 | contig 10778 bp, 12 predicted proteins | sample III_Bog_N2_1_FD_198755 | JGI IMG/M metagenome (GOLD analysis project Ga0302274, IMG submission 198755) | Peat permafrost microbial communities from Stordalen Mire near Abisko, Sweden - III_Bog_N2_1 | ecosystem: Environmental > Terrestrial > Soil > Wetlands > Peat | place: Sweden: Abisko...
TCAGCAGGGCGCCGAGCGCCGGCAGGTAGGTCCGCAACAGGCCCATGATCTGATCGGTGGAAGGTACATAATTCATGATGTTGACTCCTATGAAAATCTGGCAAATTCGCCATGGAGTTTGTGCGCAGCAACTACGTATGCAAAGTGGGCAGCAGCGGGACATAAGAACGAACCAAGATAAATGGTTTTTCCATCATGCCGTATCGCCGAATCCCAACTTCGTTTCCGCTTTTTATGCACTCCCTTGAGACGCGTCTTGCTACGTGACTGAAGTTTTTGATTGGCTCCATTCTGAGATCGATTTGCTTCCCGGAGGTTTTTCCACCGATCATTCGACTTCATGAGATCGATATGGTCGATTATATTTTCCGGCATATTTCCGGTCATCAAAAGAAATGCCAGATGTGTTGACCTGTATCTCTTCCCAAGAATCGTCACCACTCTATAACCATCAGAATAGATACACCCAGCAATGCTGCCAATTCGGGCCTTCCCTCTACTTATAAGCCACAGCAAGTTGCCGCTTTCTGGATCGTATGACATTATCTTTTTCAAGTCATCGAAAGAGATCATGCTGGTTCTCCTGTATGACTCACCTCGACATGCGTGCTGAGAATCAGGAATAGCATATCGGGCGACAGACGATGAAGCGGTTTGGTCAGGGGCCACGGGAAAAATGGATACGGGTTCTGCCGCAGTCCCCATCCCATCTCTGCCGAGCAGATCAGGCTGCCAACATCGTGCAGGTTCAATGACGGGTCGGCGAAGTCGGCAATCGACTTAATATCATAGGGCGAGCCGATGCGTGAGACGACGTGGTTGTAGAAGCACAACTGCTGATCCAGTGTACAGGGCAGATCGACGAACTTCTGCGACTTCGTTCCATCCGGCAACGTCATGAGTTTTTCAGCATCGTACCCGGCGGGACGCGCTACCATCCCGTCAGGTTCGTGTTGGCCCAGCCACCGTCCGGCAATCGACTGATCCGGCCAGTCGAGTGGGATGACGCATTCGACATGAGATGGCACGAAGGGGACAGACAATCCCGCCTGAAACCGAATGGCGGATGATATAAAATCGTTCTCGGTGACAAACCGTAACTTAATGTTGCCGTCGCTCATGATCTACCCCTGAATTACCCGAGTGACGATCTCGACAAGCCGCACTTCAGTTTTAACCAGCGCCCGAAAGCCATCCTCGAAATGAACATCCGCATCTTTCGTGTGAAGCACCTCGGCCCGAAACTCCGCGACAATCAGATCCTTCAGGACTTCGATAAATCCTTCGGCAATCTTGGCCTTGGCGTCGTCCAGTTTCACGCGACTGCCGGTGGCGCAACTGGCTCGGAAGCCATCTTGAGTGACAGTGCCTCACAGCGATCGTTACGACCGAACCAGTCCGATGCGAACTTCTGTTGCGACGGATCGTGCGCGATGATGGCGGCGTAGAACTGGCGCTCGTCATCGTGGAAAGCAAGGATGATCGGTTTCGGATCGGTGATCGCCGCCACGGCCTTCGATGTTTTGTCGCCCCAATCGCCATCTGCGGTGAGACCTAGACACTTTTGCAGAAGTCGTGTCCCGCGCCCCGTGCCGCCATTGACGTTGATGTTGAACATCGACAGGTCCAGCCCGGCTGGTAGGCTCGGGCAATGCGGCATCCAGTAGCTCTGCCAATAAATCGCGTTGTATTGATCGGTGGTAATTGCCCTGATCGACGCTAACGGCAAGCCCTTTTCGTGCAGCCACAAGTGATACTCATATTCTGTGATTCCGAAGTCGGTTGGGCCGCCGTGGTCGCCGGGGGTGTTGGAATAGCCGCCCTCCTCCTTGAGAATGAAGGGCATGCAGGCAAGAAAACGTGGGGATGTTTCTGTGGTCATGTGATCCTCTGCGACAAGATCGGTCATCATAGTCTTCCGTAAATCTTGATTGTGCCGGTATTGATATTCCCGGAATTGGTCGTGACCTGAAAGCCACTAATCGCTCCCGCCGTATTCCACACGCCTGTTTCAGCAGCATAGACCACACCCGTATTATCTGCGCGGATATAGCTGATCTCTGCTTGATAAGGCGAAAGCTTGTTCACTGACGGATTGAACAGATGAACGGTACCGTTGAGACCCCCGGATGTGCCGGAGGGTACGTTGAACGTCGTGTCGGTCGAGCTGTTCCAGGAAAGAAGCGTTCCCGTCGTGATCGATGCTACGTTTGTAGGGGCACCGCCATCCGCCGCAACGCTAGTATTGAGATACCCAGAGTTCTTGAACGCACCGCCCGAATAAATTTGAAATGTGAACGCGGCCCCGTTCGTCGCCGGGACCAGCGCCTCGAACACAACCATGTAATCTTGATATGTCGAGGTGATGCTGCTTGTGTCACCAAGCGTCGTCGCCGAATTACTTGCCGTTAAGGTATTCAGCAGCACCCAGCAACCGGATTTAAACGATGGGTCTGCGCTCGCTCCGTTGCTATTTATGCACTGGGCTGTCGTCCCTGTGCCAGTATTCGCCATAGCCGACGTGCCCTCGAAGATCGCGAGGCCGTGAGCGGTTGTCGTGGCATTGATCGACAACGCTCCATTGGTTGACCCGACTACTTGCAGTGGGCCGGTTACAGTCATGTTCCCCGTAGAACCCCCAAGAGACGAGACGCCTGATGCAAGCGCTCCAATCGCCTGCGTCAGGGTCGCATACTTCAGCGCGCCGCTCGCAGCCTGATCTTGAATCATGATCAGGTCGCTTCCGGCTGGCGTCGTCTTGTTGGTTAGCGCGCCAACGGTGAACGGCGCATAGTTTGCCGTGCCGCTGGTGGCATTGCCGAGCAGCGACCACGCCGTGGCGTCCTGTACAATGTTTGCTAGCGTGACGAAGTTTGCACCAGAGAACGTCGGTGTTCCTGAGAATGTGCCGGACAGCGCGCCGCCAGCAATTGATGGAGCCGTATTAAGCACCATCGAGCCGGTGCCGCTGACTGAGTTGGAGAGCGTGACGCCGCCATAGGTCAGTGCGGCGCTTAACGTCGTCGCCGGGGTAATCGTCACCGCTCCGGTCGAGACGGAGCCGATGCCGATGGTCCCTGTTCCCTTGGCGTTGATCGTCAGGTTCGTGTTGCTGCCGCTATCAATAGTTGCGAGTGCCACGGTGCCGCCGGTCACTGCACCAGTAACGCTTAGACCAGCAACTTGCAGCGCCGTGGACGAGTTGACGACGAACGCCGGGTTGGTTGTGCCATTTGCACCTACTGCTAACGCCGTAGCCGAGGCAGACACAATGTCAGCCGCCCCGGCATAAATCGCCCCACTAACACCAACCCCTCCGGTTACAGTTAATGTACCCGTAGATGTAGAAGTTGAAGCAACGCCAGCCGTCAACCCGACCACGCCGTTGGCGGCCATCGAAGCCACGACCCCTCCCGAGTTGGAAACCTGCCATGAATTTCCCGTTCCGAGATTGGTTATTGCTAAACCGACGCCAGCGCCTGTAGCGTTTTTTACAACAGTCAGTGCAGTCCCGCCGTTCGTTGAAGTGCTGTAATAGCCTCCGTTCTGTAGGCCCTGCATGTTGGTGAGAAAGGTGTTGCTGGTCGTCGTGGCAGAAAGAGCGCTCTGCGTTCCTAGATTGGTGATGGCTAGAGCCGATGCGGTCTGGGTGTTGGCGTTGGCGACATTCAGGCCGTTATTGAACGTGAATTGCACGAGAGGATCAGTTGACCCGAACACAAGAGCATCGTTCAAATAGCCTAGCTGAGTCCGGACGGTTGGAGTCGTGAGGCCGTAGCCGTTGAAGGAGAAGTAAGGACTGGTGCCCTGTGTTCCGGCGCTCGTTGCCGAGTTCTGCGAATTGGTCAGCGAGATCATTGGCTGTGATCGAGTGCTGTCAATTTGGAGAGCAGATGATCCTGTAAGGTCCGAATACTGATGAATCACTATAGCGGTATTCGCCCCGGCCCCCGGTGTCGGTGACGATGGATTGTCCGCGTAGTTGTGAACTTCAATGCCGTAGTCACCTGTCGCGGCGGAGTAGTGCTCGCTTCGGATCAACGAGAGTGTCCCTCCAGTTGTGTCCATAAAATTTTGTTGGGCCGTGAAAGTGTTGGTCGCGTTGGTGACCGCGCAAAATGTGCATGGAAATGCTGCCAGCGCCACGCCATTCACATAGTAGGTGCCCGAGATATCGACATTGCCAGCCCCGGTCACCGAGCTTCCTGACGGAGCCCCGACCACCACGCTGCCAAGCGCATACTGGATGTTGCCGTTGCCTACGATGGTCCACGGGTCGGGGACTGGACCGGGGCCGCCCGTACCTTGCGCAAGCGCCGCTGTGGCAAACAACGAGAAGATGGCCGCGAGAATCTTGCGCATGGTTTCAGCCTACAATCGAAGTGAACTTGTGGCCCGAACTAGCGGCGTTGACGAGGATCGCCGTGGTCTGGCCGGGGATGCCGTTGACCCATTGGCCCGGCACGAGCGTCATCACGGTGCCATTGCCTGACCCCGCCGTGCTGCCCGGAGTCGCGCCCGTGATATCAACATAGAGATTTTCCGCAACGCTGAGTCCTTGATCCGCAGCGTATAGCGGGTTGACGATCAGCGCGTAGTTGATCCCGGTCGGCACCGCGTTTACGGCTGTCACTGCCGTGCCTCCCGTCACGACTTCATTCGCATTTCCGGCAATTGGCGTCACGGTCATTGCGTCACCTTCTCCTCAAGGACTTTCTTGGTCCAGTCGATAATGGTCTCGGAGGTAAGCCCGTCAATCTCGGCAAGAAGCCCCGCAGCCCTCCGCTGGATTTCGTCGATCTGATCGCGCGCCGATGCCTGATCTTCAAGAAACCGGCGATCTTCCTCGGTCCAGTTTTCCTCGCCCTTCTTTGTGATGTCGTGTTCGCGATACTGGAGAGCGCGATGGCGAGTGGTCGGCGAGATTTTCTCAATGGCTGCGGTCTCATCGCTCAGCACGCGATGGACTAGATCGGCCTTGGCCTGCGCCAACTGCGCTTCCGCCACTTCCGCATCGTCGTTGTAAACCTCGTACTGTCCATCGCCCGACAATACTGCCGCGATCAACGGATGGGCGTGCGGCGCTGGATATGCCTGATGCCGTGCCGCTACGGCCCTCTCATGCTCCTGCGCAGCCGCCGTGAACTTCTCGCCGTTGCCGTCGAAATCCTTGAAATTCGGAGCGACCAACTCGGGAAGGGCCTTGTCCGCCTCTACCCGTTTCATGTGATCGGCGTGCGCGGACTTCTCGGCAAGGTAGCCGTCCACGATTGCGGGGAATTTCTCGTGGTCTATCCCCGCCGCCGTCAATGTCGATTTCAAAATCCGGTTGGGCATGTTGAACCTTTCAGGCTACCCGCGCAAATTCACCATGATACTTTTGGCGAGCGCTAATAATAGCGGTTTTGGCCTCTCTCGCCCGCAAATTTCCTGATCTAGCATTATAGATCAGCCACTCTCGCAATTTAGAAGCGGGAGGGAGTGGTTTGGTTTTTCTTCGCTTGGCTGTCATGACTACAACTTAAAATAATAGGTGCCGAGCATGGTCTGCTGCACTGTGTTATGCGCCGTACCGCTGCCCGCGTTGGCATTGGTGATCGTGGTGTTCTGTGCGGTAGGAGAAATCGTGCCGACGCCGAAGTTGTAGCCGGGGCTGAAAGCACCACCAGTATTAGTGCCAGAGATGTTACCGGGTAGCTCTGCGTTCGTGGTGTGGATATGCGTTGGATTGCTCAGCACGTTGGCGTGGCTATGCAAAGCCAGTTCTGCTGTGACCAGCGTGTGAAGGTTTTCGCCGACAATCGATCCCGGTGTGGTCGAGCTGCCGATGGTGACCGGCACACTGGCCCACCATGTCGTGCCGCCAACATCGAGGCCCGCGATGGTAAGGCCGCGCATGTCAGGAATGGTGATGCGCTTGTTTGCCGCGAAATCAGCCGCCGCACTCACGCCGCGCGTGCTCGCCCCGCCTCCGCTCGTCAGGACCGGACATTGCGTCTGAGAGAAGTTCGTCCACACCCATGTAAACAACGCGCTAGCATTGGCGTTGGCGTAGCTTGATCCGGACGACCCGTTGCCAATGGTGAACCCATTGGTCGAGGTATCGCCGACCCAGCCGGTGATGCTTTCCTGCGTTGGACGCCACTTCACGTCACCCGTGGTGGCAAGTCCCGTTCCTGATAATGACTGCGATGCTCCGGTGAGAATTGCCGCCGTGCCCGCCGCATTTATAACCATCGGATAGGCACCGCTCGCCAGAAGCGTATTTGATCCGAGCGCGGTCCCGTCAGGGTTGACGATTGGAATGGCGCCGGGGCCAAGGCTGACCGTGCTCGCCCCGGTATTCGTGTTGGTCGGGAAAAGAGTGAACGGCATCCCCGCAGGATAGGCGGTGAGCGCTGGCGTCATCACAGCCACGTAGGCGTTGGCCGACCCGGTGTCGGTCGCGATATTGTAGCTGCCGGCCTGCGCCTGCGCCTGTTGGACGAAGTTGTTCACCATGGCGCGCGTTACCCAAAGCGCGATGTAGTCGCCCGCGCTCCAGCTTTGCGCCGTGGTGCCGTCCTGCCCGCGCACCACGGTAAGCACGTCCCCGGTGACGGCGGTGACCAGAACGATCTCGCGCAAGAGTTTGGTCGCAGCGTCATAGAGCGTGGCGTAGAACACCTGCGACGAGGAGGAAATGACCGGAAACTTCGCGCCCCCTCCAGAGTTTAGCGTTATGCTGAGCGCGGTCGAAACAATCCCGCTTGCAAGTTGCGACGTGGCCTGATTCTGGAAAACCTGAGTGGTCATCTGATTATGCCGTGACGTTCGCTGTTATCTGGAAAGGAAACTGCACGGCCTGCGAATCGATGGCCTCTTTCAAAATCTGTGCATTGGGATTCGTTCCCAGATTGATGTTGCAGGTCTGGCCTGAAAACGAAACGCTGATTCCGTATGTGTTGGAAGTATCCACGTCCACCCCATTCGCCCCGTTGAGGAATCGCACGATCCGTCGCTTCATCCACCGGATGTTTACAACATTTCCGTCCCCTTTGTAGAAATTCCACGTCATGATCCTCTTGAAAATGTCGTCAGAGGTCGCCGTGACGTTCTGGGTGGTGGACAGAAATATATCATCCAGCGCGGGCGGATCGTTCAATCCGTAGGTATCGAGCGGTCCTCCGTTGTTGGAAAGCCCCGAGGCCAGTGCGGGCCGGGTCATCCCATAGATACCCTCGGCCACCCAATCGAGCAGCGCCCCCGTGATAAGCGGCCCGGTATAGACCGGCAAGTTGATTGTGTTGAACAGCGTGAGGTACTGCTGCGCCATGTTGTTGTAGGCGTCCACGAGCGCTTGCAGGTTCTCGTCGTCGTTGTATTGCTCGTAGAGATATGACGGGATGATGTTCTGCACGGTAGTCGGGCCAGCCGGTGGGAATGTCGCGGGGATCGGCGTGGGCGGATAGGGCGTTGGCGTCTGGATGAACACCGCGCTGAATTTATGCCCCGAGGTCGCCGCGTTGACGCTGACGTTTCCGGTAAACCCGGTCGGTACTCGAAACGTATTGCCGGGCCACAATGGTGAGCACGTCGCAGTCTCATGGGTAACCGCGACGTTCACCATGTCGATCCACAAGGGCTCAACGGCCGTGATGCCCTGATCCGCCGCGATGCTTGGGTTGGTGATGATCCCGCCGATCATGGGACCATAGAACGCATAAACCGCCGTGCCACCGATGTAGACGGTGCTCGCGGCGGCTGGATAAAGTTTGAAGGGCGCGTTCATACATTAGCCCTGACTGATCACGATGCCAGCATTGACCGCAAAGAAGAAACTTTCGGGATCGCCCGCGATGATGCCCGTGCCGGATTCCGGAGACACACCAACCCCATTGATGTTCACCGAGAACACCATGCGTGTCAGGTTCTGCGGTGGGATGATGCTGGAAACCGCGTTTTGAAACGTATTTTGCAACTCGAACAGGTTCATCGGCTGGCCGGCGGGGAGCCCGTTCACATAGGCCACAAGCGCGGGCTGCCCGAGCTGCGCGACAGAGTTCGCTGACACAGTGTTGGTCGCGTTCGTGTTCCATGTCAGCGTCATGGTCACGATCTGCTCGGGCGGATTCACAAACGGGATCGTGTAGGTGTCCGGATAGTCGTATAGGTTCACGCTGATGTTGCGCAGGTTTGGCGTGATGACCCCGCCCGATACATAGGCCCCGTCGCTCGTGGTGTTGATCCCGATGCTAAAGGTCGTGGGAGACAATACGGTGGCCGTCAGGCTTACCCCGTTGATCGCGGTCATCAGCGCCGATGCGCCGACAACCCCGGTTGCGACAAATACCTGCCCGGACGTGTAATTGTGATTGAGGTTCGTGGTGATCACGCCCGGATTCGCATTGGTGATTCCGGTAATCCCAAGCGTCGATCCGACCAGCGTCGAAATATCGAACAACGACTGGTTGATGGCATAGGCCACCTGATAGGGATCGCCGCCACCGCAGATAATCTCCCAGCCGCCGCCGATTCCGATGATCTGGCGAACTGACACAAGGTTGGTCTGCACGCCGGGAACCTTGCCGAGCAGGGTCTTGAGGTAGGACTGCATCCCTTGGCCGATGGCCTGCCCGGCCTGCAAGACGGTTGATCGGTACTCCTCCTCGGTCTGGGCCGCGCCCGCAGGCGTACCCGCCGTGGGGTTCGTGACGGTCAGGGGAAAGCCCGTGGGAGGCTGTGTGACGAGCTGGGTGACGGTGCCAGAGGGGACGGCCCACGCGCCCGTGGTGTTCGCCAGACAGAACAGCGGCAGGCTCATGAAGTCCGCGCCGGTCACCCCGCCGTCCTGCACCACGTACTGATAGGCTCCGTCAGAGACCGTATAGCCCTGCGGTATCTGCTGACCCGCCACATTGGCCGTGGAGGTAAACACCACATAGACGCTGGTGTTGCTCGCCTGCCCCGGCGTCACCCCATAGACCGGCCCGAGCTGGGACAAGATAAACGGGTTGGCCGTCAGCGGGCCTACGTTGTTCAGAAGTTCAACCCATGCCGCATCGATCAAGGTCAGCGCACCAACGTCGGTCGAAGAGATGTCCTCGATCAACGAACCCGGAAGGTCTGCCGTCAGCCCCGGCGCTTGCGCAGTGGCCAAGGCAAGAAGCTGGGCCAGCAATGATGCCGGCGTCTGCGGTTGCGCCCCCGCGCTCGTGATGACGATTGGAACGGCCATCCTATATCACCACCATCTGGAACGGCGTGCCCTGGCTCGTGGTCAGGTTCACTTGATAGACCGGCGTTGGCAACTGCTGCGCCGTGATCGTCAGGCTGGCAAAGAACGGGGCGAACCGCTGTTGCGTCAGCGAGACGTACAATGTCGGGAAAAGCTGCTGGACGACAGACGGGTGAGCCGGCAATCCCCAATTTCCATAGAACGGCGATTCGTTGAGATTGAGCAAAAGACACTGCGCCAGCGCCGTGATGTAGACGTAGCTGTTGTCCCCGTTTGGCAGGGTTTCGACTTTCACCCAGGGTCCGGGCAAATTCGAGTTGGTGCGTGAACGTCCCCAGATTCGTGCCATCAGACGGGCGGTCCTGTATCGAACGAGCCAGACGAGTGGCCCGTGTAGGGATGGATATGCGCCGAGAATACCCGGCCGTCCAGCGTAGCGTCGGCGGCGGTCAGCGTCCCCGTTGTTTCCAAAGACGATCCACCAAGATTGATGATCGCGCCAGTAGTTGCCCCGCTCACGACACCGTTGAAAAACACGGGACCATTGAACTCGATTCCCGCCGCACTATTGATCACGACGCCAGATGCGCTGACCTGAATGTTGATTGATCCAATCTGGATTGTGTGGACGCCGCTGGCATAGGTGTAATTGTTTTCCGCTGTCGTCACGTCGCGAATGATCACGCCGTCCGGCCCATAGATCACATACGAATTGGTATCGACCGCAAATAAGTTGGTATTTCCGAACGGGACAAACACGCACGCGGAAAGATTGGCTGGAATTGTCAGGTCGGCCACGCCAGAGCCAAGCCCGCTCATCGCGCCGAGCTGCGCATCGGCCGGAACGAGAAATCCCTTGCACCCGGCTTGAACCGGCTGGCGCGCGTACTCTGATCCCGCGACAGGAACCGTGATCGTTGGCGGCGTGAAGATACTCTGGATTTCCAGCTTCACCGTGACGACCATAGACGATACCACCGAGACCACAGAGCATGGCAGGCTTCGTCCCAGCAATTGATCCGCTTCCGCGATCCGCTTGGCGGCAAAGCGGTTCAACGATTGGGTAAGCGGGATCTTCTGACTGTTGTCGGACATGTGTTCAGCTATTCGTCCCCGGAACGACTGTTGCTACTTCATATGTTGTAACCCACGAATCACCACTACGCTGCCGGAAATTGCCGATATGCCTGACCTTCTGGATTTGAAACGTGCCTTGAAATGCCGACTTCGATCTGGCCTGAGACTGACTGGCCGCCGTAGTGAATGACTGAATGGCTGACTGCCCGTTGTTTCCAACAGGAAATTTTATCTGATCTCCCACCTTGAGGTCGGCGCGCATTGGGCATTTGAAGCTGATCTTTCCCGGTGCGAACCAAGTCGGCTGACCAATAAAATCATTGAAGTTTAGAGTGGTCACATTGGATTGAGTTTGCGTGCCATCCGAGATGATAAAGCTGCTTGTTGATGCGACATCGGCGTTAATCGAAACGCCGTTATACCCTGCGGTTGTTATGATTGACCGGCTGACGCGATAGGCCCATTGCGACAATTCGGTCAGGGA
>Ga0302274_10005460_pt1 | contig 10772 bp, 7 predicted proteins | sample III_Bog_N2_1_FD_198755 | JGI IMG/M metagenome (GOLD analysis project Ga0302274, IMG submission 198755) | Peat permafrost microbial communities from Stordalen Mire near Abisko, Sweden - III_Bog_N2_1 | ecosystem: Environmental > Terrestrial > Soil > Wetlands > Peat | place: Sweden: Abisko...
GGAGTCAGTGGAACCACGGGAACTGTGAAGGGCTGCATGAGATCGTCTCCTTAAAAAGTAAGAAAGAACTGCAATCGATGACGGCTAATTGGCAAAGGTCAACGAAGCCGGAACCGGCTTTACTTGTGTTGCCGGCAGCGCAATCGCCGAGGCGAGCTCTGCCTCCGAGGGCACCTCGTAGCCTCGCCCGCGTACCGTGCGAATCAAAAGCCCCGGCGGCGGGTCCTTCAGCTTGCGGCGTAGATAGTTAATGTAGACATCCACAATGTTTGTAGTCTGGGCCGGTTCCATGTTCCATACCGAATCGAGAAGTTCCACACGCGATACGCACTGGCCGCGATTGAGCATCAGGTGTTCGAGCAACGCGAATTCCTTGTTCGTGAGAATGATTCCCTCTCCGGCGCGTGTTGCCGTATGATCCAGCCGGTCAAGCTCAAGATCGCCGGCGCGCAGCTTCAGCTTGGCGTCCCGCTTGCGCCTCAGCAGCGCCCGGCAACGCGCGCGCAGCTCATGCAGGCTGAAGGGTTTCAACATCAGGTCATCAGCGCCACGGTCAAGGCAGCGCACCCGCGTTTCCACCTCCTGCCGGCCGGTCAGAATTAGAATCGGTAAATCGGCATTCATGACGCGCATTTCTACCAGTGCTGATTCGCCGTCTTTCACCGGCATGTTGAGATCGAGAATCGTGAGATCCGGCAAATCCTCACGGAATGCATCCACCGCTGCGCCGCCGTCAAAGGCCAGACGGACACGATGTCCATCTGCCTCAAGTCCCCTGCTCAGAAAAAGCGCCAGCGCCTTGTCGTCCTCGGCAATCAATAACCTCATGAGTCTTTCCTCGTGATGGCAGGCTCTCAATCAACGCCCTCCCGCCATCTCATCGCTGCCCGTTAGCGATTGCTAAATGTGGGCGCAGTTCCACTCTCTCGCCGGGTGGAAAAGAACTCAAGATTAGAAAGAGGAAATGAAGGGGGGAGGAGTGCAGAAACGGATCGGGAAAAAGAAGGTGCAATTTGGGGCGGATAAACGCAGGGGTGTGTTGACGGTCACAAAATGCTGGAGCGCCGGGCTCCAGCCCCGGAGCCCTGCGAATGATTTTTATTCGCTGGGGTGAAGGTCGGTTGTACCGCCGGTCTCCAGACCGACTGTACTGCGGGTCTCCTGACCGCCAGTCAGTTATCGACGCGCCGCTGCAACCCGCTCCCCGCCACTTACACCACTCGCTGGACCAATCTTGCGCGTTGTCGCCTTCTCCGCATACATCTGTTCATCCGCACGCGCCACCAGGTCGTTGACCAACTCACCGGGTCTATGCTCCGCGAGCCCGATGGCCGCATCCACAAGCAGTTTCACGGGGCCAGATTGCGCGTGCAGTTCATAGTTACCGCACACCCAGCGCCTCACCCGCTCAATCTGCTGTTCGGCATCTTTAAGCGATCCGTCAAAGACCATCATAAATTCGTCGCCGCCCCATCGTCCGATGACATCGGTCGAACGGCATGCGGACTTTAGTTCGGTCGCAAACTGCTTTAGCAACTCATCTCCGGTTACATGTCCATACTGGTCGTTCACCGTTTTAAAGCCATTCAAATCCGTAATGGCCACGCAGAATTTCGCGCCACTCGCAATCCTGTCTTCAATCGCCGACTCCACACAAAGCCTGCTCCGCAATCCCGTAAGACCATCGCGGAACGCAATCTTCTCGGCCTCCTCAAGCTTTGCCTGATACGTCGAAACGCGAGTTCTCATTTCATCGATCGCGGCTTTTCCTTCTTCCGTCATCCTGTCGATGGAGCTCTTCAATTCCACTGCGCTTTTCTCAATCGATGCACGAATTTCGGTCAGATTTTCAAGACTGACAATATTCTTCAGCCGGGTCGTAACATTCTCAATCTGTCCGGCGCAGCGCTGGTCCCTGGCACCCAGCGACTCGGCGGTTCGCGCCATCACCAGAAGCAGCTCCTTCACTTCGCGGGCCTTGCCCTGATAATGCTTCGCAGACTGCCTTCCCCACCTGCCGAGTCCCTCTTTTACTGAGGCCTCAGTCGCGCTCAGTGCTATACCGCCCATCGTCTCAATGAGCCCCGCCTTCAAATTGGCAAGATGATCCTTCAATTCGCTGCCAAGCCCCGGGCACGCGTCAAGACTGCAATTGCCCATCTCCACAAGCGCTGATCCATAGGCCGAAAGTGCCGCGCGCACGGCATCTGTTTCTCCAGCATCAGGCTCGACGTCTGGTGGCAACTGGTCAGAGTCCAGATACTTCTTGATCGATATCATCGTCTCCTCAGGTGCTCGAGCGGTCCGCCCAAATCCGCACGCCTCACCCTTTCTCCATCGGCAAAAGCAAAATCAGCTTGAGCTATCCTGAGAAAGCAAAGGCAGCGAGTAACACCCCATTAATCAATTCACCGGGATCGAAATCATGTTTCTAATGAATGACATGGATTTTCCGCACGGATCTGTGATTCCAACGCCTATTTCTAACCGCCGAAAGAGTTACTGAAGTTTACTCGAAAGATTTTCAACTGATCAGAAAGTGCTATGGAGACTTGGCGCAAGTCGCCGATTCTTAATAGTAGGAATACGCATCAGGAGTGCGCCCGGTGGATTGGAGTAAACTGCCAGATCTCGCAGCGGTAGCGCTGCTGACTTGTGCCTTTGCGTCGGTCGCACACAAAGGACGCAGCGCCGTTTCTGGCCTATGGCTCACCGGTTGGCTGCTCATCGATCTGCATTTCGCCGCCTTCCTCTTCCAACCCCGGAACATATTTCTGCAAGACCTCATGCAGCTGGTCGGATACTCTTCTCTGGTATGGGCGGGGCTGATTTTCATGTGGTCCTGTGTTCCCTACCGTGAAAAGCCGTCGAGCCGAGCGATCCTGTACCTGCTTATTGGCTCCAACACGCTCTATATGGCGGTGCTGGTTGCAGCGCCCTCCGGTTCGTGGATGTTTGTCCCCACCGCGGCCCTCATTGGATGTGGTCCTCTTCTGATTGCGGTGTTTACGTCGCGAAAGTTTTTTCATCCCCTCCGCTTGGCTCTCGTATGCACCTATTGCCTGCTGTCGGTATTTCTATTGGTTTTCCAATACCGGCCGAATGGTCCCGACCTTGCCCTCAATGCCGTCCTGTTCACGGTTTACCTCAGTTGTTGTATCCACTTCTGGACGACCTATAAGCGCACTACGACAGGAACACTCATCACTCTTGCGGGTTTCTTTACATGGGCATTCGTATTCGTAGTCGCACCTATTCTCGAATACCTCTATCCCAGTGTGCACGTCGAGAACGAAGTCTGGAACCTGCCCAAATATGTGGTTGCCGTGGGCATGATCCTGCTCCAGCTTGAAAATCAGATCGAGCACAACAAGCACCTCGCTCTTCATGACGAGCTGACTGGCCTGCCCAATCGCAGGCTCTTTGAAGACCGGCTCGACGGCGCCCTGGAGCGTGCACGCCGCTCCGGCGCGCAGGCTGCCCTGCTGCTGGTTGACCTCGATCACTTTAAGCAGGTAAACGATACCGTCGGCCACCACATTGGCGATCTGCTGCTGAAGCGCGTAGGCCAGATATTTAACGCCCGGGTTCGCCGATCAGACACCGTCGCCCGTACCGGCGGCGATGAGTTCTCCATCATTCTCGAATCGCCCACTTCCCGCGAAATCGCGAACTTGGTTGGCGAATCCCTCATGCACCTTCTTGAAGAGCCATTCGAATTTGAAGGCCATTCGGTTCGCATCGGCGGCAGCGTAGGAATTGCAATTTTCCCTGAAGACGCCTCCGACGCCGCCACTCTCCGCATCGCCGCTGATCGCAGAATGTACGGGGACAAGTACGCCGGCAGAACCGACGAGCCGCAAATCCCCGAGCCGCGCATCCAACCGCGCTCCATCCCCGCTCCAGATCCCGAACGCGAAGCCGCTGCGCGTTAACTGCCGGATATACTTCTTTGCTGCAACTCAAGTCCGGCTGGCAAACTCAATCAGAGGTTGCCTCATAAATTTCGGATCGTCACTGCTTCGGCGACCCAACCGATGGCGCTGCTGCTCCGGCCATCGGCGGAGCATCGCTCGTCCTGGCAGCCGGAGCACTCCCGGCCGCCGGCTGGGTCGCTGGCTCAGCATTCGCCTTCGCCGGAGAATTGGCCGCATTACTCTGCTCTGTTTTCACCAATGGCGCCGGCAGCTTCACCATCGCTACCGCCCCCGGATCGTCCCGCAGCTTCAAATAGAGAGTCGCCCCATCCGCCGGCGTCGGCACCGCAAACTCGCCCTGCGCATACCCGGTCGGCACATCCGCCGACTTCGCAAAATCCTTCGCCGCGCCAAATGACTGCACAAGGTACAGCTTGTTCCCATTCACCGTGCACGTCACCGCATCCGCGCTCGTGCAATTTACGGCGCTGATCTCCGGGGTCCTCACCAGCACTCCCAGCCGCGTCCAATCGCCCGTTGACCCGTCCGCGGCCACCGGCCGCATTGCGAGTGGCCCAAACGCCGACTGCCCAAACACCTTCAAGGGGTCCAGCATCGCTACCGCCGTGTGCTCATCCTGCAGAACCAGTTTGTTGTCCTCGAGCGAGAGCACTGTCTTCACCGCGCCGTTCGCCGTCGCGACCTCCACCTCCTGAGTCCGCGGAAAGACTTCCACCGTCGTCACCACGAACGTCAGCTTCCCATGGAGTGGAATCTCATCCTTTCCGCCCAGTACCACCGGCAGCGCCCCATCCGCCTCTGCCGCTGACGCGTTCATCGACACCAGCTTCAACACCGGCCTTGCCACCACCGCCGCGACCTTCACCGTCAGCACACGTCCGTCTTTCAGCTTCGCCTTCGCCTCATCGCCGTCCTTCGGTGTCACCCCAGCTTTCGCCTCCAGATGCACCGTTGCGTCATCGCTCCCCCATGCCGGCATAAACGTCTGCCCATCCATCTCCACCGACACCACGCTGCCCAGCCCCTTGCCCTTCAGCACCGCCGTCTTGTCGCCCGCATGGATCGTCACTGCATCCAGCTTGATCTCCGCGCCATACGCCGTGAGCGGAACACGCTCCTGGTTCTCATCGCCGTATTGCTTGATCCCCAGCAAATACCCGCCCGGCTCCACGCTCTTCAGCGACACATCCAGCGCCAGCGTGTCCTTCTGCAGCTTCCCTCCATCACCTTTTGCCGGCTCATACTTTACATCCGTGTCCTTTGCGTCTTTCGCCCCCGCAGCCGGACTCAGAGCAATATGCTCAACGCACGCTGCTCCGTCACCCTTCAACGTCAGCTTGTTGTCGTTACCCGCCAGCAGTTGCGCGTCCCCAACGATATTCCAATCCTTGCCATCTACCTGCTGCAGCGTCAGCGTCGGCCCCACGAAATGGTCGAATCCCCAAAAGCCTTCCACCGTCCCCGTTATCGTCAAGTCCGTCGCCGACCCCTCTTTGCCCTGCGACTTCACTGCATCGTTCGCCTTGGCCATCGGGTCATCCATCGGCCTTCGCTCCGGCTCCGAAGCCAAGACCAGCCCGCCCTCAAACGCATCCGCCCGTAGAGGCAGGTCTGTCGGAGCTCCCGTCCGGTTCAGGTGCAGCACCAGGTCATGAGCGAGCGATGTTGAAAACACCAGCGGAGCGCCTTCGATCTGCATCGTCATCTTCGGGTTCTTCAGGCACGCTACCTCGTCTGCATTGTGCGGCTTCAGCGGAGGCGGCTTCGCCACCTGCACCGCCGGCAGCGCAATCACAATCACCGTCTTCGGATTCAGAAACGACGGCGGCGCATTCAGCTTCAGATTCAGCGCCGACCCATCTGGAAACGCCAACCCCGGAATGTACTGGTACTGCGCCGTCTTCAGCAGGCTTACCAGGTGCACCACATCCACAATCGTGCCCACATAGGCCGAGTACAATCCCGCGCCCATCGGTGATGTGTAAGACGCATTGTTCGCCAGATCCGACACGTTTCCCGACGTCAGCGCCTCCGCCACGCCCACCTCATGTCCATCGTTCATCAGCACCGGCACGCTCGACACCGTCAGACACGTCACCTGCTGGTCCACCGGCTGCTTGAAACAATTCGGGTTCGGCTTCAGCGCCAGCGTCACCGCCAGCTTTGCCGAGCGGTCCGCAATCACCTTCGGATCTTTCGAATCCACCTGCTCCATCGCCGCCAGGTACCGCTGTATCCTCAACTGCTCGAACGAAGCCTCATTCAGTCCCGCATCCGCGCGGATGAACAACCCCGGTCGCCCGCGTACGGCCCCGCGCAACGTCTTGAAGTCCCCACCCGTCTCCGGCGCAATGAACATCAGCGCCTGCTCGGCGCCCTGCGGCACGGTAATGGTTGCGCCCTCGGCGGTCTTCTTGCCCCAGGTGTCGATCTCGTGGAACCAGTCTTCAGGAGGCTCATTCGTAGTTCCGCGCAGAAACGCCACAATCAGCAGCAGGTGATTGGACTGCGTGGAAGGCAACTCCGCCTTCACCCAGATCTTGTCCCCCGCCATCAGGTTCGGCACCTGAGCAATCGGCAACGTCACGCTGCCGCGCTGTACCCGCACGTCCACTTTGGGCCCATCCAAATCAAATTTCGCCGGATCATCGGCCCACAACCGCGACACGCCCCCTGACACCGCCATCAATCCAGCCAAGAGACAAACGACACCGAACGAAACCTTCATCACTATCCGCCCTGAACGAGCTTGCCCGTCTTCGGGTTAGATGCCTTCCCCTCACCGTTGCGCGATGACACACGACCATAATCGCAACTACTCCACCCGACCTTCATTCCGCACTTCCACTACGGCATTTGAATCACCACCCCTATCGCCGGCTATCGAGAAGCAAACAGGATTCTGAGTCTTAGTTGACACTTTCAGGGCAAATCGCTCATTGAGCGCGTTTTAGGGTGATCGCAACGAGCAATCCTCCAAAGCGCCGTGGTGGCCAGGAATCGGGTTGTGCCTGGTTTGTCGCCGATTCGGAGGTTTCGAGTCATGCCGATCACCCGAACCCAGCCGAACCGGCCGGAGGTTTCAAGATTGAGGCTGTCCAGGGAATTCAGGCACGCTGATTCGCGACCTGACACAAAAGGCCTGGGCATTTTGCCCAGGCCTTTTGTGTATTCATTTCGTACGGATCGCCTTAATTGCTTCGAGGACCGCTTCCGCTTCCACCACCGGGACGGCGGCGCCGGCGACGGCGATTGTTGTTGTTCTGCGGCGGACGTCCAGCGCCACCAGCAGTCGTTACGCCTCCTGCTGGTACCGGCGCGCCGTCAGCGCGGTTGAAGTTAGGCTCGGTTGTCTCATCGAACTCCTCGCCTCCCGCTTCCTCAAAATCATCACCGCCCTCAATCAGAATCGTGCTCTGATTTGAAGCCGGCTGCCGATCGTCGAACTCATGGCGAGGCCGCGGAGCAGGCGCAGGCGCTGCTTCGCGCGGTGCAAATTCGCGCGGTGCAGCTTCGTGCGGTGCAGATTCGCCTTCGCCGCCCTCTACCGGAGCAGACTGAGCCAACTTCGCCTTTTGCTCCTTGATGAGTGCCTTCCGGCTCAGCTTGATGCGGTTGCCTTCAAGCGCCAGCACCTTTACCATCACCTGGTCGCCCTCGCGCAGTTCGTCCTTCACATCCTTCACGCGATGCTCCGCGATCTCTGAGATGTGCAGCAGTCCATCGGTGCCCGGGAAGATCTCGACAAATGCGCCGAACTCGGCCAGACGAACCACCTTGCCAAGATAAGTTTTGCCAATCTCGGGCACTGCGGTCACGTCGTTGATCATCGCCAATGCCTTCTTCAGGCCCTCGCCATCGCTCGACGCAACGCTCACCTTGCCGGTGTCATCCACATCGATCTTGGCGCCGGTTTGCTCAACAATGCCGCGAATCGTCGCACCACCCTTGCCGATCAGGTCGCGAATCTTCTCGACCGGAATCTGCAGGGTCTCAATGCGAGGCGCGTACTGCGAGCGCTCCTGACGCGGACCGCTCAATGCCGCATCCATCTTGTCCAGCAGGAACAACCGTCCCCGGCGCGCTTGTTCCATGGCCTGCGAAAGAATCTCGCGGGTCAGTCCGCCGATCTTGATGTCCATCTGCAGAGCGGTAATTCCCTTGCGCGTTCCGGCCACCTTGAAGTCCATGTCGCCGTAGTGGTCTTCCGCGCCTGCAATGTCGGTCAGGATGGCGTAGTCGTCGCCTTCCTTCACCAGGCCCATGGCAACACCGGCCACCGAAGCCTTGAGCGGAATGCCCGCGTCAAACAGCGCCAGGCTTGCGCCGCAAACTGAAGCCATCGACGAAGATCCGTTCGACTCCAAAATGTCCGACACAACGCGCATCGAATAAGGCGACTCATCCACCCCAGGCAGAACCGGGGTAATGGCGCGCTCAGCCAAAGCTCCGTGGCCAACTTCGCGGCGGCCTGTGCCGGTCATGCGGCCCGTCTCGCCAACGCTGAACGGCGGAAAGTTATAGTGCAGCATGAAGTTTTTCTTCTGCTCGCCTTCGTAGCTCTCAAGCCGCTGCCCGTCATCATGGGTGCCAAGCGTTGCGGTAACCAGTGCCTGCGTTTCGCCGCGCGTAAACAGCGCCGAACCGTGGGTCCTGGGCAGCACGCCCGTCTCAATCGTGATCGCCCGAATCTCGTCGAACGCGCGGCGATCGGGACGAATGCGGTCCTTGGTCACCTGCTCTCGGAAGGTCCGCTCGCGCAGCAGCTCATAATAATGTGCCAGCTTCTTCTTCGCCGCCGGATCGTCAGCAGGCAGCGCGGCCGCCAGCTCGTCCTTGATCTGCTTGATCAGCCCATAGCTCTCGGTCTTGGCGTGAGTCTTGGTGTCGAGCGCATCCTTCAAGCGGTCGCCGATCTTCGCCTTCAGGTCGTTGTAGAAAGCCTCGTCAACCTCGGGCACAACAAATGCGCGCTTCGGCTTGCCGGCCTTTGCCACCAGTTCGTCAATTACGGCAACAATCTTCTTGATCTCGCCATGTGCAAATTCGATGGCCGCCAGAATCACTTCTTCGGTCTCTTCTTTGGCGCCCGACTCAATCATCACGATGCCGTCTTTGTGGCCCACCACCATGATGTTTACCGTGGTCAGCGCACGCTCGGCATAAGTGGGATTCACCACAAACTCGCCATTGACACGGCCTACGCGAACCGCTCCAACCGTTGCGCTGAACGGAATATCTGAAAGCGCAACCGCCGCCGCAGCAGCATTGATCGCAATCACATCAGGATCGTTTTCCTTGTCGGCCGAAAACACCAGCGCGATCAATTGCGTTTCATTGCGAAATCCATCGGGGAACAACGGCCGCAAGGGCCGATCGATCTGACGGCAGGTCAGAATCTCTTTTTCGCTGGGACGACCTTCGCGCTTGATAAATCCGCCCGGAATGCGTCCGCCGGCATAGGTGTACTCGCGGTAATCCACCGTGAGCGGGAAGAAATCAATACCTTCCCTCGGATCGGGGGAAGCGACTGCGGTAGCAAGTACCACGGTCTCGCCTGTACTCACCAGGGCGGCGCCACTGGCTTGCTTGGCCATGCGGCCGGTTTCAAATACCAGCCGCTTGCCGCCGGCAAGCTCGACGGCTACTTCATGCTTCGTAGACATAATTGTCCTCGTTTCGTTTTTTCGCTTGGGAAATTTGTGATGGGGTTGCGCGAACCGCGCAGGTGCAAGACAGAAGGGTACGGGCTTTAGCCCGTACATCATCTGCACTGAAAAGAGTTGGGGCATTAGCCCCGGAAGGATGTTTTTGACGATGGAAGTGCGCAATCCCCGGCGGCACTTCAAAGCCGCCAGGTACACCATGGCCCCAGTTTGATTTGCGAGCAGGGGCCGTGACCAATATCCGGTCTGGGCGCTTCCGGGTCAACGTTGGCTTTCTGTTTACTTGCGGATCCCGAGTTTGCCGATCACGTCCCGATAACGGTCCGAATCGTGCGACTTCAGGTAATCCAGCAAACGGCGGCGCTTGCTCACCAGCATCAAAAGCCCACGCCGTGAGGCGTGATCTTTCTTATGTGTCTTGAAATGCTCGGTTAGCTCACCAATACGCTCACTCAGAATCGCGATTTGGACTTCGGGGGATCCGGTGTCGGTATCGTGGGTGCGGAAGCGTTGAATCAGGTCAGATTTCTTTTGAGTCGCCAGCACGGCGTGAATTACTCCTAAATTTTCTCAGATCCACTTCTCAAGTGTCTGTTGAAAGATTAACATGACCGGCTCCGCAAGGGGAAATTGCGGCGAAGACGAACCGCGGCCCAAGACCCATGTTTTCCCTACTGCCCCTGATCCGACCAGTAATTCGCCCGCGCCACAATCCGCGCACCATAATCCACCGCAGTCTTCACCGAAATGGTGTGCAGCCCCGGCGTAGGATTCGACGGGCTGAACGTAATCAAGTACCGATTGCGGGTATGCGAAGCCGCCTCAGCCACGCGCTTCTCAAACTTCTTGTCGTTGGTAAACGTGGTGTACTCGCCCCCGCTTTCCTGGGCAATCTCTTTGCTCACATTTTTCTTGAAGGCTTTTACCGCCATTGCCAGTGCTGAAACTATGCTCAACATGCGGTCGTCTCCGCTGTCCGCCGCATCATGCAGAAACTCGGCCCGCGCCGGTGAAAATGACACGCTCAACACCAGCACATCCGACTCGCCAATGCTCTTGATCAGCTGCACCGGCTTGGTGTGTTTGCTTCCATGGTCGCGTTCCTCGCTCACTATCAAAAGCACGCGCCGGTATTCCTTCGGCCGATCCTCAAGAATGCTCACGCCAT
>Ga0302274_10005465_pt1 | contig 10768 bp, 9 predicted proteins | sample III_Bog_N2_1_FD_198755 | JGI IMG/M metagenome (GOLD analysis project Ga0302274, IMG submission 198755) | Peat permafrost microbial communities from Stordalen Mire near Abisko, Sweden - III_Bog_N2_1 | ecosystem: Environmental > Terrestrial > Soil > Wetlands > Peat | place: Sweden: Abisko...
AGCGAAACCGTTGTCGTAGAGCAGCCGGCCCCATTCGGATTCCGCGCCGCCAAAGCCAACGTGCTGTGTCACCAATTGCTGCCCCACATTGGTCGAGAAACCGGTTCCCTGGCCAAAACCTTTTATGCCGCTGAAGGAGCCAAACAAGTCGTTCAAGACCCGGTCCACAATGGCTTCCTTAAAGCCGCCTTGATCGTCCGTTGCCCCTTGCCAACGTGCAAGGAATGCCTCCATGCCATCTTTAAAAACCAAGGACTGGCCAGCCACCAGATAAAGCAGGACTACCACAAGAACAAGTTGCATGACCAATTTGATAGAAAAACGTCCGCCCGCAAACAGTGCTGCAAGCCCGGCCATTGCCACAATCGTCACACTTAAAAACAAGGTGCGACTGATTGATATGGGAATGGCTATCAAGATAGCCCCCCCGGCGGCAGCCATCAGCCATACCGGAAGTTTCCGCGCTAACATAAGTGCAAACCAGCAGGCGGTGAACAGTGGGTATAATAACGCCGGTCCGGTAATAAAGCTGAATGTGCCCGGCGGACGGAAACGATCCATCGCACCATCAAATCCTGCGCCTTCCAAACTGCCGCCCACGCCGCGGTTTACCCACGCATCTTGCGGTTTATAAAATTGCGCCACCAGCAGCAGGGTATAAGGAACAGCCAGCCATAAGGCAACCTTCGCCAGCCTGATGAAATCATTTTTTTTCAGAACTTTTCCCATGATGAAAATCAAAGGCACATGCAGAAAATCACAACGCACTCCATATAACGCCACAAACAGGTTTCCGTGTCCCAGCAACAACGCATTGATAAAAGATAATATTGCCAAAAGGCCGCCCCAGACCACAAAACCATTGACTGGAAACAAATTGTTGGAAACCGCGAGCGCATAGATGGCAATCACCACGGGATCGCGGATCAACAGCAAAGGTGAGGCCAAGCCAGGCAGAAACCAGCGCCGCAATCCGCCTTCGATCAGCCATAGAATAAGATAGAGCCAGACCAGATTTCGGATCAGCCGCTTTTGCTGGCCAACAGTTCCCTGTGCCGGGGCTGTCTCCGCACGGCTTTTGACAGAAATCCCCGACAAGTTACCGGCCGGCATGTGCGAAGTATTCAAGCGTGGATTAATTGACGGACTCCGTCGGCAATAATTTTGCCATACTCGGCCCAAGTGAACTGACCGGCTTTGGTTGCCGCTGCACGCGACATTTCGAACAGTGTTGCCCGGTGGTCTGCAAACCAGGCAATTCTTTCGGCGATTAGATCAGGGCGGCGAATGGGAACCAAAAAACCAGTGGTTCCCTCGATGATCAAATCTTCTCCGCCGGTGTTTGGCGTGATGATGAGCGGCAAGCCCTGGCTCATGGCTTCCTGCATGACCAGCGCCCGCCCTTCAACTATGGATGGGAGACAAAATACATCACAACGGCGCATCAGTTTCAGAACTTCGTCATGGGGCCGGTTAGGCTCGTAAATAAATTCTTTGAATTCATTGCGGTAAAACTCCATCGACGCCTGAGGTGAACCCATTACCACCAACTCCACATCACTCCGGTTAAGCAGGCGCAGCGCTGCAAACAAATCTCCCAGTCCTTTGCGTTGTCCCATGGAACCGGCAAATAATACGCGCAATTTTCGGCCAGCATTGTTGGTGGAAATAGTGTGCTTGCACAAGGAAACTGGAGGTGAACCAAATGGTGCAACGACTATTTTTTTTTTAATCCGCAGCGGTTCCGGAATTGATCGGGCGACAAACAGGCTGGGACAAATTACCACTTCCGCCAATTCGAGTTCTTTAGTTTTTCTATCTATTTTTACTTCCGAATCGTTCACCCCACCGCCCAAGGTGGCCTTCCAGTTTGGAAGCCTCTCAGCTTCGTCTGCCAGTAATTGGCGTAATGTCCGCCAGTAGGCAATGGGAAGTTCGTAAACGCGACGAAGGTTTGTTTCTTTTGCAGCTTTTAAAGATTCCAACGCGCCGTCTTCGTAGGCATAGACACCGCTAAATGACGCAGGAGATTGCCGGAGTCGTCTGGCGGCCTGCCGATCCTGAGCCTGAAACACTTGATCAATGCAAAACACGCCGGTTTCATGGCGACTAAGTTGGGGCAGATTGAGTCGGCCAGCCAACATTCGGCCCAGTTCCCGGCACGGATGCTGAACCGTAAAGGCCCGCAGGCGGACGTCAAATGACCGGCGCTTCAATTCGCGTCCCCATTTACTATTCGCCAGAAAATCCCATCCATTACCCGGATACGTGGCAATGGCCGTGTGGAATTCAGCCAGTAACCCAGCCTCCAACAGACTGATCAAAGCCGCCCTGACATTGGCATTGCCGGTCGGATGCGAAAAAAGCAGGCCCGGCATGTTACAAAGCTTCCCCCCGGCAAACTGCGGTGTAGGATTGGCGGTAGAATTCCATCGGGCGCAAATATTCTTTCAAAGTTGCCCGCCCGCGTTCCGCCCGCTCACCATACTCCTCGTCGCTCATCGTCGCCGCACGTTTCAAGGCTTCCGTCAGTTCCGTTAGATTTCCCGGCTCCACGATCAAAGCCGCGTCACCACCTGATTCCGGCAGTCCGCCATCGCGGGTCACGATTGCCGGAACACCAACGCTGCGGGCTTCAATGGGAGTCAGCCCCAAATCCTCCCGCGTGCGTGCGGGCGCCACCAGCCAGCGGGCGGAAGCGAGGCGTTCACCTTTCGTCTGGTCATCAATAAAGCCCGGCATCTCCACACCTTTGATGCCCAAGTCTTTTATCAATTGTTCAACTTTGGATTTTAACGGACCATTGCCAATCAAGACGAGCGGCCATTGAACCGGATCCAGTTGCGCCCGTGAATAGGCGATAATTAGATCGTCAATGCCTTTGTTCGCAATCCATCGGCCCATGAATAGAAAGCCCTTGCGCTCGGCTGGAGAGCACCAGGCTTTTGGAAAATTACAGACCGTGGGCACACAGTCGCTCGTTTCCGATTTTGTGGTCGGCTCCCAAGTATTCCATACAAACCGCGAGTTATACCAGCGCCTTTGTGCGAGTTTCGCTCCAAGACCCCACAAGAACGAATGGACATTCAATCTGCGTTGCCGCCAGTTATGGATGGTTAGCACTAATTTTTTTCCCCAGAATCTAGCCGGAAATATGACGTCCGGCGACGTGTTCTGGCCATGCACTATGTCCGCCCATCGAATCAGATTTATCAATTTGGATTCGCCACGATGCACATAGTGAACAGGACAACTCAATGATTCATCCACCGCCTTTTTTAAATTGGGTTCCAACTCTGATCCCAGCACCAGCTTAAAACATAATTGCACCTCAAATTCAGGCCAGTTTTGCACGGCTGAAGCCAGTGCAATGACAAAGGCGTCTATTCCTCCATAGTGTCCCATGCTTGGGCTGACAATAAGTAGTTTCATTAGATTTAACCAACTTGATGACTGGCTGGCGTCATGTCCGCCCCGATTCAATAGTTGATGCTTTTGCCCGCAACTCCGCAAGCATCTGACCAGCCACGCGCTTGAGTCGGCTTTCTCCCGCAGTCACGACTTCGCGGGTCGGCAACGTATTTAACAAGCCAAATTGCTGGGGTGAAAGTAGTGGGAAAGAGGTTTCGTCCGGCTGTGTGTTAATCCCGCGCAGGTGCCAGTCATCGCGCGTCACCAGCACTGGCAGGCCATGTTCTAACATGGCCGCTACCGAGCCGCTTTTTTGGATGGCTTGGCGAGGTGAAGTGGCCAAGCCCAGATCAAGCGACTGAAGTATTTGGGATATTTCCGCCATAGTTCTTTCACCGGTAGAAACCACATCAGCGCGACTATGCAAAATAGATCTCAAGGCTTTAAATTTCTCCGGGGTTAAGTTGTTCCGGCCTAGAAAAACCATGACTAGTCTTTTATTGAATTTTTGCACCAAGGGCAGCAGGACCTTGACGGCCTGTTCCGCCTTCCATTCAGGATGCACCGCCCCAAAAATCCCCGCCAGATAAAGCTTTGACCGCTCTGGTCGCTGTCCGTCCGAGTCAGTCAACAGCGGCTCAAGCAATCCGGTCCAGCCGTCGCCTGCAACATGGGGCACATTGCTGATCAATGGCAGAACCGAGGCCGTAATCATTTCACGGTTTAGCACTTGACAGTAAGGCTCAGTCTGAGTGTGCACAACCTGCGGCCGCAAACGACGAATCATGTCGTGAATAAAGATCCGCTGCAAACCGCCTAACACACGGTGTTTGAATGGTGTCTTCTCCTCCAAACCCAGCCATAGCTCGTGAAACATGACATGCCACGCGGTTCTGGAATTAATAGCCGTAAGTTTTCCGCCCAAGCCGGCGCAAAGTCCTTTTCGGTGAAAACCGAAGGTTACGAATTGAAAACTCATCCAATCAGGGTGGAAACCCTCAAGCATTCTGCGGGCCTCGACGATGCGTTCCTTCCATGGCATGATGCTGGGCAAGCGTAATGTGGATACTGGATTGCCATCACTTTCCTGAACTTCAATCAATGTTGCAGCAATATGCCAGTCATTCAAGGCGATGACCAAACTGGGATGCCCTTGCCTGATGAATTCACCAGCCAGCCGGCGGGTGTAATCACCAACCCCATCTCGGCCGGGTTCCAAATTGCTGCACAAAAAAGCTATTTTCATCGGCAAACATGATCAACAAACAGTGTCAACCGATTTTAACCGCAGCCATCAATTCTTCACCGTCCAATTTAAGTGCAGGCGACATCTTGCCGTTGGACCAACGCTGACTTATCATCGTGTAATCGTAGGGATCGCTTGCGAGCAGGACATTGGGAAATGCCTTTTTATAAAATTGATCGTCCAAAAAATTGGGATGAACCATGTTCCAAAGCTGGTTCCAAGAGCCGTCAGGCCGACTGCGGTAGGCTTCGGAGCCATTCGGGGTAAAGGCGAGAAACAGCCCGCCTTTCTTCAGCTTTTTTTGAGCATAAGCAAAAACATCGGCGATCGCCGGAACGTGCTCCAGCACATGCGCCGAAAAGAAAATATCAAATCCGTTTTCCGTCAGGTCATCCAGATTGTCACGTGCGGCAACATTTAATTTCTCCCGGGCGTAACGACAGCGTGGTTTCGAAATTTCAAATGCGACCACATCGTAACCATGTTTTTTCAACTGCCAACTGCCATAGCCCCAGGAGCAGCCAAAATCCAGCAACCGGTCACCCGGGTTGCCACCGAGCGCGGCCAGCACTTTAATATATGTGGTATAATCCTTTTCACTGCCGGCGAAATTTTTTGCCAAAAGTTCACGAAGCGCTTCATCCGTTGGCGTGTCCGAAGTAAATCCCTGCCGATAGCTTTCCTGATAAAATGTGGCATTCTCCGCGCTGGTCGTGGTTGGTGCGCGGAAGAGCAATGCGCAACGAGCACATCTTCTTAGTGAAGTAACGACATATTTGCGAGACACGGTTTCAGCCTCTTCAAAACCGCAGGATGGGCAATAAAAACGGTCTTTGGTCGCAAGCTTGGACGCGCAGGTCAGCAGATAATTTAGTTTGGCATTCATGGTTTGGTCTTTTAAAGGTTTGCGGACATTGTTCGGCTGCTATCGGCTCATGAAGCGCCCCAGAAAACTGGCGCTCAAAACATAAAACAGTTTGCTCACGCGCCCGCCCGGCGAAAAAACACGGATAGGAACTTTGACATATCGGAAAAAAATCCGGTCGGTGCGCGAGGGGGCGCTGCCATGCAAAAACAAATCAATCAGGAACTGTTTATTCCATGGCTTAGATCCGCCGGCCGCATGGCTCATCACATAGCCGCCGCCGCCGAATTGAAAATCCATGCCGTCCTGCCCCATGGGACTAATCGGCGACTCGCATACCATGGTCGCGACGTTCAACGCATCCTGATCGGTCTTGTGGAAAAGGTAAGTGCGATCGCGCACATTGACGTTTTGCAGGCCGCCGATTTCCGGCGCCATCAATTCCTGAATGCGCCGCCAGCAATTAAGAAATTCACTATGCTCCCGTTTTAATCCGAAAAATCCACCATTGAAGTATATGTCTGTTTCGCGCCGGAAGACGATTCCGTGAGGCCGGTAAAACTCTTTCCAAGCGTGACGAAGCGGATGGTTTGCCGGCATGGCGGGGTTGATGTCCGCACATACCGCCACGCCAGCTTCCACCCAGGATTCAAAAAATGACCACGCGCCCATCACCGTGATATCCGGGTCGAAATAAAAGAAAGATTCTGTTTGCGGGCAATATTTTTGCCAGAGTAACAACATGAAATCCGGCTTGAAATTGGTCAGCCGAATTGCGGTGGTGAGCGGAATGAATCGCAGCGTGATTCCTTGCGCCGGACTGTATTCGGTGTAGCCGTCCAAATTCTTTATCTTTGCGCCTGAAATCCATGGCGGGAGTGGACCACGATAACCCGCCCAGACTACGCCGCGAAAACCGTGAGCATAAAGTGAATTAACCAAGACACCAACTCCGTGATGATAATCACCTTCAAAAAGCGTGCAGATGGCGGAGTTCAGGCGAATCGGGTTCATTGCGGCAACCCCGGCAGCTTTCTGGCCACCAGATAAATATTGTTTGCACCAAGCTTAAGTTTCTTGAGACAGGCATTGACGGCTGAAATCATCAGCATCACCAGCATCACAGGCAAATTAACCGGAAACCGAAACGCGGCATTGACACTCTTGACGTCCGAAAATCGACAAAAACCAATCGGTTTGAAGATATACACCGGATGTGTTTCTATTACCTCGAAGCCCGCATCCGCGATCATTTTTTTTAAATGGTTTGGCTTAAAGCCGTGAAAATGTCCGCCTAGAGGCTGATAACACCATCGCCTGACAAACAACTCTTGTTGGCGCCTGGAAATAAATCCAAATAAGTAGTGCAGGATTTCACGGAGGATTTTCACCGGGGAATGTTTCTCTTGGATGGCGGTTGATAAATAAACATTAATGGATGAAAAATACATGGTGGTGGTAAGAATCAGCAGGCCGCCAGCTTTCAAAAGCCGATGGAACTCACGCATGGCAGCATCCGCATCTTCGATATGTTCCAGGACTTCCGTTGAAAAAACAATGGCGGCAGACTGGTCGGCTAGAGGAGCTTTGCCTTGGTCGATTAACTGAACCGCCTTGTAGTTTTTTGTGCCGGCCTGTTTGATGGCTTCCGGAGAAATGTCCACACCGACGACTTCCAAGGAACTTTGTTTAAGATATGGAAGATAGGGTCCGCTGCCACAGCCAAAATCCAAGGCAATACCGTCGCGTGGAAAGGACTGGCGTTTGAACGTCGTCAACAATCGGCTGGAAATTTCTCCAATCGAAAGCGTCGTCCAATCGGCCATTTTGCCATCGAAGTAAGCCGAATTGTAATCATAGGATTGCATGATTTATGGAATGATTCAGACTGGTCAGGCAATGAATTGCTTGTAGATATTGATATGTCGTTCCGCAACCACTGGCCACGCCAGATGAGTTTCTGCAAAAGCCCGGCAACCCTGCGCCACTTGCTCGCGCCAGACCGGACTTGAGAGATATTTTTCCACCAGACTGACCATTGCGTCGTCTTGGTTATTGTCCACAACCGGGAAAATTGAAGCCCCGCCATAGTCGCGGATGCCGCCGACATCGGTGGTAACGACGGGCAAGCCGCTCGCCAGCGCTTCCACCACCGACGTGTTCGCGCCACTATCATTCATCGGCAACAGCATGAGATGGGATTTTTGATACAAATCGCGCAACTGGTCATCATTCAGACCGCCGTGCCAAGTTATGGCCGGATGTTCCCGCAGCGCAGTCAGGGCTGGCACACCTCGATGATGTTGCGGAACCAGCAAATCGAAGCGCAGGTGGGAAAATGATTTGGTCAATCGCTCCACTACCCGCACCAGCATCGCCTCGTTTCGCAGGTAAACACCGCTGTAAAGAATGCGGGGAGCCGCAGCCTGTTTAGCTTTGTCTGGTTTGAAAAATTCTATGTCGGTTCCAAGATGAACGAATCGAACATTTCCTTTTCCCACTAAATTTTCAAAAAATGGCAGGTCGCGCTGGTAGAGCACAATGGCCGAGTTCAGATGCGACAGCAGCCTGAATTGATCTGGTTTCCAGACCGAGGGCGGCAGATGAACGGTGCCTACCAGACCCTTCGGCGTTTTTGGCCATGCCGCCAATAGATCGAGATGATAATCCAAATATAATAGGTGACTAATCTGGGGCCGCCACCAACTGCGCTGCAATCGAAATTCCAGTTCACCCATATCGGTGGCACCACGGCCGGGCCGGCCATGAAGCCGGCCCCAGGTGCTCCCGAGATAGCGAGCGAACAGCCCGGCGCGAGGAGTCACCGTCCGCAACTGATGTGCGCCGGCCAGATACCGGGGCAGTTGTTCATAACCCGAATGTCCCCCGAACCAAGGAATGCTTTCCCGCAAATATAGAACTTTCATTAAAAAGTTATGAATCTGCAATGTCACTAAGACGACAACTTGGACAAGATCAGCAAATGTTGGTAGTAAACATCATCGAACGGCTGATCCAAAAGTTCCGAAACCGGACGAATTGCCACCACGGAAAATCCGGCTTCGGCCGCCAGTTGCCGGAAGAATTCCTCCGACCGTGGAAAAAAGTTCATGGCATATTTCAACCGCAGCCTTCCGGCCACTGATTTATCTTCGGCCCAAGCGCTTTCGGATTCCCATTTGCCGTCATCCAACTGCACCTGAAACAAACAGCGGCCGCCGGGACGCATCTTTTTTCCGGCAACTAAAAACAGAGATCGGATAACCGACTCTCGGACGTGCTGAATCACGGCGAAGGTGTAGGCCAGGTCGAGACTCGCATCGGGAATTTGCGCGAAGCCGGATTCGCTGGAATGGATAAAGCGGATGTTGGGCACCCCATTAATAACCTCCGCGCAGGCAAGCACTCCGTTTGAAATGTCGCACGCATAGACCAACTTGACGTGGCGCGACACGGCTTTGGCCAAGAAGCCAGGCCCGCAACCGATGTCCAGCACCTGAGCTTGCGGTTTAAGCTCCGGCAGTAATATCTGGTTGCAAATTCGTTCCCGCGAAGAACGGTTCCGTTCGCATTCCGCCTCCAGAAACTGGTTAGTCGGCATGTTTTTGTATTCGGGTCGGCTGGTCCGGTAAAAATAGTGCGGACTGATGGCCAAAATTCGCAGCGCCAGCCCTCTTTTAAGGAATCGCGGCGTTATCCGAAGCAAAATCACCAGCCACGTCGCGCCAATAAAGGCCTGATTATCTCGGCCGCTGGTCAGAAGAGCTTTGATGAAGTTTATTAGTTTGTTCATTTGGTAAGTTGCCAAGGATGATACACGCTGCTCCAGTCGGAAAGCGGCATTGCTTCTCGCAAAGAAATTCACGTCACCACAGCCGCTTTCACAGTCATGGCTGAAAGAATAGTTTGAACGGTGTTGGTCCATGACCATGTGGCCTTGATGCTGTTCTTCCAATTGTCTGGCAGATGCGGAAATTCCTGATTGGCACTTATTAATTCAGCCGCCAAGGCTTGGCTCGAACCGGCCCCGATAAGCCTTGCCAATTTATATTGGGGATAGCGTTTCAGAATTTCCTGATGCGCCTTGATGTCGGATACAATCGCCGGGCGACCGTGATAAACCGCTTCCACCATGGGAAAACCATAACCCTCGTAGCGGCTTGGCAATATATAAGCCCGGCAACTGGTTCGCAACGCTTGCATTTCGGCTTCCGATACTCTTCCCAGCACAACCAGTCTCCTTTTTTCGATTAATTTATCCCACCGGGCTGCCAGAGAGTCACGCAGCATGCATAAGGCTCTGGGGTTGCTGCCAAAGCTGCCACGGGGCATTCCGCAGGTCACAACTACTGGATCTGTGACTGGGGACATTTCAAGGGCTTCCGTCAACGTATCATGTCCTTTGTGAAGCCCCCAAACTCCGGGAAATAAATAAAAGTTTCCCGCCAGCAGACCTGCACTCGCAAGATACTTGGATGCGTCAAACTCACTGGACATGCCGCCGTCAAAAGGAGCTAATGGCGCGGCCACAACTTTAGCCGGGGCACATTGGTAATGTTCAATCACCTCGTCCCGCGTGCACTCGGAATTGGTGATAACTTTCACCGCACGATTCACCCAGCCGCGACAATTCTGGTCGGTTAGCGCCGGGGATTTAAAATTTCCAGGATAAAGCCGCCAATTCAAATCGTGCAAAAACAGACAGTAGGGAAGGTTGTTTGATGGCGGCGGAATCACTTGTGGATAGTTCACCAAGATGGGTATCTGCGGACAATCATAGCCTTTCGATGTTGCCTTGAATGTTTCCCGAATAAGCACATTGGCCAAACTCAGTGAATTGATATTGCCTTTTGAAGCCATTCGTATTTTAAGTGATCGCAGGCTTAACCTGGGTCGTTCGAGATTGGTCAGCCGAAGATGAGGTATGGTTTGCCTGCATTCGTAGAAAGAATCAACAATGTGGGATTGGCCGCATAAAATGGTTGAAACCCCTTCATCTTCGAACTGGCGGAGCATCTCCTTGGTGCAGCGTCCTACCCCGCCGCTGCTGCCGAACATATCCAAAATCGCAATCGTCACAGGTTTGACCCTTCTTGCTAGAACTGTCAATCAATCAAACAAGACACCAACATTAGCGGGCTTGGTTTTCCCACTTGCGAATCAACTCCCAGGCGCGCGACTCTCCTTTTTGCTCCTCGGCTAAATTTGCCGCTCCAGCCTTGAGCGCCGGGCCTGCCGGATAAAAT
>Ga0302274_10005466_pt1 | contig 10768 bp, 9 predicted proteins | sample III_Bog_N2_1_FD_198755 | JGI IMG/M metagenome (GOLD analysis project Ga0302274, IMG submission 198755) | Peat permafrost microbial communities from Stordalen Mire near Abisko, Sweden - III_Bog_N2_1 | ecosystem: Environmental > Terrestrial > Soil > Wetlands > Peat | place: Sweden: Abisko...
CGAGAAAGAGCTCACTTATGAACCACTTCTTGAGATATGGTCCCTCATAATGAAGGCACTGAAGCCTTTCCAGAAATCCCGAACACCTCTCTCAGCTATATGGATCATAGAAATCATTAATCTCTGCTCTAAAAAATACTCCCCGAAGTAGCTTCTAAAAAATGAAAGCTTTAAAAGCGATCTGCATTCTTTGATTAACTAAAAACTAAAGTATATAGCAGGAATTGCCAGTCGAAAAGAGATTTTTTTCTTTTGCTAACCGATGCTCAAGATAAATTTTCAGGAAGAAGAGAAAAAAGATCAGTATCATGTTGTTTTGCCAGTCCCACCAACTATCTATGATATCCATAAGAGCAAGAAAAATCAGCGTAACCATTCTGATCAACTTGCTCTTAAATAGTTTCGACATGGCTAGACCACAGAGATAGAAGCGCGCTATCGAGTTTACTGTTTCAAAATTTTGAAAAAGTTAGGTTTATAGGTTTTGCAAAATACTTATCTACCATAAAAAACCCACTGGGTAGTGATTCGTAGTTGTGAGTGGATAAACATAATCCTGCCTATTATTGAAGACAAGTCCCTCTCTAATTTAAATTTTGCAGAATGTGCTTCTGAGGTTATATATGACTTGCTCGATAAAGCTCGCATCCTTTTTATTAAAGACCTCAAACAAAAGGTTCTTCAAATCTTCAACAAAGACGATTTTTTTATCTGTAATGTCAATACTCTGAACTACTGGGCCAAAATTATAGATTGGATAGTATCTATGGATAAAAATAATTAAACATATTGCGAGTATCTTGAAAAAGTGTCCCTTTCAAGCAGCTACTTCACCAGTGAATCTGTCTAGAATAAACGGAGAATAAAAAGTTTTGAACGCATCTGTTTTATTCTTTATTCTGGCTGCAAGGACAAGTACGCAAGCAAACTAAAAAAATTGTTATAAAAAATTGCGGATGTAATAAAAAAGCCAGAAAACGCTCACGCCGCGTTACTTATCCTTATCTTGTTTGCCGTTCGTATCCTTATACTAAAGCATTCTTAGATTACTCTCAACCAGCTGTTCATTGACATCTGGCCTATGATTTTAACGCTTCTTATGCAAACTTTTTCCAAACAGTTAGTCAGAGTTCATATTCATAACGAAATATCAAAAAATCCCAACTATCTCCTCGCTGCACTTAAACTGATTTAAATGATTTCCCTTACTAATTTAGGGGAGTTTGCCTATCATCAGTGGATTTTCGTCTGTGACTACTTCGGAGTGGATATAACTGTCCCCGAAGTAACAAGCGAAATGATTGAACTATTTTCCAAACGACCCGAACGTAAATCTTTTCTGATTTAGTTTCCAAAATTATACAAACTGATAATAGTAATCAAACCTCCCCTTTCACATACCGTCCTTATTTGCTTAATTATCTTCCGCAATCATCCATTAGTTACATAGCAAAGACTAGTGAAGACGAAAAAGTATAATATCGACCTGTCAAAAGAATTATAGTCGTAAAAGACTCCTTCATTCGGGATGAAACAGAACTGAAATTGAACTCAATGCTCCTGATGAAATACATGATAACCCTCAACGAGTTCAGAACTTATGTGGACTGGTCTGAGGTGGAAGAAGTGATCGTCAACGATTTTATAAATCTTGACTCCTTCATTCACCAAGTCAGTTGATGATATCGAGTGGAATATAGTTTTATTAATTATTAGTATTTAATTTTGGTCCATCTCACAAATGGCCATCATAGAACATTTCCTTATAAATTAATGATAAAGATCATCAGGCTTATCATTGCTGTTTGATGCTCGTAGGATGAAGGTATTTCTCTTGCTCGGCTTTTAGTTTCTAATTGTAGCCCCAGAAAAGCTTATTACTGCCGAAGAAACTGTCCATGAAATACATGATGCCAGCATAGTTCCCTAAATATCTAAAATCATACCAATATTAACTCTATGATGATGGTAATGATAATTGTCTCCACTGTTGCCTGGAATTAATGCAGATTGTATCCATGGCCAGTTATAGCCAGCATGAGAGTCGTTGGTCTCAAAAACACGGAAAGTCATCCATATTATGAGTGAAAACATATGCACAGGATAAAAAACACAAAGGATTTTATATCCCAGGGCTGTGGAAAGTGAATTGGATATCACATATTCGATGGGGGTAGTATACTGACCTGCTGTTGATACAGGAATGGAGTATTAGTGATGAGGCTTGTGAATCCAGTAAAGTTTGGGCTGATGAAGAAGTGCGTGCATGAGGTAGTTCCATATTTACTCTACAATCAGGAAAAATGCAAACTGCCATAGATAAGTCCATTTAGATTCTGGTATATCTTCCATCTGCATTTTGATTTGGAATGATATTTTGCAGTCGATAAAAACCAAAATAGGTCCATAAATCAGTGCATTCTTGAAGCTACTTGAAAGAGATCGAGATAACAGTTTCATCCATTCCTAGTAATTTGATTCCCAAGGCCATAACTACTTGCTGATGCGATACTGCTCCAGAAAAGCAAATTTTTGAGTATAGATTACATACATTACTAAAGAATAGACGAGTGAGATAATGGTGTTGAGAGAAAATATGACCAACATGAAAAGAGGTATTTCTGAATCCCTTTATAACTACCATCCATTTGAGCGAGGAGGGAAGGCCAATAATATGCCCAAATGTCGGTGTAGTAGGTGAAATAAAATGAAAAGGTGATCAAAGAAATGATGACTCCATAGCCTAAAATAAGCAAAGTTTTACCTCTATTGTAAAGTCTGCTGGCTTAATATTTGACCAAATCGTAGATGTAGGTTCCAAGAGAAGTCAAGACTAACTTTTCTTGCGCCATTGATCAACAATAAATATTATATGAAGAAACACTTAATTTTTTATAAAGTAAAAAAATTTAGAAACGAAGAAGATTTACTTTTTATAGAAACGAGTGATATTGAAAGATAGAAATGAATATCCACAACATTGAAGTCATGATTTTTTTATTAAAGAACTAGATATATTGATATTGAATCTCAATGATGAAGATGTTAATCAAATTATAAATTTAAAAAGAGTTATCTCTTTGTAAATCTTTTGAGGGATTATATCAGATATATACTTGAAATATTGCTTATCTAATTCAAAATATTCTGTTTAATTTAGAACAAAGTTAACAATACAGATTTCAATAGCTCAGTTTAATTAAATTAAAGCTTTACTATGCTATATTTGCATTAAAGATAATATCCTATATTTATAACATTACAAAATGAACATTATCCTTTGCTTCATTCTTGCTGTAGTGGCTCTTTCTGCTTAGATCAGTTATCCAATACGATGCGTCTAAGTTGGAGGCAGTGTCATTGGAACAGTCACTGACTGCGATGTGATCAATGATCCCTTGCCATTCAAGTGGACTACCACATTTAAACTTAAAAAAAATTGCAAATGGGCTGGCACAGATGATGTTTATTACATTTACTCCAATCCCGATGATACAATTCAGGGAAATTGTATTTTAGCTGCGCCCCTACCAGGAAATTTCAATAAGGGCGATGAGCTCACAATCGAGCAAACTTGCACATCTTTCTCCCCTCCTTTGGTCAAGGGAGCAAATCTTGTTGTGATGGTGTTCTATACCCATCACGAGACTTTTGATGATGTTATGATGTACAACTTCCCCATCCCCGGATACATCACTTAAGAGAATTCATCCCCACAGTTAATGGACAACGATCAAAAAGAAGAGATCTTAAGAAAAATAAAAGAGGGAGAATTGAAACCAAGAAATATCAAATCAGAATGATGAGAAGAATCCATAATCAATCAATAATAAATCTATCAATTTCTAATAATAAATAAGATATTCATTAATGATTCGTAGATTTCATTGTTTATAATTTTACATTGTTTTGCTCATATCACTATTGATATTTCTATCACTAACATATTTCATATTTTCATAATTCAAATCGTACTTAACGATCATAGATAGCATAATGTCTGCGAAAGCTGCTATCCAATATTTAAAGGATCCGGAGCTCATAGGCATCTTTATTGACTTCATCCAAGCATATAGCCTTAGATACGAAAAATCTCACAAAGAAATATCTTACAAGTGCTTTGAAGCAGTATGGTCTCTTGATGTTGCCAAAGCCACCGGCTACGGACGTACAGATAAAGAAGCATATAAGAACGCACTCAAAAATTTATTATAATTGCTTATGGAAGAACCCGTCTACATCGAATATTTTTCGACTGTTTTGAGGAAAGCGAAAATGGAGAAAGATCACTCACAAAATCCTTCTCCATCGAAGATACAGCTAAAGACAGAGGGATACGAACCTGAAGCAAAAAGTAAGGTGCGATGCAATAGTTTTTCAAAGATACTGTATGCTGGCAGACCTAAGCCGAATATAAATAATTCAAAGATAAACATAAATAGAAGTATGAGTAGCAAAAATTAGATTGAGATTGACTCTGCTAAAAATAAATTAAAGGCTTTAGAGGCGAGGCTTGCTTTTGTGTTGCAAGAAAATCGAGTACTTACCTATAATATATAGATACTAAGAGAAAAAATAGTTAATATCGATAATACTGGGGAAAAATAAATCAACAATAAAAATTAAATGGAGGCAAAAAATATTTCGATCAACACTACAGCCAAAAATATTCTATGCTTAAAATCAGAAAAGTTTCATCAAAAGAGTAAACCAAATTTGCAAAATGTTGCAGAAAAAGCCAATATTTCAAGAATAGCTGTGCCTAAACTAAATTTGCAAGTACTGCCGAACTATAAAAAGAAATCATAAAAATGTCTGAATTAATTTCTGTTGGCAGCCTACAATTAAAATCATGGAATATAAAAAAAGAATTGCTGATCAATGCGAATAATGATATATTTTTGTTTATTATTACTCCAGCTGATGAAATATATATTTTGAGTTGATTGGAGTCTAATATGAATATAAAATATGAGTGTCATGAGATCGAATTAAATAAGTAGACAGCCTTTTATGGAAAGGTAGCCTGCAACTATTAATCAGTTGTGAAAATTATATCACAATTAACATTTTATTAGGACATTTACTAAAATATTACACTACTTTAAAGATTATTCAACACTAAATTTTTACGCAGAAGTTTGTATTCAGGATATTATGACGCTACTATCATCGGTATATTTTAAGGCAGAATAGCTGCAATCAATAATCCATATGCAAAAGACCCAGAGCTAAATAAAACAGGCTTATTTGGCACATTGTTGTGCAACCAAATATTTATCTCGTCCAACTACGTGTAATCAATCGTTGAATTTCGTTATCTTAAAAGCAAAAGCTAACAAGGTAAATGCGAAAGAATGTATCCATTTTCCATTTAATATTATTCCTGTTAAAAATCAAATGGTTTACTACAATATCTAATTTTCTTATGTAACTGATTTTGCTCATAGTTCTTATAAATGTAAACTTATGGTAGATTTTGTTATTCATTTAAAAAGACATACCAGCCAACTACTAACCAGCTTTTTTCATCTATTCTCCAAGTTGCAGATTCAAGAAGACTTATTTATCTTGCATTGCACTCTTGATCATTCGAAAATTGGTATATTTTAAGCTTTCTCAGCATGGACGAATCGAACAAATAAGGTTGGACTATTTACAACAAAATGATGATATTTTTCTTTTTCTTTATTAAAATTTCTTATATAGTTTATACTGAGTCAGTTATGAGAATGTGAAAGCCATTTCCTTCAAGAATTTTATCATGTGATGCAAAATTGGCCAAAGGAAATACATCATTTAGAATCAAATTTTGTTAAAGCAGTTGTTTATTTGTACGATCAGATACAAATAATCCGTGTTTAGAATATTTTGCTGAAATAATCAGTACGATCGTGGAAGGATGATCGAAGGCGATAATTGAATTATTAATGATTCTTGTGATATTAACTATAAATTGACGAACACCCTCCCATTGGTAGATATTGTCTGCTGGAATAGATACTTTCTCAGCAAGAATGTTAATTTAGTGATAAGCTGTCTGCTGAGAATATAATCCATTAGCTTATAACTGAGCTGCGCTGTTTATTATTCTGTCGGGGATGCATCTAACTTCCCTATTTTTAAACCAGTGCATGTTACCTGTTTCTAAGTTGTTGGCCAGAAATGAAGTATTTTATTTTTAAAGGATAGGTGTCAAATTTGCCAACTACAGGTTTTGTGATGATTAGCTTAATCCATCAATATCTTTATTTTTAAAACTATTTTATTATTTGATAAGATGCTACTAATCAGGAGATTTTTGAATCTGCGTTGATTCAAGCCAGTCTTTGAAATTTTAGTTAGTTTCAAAATGCTAATTATTTTTCAAGCTTAATACTTATTATTTGCTGCCTAATTCAGCAGGATCATCAACGCCACAGTTAATATTTATCTTGCTTCCGAGACTGCAAAAGAAATATAAAATTGCAGCTGCTACTAAAAAAATAAAAAGGATTAGCTTGATGATATTACAACATGCAGACTTATGTCTGGTCTCCGGTGCATTTTTAATTATGCTTTAACTTTATTATTGATCTTCGTCGCTATCACTATCTGATTCAAGTTGAATATCGCCAGACATGAATCTTTGCTTCTGTAGAGGTATCATTGATTAATTATATAATAATAGGAAACAGCCATCTAACGAATGACCACAATAACCAAACTAAAGGACATCTAGGCTCACCCAGTCATCAATAGCAAGTCTCACATCTACTACCCCATCCAATCATACAAAAATCAGCCATAAGTTTTAAATTCGGAAAATAAGAGCAATCATCAAATCGAAAGAGTGCGGGAAAAGTAGATTATTTTGTTGAAGAAGACCAACCAATAGCTTCGTGAGAGAGAGGACATTTATGTTGACAAGTTGATGAAGCTGGAGGAAGGATTGGAAAATCAACATACCCAATTTATCAAACTTCAGGAACTGTACACTGAACTATTCAAGAGCTACAAATAGAAGGAAACTGAAATTGAGGAACGTAAAAATCGATACATTTAGTTTAACTCAAGTTTAGAGACTCAGAAAGGTACAGGGACACAGATAGGTTTCACGATCATCAGCATACAAGAACTCTTGCATAGGAAAAATAATCAAATCGACCAACCAAAACAGAAGTTACCAATGAATAAGATGTGAATTTGAAGTAAATCTAGTGGTCTAATAAATAAAGAGCATGGTTAGAGCACTAACGATAATGGTAATAGAAATAAAAAGACTACTTGACTCGCCTGTAGTCCCTAAATCTCACCATTTTGAGGATGAACGAAAATCAAGAAATGACGGTTCAATAATTGAACTTCCTAAAAGGCAAGAATAAACTCAATAACTCTAGGGCTGCAGTTACTCATTAAACCTTTGATGAAATGCAAGAGTTGCAAAAAAAAGTAGATCTATAAAAAGAAAATAGATTAAAATTTCAATATTAAAATTAGTTTCTCAAAACCAGAAATCAAGATCTGTAGACACAAAGAAACGAATTAGAACAGTTGCTGGCTTTTAAGCAAAATTAAATAGCAAAACTTAGAGAACAAAAAATACAAAATCATAGAAAGTCATCCGAAAAATTAATGAACAGAACCTCTGCAAAGATATTGCAATCTCGTTGCGAGTAGAAAACAATTGAAAACAGTATTGAGCCAGCAGAGACTATCAAATAGAAAGAGGTGTAATCTTTTCAAAACAGCCTTTCAACTGAAAGGTAAAATCTCAACAACTACTTTTCTTTCTCACGATCACGTTAAAACAGCAGTTAGTCCGAACTACCATCATTTCCGCCAGAATTGTAGATTAATTAATTGATCAACGTGCATCGCAGATGATTTTTTATTCTTCTCTATAATTGAAAATGGAGAGTATACTGAGTGATAGAGGATTCATTCTCACAATGACCATATTATCAGTAGTAGCCTTGGTAGGCATATTCAGAATTATGGGAAAGGCAGAAAATTAGAAGAAGGTTCATTGCGAGGAGATTTCCAAACAGTTGGCTGAAGAAAGCGAGATACATCGGGAGTTGGATAGTCTGAGTCGTCTTCAAGCATTACTTACTCGTAAGGCCGAAGAGTTTTAAGTATATCCCTCTTAATACAGATCAAGTATGTTACAAGCGCACCTCATGTGCTTTCTGCTGATACTCTCCAAAGATTATTTTAGTTAACCCCCATGATCATTGACAAGCAGTAACTAGAGAGCATATACGCCATAAATCGTCAAGCTCGCCGTAGCATATTTAGCTCTCTTAAGGTTCGTTTGGGAACAGAATCCGGAGAGTTAGAAACATATTATCGCTTTGTTTGCACATTCGAAGAGCAAATTCAATATCTTATCTAAAAAGCGCAGAAGGACTTTGTAGTATTTTTGAATCTGGACTACGCTGTCATCACGGATTCAATCGACTACCACCTGTGTCAAACTGACACTGGTTTAGCTGATTGGATCAAAGACTGGTCTTTACAAATTAAAGAACAGCTCAAGTAAAAATCGTTTTTATTCAGGGAGAAACTTCCACTTTATGAGAAATCAGTTAGTCCTGAGACTATATTGGATATTGTTGACTATCAAATTCATAGTTTGGAAGTAGATGGTGAGCACATGGGAGATGCAGTTGCCAATCTTCATCTAATATCTGAAGACGAACAGGAGTCTGTCCCCACTTTCTTGCAGGCTTACCTCGAAGATTTAGTACACTAAAAGTTTGGCATTGAAGTAGAACAAGTCAATTTAACCCAGTAAGAAGTAACTTTCGAACTTAAATAACGCCTTCAACGATTTTAAGAACTGCAAAATGCTGTATTGGCTCTAATGTTGTCAAAGGAAGTTCTAGCAGAGTCGTAAGGATATGTTTAAAATTCGGAGGAGGATGATTGATGCTGTTAACTTATAATACTGTAATTTAAATGACCGATACTAATATAGGGGAGCCAACGAAAGTCGTGGTAAATCAAATTTGATTCAGGACCGCGAGAATGGGATAAGTTATAAACGCAAGCTGGATCTGAAAGGAAATTTCAAGTCGCATACAGATGATGAGGATATAGAATCTGCACCATCTTTAAAGTCTTCTTCAAATCCACCCTTACCAGAACTCCAGAAGGATAAGTATTTATTCCATCATGTTAGGCGAAAACTCCTAATCAAGCCCTTCGGCAGTCTGTAACCCAAACCAATTTGTAACTTCGTCGAAAAGGAGGTTCGTCAGCACGATAATATCCTCTTAAAGCGTACTTTCTCCCTCATTCAGAACGTAACAACATGCTCTCAGGCGAAAACATTAAACTAAAGACGAGGGTGACTGTTTTGGAAAAAGAAAATGAGCGACTCCAAAAGACTATCTAAAATGAAGAGTCGCAACTTAAGCCAACTACTGCTTTTAGTAGTAATTCACGCGATAGAATGAAACCTGCAGACTCTACCATGCGGGCTATTATTCGAGGGTTGAGAAAAGAAATTTAAGATTTGAAAAAATAAAATTTGAGTATTAAGTCTGCAGTGAAGTTTACAAGTTTAAAGGAGCTGTAAAATGAAAGAGATCATTTGGCTGAAGAATCTATTCGTTTGCGTTTGGCTCTTTAAGAGGAACAAAATCGAAGGACTTTCCTCAAAACGTAGACTTTCTTTAAAATAGTAATTCTCAAGGACTGAGTGCATTAGAACATCGCATTCACAGTTTATCATAAAAAAATGCCCAGCTATCCCGGGAAAATGCTGACTTAGTCGAAAAATATAAAAAAATAGAGTAGAGTTCTGGAAAAATAGGGAAAATTATTTAAAGCGAGAAAAATTTAAATAGAGCCTTACTAAATGCTAGAAAGACCATTAATGAGAAGGATTGCGAAATATAAAATTTGAAAAGTCAGCTAAAAACTAGTACTAACATCCCTTCATCTTCTACAAGTTTTGCCACGCCAAAGGGGCCAAAGTTGTAACTGAAACGTCCTTCCATTGAGCAAAAAGGCAAACCTATTCTTGCTAGTCTTAACAGGTAAGGAAAGTCAGTCACAAAACAAACTCAAAAAACATAAAATGCATGCTAGCAGTGCTTAAAATTATAAAAATAGAAAAAGGAATTATCTGAAAAATGTAAGGTTCTAGAGGCGCAAATTGAAAAGAAAGGAAAAGCATAGGTGGTAGCTATGCCAGGTTCAGTCGAAGTCGAACCAGTAAAAGATTCATAGGTGGTGGAACTTCGTCGATTCCTTTTATTGAGGTTTAAGGCTCATCGCCTCACTCATGAAGAATCACAAAAATATCTAATAAACTGCGAGACTGCTCTTAACGAATAGTAGCTTAATAAAGAAATGACAGTGCGTTAACTGATGGAAAGTCTTTTTGTATAACCCTTCTGTATTGTCAGCAACCGTTATCTATAAGTATTAGTTGTATTTTTGGTCTACGGTGTGGGCGAAAAAGTCAAGATTGAAGACACCAAGTCTATTACAAAACGCAATCTTATATAGGCCTATCTACGACTTTTGCCTAAATATGAAATTCTAAGCCAGTAGAAAGAGGAGGAAATGTTTATTCAGGTGGCTGAACTCATTACTACCTACTACCAACAAATTCTTTCAGCTTTAACTGCGAAACGCAATGGAGAAGGCACCATTTCTGAAAATTCTTTTCTCGAATTCTTCCATGAAATAGAATTGGAGCAAGACTACATTGACTTTATCATCACACAAATTATCTTGGAAAGCTTGGACATGGACCATCTCAATTTTTATG
>Ga0302274_10005468_pt1 | contig 10764 bp, 8 predicted proteins | sample III_Bog_N2_1_FD_198755 | JGI IMG/M metagenome (GOLD analysis project Ga0302274, IMG submission 198755) | Peat permafrost microbial communities from Stordalen Mire near Abisko, Sweden - III_Bog_N2_1 | ecosystem: Environmental > Terrestrial > Soil > Wetlands > Peat | place: Sweden: Abisko...
GGCACCCTTTGCAGCGAAGAGCCTGCGTAAAAAATCGTCTCCATACACCAAACAATGGGAAGGTGAAAATCATGTCCTTCATCGTGTTTGGTTTTAATTTTGCTCTGGCAAAAGCCGTTCCCTGGATCCCATGCCTGCTGCGGGGGAACCTTTTTGGAGACTAAAATTCGCTCCTTGAACATTGACAAATTGCGGGTTCGCAAAGATGGAATTGGCGTCCCAGCCGGAAAAGTTCTGATAACTGTGGAAGTCGGTGGTTAGGAATTTCTTCTTACCGATGCGAACAATTTCGTCGGTAGCAACGGATTGGAAATAGCAATTATGATCGATCTTGATCAACCGGCTGGGTTTCTCCGGTCCAAAATTGAAACAGCGTGAGCCGGGAGCATTAAAAAAGATATTGTTGGTGATGGTGATTTGACACTGATCATTCCAACCAAAGCTGCTCTCCAAATTGCAATTAAATCCCACCGTATCGGGATAAAGAACCGAATAACGCGGTCGGCCTTCTCCTTGCAGCGCCCATCCGCAACCGGCATTGGCCGTGGTATTATGGTCGTAGACAACGTTTTTGCAGAGGATGCCATGGGCAATATCCAGACAGTCGTAGCCAACATTCCAAATGACATTATTCTTTATGATGACATTCGAGGCGGTGCCAGAAAAACCTTGGACATCGACTCCGGCATCGTAAATCTCCCAAATTCGGCAACCCTCCACCGTGATATCCGAGACCGTCTCCCAAGTCTCGATACCGTTGCCATAGCGCACCCGGCGCTTGACAAATTGTTCGCCATATTTTCGGGAAAAATCGTCGTATCGAAAAACCTCCCCACCAATCAAAGTCAAATCGCAATTCCGAATGACCACATCGGAAGCATCAGAAATCGAAATTCCCTGCTCCCCGATTTTTCGAAAAAGCAGATTTTCCAAACGAACATGACTGGCCTGGGAACCGTGGAGCGTTACCCCTATACCGCTTCGGACCATTTCAATCTTTGGCCAGATCTGTGCCGGATTTGCGGCGCTATGCACCCAGAGCGACCCGTTGCCATCGGCCGACTGAAACCACTCGCCATCGTTGCGGAGATCCTCCACGGAACGCCGCATGTTTCCACAAATCGTGTCGTTGAAAATCAGATTTGCCGCCTCCGGTTGGTCAGACTTCGTGCGCCAAACTCCTTGGCTTACTGCTATCCAGTCTTCAGCCGTGGATAAATTGACCAAAGAGCCCTCCAGAATCGGCACGGCCCCCTTTCCATAGGCCCCATAAGTAATCGGATGATTAGGAGTTCCCCCAGCCAATGGCAGAGGTAATTGAAAGAGACACCCCCTTTTCAGCAGGAGGGAACTGCCCGGCGTAGCTTTCCCGTTAAAGTTTTTCCAGGTTTTCCATGCCGTCTCAGGTGTCTGCCCATCACGGGTATCGTTTCCTTGGAGGGAATCCACGTAATAGGAGATAGGCAAAGAGACTCCGGTTGGCGTTTGAGCTTGGGATAAACCGAATGGTCCGAGAGAGAGATAAATGACTAGGATGCTAAAGCGCGGCAAGGCAAATGCTCCGACCCCAGTCGCCAAATCCTTGGCGTGATTAGTATTAGTTTGGCAAACTCTGCTCATTATTCAGCTTGGTCCGGCAGCGCCGAACAATCAATCCTGTTCACACACGAAACAGCTTGCAGTAAATCCTTCAGGGTGATGCTGTCGCAGGCATGGTGGCGAATAAAAATGAATGCTGATCTGATATGCTGCTCCGTCATGGCTAGGTGGTCCGTGGATTGGCTTTCGATGACGGAGCTCACCGGATCGTCATTGGATCGTCATTGGATCGACTTGGTCAAATGGAACACCTCGGTGAGATCATCAGATTTTGGACTGCAATCGATATTGTGAGGCATGATAGGTGCCATGTATTCCCACCATTTCCGGCAAATTTCTGTATGCGAGATCAAGTTCCAGCGTTCCTCGCTTTCAACCTCAACATAGGCAAAGAGCAAGTGCGTACGCTCGTGAAAAAAGATTGAGTAGGTTCTCACTCCATGATCGAGCAGGAGGGCCTCCATCTCGGGCCAAAGCTCCTCATGCCGTCGGGCATATTCCGCTTCTTTTCCAGGCTCAACCGACATGACGAAGCCCTTGCGTATTATCGTTGGTTCTATGCTGTTTTCCATAGTGTGAAAGTATTTTTTGCGTGGCTGCTTCCTCACGGTGAAGGATGCTGAAAGTTTTCCGAAGTGGTATTATAGTATTAGTTATGTCAGGATCTTGGCGAAAGTGGTGGACGCTGTTGCGTTTCCTTCCTTCATCATCCCGATCATTGATCAATAATGCTTTATGGATGGGGTGGCTTGTAATCATCCGTGCGGAACGGGGAAGCAGGCAACCCTTCCACACTATAAAGATTGCACGCTGGGAAAGCCGCCCACGCGTACCGTACGGCTACCGGGGATGGAACCAGCGGGCTGGACACGCTGATCGTGTCCTTACCCGTGATCTTGGCAGCAGCCCAAACGAATTTTTGATCTGCTCCGCAGATTGCAAAGCCGCGCAGTGGATCATCCGGGACGTGGTTCTTACCGTCGTCGCAGGAGACCTCTTTGCTCGTGAGGCCAGAGCCGACGTGCGAGAAGCGGACCTCGATCTTGTCTCCCTGCACTCTCATCTTCTGATAGATCGGGCAGGAGGGCTCCCCCGGCTTCTGGTAGACCAAGGCTAACGCCGTCTGGGCCAGCCGACTGCCAATCGTTAGTTTGGTCGGCGGATGCAGATTGGTCGTGGAGCCGGTGTCGATCACCACGGCCATGCCTGTTCCGGCGGTTCTTTGAAGCGTGAGCAACTGCGATTCGCGCAGCCAGGCCCAAGGCGCATCGGAGGGATCGGGCAATATCGGTCCGAAGGCCGGCAATTGGACAAAGAGGAACGGGAGGTTTTCGCCCCAACTTTTCCGCCACGCGCTGATCATGGCGGGAAAAAGGGTTCGGTAGCGCGCGGCGTCCTCGAACGAATCGGCGTTCGATTCCCCCTGATACCAGATGATGCCCTTCAGCGCGAAGGGCGCCAGCGGTGCGACCGAGCCGTTATAAAGGCTGCCGGGCGCCCTCGCATCGGTCGGTGCCCCGTGAAAATCGTTGAGATAAGCGCCGAGGGCCGGGTTGGATTCGAGTGCATTCCGCGGTGTCCACGCCTGCGCCACCGTGCCGCCGAGCGAGTCGGTGATCAGCCCGATCGGCACCCCTGTTTCCTTTTGCAGCGCCCGGCCGAACGAGTAGGTCACTGCGGAGAACCAGGGCGCGGCGGTCTTGGTGGAGGGCGTCCACTTCAGGCCATACTGGGTCATTTTATCGCGTTGAGGCTCATTCATGCCGCCGGGCGCACCTTGCAGGAATTTCTGCCGGGGCTTGTCCGTCGATGTCACATCGACCAGGAAAACCCTTAGCGTTGGAATATCAGCCGAGTCCACCAACCCGCTCGTATCCGCGCCGACTACCCACGCCTGCATGTTCGATTGCCCGGCGCAAAGCCACACGTCGCCGACCAGGACGTTATTCACCGTGAGCGTGTTGATGCCCGTCACGGTCAACGCCTGTGGTTTGTCGTTTGCGGGCATCGGGTGCAGGGTAATCTTCCAGGCCCCTTCGCCATCGGCCGTGGCGGACAGGTGCTGGTCGGCGAAGCTCACCTGCACTGACTCGCCAGGCGCCGCCCAACCCCAGACCGGGACCGGCTTGCCTCGCTGCAGTATCATGTTGTCAGCAAATATTTCCGCCAGCTGAACTTCCGCGGCGAGTGGAAGAATGGAGGAAACGAATAGGAGCGAGAAAAGAAGGATGGGGCGATTCATCAGGAGTGTCCCCGTTCAGTTCGAGGCACGTTGGAGTTCAACTTTCATGAATTCAATGAGAATATTAACAGATGGTGTTATACCAATCACCATCAGAAATGATACTATCCGGCTGGTTCTTTTGACTCGCTTGCGCCCGCTCGTCTCACCCATCGTTACACTCAGGGCCGCACTTCGTGCAGTCCCTGCTCGGAAATCCGTGCAAGGTTACTTATTAGTGCAAGCTGGAGCAGCCGGTGATCCCAAAGGGAGATGAATGGTCCTGGGGATCACCAGAAAGCAGGACGTCCCGCTGAGCTCCTTCGCTCAAAATGCCAGCATCTATAACTGGCCGAAATCAGTTACTTCAGTTCCGGTAACCTTTCATGGATGATCGCCTGGTCGTCAGCGGAAAGTTTGCTCAGCGGCACCGGTTTATCCTGGGGTCGTGTCCCTTTCTGGTTGATCTCGTTCATCAGGCTCCAGTTGCGATTTCCGATCTCTTGCGGCTCTTTGGCCTTCAGATCATAGCGAGTGAAGTCGAGGACCAGTTTGGGGTCATTGGGTTTGGTCCAGTCGTGAATCAAGGCCAGTCGGAAATCCTTGTTCATAAACCAGCGTATCTCAAGATTCTTATCGGATCCGCCAATGCCGCTGCCGCGCTCCACGAAGCGGTCGTCGAGCTTGTTGTTATCGGGAAATTGCTTGCGGAATAACTCACCGAACTCACCCTCGGTGACGGCATGCACATTGGGCCACCGTTGCCGCACCTCACGGCCGAATTCAGGTAGATCGTTGAAGAGATCTGCGCCCAAGGAAACCTCCCAGATGGCCGTCACCCAGGCGAAGCCGTTTCTCTTGAAACCATCGTCAAAATGCAATCCGGTGGTGAAGATCTGCTCCTCCAAGCCGCGGTCATGCCCCAAACCCAGCAAAGTTTCAATCGGACCAAGCCCCATCCGACTGTTGAAGCCGCCTTGAAATCCAACGCGGCTCGCGCCCAGGAAATCGCAGGTCCAACCGTCGAGGCACACGCAGTCGATGAAGTCATTGGTCCCTTGCGCCGGCTTGCAGAAGTGCTCGAGGCTGGGGTAGTAGGGGTAGGAAATCGATCCGTCGCCGTCGCCGTTATCGACGCCGTACTGACTCCAGATATCGCCTTGAACAACATGAATGCCTTCCTCCTTGGCCAGGTATCGCATGTTCTCCGCCGCCAGAAAACCGGCGATGACACATTTGGGACGGTACCCACCGCCTACCATGTGCGAGACCAACTGCAGTCCATCGTGCAGATCACGGTTGACCTGTTCCCGAGAGTTGTACATGGGTGCGAAATAGGCGCCAGGAATGAAGGTAATCTCATCGCCAAAACGTTCGTGATATTCCTTCATTTGCTTGCGAATGGCGACATAGGTGGGACGCTGGTCATTCAAGGCCAGCCAACTGAAAGCCCAAGTCATGCGGCCACCAGGGAAAGCCTTGCCAAAGTTGTCGCGCACGTTTTGAACTCCCGCCAAAGTGTGTAGTCCGGCTTCATCGTTGCCGGCATTATGGGTTCTGGAGACTTCAATCTGGTTGACGCGGATCAAGGCAATGAAGGTGTAGTAGCGCCCGCCCATCAGAGAGGTGGGAGCGCCGGACTCATCCGCATGGAGAGCGCCTGCGATCGTCGCGGTCATGAGGATGCAGCCGCACAAGATGAACAGGATTGCGCTGTCGGCCCACGGTTGCAGGAGTTTTGGCGAGTAGGGCTTGATGCTGGAGGCCTGCGGATGCGGGGGATAATCGATGGGGAGGGGCATTGGCGGATTATATAGGTTATAGGGGCCGTTTTTAAACAGGGATTTTCATTTGAATTTGACAGGATTCATGATTTCGACGCCGGAGCGGGTAATGACGGATAATGAAAATCCAAGGGCATCGTGACGGGCGGATGATCTTGCGGCGCACTGCCCCATTGAGGATTGGGTTTCGGTCCCATCACTAGGCTCAACGTGCCACCGGAGGTGATTTGCTCCTGGCTCAGCCACGGTTTGGTGAGCGGCTGGCCGTTGAGTGTGGCGGACTGGATGTAGATGTTCTGCGAGCTGTTGTTCTGGGCGAGGATGGTAAACGTATGACCAGGGTATTTGTCTCGATCCAGATGGATCACCGCCTTGCTCACGGCCGGGCTGCCTAGGGCGTAGATTCCGCTATCGGGATTCATCGGGTAAAACCCCAGGGCACTGAACACATACCAGGCCGCCATCTGGCCGCAATCCACATTGCCGCATTGGCCGGCAGGTTTATCCCCATACATCAGGGACATGGCCTGCCGCACGTGCTGCTGGGTTTTGTAGGGTGCTCCCGCGTAATCGTAGAGATAGGCCACGTGATGGCTTTGTTCATCACCCTGCGAGTATTGCCCGATCAATCCGCTGATATCGGGAATGGTCGTGTCAATCACGGGGCTGGCTTTGAACATCGTGTCCATCTTTTTAATGAAGCCCTCGTCTCCGCCATAAAGTGCAATCATTCCAGGCACGTCCTGCTGCACGTCAAAAGCATATTGCCAGGCATCGGCCTCGGTGTACTCGTCGTTGACGAGTGCATTGGCGGCGAATGGGGTGCTCCACTGGCCATCGGCCTTCCGCCCCCGGAAAAACTGTGTCGTGCTGTCGAACAAGTTACGATAATTGGCCGAGCGGGCGTAAAATAATTTTGCGTCTTCCGCATGTCCCAGCGACTCGGCCATGCGTGCAATGCACCAGTCATCAAATGTATATTCGAGGGTTCGCGAGGTCGCTTGACCACCTGGAGTCGAGGCGACATATCCGAGTTTTTTGTAACTATCCAATCCATACCGATCCTGCATCGCCGTGTCGCGCAAGGACTGATATGCCTGCTCGGCATCGAAACCACGAAATCCGTGCAGGTAGGCGTCGGCGATCATGTCCGCCGAGTGATAGCCGATCATGCACCAGGTCTCATTATTCCAGAGCGGCCAGATTGGTGTCGTATGCTGATTCAACTCCTTGTACCCGGCCAGCATCGTCCGAACCATGTCGTTGACGCGGTTTGGCTGCAAAAGGATCAGCAACGGCCACTGGGCCCGATAGATGTCCCAGATCGAAAAGGTGGTATAATACTGAAAGTCACCGCCGGTGTGGTTCTGATTATCAAGACCACGATAGGTTCCATCGACATCATTGAAAAGAACCGGCGCCAGACATGACAGGTATAAGTTGGCGTAAAACGTCGTGAGAATATGCGGATCGAAGCTCTCAATCCGGACGGCATCGGAAACATTTTTCCACTTTTTCACCGCGGCGGCGTGAACGCCGTCAAAATCCCAGCCTGGAATTTCCGCTGCCAGATTTTTTTGAGCCCCTTCAATGCCGGTTCCGGAGATGCCTACTTTAACGAAAATCGCTTCGTTTGCGGCGGTTTTGTAGCTTACGAAAGCCTTGATTTCCCGACCGACCGATTCGTGAGCATCGGCCGCCAGGCGGGTGCCATCTTTCTCGATTCCGAACGAGTCGAACGGCTTGGAAAACTGGATGACGAAATAAACCGTGCGCCTTCCACCCCAGCCGTCGGAGATGCGGTAGCCGCTGATCGTGTTCCCATTTTCGACTTTTAGCGCGGCTTCGACCGGATTGTTTCCGATGCCGTGCGCCAAATCCAAAATAATGCGGGCCTTGTCCGATTGGGGAAACGTATATTTGTGAAAGCCGCTCCGCTCGGTTGCCGTGAGTTCAACGGCAACTTTGGGATCTTTCAAAAAAACCGCATAGTAACCGGGAGTCGCATGCTCCTGATCATGCGAGAAGCTTGATGCATAACCGTTGCCAGGTGAACCGGCGTTCAAGTGAACATCGCCCACAGCTGGCATCAAGAGCATATCGCCCAGGCCGCCGCAACCGGTGCCGCTCAAGTGCGTATGACTGAATCCGAGGATGATTGAATCCGAATAGTGGTAGCCGGAGCACCCGTCCCAACCTTGAAGCGGAGTATCCGGGCTGACTTGGACCATGCCGAAAGGCACCGTCGCTCCGGGGTACGCATGGCCATGACCATCCGTGCCCACCAAGGGCAATGGCTCGTTTGCCGGATCCAGTAATGTTTCGGCCTGAACAAGAGGCAGGCCCGGAAAATGACAATTCCTAAACTGATGAAGATACTTTTGAAAGGGAACATGGGGGATGAATGAATGGCACAAAATTCATTTTTCGACTCTCTGGGGTGGATGTACCGCTATTTCGCATAGCGTCTTCAGAAGCGTCCCGAAGAGTGAAGCAAATTATGAATTTATACCAATCCCGGTAAGAATGGTGCAATCTCGGTCAAGGAGTCCTGGTGCGTGACAGCGTTGCTTATTACTCCCCTTCCGCGCTCTCCGGCTTCTCCATTCCCTTGAGGATTTCGGACATGTCCTCCACTTCATTCCAGACATCCCGTGTGATGTAGATGGGTGCTGCCTGCAGTGAGGCCATGGCGAGACAGTCACTCGGACGGGCATCAAGTTCAATGACCTTGCGCTGCTGGAGTTCATTTTCAACGCTGACAATCATGCGTCCGAAATAGGTGGAGCCCTTGAGGTCGTTGATGATGACGCGTTCAATTTTAGCGCCGAGGCCGGTGAGCAGCATTCCCATGAGATCATGGGTGAGCGGGCGTTCGTGCCTCTCCCCGCGCAACATCAGATGGATTGCATTGCCCACCAGGGGATCCATGTAGATGACAAAAGTTTTCTCTTCATTGCCAAGAAAAAGGGCGCTGCCGTTGGCCGTCGGCACGACCGACTTGATGACGATGCGCAATACCTCTTTGGAATTCATGGCGTCATTATGGAATAGAATCGCTGGAAGTGCAGCCAGGGAAACGCCGATGAAATCGCATCATGGTATAAATCATCGATCCGCTAACCTTTCAACTCATCAGAAGTGGAATATGCGGGATGGATGATTCCGCGTTTTTTGTACTCCCTGGCAAGAACCAGATAGTGATCCGCCCAGGAACCAAGGCCGGCCTGTTCCACATCGGAGAGCGTTCTGAGGATGCGGCCCGGTGAACCTACCACCATGGAACCGGGAGGAATCACGCTGTTCATGAGAACTGTGGCATGGGCCCCGATCAGACAGCGACTGCCGATGACCGCTCCGTCGAGAATGATCGCCCCCATGCCGATGAGGCACTCGTCACCGACGCTGGCGGCATGGACAATCGCTCCGTGACCGATGGTTACGCGGCGCCCGATGGTTGCTCCGAGACCCGTGGCCACGTGGATTACGGCATTGTCCTGCACATTGCTCTGGGCTCCGATCACGATGGGGGCGATGTCACCCCGGAGTGAGGCTGCAGGCCAGATACTGGCTTCTTCCGCGAGGGTGACTGCTCCGGAGAGAAATGCGCCGGGAGCAATGAAGGCACTTGTGGGAACGACGGGTTTCACTGCAAGACATTCACTGACAAGATTCGAAAAATAGGCGAGATGGCCGGGATGTGAAGGGTCGGCTGCGGGGTGGACGTTCATGAGTTTTTTTCTATTTAAGCAGAAAGGGTGTTGACAGAGGGGCGGGCTTTTTTTTGGATCAGGCTCGTCAGTGACCAACCCATAACCCAAACAAGCAATATAATCCATGAGCAGCAAACTCCAACTCGTAGAAGCAGTGCAGAAAACCCTCGGCAAGGAAACCAGCAAGGCACACGCCGAGAAAGTCGTCGGTGCGGTGATCGACGGCATCAAGTCTAATGTCAAAAAAAGCAAATCCCTCCAGTTGATCGGATTCGGCACCTTCAAGGTTGTCAACCGCAAGGCCCGCACAGGCATCAATCCGAAGAGCGGAGAGAAGATCAAAATCAAGGCCTCCAAGAGCGTCCGTTTCACCCCAGGTAAGGCTTTCAAGGGAATTCTCTAATTTTCTGGGTTTCCCCCCCGCCCCGAGAAAACCCGTTTTGCCGCATGGCAAAACGGGTTTTCTCATTTCTTGTCCGACTGCCTTCCTGTAGAATTCCCCTCTATGAAAACTCCATTAGTCGTTTCAATCACAGGGGCCGCAGGACAAATCGGATATTCCCTTCTTCCCCGCATTGCTTCAGGCCAGGTTTTTGGGTCGGACCAGCCGGTTCATCTTCGACTTATTGAGATCGAGCCCGGAATGAAGGCGCTCGCGGGAGTGGTCATGGAACTGAACGATTGCGCCTTCCCCCTCCTGGAGTCCATTGAGGCAACCTCGGATCTTGATGTCGGATTTGACGGTGCAAACTGGGCGCTTCTTGTGGGCAGCGTGCCTCGCAAGGCCGGAATGGAACGCAAGGATCTCCTGGGAATCAATGGCAAGATCTTCATCGGGCAGGGCCAGGCGCTCGAACGCAATGCGGCTGATGACATCCGTGTGCTTGTGGTGGGCAATCCCTGCAACACGAACTGCCTCATCGCCAGCAAAAATGCCCCGGATATTCCGGCGGATCGTTGGTTTGCGATGACCCGTCTTGATGAGAACCGCGCCAAGAGTTCGCTTGCCGAAAAGGCTGGTGTTCATTCTCGCGATGTCACCCGGCTGGCCATCTGGGGCAATCATTCCAGCACGCTTTATCCCGATTTCGAAAATGCCCTGATCAAGGGTGAAGTTGTGGGCAAGTTCATTCCGGAGCGCTCCTGGCTCGAGGGAGACTTCATCAAGAGCGTTCAGCAGCGCGGGGCCGCCATCATTGCCGCCAGGGGCCTCTCCTCAGCAAAGTCTGCTGCCCACGCAGCCATTGAGACCGTGCAAACCCTTCGGGTTCCCACGCCCTCCGATGACTGGCACAGCGTCGCCCTTGCCTCTGATGGCTCCTACGGCGTGGAGGAGGGGTTGATCTGCTCCTTCCCAACCCGGTCCAAGGGGGATGGCCGCGCCTCGATTGTCCAGGGAGTTGATCTTGGTGAATTTGGAAAAATCAAGTTTCAGCAGACCCTCAAC
>Ga0302274_10005473_pt1 | contig 10757 bp, 10 predicted proteins | sample III_Bog_N2_1_FD_198755 | JGI IMG/M metagenome (GOLD analysis project Ga0302274, IMG submission 198755) | Peat permafrost microbial communities from Stordalen Mire near Abisko, Sweden - III_Bog_N2_1 | ecosystem: Environmental > Terrestrial > Soil > Wetlands > Peat | place: Sweden: Abisko...
ATGACACACTGCCGGTATCGGGCCGCGACGACGGCCCCGCGCGCCCATGCGCGCGAAGCCAAGGGCGCGGATGCGCCCGCCCGGCGTCTGAGGGCAGCCTTGATGAGTCAACATCAAGGCTCGATGGTATAAGACCCGAAAGGCGGGCAGGGTGCCCGCGCTCTCAGGGACGCTTCTTTGGCCCCATCCGGGCACCCGTGGGGTCAAGCCCTTGGGACGCCGGGGGATGGCTGTGCTCAAGCCGCCTTTTTAAGCTGGTTGGCTTCGGCGAACAGCTTCAGCATTTGCTCAATGAAAGCCGGCAGGGTCTCGGCATCGCGGGCCGTCAGCACCGGACCATCAAGGGTCAGAAGGTCTTCAACCCAGCAACCGCCTTCGGCTTCCAGGGTCTCCCGTAGGGCTTCGGGTGCGCTCAACCGCCGGCCTTTGAGCTTGCGGGCCTGGGCTAGCAGAGCAACGCCCTGGTCGATGGCTGCGATCGGCTTGCCCGCGTCGAGGAAATGTCCAACGATCCGCTTGGTGTGGGGATTGGCCTTGAGCTTGGTGATGCTACGCTCACCGCCGGGCAGGAGCAGCATGTCGTAATCGGCCCCGAGAACTTCGCCGATCGCTAGGTCGATCGGGAAGAAATGTCCCCAGCCCTTGCCGTGCCAACCATTCGCCAAGCCCTGATCCGGCGAGATCGTCTTTAACTTGGCTCCCGTTTTGAGCAAGGCCCGCTGGGGCTCCGTCAACTCGACTTCTTCAAACCCGGAGGCCACCATGATGGCAATCGAACATCCGTCCAGCCGCTGATCCATTCGTGAGCGATCCCTTTGTTATCTCTTTTTCACGCATCCTTTTCGCCGTTGCGACACAACGGACCAAAGCGCCGAGCAACGGCGTTTTGGCGCGGATACCCAGCCTCTTTGAAATGCATAAGCGGAAAGTGGCGGGTTGTCTGAACGGTGTCAACCCCACATTTTGCAATGCTGGACAATGCCGGCCCAAGAGGTGGAAAGAATGGCCTTTGGCTCGGTCCCGCTGTTGTTTGATCTCGCACGGATCGCGCTGGCCGTACTTGTCTCTTGAAGGAGAAGCCTTGCATGCGAATCGAACCCAAATCACCCGACAGCGGCCCTTGGTACCTTTGGCCGTTCTTTTGGTCTCAGCGGCGGCGCTATGGCCGGACTCTTGATGCTGCCCGATTGTGGGCGCGTGTGCCACTGCTCTTTATAGCTGTTGCCATACTTTATGGTGTCTTAGATCGTCGCCGCTCGCCGATTCCGCCGGCTTTGCGTTCATTGCTGACGGTCCGGGTCTCGCAGATCAATCATTGTGCTTTTTGCGTGGACATCAATAGCGCCACCTTGTTGCGCCGGGGGGTTTCCGAAGCCAAGGCTCTCGCGCTGGAGTCCTGGCGGACCAGTCCGTTGTTTGAGCCCATGGAACGGGCGGCTCTGGAGTATGCCGAAGCGATGACCCGAAGTGATCGCGAGGTGGATGATGCCCTTATGAGCGAGATTCGGCGCTGGTTCGATGATGATGCGATGATTGAATTGACCGGACTAATCTCATTCCAAAATTTATCGAGCAAATTCAACGCAGCTCTGGCGGTTCCGCCCCAGGGATTTTGCCGGCTGCCGCCTCGCCCCTGAAGCCCGCCTCCGCGCCCTTGGCTTCGCGGCCACGAGGACGCGGGGCCGCGACGGCGGCTCGGTGCGTCCGTGCGCGCAAATCTAGAGGCGCGGACGCAGCCCATTCGATTTTAGGCGGCTTTTCAGTCTTTGGCCTTGGCGGGGGCGATTGTCGCGCCGATGTCGATGCCATACCCCAGCCGATCTGGGGCTGTTTTGGATTGAAAAGGGGGGGGACATGGATAACGGACCAACGGCCCCAGTACCGCATCCTTGGTTGCAGAGTTACCCGATGGATGTCGATTGGCACGCGCCTTTGCCCGGACGATCCATGGGGGCGCTGTTTGATGACGCTGTGGCCCGCTTTGGCGATCGGCCCTTCCTCGATTTTATGAATAAACGTACATCCTATCGTGATATCGCCCGTCAAGTTGATCATTTAGCCTCTGGCTTGCAGCGGTTTGGGATTAAAAAAGGTGACCATGTTGGTTTATTTTTGCCAAATACACCTTATTATGTAATTTCTTTTTATGCAGTTCTGAAAATTGGGGCTATCATTGTCAATTTTAACCCTCTTTATGCTGAACTCGAATTGATACACCAAATAAATGATAGTAATACTGAAATTATGATCACGCTTGATCTTGCAGCTTTATATAATAAGCTCCATCCGTTGTTGGGGCAGAGCAGCCTTCGGCGTGTCGTGGTGTGCCGGTTGGCTGATTGTTTGCCCTTTCCCAAGAATTTGCTGTTTCCCATTGTGCGCCGGGCGGATCTGGCTTCGATTCCCTCCGATGACCGTCACATCTCTTTCGCCCGCCTGACGGCTCACGCTGGGCCCCCCGAGCCGGTGGCGATTGACCCGGATCGGGATGTGGCGGTGCTGCAATACACCGGCGGAACAACCGGCTTGCCTAAAGGGGCGATGCTGACCCACGCCAATCTCAGCGTTAATACCCAGCAGTGCGTGTTGTGGTTCCCCGAGGCCGAACCCGGACGAGAGCGCATGCTGGCGGTGCTGCCGTTTTTTCATGTGTTCGCCATGACGGTCGTTTTGAATGTGTCGGTGGCGGTGGGGGCTGAGATTATTCTGGTGCCGCGTTTTGAGTTAGAGACTGTGCTGGGGATGATCGACGCCAAACGCCCGACATTGTTTCCGGCAGTGCCGACAATCTATGCGGCCATCAACGCCCATCCCCGGCGGGCCGAGCATGATTTGTCGTCGATTCGCTATTGTCTGTCGGGTGGCGCGCCGTTGCCTCTGGAGGTCAAGCGGCAATTTGAGGGCAACACTGGCTGCGTGTTGGTGGAAGGCTATGGTTTGTCGGAGTCGTCGCCGGTTGCCGCCGTCAATCCGATTGTGGGTATCCACAAAGAGGGGTCGGTGGGCTTGCCGTTACCCGGCACGGTGATCGAGATCGTCAGTCTGAACGATGATGAAACGGTTTTACCACCAGGACAGCGTGGACAGGTTTGTATTCGTGGTCCTCAAGTGATGAAAGGCTATTGGAATCGCCCGGATGAGACTCATTTTACGCTGCGCCATGGCCGATTATATACCGGGGATATTGGTCTGGTGGATGAGGATGGTTATGTTTTTATCGTTGATCGCCTCAAAGACCTGATCTTGTGCGGTGGTTATAATGTCTATCCACGGACCGTTGAAGATGCCATTTATCAGCATCCGTTGGTCGAGGAGGTGGTGGCTGCCGGCCTGCCCGATGCCTATCGCGGCCAGACGGTCAAGGCTTACGTTAAACTGAGCACCAGCGGGGCTCTGACCGCCGACGAATTGCGGGACTTCCTGAAAGATAAACTCTCTCCTATCGAGATGCCCAAGCAGATTGAATTCCGCGACGCCCTGCCCAAGACGTTGATCGGTAAGCTCTCACGCAAGGATTTGCTGGAGGAGGAGCGGCGACGGGCCGAAGCGGTGGCGGTTGATGAGCGGGACGTGACAGGTGATGGTTCTCCTTGGGCCCAGTATTGAGCCTTCGTTTGGGTTGGGCTCGGTATCGAGCCTTGGTTCGTGATTGAAAAGCGCGGCGGGCCACTGTTATCTTCGGCTGGTGAGGTCGGGGGGCGAAGCCGTTTTAGGACGACCATTGAACGGATTTGTCAGGCGGGCTGGGCTGACCGAGTCGCTTGTGGGCGCCTTTGGGTTGGCTTTTTTTGGGTTTATCGGAATTCCGGAGGGACGATGATGGGGAAAATCCTGGTTGTTTGCTGCCTGCTGCTGGTATCGGGAACCGCATTCGCGCAGACACCACCCGCCGCTCAGTCGACGGCGGATACGTCCGGGCTCAACTCGACATTGCTGGTCGGGGCGGGCGTGGTGGCGGGCGTGGTCGCTGCCGACCTGCTGACCGGGGGCACCCTGACCGGGCCGCTTTTTGGTCTGTCGCGGCAGGCGGCGGGGCCGATGTTCACGGCGGCTCAGACTCGGGAAGCGACGGCCTCCGGCGCGTTGATCGGCGAAGCCATTGCACCGGCCACAGCGCGACAGGACAACATTGCGCGAGCCGAGATGCTGCGCGTGTTGGCTCTGGCCGCTGGCGGTATCGCCGGTTGGATCGGTGTGAATCAGCTTACGGCCCCATAAACGGGACAGAGCATTTCGGTCGTTGATGCGGGGTTGTGAATCCGAAGGCGATTCTGCCGGGTGAAAGGGTGGGCTTTTCGCCCGGTGGGGTCGTATCGGCTGTCCGTGTTCTGGTGGGTGCGGCATCATACCGCAAAGCCCGCAGCGTCGATGCTGCCAGAACTTTAGGGCGGGAGTTGACAATCGCGTGGTTTTCGGCTGCAAATCCCACGACACGGTCGAGCGGCGCGCTCTTGAGAGTCCCGCAGTCGGCCAGGATTTCCAAGGGGAACGGCGCGCGTCATGTTTTCAAAGATCCTGATTGCCAACCGGGGCGAGATCGCCTGCCGAATCATCAAGACCGCCCGCCGGATGGACATCAAGTCGGTTGCCGTCTATTCCGAGGCGGATGCTGCGGCGCTCCATGTCGAGCTTGCCGACGAGCGGGTGTTCATCGGGCCGCCGCCTTCGGCACAAAGCTACCTGATCGCCGACCGGATCATCGAGGCGTGTAAGAAGACCGGCGCCGAAGCGGTGCATCCGGGCTATGGCTTCTTGTCGGAAAAGGCCCCGTTCTGCGAGGCGCTGAAGGCCGCCGGGATTGCCTTTATCGGTCCCGACGTGCCGGCCATCGCCGCCATGGGTGACAAGATCGAATCGAAGAAGCTGGCTAAATCGGCGGGCGTCAACACGGTTCCGGGCTATCTGGGCGTGATTGCCGACGACGATGAAGCGGTTACCATCGCTCGGGAAGTCGGCTACCCGGTGATGATTAAAGCTTCTGCGGGCGGTGGCGGTAAGGGTATGCGGATTGCCCGCAACGATGCCCAAGTGCGCGAAGGGTTTAAGTCGGCCAAAAACGAGGCGCGCTCCAGTTTTGCCGATGATCGGGTGTTTATCGAGAAATACATCGAAGAGCCCCGTCATATCGAAATCCAGGTGTTGGCAGACAGCTACGGCAACACGGTTTATCTGGGCGAGCGGGAATGCTCGATCCAACGTCGTCACCAAAAGGTGATCGAAGAGGCGCCTAGTCCGTTTCTGGATAGCAAGACGCGCCGTGCCATGGGTGAACAGGCGGTGGCGTTGGCCAAAGCGGTCAACTATCAATCAGCCGGGACCGTCGAGTTCATCGTTGATGCCCAGCGGAACTTCTATTTCCTGGAAATGAACACCCGACTTCAGGTCGAACATCCCGTAACCGAGATGATTACGGGCGTCGATCTGGTCGAGTTGATGATCCGCGTTGCTGCGGGCGAAAAGCTGCCCTTTACCCAAGACGACGTCAGGTTGCGGGGCTGGTCGATGGAAGCCCGGATTTACGCCGAGGATCCGACCCGAAACTTCCTGCCCTCGACTGGACGGGTTACGCGCTACCGGCCCCCGGTGGAAAGCCAGTTTGTGCGAGTCGACACCGGGGTTTACGAAGGTGGCGAGATCAGCATGTTCTACGACCCGATGGTCGCCAAGCTGATTACGCGGGGAATTGATCGGGAAACCGCCATTGGGCATATGCAAGAAGCCCTGGACGCCTTCCAAATTCGCGGCGTTGGCAACAACATCAGCTTCCTGTCTGCCGTGATGAAGAAGGAGCGGTTCCTGTCGGGACATTTAAGCACCAACTTCATTGCCGAAGAATTCCCCGACGGCTTTGCTGGTGTCGAGTTAGAGGCCGGAACCAGCGATCGCCTGACGGCGGTGGTGGCCTTTGTCCATGATCGGATCGCCGAGCGGAACCGCGTTTTGAGCGGCCAACTGCCCGGCTATCAGCCGGCCCGTCAGAATTTCTGGATGGTGCGGACCAACCGGGAAAATACCCCGGTTTTCGTGGATGAGACCGATCATGGAGCCGATGTTCGAGTCGGCGGCCAAGTTTTTTCGTTGATCACCAGTTGGGTCATCGGCGACCTGTTGTGGGTTGGGACCGTCGAAGGCCGCAAGATGGTGGTTCAGATCGATGTGCGCGGTGACGGATATCGGTTGCTCCACGGCGGGGCCGACATCCTTTGCCAGGTGTTGACGCCTCGGGCGGCAGAGTTGGCCGATCTGATGCCGGTTCGGGTGCCGCCGGATCGTTCGCGGCTGTTGCTGTCGCCGATGCCCGGCTTGCTGGTCCATCTGGCGGTCAAGGTTGGGCAAGAGGTCAAGGTCGGCGAGGAGCTGGCCGTGGTCGAAGCGATGAAGATGGAAAACATCCTGCGGGCCGAGCGAGACGGAGTGATCGCCAAGGTCAATGCCGAAGCCGGCAGCAGTTTGGCGGTGGATCAAGTCATTCTCGAGTTCGAATGAGCACGGATGCGGAGAAGACAGCGGTTCGAGTCGTCGTCGAGGGGCGGGTCCAGGGGGTAGGATTCCGCGCCTGGATGACGAAACGGGCTGGGGGGCTTGGGGTGGTCGGTTGGGTTCGGAATCGTTCCGATGGGGCGGTGGAGGCCGTGGTGGCCGGTTCGGTTGCCACGGTTGAGGCGATGTTGGCCGACTGCCGGATCGGGCCGCCTGCGGCCAGTGTCAGCCGGGTTTCGGCCATCGTCACCGATTGGCCCGGCGAAAGCGGGTTTGTTTGGAAGACCGAGTGATACCGGCGAGCCCTAATACTGACACATCGCCGGTCCTCGGGCCGCGACAGCGGCCCCGCGTCCTCGTGGACGCGAAGCCCCAGTGTGTGGACTCTAGGGGGCGCGGATGCGCCCGCCCGGCGTTTGAGGGCAGCCTTGATGAGTCACCTCAAGGCCCGATGGTATGATCCCGGCGAGCCATAATACGGCACTGGAGTTGGCTCTGGTCTTGGTTTTGGGCCTAGCTGTTGGGGTGGTTAAGGCCGATCCTTTGGTGCGCACCGATCCCATGCATCTGGTGCCGATCCCCGATGATCCGCTGCGTGACCACCCGCCGCTTCAACGCTGGCCGACTCCGTCCCAAGTGGTGGTTCGGTCCAAGAGCGAGTGGCGGCTGGGGGGCAAGCGCGATGTGGCAGCAACGTCAGCGTGTCGGGCGGGGCGGTTCCATGAGATCACGCCGATGCTGTATCGCGCATTCTTTAGTGACGGTACGCTGGGGGTGGCCTTCGGTTATGGATTAAATTTGTATGATCCCGATCATAAGGCGAACCCAAGCTTGATCTATTTATTTCAGTTTGATGGTTTGAATAATTGCCAAGTTTTGACCATTCCTAACCAGGATGCCCGTGTTCAGGGCGCAGGAGCCGCACGATAACATGCGCCTCGTTTTGTTTCAGCCCGACATTCCCCAGAATACTGGCGCGATGATGCGTCTGGCGGCCTGTCTGGGAGTTGGTCTTGATCTGATTGAGCCCTGCGGCTTCGTTCTGGATGACCGACGTCTGCGGCGGGCCGGAATGGATTATTTGGGGCAGGTTGAGTGTGTCCGCCATATCTCGTGGGGCGCGTTCGAGGCGGCACGGGGCGGGCGGCGGTTGGTGGTCTTGACCACCCGTGGTCGGTGCTCTTTTACCGATTTTGCGTTCCAACCGGATGATCTGCTGCTGGTCGGGCGTGAAAGTGCTGGGGTTCCTGAAGCCGTCCATGATGCCGCTTCGGCAGAGGTCGTGGTGCCATTGTGTCCGCCGGCCCGTTCTCTTAATGTGGCTCTGGCTGCGGCGTTGGTTTTGGGAGAGGCCCTACGCCAAACCGGGGGGTTGCCGCCGTTGTCGCCGCTTTGATCCTCTTTTGGGGCCGGTGGTCGGCATCGCCTCTTGGCCTTGGCCCGGACGGCCCATAGACTGCGGTTCCAAGTCACGGACGAACGGATAAGAAGAATGGCGCGCGCGGACTTGTTCCCACCCATTGCCCCCTATCAAAGCGGCATGCTGCCGGTGGACGAGCTGCATACCCTCTATTGGGAGCAATGCGGTAATCCGGCGGGAGTGCCGGTGGTGTTTTTGCACGGCGGACCCGGAGCCGGGGCGTCGCCGACTCATCGTCGTTTCTTCGACCCGGCCCATTATCGAATCGTGATTCTGGACCAGCGAGGGGCGGGCCGGTCCAGGCCGTTGGGGGAAGTGCGGAACAATACCACCGACTTGCTGGTGGCTGACCTGGAGACACTGCGCGAGACCCTGGGCATTGCCCGTTGGCACCTGTTCGGTGGGTCTTGGGGGAGTACCTTGGCCTTGGCTTACGCCCAAAGCCATCCCGAACGGTGTCTGAGCCTAGTGCTGCGCGGCATCTTTCTGATGCAGCGCCAGGAAATTGATTGGTTCCTCAACGGGATGGGAATCATCTATCCCGAAGCCTGGGCCGATTTCGTGAATTTTCTGCCTCCATCCGAACGCCAGGATTTGCTGGAAGGGTATTGGAAGCGGCTCGATTCGCCCACCCATGGGGTGCGAATGGCAGCGGCGCGAGCCTGGAGCCTGTATGAAGGGGCCTGTTCCTCCCTGCAACCCAATCCCGACCTGATTTCGGCGGCCTCGGAAGATACCCATGCTTTGGGATTGGCTCGCATCGAAGCCCATTATTTCCGCAACAATCTGTTTCAACCGGAGACTCGGCTGTTGGATCAGGTGGATCGGGTGCGTCATCTGCCAGCCGTGATCGTTCAGGGGCGTTACGACGTGGTCTGTCCGATTGTCACCGCTGATCGGCTCCATCGGGCTTGGCCTGAGGCCGAGTATCGGATTGTCGTGGATGCCGGCCATTCGGCCATGGAGCCGGGCATCCGTTCAGCGTTAGTCCGGGCCACCGAACAGTTCAAAAACATCGAGGGAAAATAAGACGATGTTATGACCAAGGGCTGTGAACTGTGTCGGTCGTCTAAAAAGCTGGTATAACCACGGTGGGCTGAAGGGACTGCAAACCGCAAAAGGGCGGGGCAGCAAAGGGCGGGAGGAAGATCGTCGTGAGTCTGACCTTGAAAACCAAGATGCTGGGAACAGTGCTGTTGCTCGGCCTGCTGGCAATTGCGCTGGCGACAATTGGAATCGTCGAGTTATCGAACATCGAAAACGACAGTCAGGCTTTGTCTTTGGCTGCCAAGAAGCAAAATCTGACCAGCGATGCTCGTTATCAGTTGAAATCATGGTTTCGGGCCACAGAGTATTTAACAAATAGCAGTATGAGTGCCGAGCTTCTGGCCTCTTTACGCGATCGGGCGAAAGTGACTTCAGCTCAGGTTGATGCTGACTTGCAAGAATTATCTCCTTTGCTTGTTTATCAGGGATCCCGTGAACGGGTTGAACGTGTTCGAGCCTTGATGCTCGATTATCGTAAGGTTGAGGCTGAGGCCAATAGCCTTTATGATAACAAGAAATTTGATGATGTCGAAATATTATTAATTAAGGCTGCACCTATTACCGAAGAGGCCGAGAAAATTCTCGGTGAAATTCTCGAGACGAATAACAAGTTGCAGGATACCGCCTTCGCTGATAGCGGACATAACATTCATAATGGCCGGGTTGGTTTATTTTGGCTGTCGGTGGTCGGTATTACAGCGGTTGTCTGTATGGCGCTGTGGCTGATTGTGTTTGGGGTGGTTCAGCCATTGGGTCGGATTACGGGGGCCATTCATCGGGCTGCCGATGGCGACCTGGACGTCCCAGTCCCCGGCTTAGGTCGAAATGACGAGATCGGCCAGTTGGCCGGGGCCTTGGAGACCTTCAAGCGCAATGGCTATGAACGCCGGGAAATGGCGGCAGATCAGCAGCGGCGGCAGCAGGAAGCGACGGAAGAGAAGCGCCGGACCATGAATCAGCTTGCTGATGGCTTTGAAAGCAGCGTCCGCAGTGTGGTGGAGGCCTTGTCCCAGGCTGTCAACCAGCTTCAGGCCGATGCCCAGGGCTTGGCGGCGACCGCTGATCAGACCAACCGGCAGGCGGTGGCGGTGGCGGCAGCGGCGGAGCAGGCCACGTCGAATGTGCAGACGGTGGCGGCAGCAACCGAAGAGCTGTCCAGTTCCGTGAATGAGATCAGCCGTCAGGTTAGCGAGTCGTCGCGGATTGCCAATGTCGCGGTGGACGAGGCCAACAAGACCAATATCACGGTGGCCGGTCTGTCGGATGCCGCGCAAAAGATCGGCGAAGTGGTCGGGTTGATCAATAACATTGCCAGCCAGACCAATCTGTTGGCGTTGAACGCGACCATCGAGGCGGCTCGAGCCGGCGAGGCTGGTAAGGGCTTTGCGGTGGTGGCGTCGGAGGTCAAGAATCTAGCCAACCAGACGGCCAAGGCCACCGAGGACATTCAGGGCCAGGTTGGGCAGATGCAGTCGGTGACGGGAACCGCCGTTGACGCGATCAAGGGCATTACCGGAACCATCCAGCGCATGAGCGAAATCACCACCACCATTGCTTCGGCGGTGGAGGAGCAAGGCGCTGCCACCCGCGAGATTGCCCGTAACGTTCAACAGGCTTCGACCGGGACTCGGGAGGTGTCGAGCAATATCGGCGGCGTCACCCAGGCTGCGGGCGAAACCGGCCATATGGCCGGCAGCGTCCTCGGGGCCACCAAGGAGTTGTCGCGCCAGACTGACCGGCTGCGTCAAGAGGTCGATGCCTTTGTGCGGCGGGTGCGGACCAGCTAGCGGCTTGGTCTTGCCGGGCTTTG
>Ga0302274_10005475_pt1 | contig 10755 bp, 7 predicted proteins | sample III_Bog_N2_1_FD_198755 | JGI IMG/M metagenome (GOLD analysis project Ga0302274, IMG submission 198755) | Peat permafrost microbial communities from Stordalen Mire near Abisko, Sweden - III_Bog_N2_1 | ecosystem: Environmental > Terrestrial > Soil > Wetlands > Peat | place: Sweden: Abisko...
GTGCGGTAGTTGATGGTTTCGGGCTTGGTGACCTCACCATGCGACCAGGACCGAATCTTCTCCGGGGAGGCGAGCTGGATCTTGATAGCGTCGAAGTCGATGATGGGTCCGAGGAGTTCGAAGGGACTGGAGCGGAACATAGTGGGCGTCTCCGTGTGTATTGCAGCGGGTTGGCTGCGGTTACAAATCTGTTCCGCGATGACTTTCGGCGCATCGCGATACCGGTGGTTCTGGTTCTGGTGCTGGTCTTCGATTGTGGTGTTGCTTGTATCTTTCTTCCGGGGCCGAAGCTCCTCTTTATTTCTTTGCCTTTGGGTGCCCGGACTAAAGTCCGGGCATAACCCGAAGGCGCAATGCGTTAGTCGGCGGCGGCGATTGCAGGCAGCGCTACCTTTTTCTGGTCGGCGAGCTTGATGAGCTCGACGTCCAGGCAGAGCGATTGCAGTTCGCGGATGAGCACGTTGAACGACTCGGGCACACCCGGTTCGATTGCGGCCTCGCCCTTGACGATGGCCTCGTAGATCTTCGTGCGGCCGTAGACGTCGTCGGACTTGGCGGTAAGCAGTTCCTGCAGGATATAAGCGGCGCCGTAAGCTTCGAGCGCCCAGACTTCCATCTCGCCGAAGCGCTGTCCGCCGAACTGGGCTTTACCACCGAGAGGCTGTTGCGTGATCAAGCTGTACGGTCCGATGGAGCGCGCGTGGATCTTGTCGTCGACCAGATGCGAAAGTTTGAGCATGTAGATATAGCCGACAGTTACCGGCTGCTCGAACTCGTCTCCGGTCATACCGTCGAACATGAGGGTCTTACCCGAGCTGGGCAGGCCAGCGGCCTTCAGCAGGGCTTTGATCTCGGTTTCGCGTGCGCCGTCGAAGACTGCGGTGCCGAACCAAATGCCACGCTTCATGCCGGCGGCGACGCGGATGGTCTGCTCGTCGTCGAGTTCCAGAAGCTGGTTGAGTGCGGCAGTGCCTTCGAAGCGCGCCTTGAAGAGTTCGCGAACCTCACTCGCCTTAGTCATCTCGGCGGCAGCAGCGGCAATCTGTTTGCCCAGGGTGTACGCGGCCCAGCCGAGGTGGGTTTCGAGGATCTGACCGACGTTCATACGAGAAGGTACGCCGAGCGGGTTGAGAACGATCTCGACGGGCGTCCCATCGGGGAGGTACGGCATGTCCTCCTCCGGCAGGATGCGCGCGATAACGCCCTTGTTGCCGTGACGACCGGCCATCTTGTCGCCGACAGACAGCTTGCGCTTCATGGCGATGTAGACCTTGACCATCTTGATGACGCCTGGGGAAAGCTCGTCGCCCTTCTGCATCTTGCTGATCTTCTCGTTGGTGATCTTGCGGAGAACGTCGATCTGACGCGAGGTCATCTCCTCGATCTCATCGATCTGCTCGTTGACGCGGGGGTCCTTGTCGGCGTAGCGAATGCGCTTGAGGTTACGGGTGCTGATGAGCTCGATGGTGTCGCGGTCGAGGATGTCGCCCTTGTTGAGCAGCTTCTTGTTGGTGCGCTCGTCGTGCAGGTCGGCGAGGACTTCCTTCTTGCCGAGGATGCCTTCGAGGCGCTTGAGACGTTCGTCGGTGAGAATGCGGATTTCGTCGGCGAGGTTGCGCTCCAGCTTCTCGATCTGTTCCATCTCGATCTGCTTGGCGCGCTCGTCCTTCTCCTGACCCTTGCGGGAGAAGATGCGGACGTCGACGATGGTGCCTTCGATGCCCGGGGGGCAGGTGAGCGAGGCGTCGCGGACGTCGCCAGCCTTCTCGCCGAAGATGGCGCGGAGCAGCTTCTCTTCGGGGGTGAGCTGAGTTTCGCCCTTCGGCGTTACCTTGCCGACGAGGATGTCGTTATGTCCGACCTTGGCCCCGATGCGAATGATTCCCGACTCGTCGAGATCACGCAGTGCGTGCTCGCTGACGTTGGGGATATCGCGGGTGATCTCTTCCGGTCCAAGCTTGGTGTCGCGGGCTTCGATCTCGAACTCCTCGATATGGATGGAGGTATAGTAGTCATCCTTCACCAGCTTCTCGGAGATGAGGATCGCGTCCTCGAAGTTGTACCCGCGCCAGGGCATGAACGCGACCAGGACGTTGCGACCGAGTCCGAGCTCGCCTTGCTCCGTGCAGGGACCGTCGGCGATTACCTGGCCCTTGAGGACCCGGTCACCGTGGCGGACCACCGGCTTCTGATTGATGCAGGTGTTTTGGTTGGAGCGCTTGAACTTGGTGAGCTGATAGATGTCAGAGCCGACCTCGCGCGAGAGCTGTGTGGGGTGGTGCTCGCCTTCGACGCGCACGATGATGCGCTCGGAGTCGACCGAATCGACGATGCCGTTGCGCTTGGCCAGGATGACGGCGCCTGAGTCGCGGGCGGTGACGCCCTCCATGCCAGTGCCGACGAACGGAGCTTCGCTAACGAGCAGCGGAACGGATTGGCGCTGCATGTTGGCGCCCATCAGCGCACGGTTGGCATCGTCGTGCTCGAGGAACGGGACGAGGGACGCGGCGACCGAGACCAGCTGCTTGGGCGAGACGTCAACGTAATCTACGTCGCCCTTGTTGACGAGGACGAAGTTGCCCTGGCGGCGAGCGTCGACGACAGCCTGTACGATGTGGCCCTTGGCATCGAGCTCGATGTTGGCCTGCGCGATGGTGTGGCGATCTTCCTCCCACGCGGACAGATAGAAGCTGAAGGGCTCAAGCTCCATGGTGCGCTTCTTATCTTTTTTGAGCTGGTCGTTGAGCTTGCGCGACTCGGTGATTTCGAGGTGGTCACCCTGGCGCAGACCGGACTCGCCGGCGTTGACGACGGAGACGAAGTCGAGCACCTTGCCATCCTTGACGCGACGGTATGGCGACTCGATGAAGCCGTATTCGTTGATCCGCGCGAAGCACGAAAGCGAGCTGATGAGGCCGATGTTCGGGCCTTCCGGCGTCTCAATCGGGCAGATACGTCCGTAGTGAGTGGGATGCACGTCGCGGACTTCGAACCCGGCGCGTTCGCGAGACAGACCACCAGGTCCGAGGGCGGAGAGCCTCCGTTTATGCGTGATCTCCGACAGCGGGTTGGTCTGGTCCATGAACTGCGAGAGCTGCGAGGAACCGAAGAACTCGCGGATGGCCGCCATCACCGGCTTGGCGTTGATGAGGTCGTGCGGCATGGCCGTCGACATCTCCTGGTAGACCGACATCTTCTCCTTGATGGCGCGCTCCATGCGGACCAGACCGATGCGGAACTGGTTCTCCATCAGCTCGCCGACGGCGCGCACGCGGCGGTTGCCGAGATGATCGATGTCATCGACGTTGCCGATGTTCTTGCGCAGCTTGAGCAGATAGCGGATTGTCCCGTAGAAGTCCTCGGGGGTGAGCGTGCGCTTGTCCAGGCCGGAGGCGTCCTGGTTCTCGTAGAGCTTGATGTTGAACTTGAGACGGCCGACGCGCGAGAAGTCGTACTTGCGCGGGTCGAAGAACATGCCTTCGAAGAGGGCCGAGGCGGTGTCCAGAGTCGGCGGATCGCCGGGACGGAGCTTGCGGTAGATCTCGATGAGCGCTTCCTCGGGCTTGCGCACGGAGTCGCGGCGGAGGGTGTTGGTGATGATGTTGCCGACATCGTCGCGCTCGGGGAAGAAAACCTCGAGGGTGGCAACGCCAGACTGGAGGATCTTGTGCAGCTTGTCGGCGGTGAGCTCCTGGTTGGACTCATACAGCAATTCGCCAGTGGTGAGGTCGACGACATCGGAGGCGGTCATGGCACCGTCAAACTCGGAGGTCTCAACTTCGACCGAGTCGATCTTGTGCTGGCGGAGAAGCTTGATGGAGTGGGGCGAGATTTTGCGCGTGGCGGGAGCGAGTTCTTCCTTACCGGCGGTGATGGCGTGGGCCGGACGCGTGCCCTGAAGGTTGGTCGACTGGCCCTCGGGCGTCAACTTCCAATGCAGTTTGCCGTCGGCGATGTTGATGGTGTCGACGGTGTAGAAGGTCTTGAGGATTTCTTCGTCGGTGCGCAGGCCGAGCGCGCGGAGGAAGATGGTGCCGAGGAACTTGCGCTTGCGGTCGATGCGGACGTAGAGGGTGTTCTTCTGGTCGTACTCGAACTCCACCCAGCTACCGCGGTAGGGGATAATCTTGCCTAGGAAGTAAGTGCGATTGTTGGCAGTCTCGAAGAAGACGCCTGGCGAACGGTGGAGCTGCGAGACGATGACGCGCTCAGTCCCGTTGACGATGAAGGTGCCGTTCTCGGACATTAGCGGAATGTCGCCGAAGAAGACTTCCTGCTCCTTCATGTCGCGCAGGCTCTTGACGCCGGTCTCGGGATCCTTGTCGTAGATCTTCAGGCGGATAGTGACCTTGAGCGGGGCAGAGTAGGTCATGCCACGCTCTTCGCACTCGGCCTGGTCGTACTTCAGTTGCAGGCCGACGGGATCGCCGCACTTGGTGCAGAAGTCCGGGGTGTTCTTGTTATAGGTCCCGCAGAACGAGCAAAGGACGTCACCCGGGTGGAAGGGGTCGGTAATGACCATGTGGCCGCAGTTGGTGCAGGCGCTACGCAGATGGTTGAGGCCCTTGAGGTAGCCGCACTTGCACTCCCAGTTACCGATCGAGAAATCCACGAACTCGAGTTCGGAGACGTTGCGGAAATCGGTGATGGGGAATACGGAGGTGAAGACCGACTGGAGTCCGTTGTCCTCGCGCTCCTGGGGGAGCTTGTCCATCTGTAGAAAGCGCTCGTAGCTGCGGCGCTGGACTTCGATGAGATTGGGGATCTGGATGGAGGTTGGAATCTTGGAAAAGTCGAGCCGGGTGCGGATTGCGCGCATTTCGCTGGGCATGCTGGGGTTCTCCTAAAACTTCTCGGCAACTGGCGGTGCATTTTCTGTTCGAGGCCTTCGTTGGGCTGCCTGCCGGCGGGCCGCTTCTGCGAAGGTGGAGAGCTGCCTGGTGCTCTCCGGGTTTGATACCGATTGCGCTTTGTCTGGCTTCGCCGCCCTCGATGCGGTCTAGCCTGTGCGCCTGATCCTGATTCCTGCTGCAAACTGCCGGGGCGAATTTTTAACTATCGCCGAACTGTGGGAACTGCTATAAAGTGCGCGTGCGGTTGATTTCGGCGGCTTCCGGGTGGGAGGGGAGCTGAGAGCAACCACGCAGAAATGCGCTCGCAGGGACAGCACCTCCCGTGAGCGCAATCACCGACTTGTGCACTGTTTCTGTATCTGAATGGATGCCTGCCACCCTTTGAAGCTCGCCTAGCCTCAAGGTTTTGCTGCCGCTACAGTTCCTGTGTCACCATGCGTGTCCGCCGCCAGAACGCATGATGGCCGGCCCCGTAGCCCGCTCATGCGGGATGGACCGGAAGATTGCCACGTAAGAAACGAAATTCACGAGTGTCCGGAAGCGCTGTCTACCTATTAGCACACCAAGGCAGAGGCGGTTCTCCAACGAGAAGAATACAACTTTCTACGTAGGAGTGCAAGCGCGGGCTTCCCGGCAGAAAGCGAGCACTGAGGCAGAAAGCCCAGTGCTATGCCGGAAAGCCCTCGTTTTGCAGGACTTACTTGATTTCGACGGTTGCGATGCCTTCAAACTTCTTGGCGATCGCGGCCGCGTCATCCTTAGAAATGTTCTCCTTCAGAGGCTTGGGCGCGCCGTCGACCAGGTCCTTGGCTTCCTTCAAGCCCAGGCTGGTGACTTCGCGAACGGCCTTGATGGTGGAGATCTTGTTCGCGCCGGCATCCTTGAGGATGACGGTGAACTCGGTCTTCTCTTCGACCGGAGCCGCTGCTACTGCTCCGCCGCCGGCTGCCGGGGCTGCGACGGCTGCTGCCGCCGAAACGCCGAGGCGAGCCTCGAGCTTCTTGACCAACTCGGAAGCCTCGAGCAGGCTCAGGCTAACGATCTGATCTTCCAACTGCTGAATGTCTGCCATTTTATTTCTCCTAAAAGTCAATTCAAAACTTGTGGTGCGTGGTGCTTATTTGCGTCTCCGAAGCTGATGTGCGGCTTCAGCTGCCTCAATCCGGCCGGGTTTCCGTTGCGCGGGGCGGTGGCCCAGACTAGCCACCGCCAAGCGCACCCGGTAAGTGAAGCGAAACTTTATGCGCCTTCCACCGGATCGGTGGCGGCTGCTTCGCCGGCCTGCGATGCGGTTGCGTTCTCGGGCTGCGCGGGATCCGTGAGAGCCGTGGCCGCAGGAACTTCCGCGGCGGGAATCTCGGCTACAGGCTCCTCGATTGCGTGAGTCTCTTCGACGAGAGCGCCGCCAGCTGCAGCGGCTTCGGCGACAGGCGCTGCAGGCGTCTCAACTGCGGCGGCCTCAGCAACCGGTGCGACCGCGGGACCGGCAAACTTGCCCTTTTCGACGCCCTGATTGATGACGACGGCGAGATCGCGGCCGGTGGCATTGATGACCGTGACCAGGCGCTGCGCGGGAGACTGAATGAGGAAGAGGAGCTTCGAGAAGAGCTCTTCCTTGCCCGGCAGTGTGGCCAGAGCCTTGATCTCTTCAACGGTAATGACCTTGCCGTCGACGATGCCCAACTTGAACGTAAACTCCGCATTGTCCTTGACCCAGGTGGACAGCGCCTTGGCGAGCGCCACCGGATCGCCGGAGGTGTAGGCGACGGACGAAACACCCTTGAGGCCCTGCAACGCGGCCTCGATCTTGGTGCCTTGGGCGGCGCGCGCAGCCAGCTTATTCTTTACGACGTGGTAGCTGCCGCCTGCCGCGCGAATGGTCTTGCGCAGGTCGAAGTCCTTCGCCGCGGTGAGTTTGGCGAACGTGCCGATGATTGCCGACGTCGAGTGTTCGAGCTCGTGGGCGAGCACCGTCACTTTCTCCGTCTTCTTTGCTCTGGTCAGTGCCATAAAAACCCTAGCCTTCTTGCTGCCAGCTATTGGCTCTTAGCCTTTAGCTCTTAGCGCTTCAATTTGTATGCGCAGAGGATGCGCATGAATCCTGAGTTACGGCGGTTCAGCTAAAAGCCAAGAGCTAATAGCTAACAGCTGCCTAAACGACCTTGCCGGCCAATTCCATGACGGTCGAGTCGAGCTGGATGCCGGGGCCCATGGTCGAGCTGAGTGTGATGCCCTTGACATACTTACCCTTGGCAGCGGACGGCTTGGCCTTCAGCACCGAAGTGATGACGGTCATGGCGTTGTCGACCAGCTTCTGTGGGTCGAACGAAAGTTTGCCGACGGGAACGTGGACGAGCGCGGTCTTGTCGGTGCGGAACTCAACTTTACCGGCCTTGATTTCCTTGATGGCGCCGACCACGTCGGTGGTGACGGTTCCAGTCTTCGGGTTGGGCATGAGGCCCTTGGGGCCAAGCACCTTGCCGAGGCGGCCGACGGACTTCATCATGTCGGGAGTCGCGATCAGGGCGTCGAAGGCAGTCCAGCCTTCTTTCTGAATCTTCTCTACCAAGTCGTCGCCCCCGGCGAATTCGGCTCCGGCGGCAAGGGCGTCGGCGATCTTGTCGCCCGAGGTGATGACGGCGACGATCTTGGTCTTGCCCAGGCCGTGAGGAAGAACCACGGTTCCGCGAACCATCTGGTCCGCGTGCTTGGGGTCGACGCCAAGACGGATGTTCAGATCGACGGTCTCGTCGAACTTGGCATACTTAGCTTTCTTGAGCAGGGGGACCGCGTCGATCAGGGTATATGGACGGGGCTCAACGAGCGCGCGCGCCTTCACCATATTCTTTGAGAGCTTCTTTGGCATTTTTCCTCGTCTCCCACCGCTCGAACCTAGCAGCGCTGTTTATCGCTGAACTCATCCCGAATTGCTGTTACTCAACTGCTGGCTGGATGAGCCGTTCGGCCGTGGTGATGTGACTGACCACCGCACTAGGCGGAGGCACTCTTACGAGTATGCCCGAAAATAGCTGCGACGTCAATTACTACCAGAATGTATTCGCTCTAATGAAAGAGGCTGACGGCATAGCAAGAGATTTGCGGGTCGCGGTTTTGGCTCAAAGAGCAGCGCAACTGCTATTCCAACAAACAGACCCAGACCGCGGACTTCAATCCGGGAGTCGATAGCGGCTTTATCAAGCTCACCTTCGGCTTCGGTCGCTAATTACGCGAGTTGCGAGAGTAGACTTGTTCTATGAACCTAGTCATCGAAGATAAGCACTTTCCGCTTTGGCTCGTGCCGCAGACGCAGGTCAGCGATGAGTGGCTGCGCCGCCTCCGCGATGCGAACAAGACCTTTCAGATCGAACGCGAGCAGAGCGGCGAACTCTATATCAAGCCCATCGTGGCACCCCACGCGAAATAAGTCCTGACGGCTGGCCCACCCACTTCCGTCCAGGACACCGGCCCCATCACCGGGTTTGAACTCGTGATGGCGAGATTTTTGGAATATCTGCGGGCTTGGTCCGGGAGTAATCTGTCGCCATGAACCTCGCTTTCCGAAATCGAGTTGCCGGTGCGTCTACTGCGGCGGAGATGCTCATACCTGGGACCACCTCGTTGGTTTAGTTGCGAAGGCAAAGTTTCGTGGAACTGGCCACCAAATTGGGAATCTGGTGCTTTGTTGCCGTGACTGCAATTCAAGTAAAGGGTCAAAAGACTGGGCAAAGACACCTCAAAAGTGTGACTTCTGAGTCAGTATTCCACGCCCGGCACAAGGCAATTGCTATGCAGCCAAATATGCGATCGTGGTCGACCCTGAAGGAGCAGAGAAGTTAGACGGAGAAGATCCCGTGGGTTGGAGCAAGATCGATTTGTGTGCCGATCTAGACCGGATCGGACTCGAGCATGGCCGGCCTGATCTCGGCCTCGAAGTAAAGGTCGAGCGGGCGACGATACACCCGCCGGCGCTGGTATGGAAGCCGAGCGCGCCAATTTTGCGGTTCGGCGTCGTGCCCAGAATGATGTGGCTGGAGTCGTTCGAGTATTCGGCGAAGGCGCTGAAGGTGTTGAGGCCACTGTAGACCTGCTCGGGCGGCTGTGCGGCTGCAAAAGAGGTAACGCAGAGCAATGCTGCCGCTGAAGCGAGTTTCCGTAACTGCATGTCCTCTGATTTCCAGAGAAAGATCACTATACAGGCAGGTCCACGCGAAACTATGAGTTACCGCGGACGATAAGTGTTGCCGAATAATGCGCGGCCTGTAGCAGTTTGAGCTTGCCTAAGTAGGCTGTTATCGCATTCAATGAGACCCGGAACGACCGGGCCTGTCGGCAAAGAGGTGGCAAAGATGACGACGCAGCCGGATTCAGCGGGGCGTAGGGAACCTAAGTCTCACGAGGACGAACTTCCGCTTTGGGTATATCGGGTGGTAGGGGTTTTGTTGGTGGCTGGCCTGCTTGGCTCGTTCTTCCTGCTGGCGCAGAGCATGGTCGAACACAGGTTCTTCGAAGGGGGCCGTTACCACGCGAATGGCTCCGTCGGACAGTAGCGAAGCCGCATTCTCTGCACGCGTTCCTTAGAGTGCCTGACCGGGTTACCATTCGAAGGTGCGTTTTGCGGGGGACCGAATGTGGCAAGTAACAACGTTGAACGAAGCGTTCCTGAAGATTAGCGGACGCGGCGACAAAGTGGCATGGCGCTGGCAGGATAAGGATGGCGCGTGGAAGCCGATCGCGGCGGCCGATGTCTACGGACGGGTGCGCGCTCTGGCTGCGGTGCTGGCAGGCTGGGGTGTGGGCAAAGGCGATCGCGTTGCAATACTGAGCGAGAACCGCTGGGAATGGCCGGTGACGGACTTCGCGGTCCTGGCGTTGGGCGCGGTGGACGTGCCGCTGTATCTGACGTTGACGGCGGAGCAGGTGGGTTACATGCTGCGCGACTCGGGCGCGAAGGTCGCGGTGGTGTCGAACCAGGAGCAGTTCGACAAATTAGCGTTGGCGGGGGAGCTTCCGGCGCTGGAGCAGGTGGTGGTGATGGATTCCGAACCCACATCTCAGAATCGAGATATGGGGCACACATTTCAAACGCGCAGCTTTAGCTCGCTAATGGAAGGAGCCGCGGGAATGCGCGAACGGGATGAACCGTTCGACGCAAGGGTGCGTGAGGTGAAGCCGGACGACCTGGCCACGATCATCTACACCTCGGGCACCACCGGCGAGCCGAAGGGTGTGATGCTGACCCATGGCAACCTCGCGAGCAACATCTCGGTTACGACCAAGCCGTTCGGGTTCAACGAGACGGACACGTGCATCTCGTTTCTGCCGCTGTCGCATGTGACGGCGCGGCATCTGGACTATGCTCTGATGTGCGACGAGACCACGCTGGCGTATTGCCCGAAGTTCGACCAGATTCGGGATGCAATGCAGGCGGTGAAGCCTACGATTTTTGTGGCAGTACCGCGGGTGTACGAGAAGATTCGGCAGGGCGTGGAGGGCAAGTCGCACGGCGTGAAGAAGCGGATTCTGAACTGGGCGCTAGGCGTGGGACATGACTATAGACACGTCACACTGGGAGCGAAGGAGCTACCAAAGCCACGATGGGTCATTCCGGCGATACTGGTTATTGTTCTCGCGTTGTTCGCCAACGTAAATCTTCTCCGACAAGGCCAACTACGCGCATCGCTTGATCTGCTCATTGTCGCTGCTTTGCTTTTCCTACTGACGGAATTGATGGCAGGCCCCTTGCGTTGGCGACTCGCCAATAAGCTAGTGTTTTCCAAGATTCGCGAGGCGTTTGGCGGGCGGGTGAAGACGTTTGTGTCGGGCGGCGCGCCGCTGGGCATGGATACGGCGGGGTGGTTCGCGGATGTAGGGATACGGATTCTGGAGGGGTATGGACTGACGG
>Ga0302274_10005476_pt1 | contig 10754 bp, 7 predicted proteins | sample III_Bog_N2_1_FD_198755 | JGI IMG/M metagenome (GOLD analysis project Ga0302274, IMG submission 198755) | Peat permafrost microbial communities from Stordalen Mire near Abisko, Sweden - III_Bog_N2_1 | ecosystem: Environmental > Terrestrial > Soil > Wetlands > Peat | place: Sweden: Abisko...
AATAAAATTTAGTCTTCTACCATTTATTCTGCTGAGAAATATTTTTTTCCACTTAGACTTGATGATGGAAGATTTCTTGGTGATTGTGACTTAACTAAACCCTTAAGGTAATGTCTTCATGGTATTAAAAATGTATAAAATCGATAAAGTAAATATTTTAATTCAATTATTCGATTAAATTTCGGTTATGATTTTTTCGAGTAGGCTTGTTCAGTTTAATTTATCTTTTATGGTAGACCATGATGCCTTATTGAACAATTTACTATTCTGCCTAATTATGTTTATTGCCAAGAAATTGAAACTTCTTTAATTGATTGTAATTTAGCTGTCGCATTTAAATTTAAATTATTGATGGCGTTTTTATGGAATCAGAACAGTTATTATGGCTAATCGCATCTGAGAAAAAATAATGAAATGTATTAACTCTTTAATCATCTCAAAACTTCAAAAACGCAATAGCTAGTGAAAGTTATGATTTAAAAAATATATATTTGGTTTAATATATGAATTTAAGTCTAATTGATTTAAATTATTAATGGAAAACGTAAATTGAACGAAATGATGGCTATAACGATAAGAGGTAAACATTGCTTTTATAAACTTCAAATTAAAGACATATAGAAGCGAAATAATAATGATTTGATTAAATTTGATCGTAATTGTAATAATTGTTAGCATTACAAAAAAAACTCAATTTGTGTTAGGTGTGAGAAATTCATTTGCTATAATAGTAAAAAATAACGATTAGTTCCAACTAATAATATAGATGAACATTCTTTGCCAACAGAATTAAGGCTCGGCTATAAATTATTCTCATCGTCCCCATCCTTCATCATCGCAAATTAATTGCTAGGAAACAGTTCTTAATTTATCTAATATTCGCTCGCATATTTATGAAGAATTTTCATTTTAGAAGTCAATGCAATTACCCTTATCCTTAAGTTCTCATAAATGCAAAAACTGCCAAACTAAGAATAAATATATTCAAAGGCTATCCATGGAACTGCTTCGCTTGGAAAGGTCAATTTTATAAAAATAAGAGCAATTTAATTAAATACTAGGGGAACAAGCTAAAGCTATAAATCAACTAAAAAATCGCCTTGAAAGAGAAGAACCACTCAAGAAGGTATCAACTCTAGCCTCCACTTTCTTCACGTCAAGCAGAAATTAAAAAATAGAGGATTCGGAAAAAAGCAAAGAATCAGTTTGTTAAACTTTATTTTCATCAGAATACAAGAAAAATAAAAATTATCTTAGATTCGCAAGCACAGTAAATGTGCAGATAGTTTCTCAAAAATTGCATGGTACCGATGAATTCAAATAAATTGAGAATATTCCATTCAATAATGAAGCTCCAGCCCATAAAGCATCAAAGCTTAAATTTTAAAACGAAGCTCTGCATAACTACAATTGCAGTCTTCTCTCTCAGATAGATCGATTAAAAAGGACTAAATCAAGGGTTCAAAATTTCCATAATTATGAGCATCGATGATATTTAATATTTTTTAAGGCAAGCAATCTATCAAAAGAGGTTTGTCTTTTTCATAATTCTAATGAACTCCTATTCATTGATTTCGCCATCTCCATCTCGATCTGCTTCATCTATCATTTATTGTAGCTATTCGTCAGTCATTGTTTCTCCCAACTCCCGAGCTACTCGCTTTAAATTTTTTAAAGAAATTTTTCCTGTCGTATCATCGTCGAACAGCCTAAAAGCTTTGAGGATTTCTTATCGGGGATCCCTTTCAGCAATTTTTCCAGTCATCAATTACATAAAATCTCCAAATTCAATGACTCCTTTACCTTATCGGTCAACCTCTGCGATCATTTTTTTAACTTACTCCTTTTTTGGTTCAAATCCAAGGGCCCTCATAGCAACCTTAAGTTCCTTGGCGTCAATATATCCTAACTAAAAAAATGAATACCCACTCCATCAGTATCAAATAGATCAAAGGCTTCCTTGATCTCTTGTTTCTGTTCCTCAGTAAGTTCGTTTCTAGCTTTGCGGGTGGGCTTGAGGGGTGCCTTTTCTTTTTTGAATGTGGACATCTAAATTCAAATAATAACTGATGATTGAACATATGTGGCTATAACTTATCACATCGCTTAAATGCAAACTAATCAAATACTGTTTCGGGCATCTTAATCGTCACTATCGTCCACTAGATCATCATCATCGTCATCATTTGCCAGATCAAATATCTTGTCCACCTTGTTTTTGCCTGTTTTGTAGTAGTCCACCAATGGTTAGGAAATATCTGCATCTTATACTCTTGCTTCGAGAGGATTCAAATATTTTTGAGGGTCTGGTACATTGTATAAATCGAGCACACTGCAATCTGGCTTGGAGTGACCGATTTCAATGCACACTCTGCATCCAGAAGTCTATGTTTATTAGGGTTTACTTTATGTGTTTCGCAGTAAAAATGCTCTACTCTATCGTTATGAAAAACACAGAATGGTAATCCAGAATCAGGATCAATTTTTTGAGGATTTTATTGCATGTGTGCCTATTTTTGAACCCTTTCAAATTCTCCAAACAAAAATACAGACGCGTCTTTGATTGGATATTATTTCCCCTGTTTTTATGTTGCTGCCCGCTACTTCTTGACAGAATGAGTGAAAATTGTATGATTGATAGGGAGGCGGTCGATATTATCCAACTGCTTGACAAGTTTGAGACACATTGGGCATCTGACTCTGCGATTCCTACATTAAAAAGAGGATACATATAAAATTTCATGAGGCAAGGAGTACAAAAGGAATGTCCGCAATGAATCATTATGCGAGGGATTCGATCGTTTGTATTGTATTCCAATTTGCATAAAGGACAATTATCCTTATCGAGCAATTTATTGGCAAACTCTTCGATCTCCTTTCTATACAAGTCAGGAGGATTTTCTGCCTGCTTGAAGAAGAAAGTGGTGGGATTTTAAAGTTTTTTCATTCAATTCAAATATCAATTAAGACCAATCGAATTAACCAACATTAAACAACATCATTATTTAATTCAGAATAAATATTAATCATCAAGGCAATCAGAATTATTAGGTTTAATGAATGGCGAAACAAAATCAGCCATTTTTAAACATTTGTTTCCACTTTTATGAGTATTGACTTAACTTTTGGCATTTTTACATAACTTTATCTACTTTTATCAAAAACCTTAGGTTTCATTATTCATAAATTGATTGGTTTGAAGAATTTACTCATCATGAAATATTAGTGTAAAATTTAATATATTCACTCACTCATTCTGTAAGCTGTATCATTTTTTGGCAGTTTCGCCTAGAACATGGCAAGTCTTGAATCAATTTATTTTTCTCTTTTCTTGAACTGCACAATTCCACGGGTGGATTCGCTCCAATATCTTCTGGAACAATTGCATGGACCTATATTCTTAACCCACTTTGTCATACGGTCAACTTCATTCATTAAGTATGCATTCCTTTCTTTTACGTCTTCCCCCTAATCCAAATCTTATTTGCTGTATGCGTTGACCTGAAAACTGAGATATTCATCAAAGATGATGCGTTTTTTGCATACTGAACACCACTAAAATGTGAGTGTTTCATCAACAACAGTTGAAATTCCTTCTTATTTTTCCTTCAATAATTTTCTATACTCTTGACATTTTTCTTTAAAACATCCGCCTGTTGGTCGACGTTGGCTTTTCATCATTTAATTTTTATTTAAAAATAACTTAAGTAAACCTTCAGCCTTGACACCAAGCATATTAGCAATTTATTGCATTTTTTGATTTATGTGGTGATCATTGAAGCTACCCTTGGCCAGCTTAAATTTTAAAATAGCCTCATACAACCATAGAAAGATAACCAAACTGAAAAGAGTACCTGATCCCAACAGCACATCCTCTAAGCTCACTTTGCTGACTATCTCGTGATGGATAAATTGAAGTGTTAAGACCACGATAATGCCCGCAATAAGTAATCCAAGAATGGTTTTCTTAGCTATGCTAATGGTTTTTATTTTTTTAGGAAGTACTATGGTGTATTGCGATCTATTTTATAGTATATTTTGTATTTTATGTACTTTTTGTTCAATGGGATCAGCCACTGTGGTTCTGCCTGCCTTAAATGAGAGATAAGCCAACAAAAGTAAGGCTGCGATTTTGAAATGTGGAGTGTATATTTCATACAAGAATATCGCTGCTTCAAGGAAGGTTTGCATAAGGCTATATAGTTCATAGTCGAGTTGACTATTTCCCATAATCTTATATTATGATTTAAGTTAGATCCAATAACTAAATAGTTTATAGTTTTTACCGAAAATTAATATCTTGATAATATTGATTAAGGCTATATCCCTTTTGCTGACAAAAAATAATATGAAAAAAGGTAATTTAGGATAGATATTTGCAAGAAATAATTGAATGATAGACTCTTGGTGGAAATTAATGTTTGATTAATATACAAAGGCTACAATCAGGAAAGGATACGAGATCGACTTTATGATAAACAACAAGCATCTCTTTTTGTTTGATTATGAGTTTAATCGATGTTTTGCTTGGTCAATATCAGCTGATTTAAACATCAATAAAATCACAGTTTTATATTTATTCATCACAAAACCCAATCACTAAAATTATATAAAATTTTACTAAAGCATATTATCGCAGTGAGATTGATATAACTCTAATTTTCTTAAATTTTTCATTACTGTTGACTGTATATAATGACTGTATAAATTAAATTTTGCATTCGTTGGAGAAGACTTCATTTTTTATGAATAAATGTTTTTCTTAAAGTCAAAGTTTTTTTATTAACAATGTCAACTCTGCTTTGAGAATTGATTTCAGAGTCAAAGCCTTACAATGGCAATGAGAATTTTAAAATTGCAATTTAACTGTAATACCTATTGTTTTCCAAATAATTCAAATAAGACAAAATAGAGAGGAGAAAGTGGACTTTTTATATTAGAATATGGCATATAACAACGGCTGGATCATTTATAAGGGCTTTGCCGCTCGATTATTGGTTGATATTCAAATTTTTGTTAGTGCTATATAATTACAAGATAGGATTAACCAAAGAAAAACACAGTTCTCAATGATTAAACAAGTAATCTTCCTATTTATTTTTGTTCTTGCCTCCTCTATAACTTGCCAATATAATACTTAGAGCTCCTGTTTAGCTGCAAGCTGCTATTGGGGAAATGGCTATTGCTCAGTCTGCGACTGCACTACCTGCCTCACTGGCTACACCTACTACAGCTCAGCCAACTACAGTGGTTGCATCCCCTGCTCGTCCCTTCCCCAAAATAACTGCACCTATCTCTGTGCGGATTACTAATATGTACCAGTATTAGGATGTATCCCATGCTCTCTGATAGATCCTAACTGCCTATATTGTAGCTTTAGTAACATTACTAACTCTAGTTCATGTACTTTGTGCATCGTTAATTACTATATTAATCCTATAGACTCAACAGACTGTATCCCCACGCCATGTAATATAGAATATTGCCTAACATGTGCCACAGCTTCTACCTGCTACGTCTGTAAAACTGGGTTTCAAGTGACTCTGAATGGAACACTTTGCTCACCTTCGAGCTGTACTGTTACTAATTGTTTGATTTGTTTGACTCCTACAATATGTGGAGTGTGCTCTGGGGGCTATATTCTCTCTGGCAACATGATGGCTTGCCAATTGCCCTGCAATGATCCCTATTGCTCAACATGTCCTACCCCAAACAGTTGCAGCATGTGTCTTCCTGGATATCAATTTTCTTCAACTACAGGCTATTGTGTGATTCTTTGCTTAGTACCATACTGTGTTGATTGTACTTCTTCAACAACTTGCAACACTTGTCAAACAGGGTACCAAGTCAGTACCCCATTAAATACAGCTTGCAATCCGATTAATACAGGGAACTGCACCACTACCTCAAGTTTAACCAATTGCACTTCTTGCCCCCCAGATTATTATTTAGTGGGCACCACCTGCTACCCATACATCTGCTCCATTGACCAATGTATAGCCTGTGCCTCCACATCAACATGTGGTAATTGCAGTTCCATCACCACAATTAACGGCAACGGTACCAGCTGCACTTATAACTGCCTAACTATAGTTTCAAATTGTGTTACCTGTATTTCTAACACAACCTGTTCCGCTTGCGCTGCAGGATATTTACTCAACACAACCACCAATCAATGTAACTCTGTCTGCACCATACCTGATTGCTATATTTGCCTTACTGACGGGCTCTGTCAGTATTGCGATGTTAATTATACCCTCACTTCAAGTGGAACTTGCGACTACAATTGCGGTATACCAAACTGCATTAGCTGCAACAGTTCTCATAGTTGCTCTGCTTGTAACACTAATTATCAGTTGAGTCCCGACTGCTCTTCCTGCCTCCTTGTTTGTTCACCTGGCTTCTATATTAGTACTGTGAATGGAACCCAAACCTGCCAACTCTGCAGTTTAACAATCAGCAGTTGCTATTTATGCACTTTGACGAGCAACAATGCATTGACTTGCTTGGCATGCTGGGATATGTACTACGTAACTGGTGATGGATCTTGCTCATTATGTAGTTCCACTTTAGACAATTGCCTACTTTGTGATTCTCCTGCAAAATGTACCCAATGCAATGGTACCTATGTCTTATATACCAATTAAATCGGAGCTGTTTTGTGTGAGCCTTCTAACCCTTGCAATGTAGCCAACTGCTTACTTTGTGTTAACTCCAGCAGTTAAATATGTGCTACTTGCTCCAATTCATATCAAAAATCGAGTGATGGTACGACATGCAGTTTGATACAATGCTTAAGCACTCAATACTATGACCCTATCAATCAAATATGTACTTGCCCTATTAACACTTATTTAGTTAATAATCAGTGCACATACTGTCCATTCACTCACTGTTCTGCCTGTACCGGTGCGGGCTGCACAACCTGCCTTGCTGGGTACTATGTGAGTGCAGGGAAATGCGCATCATGTCCACTCCACTGTATTACATGCACCTCAAGTACAAAATGCATTCAATGTGCTTCAGACTACACTCTCTCAGGAAACACTTGCGTTTGGGCTTGTGGCTGTAATGTAGGTGTCACAATCACCTTAGCAAATGGTACTATTGAAATATGCCCGGCCGGCTGTTCTAATTGTGGTATTTCTTCTGGGGGAGCAATCTATTGCAGAACTCCTTCTCCAGGTTATTCTTTTGATACTGCGGGAGATATTATAAAATGTAACTCAAACTGCCTGACTTGCGCCATCAGCAACAACAACATCTGCACCAGCTGTGAGGGAGCAAGCATCTTGACTGGGTCTTTCTGCCTTGGCTGCGTCGACCAGTATGCTACTGCATGCTCACCTACTGATTCAGCTTACTCCACTGATTGCATTCCTGGGTACTCTCCATTCGGTGGTGTTTGCCAGGCTTGTGATCCGAACTGCCTTACTTGCGGAAATGCTGGTGCCGGAAACTGTGATGACGGTCAATGCAACAACGGTTACGTGGTTATAGTAAATACTCATAACTGCACTTCTTGCTTTAATGGATGTGCTACTTGCAACCCTGCAGACCCTTCAAAGTGCATTCAATGCTCAATTGTAGACTACGTGGACAACTCGAGTCAGTGTCAGCCCTGCCCTTCTAACTGTTAAACTTGCCAAACAGCTACAGTGTGCGCTTCTTGTCCACTGAATTTCCCTGTTCTCAGTTATGGAATTTGCTACGCTCTTCTGGATTATCCCTGCTTAACTCAAGTTGGCAATAACTGCACTTCGTGCTACCCAAGCTATACATATGATAACATCACTAAAAGCTGCACACAAAACATCAGTTGCAACGCAACTTCGAAATGTAAGAGCTGCCCCATCTACACTTACCTTAAAAGTGGCAAGTGTCTTGCTTGCAAAACTAGTTCTGTTACTTGCAATTTCTGCAACGTCAACAATGCTTCTCAGTGTTTTACTTGCGCTACTGGATATTACTTTAGCAGCTCAGATACAACTTGCTATACATGCGATTCATCAATGCCAGGATGTTTAAAATGTTCCTCTGACTCAACATGCTTAAGCGCTGATGTAGGCTACTACGTTGCATTTGATGCTTACGGCTTTTCTACTGGTAACATATTTCAATGCCCTGACAGTTGCGCCACTTGCAATTCACCAACTTGCCTAACCTGCGCTGCAAGCTATATAAGAATTGGAACTCTCTGCATTTATGAACAATATATATCTGGAACAATAACTCTCGGTCCTGGCCCAGGAACTCCCTGGTTTACATACAATCAGTCAGATACTTATAACTTGGCATATGCAGTTGCAAATGCTGGACAAATTATGTCTTCTCTCCTCACAATTGCAGGCATCTCTGCCACTCAATTCTAAAATATTATCATACTTGCGATGACATCTGGTTCCATAAAGGTGGAATATGCTCTAACAGGAGGCTCAGGGGTAGATGGAACAGCTTTCCACTAAAACTTTTCGAATAATTTAAACAAAGTAGGACTTTCGGATTTCACAATGATTTCAACTTCAACTACTCTGAACGGACAATCAACTGCAAACGACAGCGGATCAAAAGCTAATTTAGGTCTAATCCTCGGTATTACAATTCCTCTAGTAATTCTACGTACATTTAATGTTATTTAGTGATTGTGGTGATAGTTTTCATAAAAATCTATAGTTCTGACACCTAATAAAAGGAAACAGAAGAAACAGACAAGGGCGTTAACGAATACGAAATATGATCCATTCAGCATGATTCATTTATTTTATCATCATAACTGATACAACAACCATTGTCTCATCAATTTCATTTTTTATCTGAGGAAATTATAGGTATTTTGACCTGTGATTTCTATATTTTGGTCAGCTCGAAATGAGCGCGATCATAGTAGGCATCTCTTCCATTTTAGCAGTATTTAACAAACACGTCGTCTAACTCCAAAAAAATTTTCTCTTCCTTTGGCTTTCTCTTTATATGTGCTGCTGTAAACCTTCCAAGGAATATGGCATTGGTCAGGCCTTCCGCGCGCTCGGCGTAGTCACCATTTGGATCGCTATCATTATCACTGCTCTCTTCATTTTCTTCTCTTTTTATTCTTCGCTCGGTCGATCGTTGGTCAGAGGCTGCATTTGTTGATTCCCATTCTTGTCCTCGATGGGCCATTTCGAGGGTCGCTCTTTTTTCTTCCATTATCCTCCTTAGACTTAATAAAAAAGTTAGTACTTTGTGCTACTTTCCTCCAAAGTGGGAGTGGTGCAGCTTTTTGAGGTCTCTTCGAAGCGAATATTTCGATTATCAATACCCAAAAGTAATTCCTTGGGGATAGTGAGTATATTTGGGACGATAGAGGTCTATCGTTTCACTATGCATTGCTGGAAAAGAAGAAGTTGATTGTTGAGAAAATGCTTAGTGGCTTCAATAAGAGTATGAATTTGTTATTCAGACAGAGTGATTCTGGTGCCCTTGAAATGGAGTTCTTACAGGCGTTCACAATACTATCGGAGGAGTTCTAGATAAAATCCGTGAACTGCAAACATGTTTTTCATGACATCCTGTCTCTCGCCGTAGGAAATCATTGTAAATATAATGATTCTATGTTCTAATATTTAAAGGCGCTACTTATAAAAATAATTGTTCACTACAACCATTGTATTATTTTTGACTCTAATTACTATTGAGACAGTTAAATATTTTAGTATTTATGACTGTGTTAATATTTTTTTAAATCAAGTCTTGAAAAAGAGAAAATTAGTTTATAAAGAATCATCAGATAGACTTTAAATATGCAATGATTATTTAAAATTATATCAAGATTAACATCAAAAATGATCAGCTTATTCTTTGCAAAGATTGCTCAGTTTACTAAAATACGTCATAAAATTTGTATGGCATTCTGACCATTATTCTTGCTTTTTCTATGATATCTGATTCCCTCTAGTACTTGGGTTATACAACTAAAAGAGGTAGTTTGAGACAGGTGTAGCATTTATTTTATCATCAAACGTAGATATATTCAAGCAAGGTCTATTTATTGACATTTTAGGAAGGGCGCAGGCTGTTACATTTTTTATTTTTTCCTCTTCAGGATAATTGGAATCAGTAGGTTTTAACTCATCTTTAATCTTTTCATCTTCAATTTCTTACTTTTCTCTTTCAATCTTATCAAAATGATCCAATTTTTCATTTATCTTTGACATTAAGATGGCCTATTATTTGGCAGAATTTGCTTCCCTGAATAAGCAAAGTTTAAGATTGACCAAGGAAGGTTCATACGTCTTAATCAAATCCTAAAATTGATCAATTGTAGATTTGAGGTGATTAATAAGATGGTCGATATTGGTATGTTTCGTCATCATTTTTTTATGAAATATTCGGCATTGATTGGGATTCTTAGATTGTACGAATATCGACAGTCTCCGGAAGAAATTCCAATGATTTAATTATTGTCTCATCCATATGGGATCTTGCTCGCTATAAAAATGCAAAAAGACTGCATACTTTATGAATTATGGCTTGGGCCAAGTAGTACTCTTGACGTCTGATTGACTGATTTTGCCATTTTGGGTTGTTATTAAGAATGGTCCCGATTCTGAAAGTTTTGTCATGTTCAAAATTAATTTTTTAATAAAGAAGAGTATATGTAAATGATTATAATTGATGGATTTCCAGTTAAATTAAATGGATCTATTTTAATGGCATCTACGCAAGTCGGAAAAATAATTGATAATTTAAATTGATATTTTATTTTAAAAATGGTG
>Ga0302274_10005477_pt1 | contig 10752 bp, 8 predicted proteins | sample III_Bog_N2_1_FD_198755 | JGI IMG/M metagenome (GOLD analysis project Ga0302274, IMG submission 198755) | Peat permafrost microbial communities from Stordalen Mire near Abisko, Sweden - III_Bog_N2_1 | ecosystem: Environmental > Terrestrial > Soil > Wetlands > Peat | place: Sweden: Abisko...
TGCCATCTCTGGTGGCCTGCATGACTTCGGGAAGTACTCTGACTGCTTCCAGAAGATGCTGCGCACTGGCCAAGGACGTTGCCAACACGCGATCCACGGAGCAATGCTGGCAAAATTTGGGACTTTAGCGGAGCCACTCAAGCCAGGGCTTCAAACAGTGGCCGCAGCCATTACCGGCCATCACGCTGGACTTGCGGATTGGAACACCGGGTTCAGAACGAAGATGCTCGATACGAAGTATCGCAACGAAGCCAGCTCGCTGGTAGAGCGGGCTTGTGCTGACTCTGCCGAACTGAAATGTATCGTCACCAAGCTGAGCAATCAACAGGATGCATTTCCTGGAGCGACCAAAGCTCAGCACGATCTGTTCGTGCGCATGCTCTTCAGCTGCCTCATTGATGCAGATCGGTTGAATTCTGCTGGCCGCGTTTTTCTGCAAGGTGAGTTACAGGCCGGTGAGCGGCTGCAGGCGGTAATGAATCACATCGCTAATCTACAGAAAGACTCGCCTGAAGGGCCGGTCAAGCAGAAGCGCGCGCAGGTTTTAGCAGACTGTCTTGAAGCAGCCTCGGCAGAACAAAAGCTTTTCTCGCTATCGGTACCCACCGGAGGCGGCAAGACACTTGCCGCGATGGCCTTTGCCCTGCGAAGAGCGGCGCTCTATCCAGAACGCTTCCGACGGGTCATCGTGGTCATTCCCTTCCTGTCAATCATCGAACAGAACGCCCAGGTCTATGCCAAGATTTTTGGCCAGGATGCAATTCTGGAGCATCACTCGGGCAGCATTCAGAAGCTAGTGAGACATTCCGACCCCAACACCAATCCAGACGAGGATCACTTCATTCCTGCCGCCGGAGAGCAGGACGAAGAAGAAAAGAGATACCAGGAAACTGGAGTACGTCTGGAAACCGAGAACTGGGATGCGCCGCTTATTGTGACGACTTCGGTTCGTTTCTTTGAGAGCCTGTTTTCCAACCGTCCTGCCGATTTGCGGCGCGTGCATAACATCGCGCGCTCTATCGTGATTCTCGACGAGGTGCAGACCTTGCCGCGTCGCCTGCTGGGACCGCTATTGGACATGATGAAAGAGATGGCCGAAGACTGGGACACGAATTTTGTCTTCTCGACAGCCACACAACCAGCATTCGAGCGCCCGCCACACAAAACGGGCCTGCGTTGGAGTCCTGGGACACTCACTGAGATCATTCAAGATCCCGCTTCGCTGCGCCAGGCGCTTAAGCGCGCTGAAATTTGTTGGGAGATCGACAATCCCGTTGGCTGGCCGGTCCTTGCGCAACGGATGTTGGCAGCATCCCAGTGTCTGGCCATCGTGAACGTGCGCGACCACGCAAACCAGCTCTATGAAGAGCTTCTGCACACTGTAAATGATAAGAAGTTGGAGACAGGGGGTATCTTTCATCTTTCCACACGCATGTGCGCTGCGCATCGTCTGCGCGTGCTGGACGAGATTCGCAAACGATTGAAGGCGGGAAAATCCTGCCATGTGGTCTCGACGCAATTAGTCGAAGCGGGGGTGGATGTGGACTTTCCGCTGGTGCTGCGGGCTCTGGCTCCGCTGGACTCCATTGTGCAGGCTGCTGGGCGCGCCGATCGTGAGGGGAAACTGACGGCAGCGCTAGGACATCCCGGCGGGAAGGTCGTTGTCTTCCTGCCTGAGGAGCACAAGCTGCCGCCGCATGAATACAAGGAAGCGGCTGGAATTACCGCAGCAATCGCAAAGCAGGAACTCCTGGATGGCCATAGCGTGCAGGTAGATTCCGCTGTGGCATTCAGAGACTATTTCGAGCGCTGTTACGGGGGGAGTGGAACCGACCTCGGAGAGAATCTGGTCGAGTTGCGCAAGGAACTCAACTTTGCCACCCTGGCACAGGAGTTCGAGATGATCTCTAACAGGACGCGGGATGTCTTTGTGCCGGATGACGAAGAGGCTCAAAAAGCAATCGAAGAACTGCGGTCTGCTGGTGAACTCTATCCTCCGTTGCGGCGCACTTTGCAGCGGCACATCGTGGGGCTTAGTCCCTCGGAGTTCGAAAAGGCAAAAGGCGTTGTGGAACGGGTAGCAACGGCTACTGGGGATGAAATCTGGGTAGCTGTGGATCAGGCATACGACCAGCAATTGGGCCTGATTTTCAATCCTGGACCGGATCGGCTTGTCCTCTAGAGGCGGGGAACAGACGCTTGCCTGTTCCCCGAGCATCTCCATAAATTATTGAAAACGAAGTGGTTTCAATCCACAAGAGAATGATTATCTCTTGATTAGGCAGTTGCCTAAAAAGATTTTTACACAAATCTTCACTCGTGTGCTAAAGTTCTCACATGATTTCTGTCCACTTGGTTTTTAATAAAACGATACGAGATCTAGCTCGAAGGCTGATCCTGACCGGCCTTCGAGCCAGAACCGTGTAACGCCGCATCAACGGCGTTACTTGTCAGGCTACCCGGGAGGGGAATTGCGAATTGTGTCTGGATAGGCATGCTATTCTCCTCCCACTTAACTACTGCTAGCTTAATTCGTTTCCTATGTGCTTGAAGGTAAATATTTTTGAGCACTCAAAGGAGAAATCTAATGCCCACTCCAAGTGTTCGCGTCCGAGTCTCTGGAGAGTTTGCGTGTTTTACGCGGCCAGAGGCCAAGGTTGAGCGATTCTCTTACCCTGTGATGACGCCCTCGGCCGCGCGCAACATTCTGGACGCCATCTGCTGGCGTCCGCAGATGCGCTGGATCGTCACCAGCATTACTGTGTTGAAGCCGATTCGCTTGATGAGCGTTTTGCGCAACGAGGTTCAGAGCAAAGTCTCCCCGGTCGCCATCAAACGATGGATGCGCGACGCCACCACCTTTGAACCGCTGATCGCCGGCGCAGGAAACGGCACCGACGGAACCCCGCGGAACACCACACTGCTGCGTGACGTGGCCTACTGGATCGACGCCTATCCGCAGGTCTTCGACGCAGGAGGCGACGACACTGGGCCGAATACCCCAGAAAAGTATGTGGCGATGCTGAATCGGCGCGTGGAAAAGGGACAGTGCTTTCAGCGACCCTACCTGGGCTGCCGCGAATTTGCAGCTGATTTCGGCCCCGCGCGCGAGGAGGACCAGCCGATTCCAGATTCGATAGAGATTGGCCGGATGCTCTACGACATTGCCTTTCTGGCTGACGGCAATCGCGCTGCGTTCTTCGATGCACGCCTGGAAAATGGCGTGATGGAGACACGCCCGGAGACTGTCTTGGCCGATGAAGGCCGTCGCCAGGAGGTGCTCGGATGCTCGTACAAGCGCTAGCCGAATATGCTGACAACTATCTTGCCGATGAGCTGAACGATGCGGCCTGGGAGATGAAGCCCGTCCCATGGCTGCTGGAGATCTCTCATCAGGGAACTTTTCTGTATGCAACCCAACGGATGAAGATGGAAACCCGCGGCAAGAAGCAAGTGCAGGTTCCCATGCAGATGAGCGTGCCGAGGTCGCCGGTGAACCGCAACAGCGGCGAGCATCCTTTGCTGGGAACCGATGACATCATCTACGTTCTCGGCGTTGGAGCGTGGACTCCCAACAAGGATGCCGACAAGGAAAAAGCCGAAAAACACCACGATGCCTTCGTCGCTCTCGTCACTGAAGCCGCAGCCGATACACAGGACGCCGGACTTGCATCCTGCGTCGATTTTTACGCCAATGCTGAAGAAGTAGAAAAAGCTCGCAATGCATTGCGAGAAGCGAAGCCAGGAACGCTCGTTGCGCTCTCCGTGGGTGAGCCGCTGGTGGAGCGTAAAGCCGTCAACGCATTCTGGCGCAAGCATTATCAGGCAGAGTTTGACCAGCGCATGGAGGGCATCGACGGCGAATGCATGATCTCTGGAAAGCTCGGTCCCATCGCGCCCACACACGAGAAGATCAAGGGTGTTTCGAGCCTCGGCGGGCAAGCAGCCGGCGTGGCGCTGATGTCCTTTGATAAAGAGGCATTCCGCTCCTATGGCTGGGAACAAAACCGCAACAGCCCCGTCTCTCCCAACCGCGCACTGGCCTATGTGCTAGCCATCAACGATCTGCTCAAGCCAGTCAAAAAGCCGTACAAAGGGCGCAAGGACATCGCGGGCATTGGATTCCTCTACTGGCTGAAGAATCCAGCGGACCTCAATGTTATCGACATAATGGACGTGGCCGATCCTGACCAAGTGAAAAGTCTTCTCAGCTTCGATCCAAGGGAAGAGCTCGATACAAACCGCTTCTACATGGTTGCTGTTTCGGGTAATGGCGGGCGGCTCCGCGTGCGCCATTGGACCGACCTCGCTCTCACGCAAGTCAAAGTAAACCTCAAGGACTGGCACCGGCAATTGCGAGTCGAATACCCGCAGTATGAAGGGGAAGAACCGAATCCCGTTCGTCTCTGGCAACTGCTCTATGCTCTGGATCGCGATGGAGAACCCGATGAGCACTCGGTACTGGCCTTGCTGCGCAGAGGAATTGAGAGACTCCCTCTCGGTTACTCGGTTCTCTCGACGGCGCTCACCCGCCTGCGCCATCCGGGCGGAAACGATTCCAAGGATAAGGCCGGAGACAAGAAGAACGATCCCATGTCGCTGGCTCGACTGCGTGTGCCCATCGGCCTGATTCGCATGTGCATCAACGATCAGCTTCGACAGAAAGGAAAACGCGAGATGAATGAAGGACTGGATGAAAGCTGCAAGATTCCGGCGTATATTTGCGGACAATTAATGGCTGTTTACGAAAATCTTCAATGGAAGGCAGACGATAGCGAACAAAAACGGCGTCGCAGCAAGACTGACAGCAGTGACTCGAAAAAGGAAATCAATCTTACTGTGACAGATCGTTATTTTGGTCTAGCTTCGACTTTTCCAAAGGTGGCGTTTCCCCGAATTCTTAATCTTGCAAGGGCTCACATGCGGAAGCTGAGACGCGAAGATTTCAAAGCTGCAAATGCCATCAACGCCCACATCGAGAAACTTCACGGCTACCTTGCCCCATCCGAAAATGGGCCTTATCCTGCACAACTCGGACTGGATGGTCAAGGCCTCTTTGCCCTCGGATACTACCACCAGAAGGCTCGTTCCCGCACTCAGGCACAGGACCGCAAGCAGGCTACCGCCACCGCCATTGACTCTGTTAGCGACGCAACAAACGAAGGAATCAACGAATCCAGCGATCAGGAGAGCAACTAATGAGCACGATTGAAAACCGCTATGACTTCGTATATCTGTTTGACTGCCAGGACGGCAACCCGAACGGCGACCCAGATTCCGACAACAGCCCCCGCTTCGACCCGGAGACCTTCAACGGGCTCGTCTCCGATGTATGCCTGAAGCGCAAGATTCGCGACTATGTTTCTAACTCGACGACCGTCGGTGCTATTCCAGAAACTGAGAACCGAATCTTCGTCCTGAGTGGCAACACACTGGAGAGTAATCAACGGCAGCCGTTCGAAAAATGGGAAGGTGATGATAAACCTGAAGCCAAGGGCAAAGACACCAAGCCGACAGACATCGATAAGGCCCGTCTGTGGATGTGCAAAAACTTCTTCGATGTGCGTGCGTTTGGCGCTGTCATGAGCACTACGGAGTTCAACTGCGGCCAAGTTCGCGGCCCCGTCCAAATCACCTTTGCACGCTCCATTGATCGTATCCTTCCGACTGAACACACCATCTCGCGCCAGGCGTTTACGGGTGAGAAAGACATCAAGTCGGGCACGGGAACACTGGGCCGAAAATACACCATTCCCTACGGCCTCTATCTCGCGCACGGCTACATCAACCCGGTTTTTGCAGCCAAGACCGGCTTCAGCGAAGACGATCTCGCGCTCTTGTGGAAGGCGCTAGCCAATCTCTTCGAACTAGACCGCTCTGCGGCGCGCGGCACCATGTCGTCTCGCGGACTGTACATTTTCAAGCACGAGAGCAAACTGGGCAATGCGCAAGCGCAGCGTCTCTTCGACACGATCAAGATCGAGAAGAAGCCGGACGTTGAAAGCCCGCGTTCCTTTGCGGATTACACCGTTGTGCCTCCCGATCCCAGCACACTTCCGGCAGGCATCACTTACATCGACGGTCTCGCATAAACAGCGCACACAGGGTGCAACGGCATGTATACAGAAGAGGATCTTCTTCCGCTCTCCGGTCTCCAGCATCTCGCCTTCTGCGAGCGGCGCTGGGCGCTTGTCCACCTGGAGCAGCAATGGGAGGAGAACCTCTTCACCGCCGAGGGAAAACTCCTCCACGAGAAAGCGCACTCTGCTGAAATTGAGTCCCGGCCCGAGGTGCTTGTACGGCGAACGCTGCCGCTGCGATCATTTCGGCTTGGACTCTCTGGTCAGACCGACATCGTCGAGTTTTTGCCTTGCGCCGAGGGAGAACCCGGAGTGTCCATGCCGCGCCGCAAAGGGTTATGGAAGCCATATCCGATCGAGTACAAGCGCACTCGCGACCAGCACGGCAGCACAGCTTACCGCATTCAACTTTGCGCCCAGGCACTCTGTTTGGAAGAGATGCTGCAAGTTCCGGTTCCCGCAGGAGCTGTCTTTGACGGCAAGGCGAAGCGGCGCGAAGTGGTGATTATTGACGAACCGCTTCGGCTGGAAGTCGAAAGCCTCGCCGCCCTCATGCACCAGATACTTCAGTCTGGAAAGACCCCGCCGCCTATCTATTCGAAAAAGTGCGAAGGATGCTCCATGAAGCTAGTCTGCCTGCCAGCGGTGGTTGAAGCAGGCAGCGCCTCTCGATATTTGTCCCGCGCAATCGAAACCAACCTCAGACAGGTCTCGCCTGGTGCAGGGCGTGAGGATAAGGTTCAATGAGAAAGCTCCTAAACACGCTGTATGTCACCATCCCGAATGCCTATCTAAGCAAGGACGGTGAAACCGTACTGGTTCGCGTTGGAGAGCGCCAAAAAGTCGGGGGTCGGACAATGAATTGCCTTTAAAACCAATACCTGTCTCAACCGTGCGTGCGGATGAAATTCACTAAACTCCCAAGTTTCATTCCATCAAAGCGGGAATCAACTCGGCATTCAAACAGTGTAATCAGAGAGATACGAGCGGACCCCCGACTTTTTGGCGCTCTCCCAATAGCCGGTATCGCACCAAGGCCAAACATGTATCGCCAGCCTTTGATGTCGGTGAGCGCATAGTCTGTCAGATAGGCCGTTACAATGCCTGTGGTAATCGCGAGCATGTTGACTGCGACAAGTGCTCCACGAACTCTCGCCGGGACCAACTCGGCGATATACATCGGAGAGATAAACGAAGCAATCCCGATGGCAATTCCGCTTACCACCCTGCCGGCGATTAACAAAGGCACCGTTGGGGCAAGAGCTGTACCGACGGAACTGATGGTAAAGATGACGCCGGCCACGAGGATAAGGCTGCGGCGTCCGAAGCGATCGGTGAGCGCGCCTCCAAGTGTGGCGCCACAGACTGCGCCAACCAGGACAGAGCTGACGACTATCTCCTCCATCGTGGACGATAGAGAGAATTGACTCTTGATGAAAAGGATCGCCCCGGAAATTACGCCGGTGTCGTAGCCGAACAGAAGTCCGCCTAGTGCCGCGACAGCTACGGCGTAATAGACAAAGCCTTTTACCGGGGTCTGAGTAGTTTTCTTCGGCAAACTCGCTCCTGACCAGCTATTGCGACCGGATATGGTGGTTCTGGCCTTGCCACTCTTTGCGATTCGGCCAGTAGAACGTGAAGTCGAGTTGCGACCGATAGTCTTTCGGAAACAGATCGAAGTATTCTCCACCTATCCCGGTCGGCGTCGATTCGTTGTCGCGCCAGGTTTTCCAACTATCCGCACTCCAGCGAAGGCGAAAGGTTTCTGTCGCACAGATGCGAATCGTATGGTCTTTGCGTGCCTTGCGGATGGGGTGCTTAGGTAGCCAGTATTCGATGTTTGTCTGTGGTTGACCATTCTTATAGCGGCCCAGAACCTCCGGAATGGAGTCGAACACCTTGCCGTCCTGACACGAGCGAAGCAGGCGTACATATTCCGAATGCGCCCACAATAAAGGATTCGCAGAACCGGTTGGGCCGCCGCAGTGTAGGTGCGCCTCGGGGATATCTGCCTGATCCCAGATCTGTTCGGGCAGCAGGCAGGTGGCGTTTGAGAACTTTTCCATGGCATGCAGAAGTGGGCGGCAATCCCGTCCCGCGGCAAGCTCGTAGTGACCGCGCTCACCGGTCAGAAGTGGCCACGCTCGGCCTTGACCCCAACTCGTATAAGGACCGCCACCAGGCTTCTGGCCATAGCCGTCGTGGTTGTAGCGGTGCCAGCAAGGACCGGATGGAGTCTCCGTCTTGAGCACCGAATCCACCACCCGCAGGCTCTCGACGATCAATGGATCGTCGGCAGATAGGATCCCGTAACGCACCAACTGGAGAAAGCCGCCATCGACAATTTCGCGAGCCGGATAGGATTGCGGAGCGTCAGGCGGCTGGCTGGTCAAGTAGAGCTCCGTCTTATCCACGGCCCCAGGCTCGGCGGCTTCTCCAGGTTTGGATGGATTCAATCGCACGAAGTGGCGCTGGGTCCCGGCAAGGAGCGATCCTTTTGTCGTGACGGTCCATTCCTCCAGGTGTGCCCTTAGGAAATCGGCATAACTCTCAAGGAAAGCGCCTATCTGATCGTCATGATCTGTCCTCGCAAAGGAGGCTGCACAGATCAAGGCAGAGATGATCGCTGCGAGCGTAGAAGGCGAGTAACCGCTACCCTCTTCCCAGCGCTCTTCGCCGGTTACAGGGCCACTGTGGAGGAGAAATGCGGCAGCACGGTCGACCATCACGCGCGGGTTGAAGTCGCCCAGAAGTTGAAGATGATGGAGCCGCCAGGTGAGCAATACGGGGAACGCCACTTCGTCCAGCTGCATCCCGTCCCAGAAGGGTTCGCCATTCACCCAGAAATTCTGGGGGAAACTACCGTCCTCCTTCTGCCGGGCGGCAAGATAGATAAGTGCGCGCGTGGGCCCGCATGTGTCGCCCGCGGCGAGCAAGCCCATCGCGCTTTCCACCATGTCACGCGTCCAAACCAGGTGATAGCCTCCCTTCCCTGATTTGTCGTTGCGTGCCTCTCCCCAGGGAATCGTAAGCGATGCGACGAACGCACCCTGGTACAGTTTGTCTTCATGAGTTAGCAGAAGATTGTAACTCGACTCGAAGAGCAGCCCGTGGTCTCCGCTCGGTTCATGCAGGGAGCGCAGCCCATGCGTTGCCTGTTCCCATTGATGGATAAACACCTTGCGTTGCTTTTTATAAGCGACGCCCAGGCTCTGGAACAGACTCGATACCGCACTGGGGAGGCTCTCGCCGAATGCTACGCCGATGGTGAATTCCTGAGTCTGGGAAAGATCGAGTTCGGCGGTGAGCGCGACATTGCCGTTCTTGGCCTCATCGAATTCAAACTTCATGCCGCCGTTCCTTTGGATGTCGGTATATCCGTCGCTGGAACCGACATAACCGCACGAGAGCCGTGAGAAGCCACAGGACGCTCCAATTGCGAGCCAGCGGTCTTGTTTCTCCGCAACCAGCAATTTGCGGCCCGATACCTCGACCACATAGGCATTATTATTTTCTCCGCCGACCTCTAAGTGAGGGTTGCATAATACGTAGGTTTTTAGAGTACTGAGAAAGTCGCCGTTGCCTTCCATTTTTGTGTGGATCAGAACACAGGGCCGAGTTGGATCGGCGATGACTTCCTTCGTAAACGAGAAACGCCCTTTAGGGTCGTTCCTGGTTATTCGATAGCCCTGAGAAGGAACCATTCGTTCGACCTGATAAGCGAGATCCCGCTTTTCCTCCAGAAACAGTCCTTTCTCATCGGAAAAAAGGAACTCCAGATCGCGGATTTGCGGACGATCAATGGTCGGGTAGTAGACCTCTGTCAGGATGCCGCGTCCGATCGTGAACCAGACTCGACCACCAAATGAATGGGCCGTGCCAACTCCATCCTTGGCGGCCCCGGTCCAAAGGGCTTCGTCGCCCGGCGCTCCAAATGCACCTTTGGTTCCTCGAAAGTGAGCCACTGTCAATCTCCTTTGTTCACTGCCCACAATCAGTTGAGTGGTCATGCTCGACGGAACCGTGCCACGACCCGAGCGAACAACTGCGGGAAACCGATCCCTTCAACGATCGGCGATTGCATAAGTCTCATTTGCGTTTGGCCCCGCGTGCCCGGTCTATTGTGGCGGATTGGCCAACAGTTGTTTGAGCGCGTTGATTGCTTTCTGCGCTTCCGCAAGTTGGGCCTCAGCTTGATCCCGCGTCACCTTCGACAGCGGCGCTTGCGCTCCCGTTTGTTTCCCGAACAACGGAACTGACTGTCCCGGTGTTGTCCCAAACAGCGAGGCAAGCGCCTCGTCGAGTGTCGGTTCCATGACGACCTTGTCGCCCGTGGCAACAATCACTCGTTTCAATTGAGGGAAATTCGTACCTTCGGCCTTCAGATACAGAGGAACGACATAGAGGAATGAGTTCTCGATCGGAATGACAATAAGCTTGCCGCGAATGACGCCCGATCCCTTTTGATCCCAGAGAGTAAGTTGCTGCGAGATGGTCGTGCTCTGGTCGATCATCGCACTGATCTGGTTCGGTCCAAAGATCAGTTTGTCTTTCGGAAGTTCGTAGAACAGCATTTTCCCGTAGTCGGGAAAGTCGCACCGGGCTGCCAGCCAGGCAATCATGTTGTCTCTCTTTTGCGGTGTGAAGGGAGTCATGATCAGGTACTCAAGCT
>Ga0302274_10005478_pt1 | contig 10751 bp, 8 predicted proteins | sample III_Bog_N2_1_FD_198755 | JGI IMG/M metagenome (GOLD analysis project Ga0302274, IMG submission 198755) | Peat permafrost microbial communities from Stordalen Mire near Abisko, Sweden - III_Bog_N2_1 | ecosystem: Environmental > Terrestrial > Soil > Wetlands > Peat | place: Sweden: Abisko...
TCCGCCACGGCGGCCCTCGCGGGCACCCCGGACGGCGAAAAAGCCATCGCCGACCTGTTGGAGGCGCTCGACAGCTTCGTGCCCGATCCCGTCCGCGAAGTGGACAAGCCCTTCCTGATGTGCATCGAAGACGTGTTCAACATTGAAGGTCGCGGCACCGTCGTGACCGGTCGTGTGGAACGCGGCGTGATCAAGAAGATGGAAGAAGTTGAAATCGTCGGTTTGCGCGACACCCGCAAAACGACCGCGACGGACATTGAAATGTTCCGCAAATTGCTGGATTTTGCCAATGCCGGTGACAACGTCGGCGTGCTGCTGCGCGGCACCAAGAAAGACGAAGTGGAACGCGGCATGGTGCTGGCCAAGCCCGGCTCGATCAAGCCGCACACCAAGTTCAAGGCCGAAGTTTATGTGTTGTCCAAGGATGAGGGCGGCCGCCACACGCCGTTCTTCACCAACTACCGTCCGCAGTTCTACTTCCGCACGTCCGACGTGACCGGAACGCTGACCCTGCCGACCGGGGTCGAAATGGTGATGCCCGGGGACAATGTTTCCGTGGATATCGAACTGCAAAAACCCGTGGCCATGGAAAAAGGCCAGCGCTTCGCCATTCGCGAAGGCGGCCGGACCATTGGTGCCGGACGCGTGTCGGATGTCGTCGCCTGAGGCGAATTAATTTCCGGGGGCGGGAAGGTTGTCCCGCCCCCTGATTGTCCAAAAATGAAATCGTTTTGGTGGTATAGGGCGTTAGCTCAATTGGTAGAGTAGCGGTCTCCAAAACCGTTGGTTGAAGGTTCAAGTCCTTCACGCCCTGCCAGCCGCGGAGAGGTGGCAGAGTGGTCTATTGCGGCGGTCTTGAAAACCGCTGTGGGGTAAAACCCACCGGGGGTTCGAATCCCTCCCTCTCCGCCAGGAAAAATTTGTGAGTAATTTTAGCATTATATTTTGGGTCGTCACCGTGGCCGTCGTCTTCGGGCTGCTCTGGTGGAAGGGTCAGATCGCGCGGCTGTCCGCCTACGTGCAGGAAACCCGGGTGGAACTGGAGAAATGCTCCTGGCCGACCTGGGAGGAACTCAAGGGCTCGACCCTGCTGGTGTTCATCTCCATCGCCCTGCTGGGCATTTTCACCGTGGTGGTGGACCGGCTCCTGTTTCTGATATTCATCAAGCTCAAATTTTGATCATGCGCAACCAATGGTTCATCGTGCAGACGCTGTCCGGCCAGGAAAACAAGGTCAAGGACAGCATCGAGAAACGGGTCAAGACTGACGAGATGGAGGAATACGTCAGGGAAGTGCTCGTGCCGATGGAGAAGATTGTCGAAGTGCGCAATCAAAAGAAGACGGTTTCCAACCGGAAATTGTGGCCGGGGTATGTCTTTGTGGACATGGTGTTGCTGGATGAAAACGGCCGGATCATTGAAAAGCCGTGGTATTTCATCAAGGAAACCCAGGGCGTGATCGGGTTTGTGGGCGGGGAACCGCCGCTGCCCACGCCCACCGACGAAGTCGAGGCCATCAAGGCCCAGATTTACGCGTCGGAAGAAACGGAAAAGCCGAAGGTTAATTTTGAGGTCGGTGAAACCATCAAGATCAACAATGGCCCGTTCCTGAATTTCAGCGGGGTGATTGAAGAGATTGAGCCCGAACGCGGCAAGCTCAAGGTCACCGTCAATATTTTTGGTCGTAATACGCCGGTGGAACTGGAATACTGGCAGGTGGAAAAAGCTTAAAATTCATATGGCAAAGAAAGTTACAGGACAGATTAAACTGCAGATTGCCGCCGGTCAGGCCAATCCCGCGCCGCCCGTGGGCCCCGCGCTCGGTCAGCACGGCGTCAACATCATGGCGTTCTGCAAAGAATTCAACGCGGCCACCAAAAATGACGCCGGTCTGGTGATTCCCGTCGTCATCACGGTTTACCAGGATAAGTCATTCACTTTCATCACCAAGTCGCCCCCGGCCTCCGTGCTGCTCAAAAAAGCCGCCGGCATCACCGCCGGCTCCAAAGTCCCCAACAAGGACAAAGTCGGGAAGGTCACCCGCAAACAGGTCCTGGACATTGTCAAATTGAAGGGCAAAGACCTGAATGCCAACTCCGAGGAAGCCGCGTTCCGCGTCGTCTCCGGCACCGCCCGCAGCATGGGCATTGATGTTGTCGGTTAACCATTAAACTAAATCGCGGGAGAATCGTTTGATTCGCTTGCACCGCACCCAGATACATGCCCAGTAAACGATATAAAAAAGCGTTGGAAGTTGTGGATGCCAATAAAGCCTACCCCTTGAAAGAGGCGGTGGCGGTCCTGGCCAAATTTCCGAAAGCCAAATTCAACGAAACCATTGACCTGGCCTTCCGCCTCGGCGTGGACCCCAAGCAATCCGACCAGATGGTTCGCGGCACGGTGCCCCTGCCCCACGGCAGCGGCAAGACCGTGCGCGTGCTCGTCTTCACCCGCGACGGCGCGGCGGCCGATGCCGCCAAATCCGCCGGGGCTGAATACGTCGGCTTTGAAGACATGATCGCCAAATGCACGGCCGGCTGGGCCGATTTCGACGTCGCCATCGCCACGCCGGAGGCCATGGTGGAAGTGCGCAAACTGGGCCGGGTGCTCGGGCCGCGCGGCCTCATGCCCAATCCCAAAACCGGCACCGTGACCGATGACACCGCCAAGGCGGTGCGCGAAGTCAAGGCCGGCCGCGTGGAATACAAAGTGGACAAAGCGGGCAACGTGCATGTGATTGTCGGCAAACTCTCCTTCACGCCCGAACAGCTCGAGGAAAACGCCCGGGCGGTCATTGAAGCCGTGGCCAAGGCCCGGCCGAACAGCATCAAGGGCGCCTTCATCAATTCCTGCACCCTCTCGGCGACCATGAGTCCGCCGGTCCGGGTGGATCTCCGTGAATTTTCAACCAATTAATCTGACCTAAAGCCATGCGTGCAGAAAAACAACTTTTGACGAAGGAATACGCGGCGCGTTTAAACGCCTCGCCCTTCTTTATCGTAATCGGCTATCAAGGCCTCAAGGTCTCCCATCTGACGGAACTCCGCCAGCGGCTGACCAAGGCGGGCTCGGAAGTGCATGTGGTGAAAAACACCATCTTCCGCATTGCCGTCAAGGAAAGCGGCATTGCGGATCTGAATGGCTCCCTCGTGGGCCAGACCGCCGTGGTGACCGGGCAGAAGGATGTCTCGGCCGCCGCCAAGGCGCTCAAGAATTTTGCCGCTGAATTCGACAAGCTGAAAATCAAATTCGGCTATCTCAACAACCAGCGCCTCGAAGAGGCGGGCATTCTGGCCCTGGCCGATTTGCCGAGTCTGGACGTGTTGCGCGGCAAACTCCTGGGTCTGTTGAACGCCCCGGCCACCAAGCTGGCCGTATTGCTCAACACCCCGGCCTCCATGCTGGCGCAGGTCATCAAGGCCAAATCCGAACAAGCGGAAAAATCCGAAAAAGCGGAATAATGATTTTCGGTCGGGGACGCCGTTCCCGACCGGAGGACGAAGACAACAACAACAACGTAAATCGTCGGTGTGCGGGCCGCAGACTGAAATCCGCCGTGGCCGCGGCGGACGACGAGACGACAACAAGAAAGAAACATGGCTGATATTGCAAACTTAGTGGAAGAATTGAGCAAGTTGACGGTTTTGGAAGCCGCCGACCTGGTGAAACAACTGGAGACCAAGTGGGGCGTTTCCGCCGCCGCGCCCGTGGCCGTTGCCGCCGCTGGTGGTGCCGCTGGTGGCGCCGCCGCCGCCGCTCCCGCCGTGGCCAAGGACACGTTCGACGTGATCCTCGTCTCCCTCCCCGCCGACAAGAAGATCGCCGTCATCAAGGCGGTGCGCGAAGTCAAAGCCGGCCTCGGTCTGGCGGAAGCCAAGGCCCTGGTCGAGGGTGCTCCCAAGCCCCTGCTCGAAGGTGCCAACAAAGCGGATTCCGAAGCTGCCAAGAAGAAGCTCGAAGACGCCGGTGCCAAAGTCGAAGTCAAGTAATCACATTACCGGGGGTGGCGGCCATCGGGCCGCCACCCCTTTCCCCGCCTTGGGCGGGGCCTGGAATTTTATCAGTTACGAATCGCTAGCAAAGTCGGGTCGGGGTTTGGCAGGTCAGCCGCGGAACGCGGCCGGCTTGCTTTGTGTCGTTGAGTGAAAAAGCCGGTGCGCTGAAAACGCACCCAACAGAAAGTTTAAAATGCCATCGCGTGCCACAGAACGTATCAATTTCGGCAAGATCAAAGAAATCGTCAGTCCGCCGAACATGATCGAATTGCAGACCAATTCTTATGCGGAATTCCTGCAGGCGGCTGCTTCGCCCAAAAAACGCCTGAAACACACGGGTCTGGAATCAGTGTTCCGCGAAGTGTTTCCCATTGAGAGCTACGACGGCAAGTGCGTGCTCGATTACGAATCCTACGAAATCGGCGAACCCAAGCTCGACTGGCTGGAATGCCTCCGCGAGGGGCTGACCTACGGGGCGCCGCTGTATGTGACTTTTCTGCTCCGCGAAGAGGGCAAGAGCGGCAAGGAGGAAAAGGTGTTCATGGGCGAACTGCCCCTGATGACCCCGCAGGGCACCTTTGTCATCAACGGTGCCGAACGCGTCGTCGTTTCCCAATTGCACCGGTCGCCCGGCATCGCCTTCGAGGCCGCCCAGCATCCCAACGGCAAGACCCTGCACAGCTTTCGCGTCATCCCGGACCGTGGTTCCTGGTATGAAGCCCAGTTCGACACCAGCGATTTATTGTATGTCTATTTGGACCGCAAAAAACGCCGCCGCAAATTCCTGACCACCACCTTTTTCCGCGCCCTGAGCTTTTTGGATGTCGAGGGCGGCCTCAACAACAAGAGCAAAGACAACGGCGAGAAAACCCGGGGCGGCGACGAGGAAATCCTCAAGCTGTTCTACACCATCGAAGATCTCGCCGTCAAAGACGCCGAGAAGCTGGAAGATTTGACCAACCGCGTCTTGATCCAGGACGTGACCGACGAGGAAAAGAGCCTCGTGGTGGCGCGCGCCTTTGAGCCGCTCTCCAAAGCCGTGATCAAACAGATCGGCGAACTGGGCATCACCAAAATCAAGGTGGTGGACACCTCGGTGGACGACGGCATCATGATCAAATGCCTGAAGAAAGATCCGGCGAAAAATGAAGAGGAAGCCCTCAAGGACATTTACCGCCGGCTCCGGCCTGGCGATCCCCCCACGGCGGCCAATGCGCGGGCTTTGCTCAAGCGCCTGTTCTTCGATCCCAAACGCTATGATTTGGGCCGCGTCGGTCGTTACAAGATCAACCAAAAGTTGAGTCTTAAAGACAACGATTCCCGCATCCTGACCAAGTCGGACCTGGTGGCCGCCACCAAATACCTGCTGCGCCTGAAAAAGGGCGAGGGCAGCGTGGATGACATTGATCATCTGGGCAGCCGCCGCATCCGCACCGTGGGCGAACTCTTGTCCAACCAGTGCCGCGTGGGCCTCGCCCGCACGGAACGCCTCGTCAAGGAACGCATGACGTTGTTCGACCAGAGCGTCGAGCAGATGATGCCGCAGAAGCTCATCAATCCCAAGGCCTTGTCCGCCGTCATCCGTGATTTCTTCGGTCGTTCGCAGTTGAGCCAGTTCATGGATCAAATCAATCCGCTGGCCGAATTGACCCACAAACGCCGGTTGTCGGCCCTCGGGCCGGGCGGGTTGAGCCGTGATCGCGCCGGGTTTGAAGTTCGTGACGTGCATCCCTCCCACTACGGCCGGATTTGCCCCATTGAAACGCCCGAAGGTCCGAACATCGGTTTGATCGCCTCGCTGGCGACCTTCGCCAAAATCAATGAATTTGGGTTCTTGGAAACCCCGTATCGCCGCGTCAAAGACGGCCGGGTTACGGTTGACATCGAGTTCCTCACCGCCGACCGCGAAGAGCAATTCACCGTCGCCCAGGCCAACTCCGTGCTGGATGACAAGGGTCATTTCCTCACCGACCGCGTCGTCTGCCGCTGCCGGGGGGATTTCGTGGACGTCGAGCCCGCCAAGGTGGATTACATGGACGTTTCGCCCAAGCAATTGGTGTCCATCGCCGCCAGCCTGATTCCCTTCTTGGAACACGATGACGCGAACCGCGCCTTGATGGGTTCCAACATGCAACGCCAGGCCGTGCCGCTGTTGATCACCGATGCACCCCTCGTGGCCACCGGTTTGGAAGACCGTGTCGCCCGGGATTCCCGCGCCGTCGTCGTGACCGAAGAGGGGGGCAAAGTCGCCTCCGTCACCGGCAGCCAGGTGATCATCACCCCGGACGGCAAGCTGCCGGAAGGCAAGAAAAAGCTGAAACACGATCCCGCCAATGGGACTTGTGTCTATCCCATCCGCAAATTCATGCGGTCCAACGCCGCCACCTGCATCAACCAGAAAATCCTGGTCCGCAAGGGTGACGCCGTGAAAAAAGGCCAGGTCATCGCCGACGGCCCCTGCACCGAGAACGGCGAACTCGCCCTCGGTCGCAATGTGCTCGTCGCGTTCATGCCCTGGAACGGTTATAACTTCGAGGACGCCATCCTCATCAGTGAACGCATTGTGAAGGAGGACATCTTCACCAGCATTCACATTGACGAGTTTGAAGTCGCCGCGCGCGACACCAAGCTCGGCCCCGAGGAAATCACCCGGGACATTCCCAACCTCGGGGACGAGGCCTTGAAAAACCTTGGGCCCGACGGCGTCATCCGCGTCGGGGCCGAAGTCAAGCCCGGCGACATTCTGGTGGGCAAAATCACGCCCAAGTCGGAAACCGAGCTGGCCCCGGAAGAACGGCTGCTGCGCGCCATTTTCGGCGAAAAGGCGGCGGACGTGAAGGACACCTCCCTGAAGGTGCCCTCCGGCACCTACGGCATCGTCATGGACGTGAAAGTCTCCTCCAAGAAAGACGGCGAACGCGTGATCAAATCCGCCAACACCGAGGAGAAACGCCAGGCCAAGCAGATCGAGGACGAGCACAAGAAAAAGTCCGACGAACTGAGCGACCAACTGACGGAAGCCCTGAGCAACATCCTGCTCGGTGAAAAGATTCCGCTCGACGTCGTGAACAGCGAGACGGGCGAGATCATCATCCCGGCCAACCGCAAAATCACCAAGACGCTCCTGCGCAAGCTCGCGCTGGTGTATGACCGCATCGAGATTGATCCCTCGCCGATCCGCAATAAAATCACTGAAATCATCGGCAGCTTCAAAAAGAAGTTTGATGACTTGCAGATGCAATACGACGAGGAAATGGACCGCGCCGAGACGGGCGACGGCGTGGAAGCCGGCATCGTCAAATCCGTGAAGGTTTATATCGCCTCCAAGCGCAAATTGTCCGTCGGCGACAAGATGGCCGGCCGCCACGGCAACAAGGGCGTCGTGGCCCGCATTGTCAAGGAAGAGGACATGCCGTTTCTGGCGGATGGTACGCCGGTGGAAATCGTCCTCAACCCGCTGGGCGTGCCCTCGCGCATGAACGTCGGCCAGGTGCTGGAAACGCACTTGGGCTGGGCGGCCAAGCTGCTGGGCCTGAAGTTTGCCACCCCGGTGTTTGACGGCATCAAGGAAAAGGACATTCGCGCCTATCTCAAGCAGGCGGGCCTGCCCGAACATGCCAAAACCCACCTGTATGACGGCCGCACCGGCGAGCAGTTTGACCAGGAGATCGTCGTGGGCTACATTTACATGATGAAACTGGGCCACTTGGTGGCCGACAAGATTCACGCCCGCGCGGTCGGGCCCTATTCCCTCGTCACCCAGCAACCGCTGGGCGGCAAGGCGCAATACGGCGGCCAGCGCTTCGGCGAAATGGAAGTGTGGGCGATGGAAGCCTATGGCGCCGCCTACACCCTGCAGGAACTGTTGACCGTCAAGTCCGACGATGTGCAGGGGCGCACCCGGATTTACGAGAGCATTGTCAAGGGCGACAACTCTCTGGAGGCCGGGATTCCCGAGTCCTTCAACGTGCTGGTCAAGGAAATGCAGTCGCTCGGGCTGGACGTCAAAGTCGGTTATTCCAACCCCGTGGAAAACGTGGAGCCGCCCGCCCAGACGCTGGCCTCGCTCTGATCAGCCAACCTTTTCATTTATTATTGCGGAAAAATTGAGTATGACAGCCACCAAAGAAAACGCACGCGAACTGCTCGGTCTCGAAAAAGTCAACCAGGTTGATTACATCGGGATCACGCTGGCGTCGCCGGACGCCATCCGGTCGTGGAGCAAGGGTGAGGTGAAGAATCCGGAAACCATCAATTACCGGACCTTCAAGCCCGAAAAGGGCGGTTTGTTTTGTGAGCGCATTTTCGGTCCCGTCAAGGACTGGGAATGTTCCTGCGGCAAGTATAAGCGCATCAAGCACCGCGGCGTCGTCTGCGACCGTTGCGGCGTCGAAGTCACCCTCTCCCGCGTCCGCCGCGAGCGCATGGGCCACATCGAACTCGCCGTGCCCACCTGCCACATCTGGTTCTTCAAATGCATGCCCTCCCGCATCGGCCTGGTGCTGGATGTGACCGCCCGCAATTTGGAACGCGTCATTTATTACGAAGATTACCTCGTCATTGACCCCGGCAACACGCCGTTGAAGGCCCATCAACTCCTCAACGAGCATGAATATCGCGAAGCCCGCGAAACCTACGGGGCCGAAGCCTTCGTCGCCAAGATGGGCGCGGAAGCCGTCCGCGAGGCGATGGCCCGCGTGGACCTGATCAAGGGCATCGAACAGCTCGAAGTGGCCATGACCGAGACCAAGAGCAAGCAGATCCGCAAAAAGCTCGCCAAGCGCATCAAGCTGCTCCAGGGCCTCGGCCTTTCCAAGAGCCGTCCCGAATGGATGATTCTCACCGTGCTGCCCGTCATTCCGCCGGACTTGCGCCCGTTGGTGCCCCTGGAAGGCGGCCGTTTTGCCACGTCCGATCTCAACGATTTATACCGCCGCGTCATCAACCGCAACAACCGGCTCAAGACCCTGTTGCAACTCAAGACGCCCGAAGTCATCATCCGCAACGAAAAACGCATGTTGCAGGAAGCCGTGGACGCGTTGTTCGACAACGGCCGCCACGGTCGCCCCGTCACCGGGGCCGGCAACCGCTCCCTCAAGTCCCTCAGCGACATGCTCAAGGGCAAGGGCGGCCGCTTCCGCCAGAATTTGCTCGGCAAACGCGTGGATTACTCCGGCCGTTCCGTCATCGTCATCGGCCCGGAATTGAAACTCAACCAGTGTGGTCTGCCCAAGAAGATGGCCCTGGTGCTGTTTGAACCGTTCATCATCCGCCGGTTGAAAGAACTCGGTTATGTGCACACCGTGCGCAGCGCCAAGAAGATGATCGAGCGCCAGACCCGCGAGGTGTGGGATGTGCTGGAAGAAGTGACCAAGGGTCACCCGGTGCTGCTCAACCGCGCCCCGACCCTGCACCGCCTCTCGGTGCAAGCCTTTGAGCCCCAATTGATTGAGGGCGAGGCCATCCGCATTCATCCGCTCGTCTGCACCGCCTACAACGCGGACTTCGACGGCGATCAAATGGCCGTTCACGTGCCCCTCTCCGTCGAGGCGCAGATGGAAGCCCGCTTGTTGATGATGGCCACCAACAACATTTTCAGTCCGTCCTCGGGCAAGCCCATCATCACCCCCACCCAGGACATCACCCTCGGGTGCTATTACGTCACGGCCGAGCCGCGCAAACCCATGCCGGCCGACCCTCGTACGCTGCCCCTGTTTGGCTCCAAGAGCGAAGTGATTTTCGCCTATGACGATGGCGCGGTCAAAACCCATGATCGCATCCGCTATTCCAATCCCGATTACCAGCGGAAAACCGTCTATGGCGACACCACCAAGAAGATCATTGAAACCACGGTCGGCCGGGTGTTGTTCAGCGAAATCTGGCCCCCAGAACTCGGCTTTTACAACAAGGCCGCCGGCAAGAGCCAATTGGGCGACCTGATCTGGAAATGCTACAAGTTTGCCGGTCACGAAAAGACCGTCATCATGCTCGATAAACTCAAGGAACTCGGGTTCCGCGAAGCCACCAAGTCCGGCGTGTCCATCGGCATTGACGACATGATTGTGCCCAAGGAACGCGATCAGGAGATCGAAGAGGCGCACAAGCTCATCCGCGAAGTCGAGAAGCAGTATCGCAAGGGTGTCATCACCCCGGGCGAACGTTATAATAAAATCGTGGATATCTGGACGCATTGCACCGACCAGATCGCCAGCGTCATGTTCCGCACCTTGGAACAAAACCAGGGCAAGAAGGAATACAACCCCGTTTATTTGATGGTGGATTCCGGCGCGCGCGGTAACAAGCAGCAAGTCCGCCAGTTGGCCGGGTTGCGCGGTTTGATGGCCAAACCCAGCGGCGACATCATTGAAAAGCCCATTTTGGCGAACTTCCGCGAAGGGCTGTCCGTGTTGGAATATTTCATCTCCACCCACGGCGCCCGCAAGGGGTTGGCTGATACCGCCCTCAAGACCGCCGATTCCGGGTATATGACCCGCAAACTCGTGGATGTGTCCCAGGACGTCATCATCCAGCAGCCGGATTGCGGCACCAGCAACGGCATCTGGGTCTCCGCCGTGTTTGAAGGCGAAGACGAAGTGGTCAAACTGGCCGACCGGCTCGTGGGTCGCTTTGCCTGCGATGACATCCCCAATCCGACGAATCCGAAGGAATTGCTGATTCACGCCAACGAGGAAATTGACGAGGACAAGGCCAAGCGCATTGACGGCGCCGGCATTGACCGCGTCCGCATCCGTTCCG
>Ga0302274_10005484_pt1 | contig 10743 bp, 4 predicted proteins | sample III_Bog_N2_1_FD_198755 | JGI IMG/M metagenome (GOLD analysis project Ga0302274, IMG submission 198755) | Peat permafrost microbial communities from Stordalen Mire near Abisko, Sweden - III_Bog_N2_1 | ecosystem: Environmental > Terrestrial > Soil > Wetlands > Peat | place: Sweden: Abisko...
CAGCTTCACGCGGCAAACTGTTCTATCGATTGGCGCAACAGGCAGTTCAGATTGAGCCGGTTCCGTTTGCAAAACTTGTAAAACCACAACAGCTTGGGCCTGGTGGCGTCAAGTAGATAGCCAGATTTCTGAAAACTCGGAATGCGAGGCGAGATAGTCCTCGCGTTCTGCGCTGTTCAAAGGAAAGAGCGTCTCAAATAGCAGCCGGATTGATTGTAAGTTTCCTTGCCCGTTCATGCTCTGCCTTACTTTGGATACACGCCACTCATCTGGTGTGCCTGTCCGCGCAGGAATATACAGCCAGAGAATCTGTTTGTGGAGATTGATCGAAGAATACTACATGGGTTCAGCCGAGGAAAAAGACCGCATGAACAGGCTTCTCATAATGGAATGAAGATCGTGACGGAAGACAGCCGCCGCTGCGCCACAAGATGGAATGCCGGCCACGGCCCCAGCGCCAGAATAGCGCTGGAAGCCGTGATCAGCAGTTTGGCTTTCTGTGAATTGACTCATCTCTCTTATTGAATTGTGAGGCTCACTGTTCCAGAACTGGTAACCTGGTGCGTGGGATTTGGAGGAGCTGTCTGACTGGAACCAGATCCTCCTCCGCAGCCGATAGCGAATGCCGCGCCGGCCATCAGAACTATTCCCAGGCAAGCAGTTATCCAAACGCCCCGTGCAGCCAGCTTCCTCCTCACGAACACAAGTGGGAGCAGGAGAATTGGCAGCAGAATGCCGGCCGTTGCTGCGCCGGGCATCGTTTGAGTGAAGACCACTGTGATCTGATAGGTCCCCTTCGGAGTTATTGACGACGTCGTGATCGTGACGGCATTGGTCGTGGAGGAATAACTGCACGAGGCGCCAGTCGGCAGATTCAAGCACGTCGCTGTGACGCTCGTGACCGTTGAAGGCACCGTGACAGGATATGTCGCCGCTGAACCGGCCGCCACTGAGGCGGTCAAGGAGGTAAATGCGGGCGGCGTTGTTCCATTCGAGGCAGAATCTACCTCAAACTGCAACGAGTTGGAACTGCCTCCTCCAGGAGCCGGTGTTTGCACCGTAATTCCAGTGATTCCCGCGGCTGCGATGCTGGCCGCTGGAACCTGTGCCGTAAGCTGGGTTGCGCTAACGTATTGAGTGGCGAGAGCGGAAGTTCCCCAATAGATTTGCGAAGCCGCGGTGAATTCCGAACCGCTTACCGTGAGCGTAAAGGCCGCATCTCCTGCGTTCGTAAACGCCGGCGACAAGCTGCCGAGGACCGGTACAGGATTCGTTGGAATGTTGATGGTGTAGGCGGCGCTGGCCACCGGGCTGGTGGAATAGCCGCTGGCCGTTGCAATCGCCTCAAGGGTTTCGCTGGACGAAACAGTGATCGGACCGCTGTAGACCGTGGAACTGGTGGTTGGCGTTGTTCCGTCTGTCGTGTAGTAGATGGTTGCGCCAGCCGTCGTATCGCTGATCGTCACGATCTGCGCCGAGGTGTACGGTCCTGCCTCCAAACTGAAGGTCGGCGTGGCTGTTGGCAATGTGATTGTGTAGGCGGCCGTTGCCACCGGGCTGGTGGAATAGCCGCTGGCCGTTGCAATCGCCTCAAGGGTTTCGCTGGACGAAACAGTGATCGGGTCCGTGTAGATGTTCGAGTTCGCGGTCGGCACGCTTCCGTCAGTGGTGTAGTAGATGGTTGCGCCAGCCGTCGCGTCGCTGATCGTCACGGTCTGGGCGCTCGTATACGTGGCTGGCGCCACGCTGAACGAAGGGGTTGCGGCCACCCAGTTTGGGTAGACCACGTTACGGATTCTATAGTTATAAGTATCGGCAATGTAGTGATTTCCGGCGGCATCAAATGCGATTCCTCCCGCGGAGTCTGGCAACATCTCGGCAGCCGTCGCCGAGCCGCCATCGCCGCTGAAACCCGCAAACCCAATGCCTGCCCATTTCGAGATAATTCCTGTACTTGCTGAAACCACACGGACTGCGAAATCATCAACAATGTACAGGTTTCCCGCAGTATCCAACGCCAGGCTTGACGGAGAAACCTCTGCGTTGATCGCCATACCGTCGTCGCCGTTGCTCCCTTGATCTCCGTTGCCAGCAACTGTGGTGATAATCCCAGTGCTGGCCGTAACCTTGCGTACTGATCCATTGTCTCCGATGTAAAGATTGCCGGCAGCGTCGAAGGCTAACGAGTTGGTTGCCGTGAGCCCTGCATTTGTTGCTAAACCTCCATCTCCACTATCGATCGTAATCTTCCGATTGCCGGCTACTATGTCGATAATGCCCGTCGATGCTGATATTCTTCGGACGACATTGCCATCGGCAACGTAGAGATTGCCCATGCCGTCCAGCGCCATGCCTTTGGGATTTGATAAAGAAGCAGAGGTCGCTGCTCCCCCATCCCCCCAGTTGGTTGGCTGTCCGGGGGTGCCTGCGATGGTGGAGATTATGCCTGTGCTTGCTGTGACTTTCCGAATAGCATAATTATATGTATCCGCGATATAAATGTTGCCCGCGCTGTCAATGGCAATTCCCTGCGGAGAATTCAATTCAGCGCTAACTGCGGATCCGCCATCTCCGCTATAACCACACGTTCCAATGCCAGCCACGATAGTGATCACCCCTGTCTTGGCATTCATCATCCAGACAACGCTGTTTTGGATATCCGTAAAATACAAGTTACCGGCGCCGTCCAGCGCCAGAGCCACGGGAATGCCAATCTCCGCATCGATGGCAGCGCCACCAACCCCGCTGAAGCCTTGAACGCCGGTTCCGGCAACGGTCGAGATCACTGCGGCTGGCGGTAATGTGATCGTATAGGCGGCCGAGGCCACATCGCTCTGCAGATAACCTGGGGTAATTGCAATTGCTTTGATGGTGACCGGCCCGGTGACTTCAATCGGACCAAAGTACCCCTGCGAACTCGATGTGGGAGTCGTGCCGTCCAAGGTCAGATAGATTGAGGCGCCCGGCGCGGCATCCGTGATGGTGACCAACTGTGGGCTGGAGTAGGTTCCCTCAGTGATGCTGAATTCCGGCATTGTGGTTGGCGCGCTCGCAGGCACGGCGGATGCTGTTATCTTGCGTATTCGACTGCTAGCAGAGTCAGCAATATAAAGATTGCCGGCGCTGTCTGTGGAGACGCCAACAGGTTGGCAAAGTTTTGCGCCGCTTGCGGGACCTCCATCCCCGCCAAATCCGCCACAATACCCAACATTTCCTCCGGCGACGGTGGTGATGATTCCGGTGTCCGAAGTTACCTTCCTGATGCCTCCATCCGAGGGACTCGCAATATAGAGGTTGCCAGCGCCATCAACAGCAACATCGGGGACCCAATAGCCGAGGAATGCGCTGGTTGCAGGTCCGCCATCCCCTCTGTCGACGTTATTAGCTCCCCCTGCAACCGTGGTGATTACGCCACTGGCCGCCGAAACCTTGCGGACATCCGAACTAAAGAATCCTTCGACGAAATAGATATTACCTTCGCTATCAACCGCGATGCCTGCCGGAGTAGAGAGAAATGCGTTCGTTGCCGGACCGCCGTCACCAGCGGATCCCGTCAAGTAACCACCGCCAGCAACTGTTGTGATGATTCCCGTGCTGGAGGCGATCACCCTGATGCGCCCGTTAACACTGTCGGAAAGATACAAGTTGCCAGCGCCATCGAGGGCAATTCCGGTGTTGCTGCTGGAAATGTAGAGAGCCGCGTCTGTCGCGGCGCCGCCATCACCACTGTACCCCGCGGTTCCGTTTCCGGCATACGTCGTGATTATCCCGGTTTTCGCGTCAACCTCTCTGATGCGATTGTTGTTCGAATCAGAGATATAGAGATTCCCGGAGTGGTCGACAGCGACACTCACGGGTCGGTTAAGTTGGGCGCTGGTTGCGGCGGCGCCGTCGCCACTGTATCCCGCGAAGCCCGTACCGGCGAAGGTCGTGATCTTTCCGGTGTCCGCGGCGACTTTGCGAATCCGATTGTTCCCTCTATCGGCGATATACAGATTGCCTGCGCTGTCCACAACGGCCTTGGATGGGCTATTCAGTTCAGCGACCGACGCCGATCCACCATCGCCGCCATATCCATTATTCTGAGTGCTTCCGGCAACGGTATAGATCAGCGGGACTTGCGCCGGCATTGTTGAACCCGCAAAAAGGAACACGAGAGTCAGGATCGCCAGTGGCAATAGCTTCTTGATTCCTCGGAACTCCAAGCTGAAGCGGACACCTGACCGCAAAGGTAAGAGAGAAGAATTCCCGCACATTAATTGACGCATAAAAGTCACTTCCCCTTTCACATCAGTCATGCGGCAGAACCGCAAAACCATCACCCGAGCGCCAACCCGACGATCATCTGGAGACCGCCATCCTCGGTTTGGTTAGCCGACTATGAGAACGCACCACTATAGCCGGCCGAATAATTCTCCGGCCGCCAGATTAGCGTGAGCGTTACAAGGTTACGTTCGATAAGCGTAGTTCCGAGCAGAAATGGGTAATTGCTGCGGCTTTCACCACCTGCTCCCGGATAAGCGGCGGAGTGCGCAAGCCAGCAGAGTGCGGAGCAAGGCTGCCCACCCGCGGCACGTTTATGCGCGCAAGATATTATTTCTCTGTAAGTTATTCAAAGTACCGCTTTGTTGCCGTGGAGGCCGGATTGAGTAACTGCATCACCGGTTGTAAGGGCTTGGTCCTGAAAACCTTGCCTTCGCGTATACCAGACTGTGATACGCAGGCCTTTGCCCCTCGCTTCGTCTCTGTCAATGCCTGCGTGTGAAGGCTGCTTCAATCGGGTTGAAGGCGCGAGTCAGGCTGCCCGGCGATGGAGGACCATTTTCTGGCCAGTCGGCGGAATGCGTTGTGTCATAACGCTTTTTTCCGCCTGAGCAGTCGAATTCCGATTTGTTGGGGACATTGCCTGCAAGGCGCAGAATGAATTGCCGAGAATTCTTTCTAAAAATGCCGGTTGCCCGTCTTATGCTGGCTGATCGCGGTTGTCATGTTGCGCTATGGTAAAAAAGTGACTTGCGCATCGCATTCTGAATCAATAGCCTGGCAACTTTGAGCAATTCATTCTCAAGGGCGGCTCGACCGAATCCGCAATCAGACATAAGTTGAATGCAAAGGACATAAAGCTCCGCAGATGCTTCGCCTTGGACGCATGCCGAGGCGGCAATAGCGAATCATATCAGTGACATGTGTGCCAAGAGCATCTGGAATCGTGTGTTGTTATAGGGCTATTCCTCTACTAAACGCGGCCGTACAAGAAGAATGAACCATGCCTGGGGCAAAATGAACGTTTGCTTCACACAAACAAAACCATCTCCCGTGTACAAACTTGCTAACTATGTCGATAAGCAAATCGGTTGACTAATGCCAACCTCCGGAGATAGGAATGATGAATCAGATTGCAACACCCAGCAACGGCAATGGCACGCATGTGACCAACCGCCTTGCTATGAACCGTCTTGGACCGCAAAAGAGCTTCACTGCGCAGTCTGCGATTTCGTCTACGGTGCCTGACGTGCACGGTGACGATCTGGCCCAGAACCGCCTCACCGCCAAGAAGATGGCGGACGAGAAGGCGCGCGCCCGCACCATGGCCCGCGCACAGGCTGTGGCAGAGAAGCTTTCCGCCGCAACCGATGAGGTAGCCAGCGCGATCGCACAAGCTACCGGCGCGGTTGAAGAGATGGAAAAGACGATGCATACCATCGCAGCGGGCGCCGACCAGGCGTCGGCTGCAGCGGAAGAGTCCCGCGCGGCGATCAACCAGATTGAAAAGGCATCTGATACCGCCAATGTCCGCGCTGAAGGTTCTCTGCAGAGGGTGAACGAGGTGGTTGCGCTTGCAAAGTCAACCACGACGGATATTGAGGCTCTCATTCGAGGAGTCAGCGATGCTGCAGATGCGAACATCGAATCCGCAAAGAAGATCGGCGAACTGGAGCGTCAGTCAGAGGAGATCAGCAAGATCGTTCATGCTGTGACGCGCATTGCCGACCAGACCAATCTACTGGCACTGAACGCCGCAATTGAGGCTGCGCGTGCCGGAGAACATGGCAAGGGATTCGCCGTGGTAGCCGACGAAGTGCGCAATCTCGCGGAGATCAGCGAGAAGAGCGCGCGTGGCATCCAGGAAGTCGTAAACGAGATTCAGAACCAGGTTAAGGTAGTTGCCGGCGACACAGAAGCGGCGGGCAAGACGGGCCGCGCGGAAGTGGAAAAGGCCAAGGTCATCACGCAGGATCTGCTTCAGATCGCTGCCGATTACGAAGAGGTTCGGGTGAATTGCGCCGAAATCCAGAAGAACGCATCTGGAGCGCTGGCTGACGCACAGACATATCTGAAGGGCGCCGAAGAGATAGCCGCAGCCGCCGAGGAAACCACCTCCGCCTGCGAGGAAGCTCAGAAATCGACACAGGAGCAGTCGAAAGCCTACTCGGAGATGAGCGATGCAGCCCGGTCGCTGGCCGAAACTGCTGAGGCGCTGAAGACCTCAACGAATGCGCAGAAGTCGGCCGAGGAACTGGCTGCCACAGCCGAACAGCTCTCCACGAACGCCGAAGAGCTGAAAGCCTCCTCGCAGCAGATCTCCACGGCAATCGAGCAGATCAACAGGGCAGCGGGCATCCAAGCCAAATCGGCAGAAGCTTCCAACGCCTTAGGCGAGCGGATGCGCGATGCCGCCAAGGGCATGGGAGACCGCTCCGATTTGAGCGTGGAAAAGGCTCTGGCTACACAGAAGATTTTGGCAAGCAACAAGCAAAATGTGGATGCGCTGATTCTCAACGTTGGAAAGAATGCCGATGCCTCTGGCGAGTCCGCCAAGAATGTTTTGGAGCTTGAGGAGCGCACGCGTCGCATCGACAAAATCGTCGATGCCATTGTGATGGTGACGGTTCAGACCAAGATGCTGGCCGTCAGCGGCAACGTTGAAGCAGCGCGCGCTGGAGAATATGGGCGCGGATTTTCGGTAGTGGCTGGAGACATCCGGTCGCTCGCCAATGAGAGCAGCGAAAACGCGGATCGCATCAAAGACCTGGTCAGAAATGTGCAAACACAAATCACCAAGGTCGCGGGAGATATTGAACTGGCAGGGAACAAGGGGCGGGCCGAGCTGGAGCGCACCAAAGTTTCGACGGCCAATCTCGACCTCATTGCGAAGGAGTCCGAAGTGGTGGTTGCAGACATTCGGGAAATTGCAAGAGCATCGGGCGAAGCCGCGGCCGGGCTGGAACAGGCCGGCAAAGCCAGCCAGCAGATCGCTACAGCCGCGGAGGAAACCTCGCGTGCATCGACCGAAGCCGCTGGCGCCTCAGAGCAGGCATTGAAGGCTGCACAGGAGATTGCTCAGGCGATCGAGGATATCGCATCACAAGCCGATGAACTGCAAAACGGGTAAGGCTAATTCCTGAAAGCGTAGAGAGCCAACACACCGAGCGTGGCCGTCCCTGTAAAGGACGGCTACGCATTGAAAGCCCTCGCCACACCACAGCATCAGGAAAACCAACCTATCCCTGAGCATAAGTCGAAGGAGATTCTATATGCAATCAGATACTAAACAGGTAAACTCTGGCCTGAAGGATGAAAGCCAGCTCGTCACGTTTCTCTTAAAAGACGAAGAGTTTGGCTTTGACATCATGTCGGTACAGGAGATCATTCGCCTTCCCAAGACAGCGAAAGTCCCCCGCACGCCAGCCTACGTCGATGGCATCGCCAATCTGCGCGGGGTCGTTTTGCCCGTCATCGACATGCGCACTCGCTTTGGCATGGAGCGGGCGGAAGAGACCGACCGCACTCGCGTCCTGGTTGTCGATATCGATGGAGTCAAGACCGGCTTGCGCGTTGACCGCGTCAATCAGGTGGCACGCGTATTGCGAAACGAAATTGAACCGCCACCGGCGGCAATCCGGGGAACCAGCTCTGACTACCTTGAGGGAGTTGTAAAGCTCGACAAGGGGCAGCGTATTGTCATGGCGCTGAACGCGGCCCACGTCTGCGATATCGGCGTTACTCGCAAGACGGCCTCCTCGAATGGCGCGGCCTCAGCTTCGGGCGCAGCCACAAGCCAGGAGACATCAAACAAGTCTGAAAGCAACGACGCGGACGTCCAAAAGATGGTCACCTTCCGCATCGCGAAAGAGGAATTTGCCTTTTCAATGGAGCATGTCCGCGAGATTCTGCGCGTGCAGACTCCCAAGCAGGTTCCTGACGTTCCCGGCTACGTGCTGGGCGTTCTTACCGTTCGCGGTCAGATTCTTCCGGTCATCGATTTGAGGCGGCTGCTTCAGCAGCCATCGCTGGCGGAAGATTACGCCGGCAGTTGCCGCCCGCTGCGCGAAGAGTATGAGAACTGGATTGACCAGACTGGGAAGGTTTTGGCGGAAAACGCACACGCCGAGGTGAATGGTCCGGTCACGGAGCACCTGAGGAAATGGATCGCCGAAACAAACTTCTCCAGTCAACTGCTTATGGAAGGCCTTGCGAAAGCGCGCACGCTGAACGACAAGGTCGTCAAGCGGCTACAGGACCGCGCCAAGTATGAAGAATGCGGGGATAGCGAGGGCGCGCGCGCCTGCGGCGGCGAGGTTCTTTCCACGGGACGGGCAACCGTGGCCGCCTTGTGCGAGTTTGAGAAGCAGATCGCTCAGAACATCCATGAAGACCAGCGCATTATCGTCGTGGATTCTGGCGAGTATGTCCTGGGGCTGGTGGTGGATCACGTTCACGAGGTGCTGAATGTGCCGAAGAACCTGATCGAACCGCCACCGCTGATCACATCCAGCAACGGTATGGACCTTTCAGGAGTTGCCAAACTGGAAGACGGCTCGCGGCTGATTATGGTATTGGACGTTGCCAACCTGATGAAGGACCAAAAGCTGCGCGATGTGCAAAACGCCTCTCACGGTACTACTGATCAGAAGAAGATTGATAAGACTCGCAAAGCCGGCGTTGACGCGCGGGAACTGAGCGAAGTTCAACTGGTCACATTCATGCTTGGCGCCGAGGAGTTCGGTATCCCAATCTCGCAAATCCAGGAGATTGACCGCCTCGGCAAGGTCACCAAGGTGCCGAACGCCGCGCAGTTCATCGAGGGCATCACGAACCTGCGCGGAGAGGTCATCCCCGTGCTGGACACACGGAAGCGCTTCGAACTGGATGTCAAGCCGGCCGACGATCGCACACGCATCATCATCGTCGATCTGGGCGGCATCAAAACCGGCCTGGTGGTGGACTCAGTGCGTGAGGTGTTGAATCTTGCACGCAAGGACATTGCCCCGCCGCCAGAAGCAATCGGCTCCGCGATAGACCAGCAGTTCATCTCCGGAATCGGCAAGGTGGATGCAGGCAAACGCATGATCGTATTGCTCGACGTGGAGAAGATTCTTTCCCGGCAAGAACAGGCGCATCTTTCCGAAGTTACAGCGAAACCAGAGTAGGTGTATCCCGAAAGCACGCCCACCAAGTGACTTTTTCATCTCCGGAGTCCCCAACGAGCGATTTTTGCTCGTTGGGGTGGAGATAAAGCCACATTGAAGACTATCAGTGAAAGCACATTTACTCTGGTTTCGCTCTAGTCACACAGCCTGAAATGGGGGCCGGTTCGCTCGGCCCCGGTAACACTTGAAACTCATGAAAAAGATACGAGTGCTCGTGGCGGACGACTCCGCCCTAATGCGGCAGACCCTCAAACGAATCATTACGGCTTCGGACGATTTTGATTTGGTGGGGCTTGCGCGGGATGGCGAAGACGTCGTATTGAAGGCCCGCGACCTGCGGCCTGACGTGATCTCGATGGACATCAACATGCCGAAGCAGGACGGGATCACGGCCCTGCAGATCATCCTGCAAGAGAAGATCTGCCCGGTTGTGATGGTTTCATCGCTCACTCAGCAAGGGACCACGACGACCTTCGAATGCCTTGAGTTGGGGGCCTTCGATTTTGTCGCCAAACCAGATGGCACAGTCTCATCGAATCTGGGCTCGGTGGCGGACGAACTGACCTCAAAGCTCAGGGCCGCGGCGAACCGAGGCGTCGTTGACCGCACACAGCGCGGCCGCGAACGCCGCCTGGCATATCAGGCGCTCCCTCGCGTCCCATTCGAAAACAACATTCGCAAGAGAGCGATTGCCATCGGAATCTCGACTGGAGGCCCAGCGACGCTGCAAGAGGTGCTGCCAAGAATTCCCGCTGACCTGCCCGCCAGCATTTTCCTGGTGCAGCACATGCCGCCCTCTTTCATCGCATCCTTTGCCAAGCGTCTTGGCGATAGTTGCGCAATCAAGGTTGTGGAAGCGCGCTCGGGCATGCCCGTGGAACAGAGCGTCTGCTACGTGGCGCCTGGCGGGATGCATCTCTGCCTGCACCGCAAGATGACGGGAGAGGTCGTAATTCGCACTCCGACGACGCCCGCCACGCTGTTCGTGCCCTCGGTGGGCGTCATGATGGAATCGGTTCTCAATGTTTACGGGGCTGACACCATCGGCGTTTTGATGACCGGCATCGGAGACGACGGCGCCGACCAGATGGTCGCGATCAAGAATGCGGGTGGGCACACGATTGCGGAAAGCGAACAAACGGCAGTGGTGTATGGAATGCCTCGTGAAGCGATCGAAAGAGGTGGAGCATGCGTGGTTGCTCCCAGTCACCAAGTTGCGAAAGAAATTCTGAGGGAAGTTCGGGGGACAATTCAATGAGCAGTCTTAACGAGTATGCGGAGCAGTTGAACGGTTCCGGCCAGGAAGAGCGCA
>Ga0302274_10005486_pt1 | contig 10740 bp, 1 predicted proteins | sample III_Bog_N2_1_FD_198755 | JGI IMG/M metagenome (GOLD analysis project Ga0302274, IMG submission 198755) | Peat permafrost microbial communities from Stordalen Mire near Abisko, Sweden - III_Bog_N2_1 | ecosystem: Environmental > Terrestrial > Soil > Wetlands > Peat | place: Sweden: Abisko...
TTGATAATTTGAAACAGGCGCTATGTTCTACACCAATTCTTGTGTTGCCTGATGTTAACAAGCCATTCGTGGTGAATTGTGATGCATCAGGTTATGCTGTAGGTGCTGTGTTACAACAAGACCATGGAAAAGGACTGCAGCCAGTGGCGTACCTATCAAGAAAGCTGACTGGGGCAGAATCACGGTACCCTACGCACGAACAGGAATTATATGCTATAGTGGAAGCGTTATCAACATGGAGGCACTACTTGCATGGTGCTACTCATCAGGTTATTATTAGAACAGATCACAAATCATTGCAATTATTTCAGACTCAACCTATGATGTCTGGCAGACAGGTGCGGTGGATGGAAATACTACAAAATTATAATTATAAGATCGAGTACGTGAAGGGTGAGGACAACATAGCAGATGGACCATCAAGATATGGCGCTGGTACAGGGGGAGGACCAGCAAATGAACCACAGGAGAAGAAATTAGTGGTGGATCCAGTGGGCGCAACAAGCACCGTGGCGGCCGTACAGGAACAGGCAGAATTCCAAGTGAACACAATTTGGAAAGAACCTACACTGGAAATAATGCAACAAATATGGAACATACAGGTACAGGAGAGAGTGTTAGGTAGGCAAAGAAGAGAGATGGCAGAGAGAGAGCGGAACAGACAGTGGGCAGATAGGCAGGCAAAAGAAATGATACCAGAGGCAGAAGTGGATCCAAACAGACCACCTCTGGACAAGCATGGCTCACGCAACATGCCGTCGCAACGATGCACAGCGAACAGCAAGAAAACAGAGCTACAATGCGCAAATAAAACACTGAAGGGTAATTATTGTGCTGTTCACATGCGTACTATGGCTGGGCTGAAGGTAAGTAAGTCAACTAATGAGCTGGCTGGCATGGGTCTGTTTGCGGCTAGAGATTTTGAGAAGGGTGAACACATAGCTGATTATACAGGTGATGAGCTAATATACAAGCATGATACAGACAAGAACAAGGAGAAGCTGAACAATAGAGGCATCTACGTGCTTGGATTAACGAGGTACCATGCAGTAGATGGATCAAGAACAAACAGTGGCTATGGCCGATGGGCAAACGACCCTAGGGGTATGGCCACTGGTGAGGCCAATGCGGAATTAACGAACGATGTCAACTACAAGAGAAACATGCGAGCACCAGCAGGATTACGGGCGAAAAGAAAAATCAACAAGGGTGAGGAGATATTCGTCAATTATGGGGCAGAATATTGGAAAAATTGGGAAGAAATGGAGGCGGCGGCAAGGGAAGAGTTACCTTTCCGGCCAGCCATCGATGAGGTAAGGAAGAAAGCATTAGAAAAACAAACACACAGGGCCAGGCTACAGCTAGAAAGAATTATGAAACAGATAGATACAGTGAAAAAGGATATCGAATCGAAGCGGCAACAGAGAGGTAAGGTAATCGACTTAACGACTGTGAGCGATGCGGCAGGACCAGTTGGTACTGCAGTGCAATTCTCAGGAGAACTGATGTTCAGCACTGATCTGGCTGCACGGTTTGAAGAGGTATGCAAGGGTAATGCATTATACCAGAAAATATTAGAACAGGGTAGCACCAGGCAGTACGCAATCAAGGGTGGAAGAGTATTCATTCGTCGTACGGGTGCACTATTGGTACCGGGGGACCAAGCATTACGCACTGCCCTGCTAAGAGAGTGTCATGATACACCATTAGCAGGCCATCTAGGTAGGGATAAGACACTAGCACAAATGCAAAAGCGATTCTGGTGGCATGGAATGACGGCTGATGTTGCAAAGTATGTTGAAACTTGTGTGCCATGCCAATCAAACAAACACAGTCACCAGAAGACACCTGGCCAGTTGATGCCTATACCATCACCTGGGTTACCTGGAGAGACTTGGACACTGGATTTGATTGGTCCATTGCCCGTTACTGAAGACGGCAACGATTGTATTGTGGTATTTGTGGATAAGCTGACGAAATTAGTACACTATGCACCAACGAGAATGACCATCGACGCACCTGGACTGGCTCGACTTTTCTTGGTACACATTGTACGTGTGCATGGAATGCCAGCAAGCTTGATTACAGATCGTGATCCTCGTTTCACTGCTAATTACTGGGAGGCATTTTGGTCATTACTGGGCACCACATTAAAGTTTAGCACAGCATACCACCCGCAGACAGATGGACAAACAGAAAACGCAAACAAGACACTGGAACAGGTACTTAGAGCGTATGTGGACTTTGATCAGAAGAACTGGGACCAACATTTAGCAGCTGCAGAGCTTGCAGTAAACAACAGCAAGAACGCGACAACAGGTTTTACCCCATTCTATTTGTTCTACGGCCAGGAGGCCCGGCTACCTATAGACCTGGGGATAGCACCATTACTGGGAGAAAAAAACCCACAAGCTGTTAAAGATATATTAGAATGGAAGCAGAGTATAAGGCAGGCATTAGAGAATACAGAGAGAGCACAAGCAATACAAAAGAGTAATGCCGATAGAAGTCGACGTGCAGTGAAATTTCAAGTAGGCGACCAAGTAATGTTGGACAATGCTAACTACCGGGCACAGGGAGAGGAAAAGCGATCACGTAAATTAGCTGAACAGTGGTGGGGGCCATACACAATCAAGAGGGTGGTAAGTGACAATGCATACGAGCTTGACGTGTCTAACTCACGCTTACGTGTGCATCCCACTGTGAATGTATCTGTGTTGAAGCCATACAAGGATGGTGTGAACGTGTTTCCCTCCCGGCCAGTTCCACTGAACCGACCCGAACCGGTCATTGATAGTGAGACAGGTGAAGAAGTATGGGAAGTAGAAAGCATAGATGGTAAGCGGCTATATGGTAAGCACAAGCAGGAGCAATATTTAGTAAAATGGAAAGGGTATGCCCACCATGAAAGGACTTGGGAGCCAATAGAAAACTTGGATGGTGCATTGGACAAAGTGATCAAGTGGACACAGGAACACAATGAAAATGGAGAACCAATAGCAGCAAAAGGTAGTAACACATACAAGCAGCAACAGGCAGCACGACAACAAGCAGCGAAAGCAATTAGGCGGGCAGATTTCAACAGGAGACTAGCACAAAGACAGGATACACCTATGGAATTAGAGAAAATTGAGGACAATTTTCGGTTTGACAAAGAGAGGAAGGATGTAATAGGAGGCACATATAAGAGTAGAAACACACAGAATAATAGCATACAAGCACGCTCATACAAAATACATAGCAATACTACGCATAACTATGCAGATAGAATACACACAACTGCCTTAGACGCTGAATTGGACTCTGTCCAAGACAGCTCTGTGTACGAGAGCGCTGTGCTAAGCCCCTTTCGTCCCTTCCCTTTCCCTTTGTCAGTCCTCTTTTCGTGTTTTGTATGTTAACATACTATCATATACATACAGTATTGAGTAGATCTAGCTTTCAGTCACTATTCTTGCCTCTGTTACAGTGGTTTCGAGTCGAGAGTACAGGTCAAATTCACTTTCTGTGAGTCAATCTATCCTCACTCTCTGTGTCTGCTTTCAACGGGGAAAGCATACAAAGGGAGATCTAGCAGAGGTAAGTAGAGAGAGAGAAAGGAGTGAATAGTGGCAAGGAAGAGGACCAATTAGTGGCATTAGTGAGCACTAGTATTGATACTATCACTGTTATCTTGGTATAGCAGTATAAGTGGGTTTAGGTGTACTCACTGTCAGTGTCAAAAGTAAGCGAATTTAGTAAGAGAGAGACTAAACTTGCACCGTGAGCATACAAATAAACTGAAAGAATTTGGAAATAGTAATTATAGCAATAAGTAGTAGTGGTTCATAGATACTTACTACAACAATTACTATTGAATAGAATATTTGGCTAGGACCAGTTTGCTGCCACTGTCAAAAGTATCAAATAGTACCAGTAGTAATAGGGGATTGTACCAAATCTTTTTGGTGTATACTCAATTATTGCAATAAAAAGACGAGTAATAGCTCAAATCGTAGCACATATTAACTAGTTAATTACGCAATATGGCTAGTGGCGCAGGTGCGAGACACAACAATGGTAATGGGGGTGGTACTGGCACTCCACCGGGTGGCAATGGGGCAGCTGCGGCAGCAGCATCATCAGGGGTACCTGCACAGGCTGGATCAGTGACTATGGAGCAAATGATGGCCGCATTGCAGCAAGTGGTCCAGGCACAAAGTGCGGCAAGCATGATTCAACTACAGGCTATGCTGGATGTAAATAGACAGGCGACGGCAGAGCAAGCAAAAGTGGCCAGAGACGCATTGCTGGAATCACGCTTACAGACGGGCGGGCCGATTCCATTGTTTAAGGGCAATGATAGAAATATTATGGTTAGATTGTGGGTCAAGCAACTAGTAAGAAGAATGGATGCGGCCGGCCTACCTATTGCTGATCATGAAAGAAGAATAGCACTGGCCACTGGTCAGCTGAGGGATGCAGCTGCGAGCTGGTACGCACAAAAGAAGAAGGATGCAGAGGCAGCAGCGGCAGCAGCAGCAGCAGCTGGACAACCAGCACTACCTAAGGAACCATACACCACCTGGGATGATTTTGCGAAGGCAATAGAAGAGAGATTCACAGAGCAGGACGAGCAAGATTGGGTGTTGGGACAAATAGAAATGATGATCAAAAAGCAACACAAAGATGTGGCCAATTGGACAGAAAAGTTTAATCAAATGAACGAAATACTAAATGCTGGTACTGTCACTGACATAACTAGAATCAGATACTATACAGAAGGACTGCCAATGGAATATAGAACCAAATATATGGAGAAAAAGAAGGAGCTGGACACACTCAAAAAGGTACAAGAGGCGATGCTGGCCAAATGGATGGCGGAAGCAAGTGCAAGGGAGATAGGTGCACCAGCAAGGCTAAATCAGGTGGGAGAGCAACAGGATGATGACAGCAAGGATGGAGATGGATCATCGGGTAGCGGCAGTGGCCAGCAGAAGAAGCAGCAGAAGCAGAGGGATGAGCCAGCTGGGGGGAGCTCAGTGACGGATTTGATTAGTGCCATGGGTGCGTTCGTAAAGGCTATAGGAGCAGATAGAAGTGGATATAGAGGGGGATATAGAGGCAGAGGACGTGGTGGCCGTGGACGTGGGCGTGGAGGTCGCGGTGGTGGTAGCAGAGGTCAATCACCAGCCCTTGAAGGCGACAGGAAAAGATTACCGCAGGAGGTCTACAGAAAGAGAATGGAAAGTGGCGTATGTTTCAATTGTGGACAAGCAGATCATCTGGCACGCGATTGTAACAACGAGCGTGTGTACGAGGAGGTAACAACACAACCGGAACAGAAAAAATAGATGGCCCGGCTGGACCAAAGCAACAACAACAATCAGCTGTACCTGGTCCAGCAACTAGCGGGCACAACAACAATCAACAACAGCAACAGCAAGAACAGCACGTAGCAGGCACAGTAAGTATTAACAATCAGCATAGCAGCATATACAAACAGCATAATAGCAACAAACAAGCATCGCGTAAAATAAAGTTTAGCAGGGGACAACAGCAAATAAGAACGTATACTAGACTGCAGCCGTTGAGGGTACCAGACATTAGAAAGCAAACGGAGCAGGACAGAATACAATTACCAAAAGGAATACTAAAGAGAGAGAGGAAGATAGCAGCAGCACAAGCAGCAATAGCAGACAATTTAGCAGGCGAAGAATATTATCAGCAAACTATAGCAAATAAAACATATTATAAATCATTACTACCAACAAAACAAACAGAGTACCAACAAAAACAATTATGGGCAGAGCAGTTCACACTTATCGATGAAATCAATGGCGTGGCGAATGGTGGCGGACTATTACTACGGGTAAACGGCACCTGGGATGGAAAGCCGGTAAGAATTATGATTGACACAGGAGCGACAAATGATTTCGTGTCATTGGACTGGATAGAGAGGAATGGATGGACAGATAAACTAACACAGACAAAGAGATTGATACGTGGCTACGATGGCAAAGTAGTACAAGCGGCAGGAGAATTACAGGGAGAACTAGCAATAAAAATTGATGGCCAGGATGAATCTATTACAGGCAAAATCACGAGCCACAGGACACTACTGGCGGCTCAATTGTATACGGATGAGATCATCGTTGGCATGCCGTGGTTAATAGACAACAAAGCAATAATTAAGTTTGACCCGGTGACAATTAGTGTATCAACAGGCACTACGCCAAGAACATGGTGTGAACTACCATTGATTGGATATGAGGGTAAGGAAGAAACAGAAAAGCATCACGTAGGCCTACACAGAAAAATACTGGCTAAACTAAACCAAATTGGATGGATGGTACCTGAGAGTGATTACGACTGGGTGCATGAAATGCAGGCAGCAAGAGGGGAAGATGAGAGGGAGGAAGCGAAAATGAACGATAAGAAGGAACTGGAACGATTACAAAAGGTAAGAGACAGAGAAAGGACAACACCGATACTGCGGGCATTGAAAGAGAAAATGTTGAATGAGTTCAATGATGTGTTTCCAAAGGAATTACCAGCAGGTATACCACCAGGTAGAGGCCACGAGTTAGCGATCGATCTGTTACCTGGCAGCAGACCACCTAATCGTGTACCACCACGCCAGAATGTGAAACACAGGGAGTTTGCGGAGAAGTGGGTGAAAGAAATGTTAGGGAAGAAATTCATTAGACCGAGCTCAAGTGAGTTCATGGCACCGCATTTTTACGTGGACAAGCCAGAGACACCAACCACAGGCGAGTATAGAGCGGTGACAGACTATCGACTACTGAACAACATTACGAGAAAAAACAAATACCCACTACCAAGGGTGGATGAGCTCTTTGACTGTCTGGTGGGGTGCAAGGTTTTTAGCAAGATAGATTTACGTACAGGGTTCTACCAGATACCAATAAAAGAACAAGATAGGCACAAGACTGGCTTCGTCACAGGCTCACCACCGAGGGCGTATGAATACAACGTGCTGCCGATGGGTCTGTGCAATTCGCCGAGTGTCTTTATGGCATTAATGAATGCAATATTTGAGAGAAAGGGGATACTGGGTAAGTTTGTGGTCGTGTTTCTGGACGATATACTAATATTCAGTAAGTCACAAGCAGAGCATGAGGAACACTTAAGACAGGTGATGCAATGCTTGCGAGAGAATAGGCTGTTTGCAAAGGAATCAAAGAGTGAACTGTGCAAAACAGAAGTAGAATTCTTAGGCCACTATGTGGGACAGGATGGAGTGAGAGTGATGGAGGACAAGATACAAGCGGTGAAAGAGTGGCCAGCACCAACAAGAATAAAAGAATTACGTGCGTTTCTGGGATTAGCAGGATACTACAGAAGGTTTGTGAAAGGATTTAGCGAAATAGCACAACCATTGACAGAATTGACTAGAGCGAGTGTGACAACAAAGTTGCCATGGGGCAAACGGGAACAGATTGCATTTGATAATTTGAAACAGGCGCTATGTTCTACACCAATTCTTGTGTTGCCTGATGTTAACAAGCCATTTGTGGTGAATTGTGATGCATCAGGTTATGCTGTAGGTGCTGTGTTACAACAAGACCATGGAAAAGGACTGCAGCCAGTGGCGTACCTATCAAGAAAGCTGACTGGGGCAGAATCACGGTACCCTACGCACGAACAGGAATTATATGCTATAGTGGAAGCGTTATCAACATGGAGGCACTACTTGCATGGTGCTACTCATCAGGTTATTATTAGAACAGATCACAAATCATTGCAATTATTTCAGACTCAACCTATGATGTCTGGCAGACAGGTGCGGTGGATGGAAATACTACAAAATTATAATTATAAGATCGAGTACGTGAAGGGTGAGGACAACATAGCAGATGGACCATCAAGATATGGCGCTGGTACAGGGGGAGGACCAGCAAATGAACCACAGGAGAAGAAATTAGTGGTGGATCCAGTGGGCGCAACAAGCACCGTGGCGGCCGTACAGGAACAGGCAGAATTCCAAGTGAACACAATTTGGAAAGAACCTACACTGGAAATAATGCAACAAATATGGAACATACAGGTACAGGAGAGAGTGTTAGGTAGGCAAAGAAGAGAGATGGCAGAGAGAGAGCGGAACAGACAGTGGGCAGATAGGCAGGCAAAAGAAATGATACCAGAGGCAGAAGTGGATCCAAACAGACCACCTCTGGACAAGCATGGCTCACGCAACATGCCGTCGCAACGATGCACAGCGAACAGCAAGAAAACAGAGCTACAATGCGCAAATAAAACACTGAAGGGTAATTATTGTGCTGTTCACATGCGTACTATGGCTGGGCTGAAGGTAAGTAAGTCAACTAATGAGCTGGCTGGCATGGGTCTGTTTGCGGCTAGAGATTTTGAGAAGGGTGAACACATAGCTGATTATACAGGTGATGAGCTAATATACAAGCATGATACAGACAAGAACAAGGAGAAGCTGAACAATAGAGGCATCTACGTGCTTGGATTAACGAGGTACCATGCAGTAGATGGATCAAGAACAAACAGTGGCTATGGCCGATGGGCAAACGACCCTAGGGGTATGGCCACTGGTGAGGCCAATGCGGAATTAACGAACGATGTCAACTACAAGAGAAACATGCGAGCACCAGCAGGATTACGGGCGAAAAGAAAAATCAACAAGGGTGAGGAGATATTCGTCAATTATGGGGCAGAATATTGGAAAAATTGGGAAGAAATGGAGGCGGCGGCAAGGGAAGAGTTACCTTTCCGGCCAGCCATCGATGAGGTAAGGAAGAAAGCATTAGAAAAACAAACACACAGGGCCAGGCTACAGCTAGAAAGAATTATGAAACAGATAGATACAGTGAAAAAGGATATCGAATCGAAGCGGCAACAGAGAGGTAAGGTAATCGACTTAACGACTGTGAGCGATGCGGCAGGACCAGTTGGTACTGCAGTGCAATTCTCAGGAGAACTGATGTTCAGCACTGATCTGGCTGCACGGTTTGAAGAGGTATGCAAGGGTAATGCATTATACCAGAAAATATTAGAACAGGGTAGCACCAGGCAGTACGCAATCAAGGGTGGAAGAGTATTCATTCGTCGTACGGGTGCACTATTGGTACCGGGGGACCAAGCATTACGCACTGCCCTGCTAAGAGAGTGTCATGATACACCATTAGCAGGCCATCTAGGTAGGGATAAGACACTAGCACAAATGCAAAAGCGATTCTGGTGGCATGGAATGACGGCTGATGTTGCAAAGTATGTTGAAACTTGTGTGCCATGCCAATCAAACAAACACAGTCACCAGAAGACACCTGGCCAGTTGATGCCTATACCATCACCTGGGTTACCTGGAGAGACTTGGACACTGGATTTGATTGGTCCATTGCCCGTTACTGAAGACGGCAACGATTGTATTGTGGTATTTGTGGATAAGCTGACGAAATTAGTACACTATGCACCAACGAGAATGACCATCGACGCACCTGGACTGGCTCGACTTTTCTTGGTACACATTGTACGTGTGCATGGAATGCCAGCAAGCTTGATTACAGATCGTGATCCTCGTTTCACTGCTAATTACTGGGAGGCATTTTGGTCATTACTGGGCACCACATTAAAGTTTAGCACAGCATACCACCCGCAGACAGATGGACAAACAGAAAACGCAAACAAGACACTGGAACAGGTACTTAGAGCGTATGTGGACTTTGATCAGAAGAACTGGGACCAACATTTAGCAGCTGCAGAGCTTGCAGTAAACAACAGCAAGAACGCGACAACAGGTTTTACCCCATTCTATTTGTTCTACGGCCAGGAGGCCCGGCTACCTATAGACCTGGGGATAGCACCATTACTGGGAGAAAAAAACCCACAAGCTGTTAAAGATATATTAGAATGGAAGCAGAGTATAAGGCAGGCATTAGAGAATACAGAGAGAGCACAAGCAATACAAAAGAGTAATGCCGATAGAAGTCGACGTGCAGTGAAATTTCAAGTAGGCGACCAAGTAATGTTGGACAATGCTAACTACCGGGCACAGGGAGAGGAAAAGCGATCACGTAAATTAGCTGAACAGTGGTGGGGGCCATACACAATCAAGAGGGTGGTAAGTGACAATGCATACGAGCTTGACGTGTCTAACTCACGCTTACGTGTGCATCCCACTGTGAATGTATCTGTGTTGAAGCCATACAAGGATGGTGTGAACGTGTTTCCCTCCCGGCCAGTTCCACTGAACCGACCCGAACCGGTCATTGATAGTGAGACAGGTGAAGAAGTATGGGAAGTAGAAAGCATAGATGGTAAGCGGCTATATGGTAAGCACAAGCAGGAGCAATATTTAGTAAAATGGAAAGGGTATGCCCACCATGAAAGGACTTGGGAGCCAATAGAAAACTTGGATGGTGCATTGGACAAAGTGATCAAGTGGACACAGGAACACAATGAAAATGGAGAACCAATAGCAGCAAAAGGTAGTAACACATACAAGCAGCAACAGGCAGCACGACAACAAGCAGCGAAAGCAATTAGGCGGGCAGATTTCAACAGGAGACTAGCACAAAGACAGGATACACCTATGGAATTAGAGAAAATTGAGGACAATTTTCGGTTTGACAAAGAGAGGAAGGATGTAATAGGAGGCACATATAAGAGTAGAAACACACAGAATAATAGCATACAAGCACGCTCATACAAAATACATAGCAATACTACGCATAACTATGCAGATAGAATACACACAACTGCCTTAGACGC
>Ga0302274_10005491_pt1 | contig 10734 bp, 9 predicted proteins | sample III_Bog_N2_1_FD_198755 | JGI IMG/M metagenome (GOLD analysis project Ga0302274, IMG submission 198755) | Peat permafrost microbial communities from Stordalen Mire near Abisko, Sweden - III_Bog_N2_1 | ecosystem: Environmental > Terrestrial > Soil > Wetlands > Peat | place: Sweden: Abisko...
GGCCAGGAAGCGCGTCTCGCGGTGGTAGGCCGCTATGTGATTCTCTACCGCATCGTTGGCCGGATTGTTCGCATCGAGCGCGTTGTGTACGGCGGCCGCGATCTCCCTACTCTTTTCCATTAAGAAAGAGTGCGGCTCGCGCCCCTGCAACAATCTCAATATGCTCGTCCCGGCCTCCGCATCCCGCGCCGCCGCGAACTCCTAACCCAGGTCGGCTCACCTATGAGGTCCATCCCGCAGCCTGCGATCATTCTCCCGTGAGGGGAGAAAACGAGGATAGCCCAGGGGGAAGCGCAGCGAAACCCTGGGTCGGCGTTCCAAACAAATCCCTCCGTTCCGTAGGGCACGAGCGCAATCCTCCCAAAGAGGTCAAGTTTGATATCACTGCTAGCAGATACCTCATTTTGTAAACGTTTCCTCGCGCAATTTTGTACGCAAAAACGCATCAAAACACGCTTATTTCGCCCTTAAATGGCCTTAATTCGTGTCATTTTGCACTATTTGTCACGCGTTTGAATACGCGTATACGCGTATGCTGCGCGGTTGTTTTTGCCATGGCAATGTACGCAAATCACCACACTCGCCGCGGCGCGCCAAGTGCATGCCCCGCCCCTGCAATAATCTCCTTATGCTCGTTCTGGCCTCAGCCTCACCACGCCGCCGCGAACTCTTGACCCAGGCCGGCGTTACCTTTGAAGTCCACCCCGCACACATTCCCGAAGACCCCAACCCCAACGAGGATCCCGTCGCCTACGTGGTCCGCCTCGCTCGCCAGAAAGCCGAAGCCGTCTTCAACCAACTCACAACCGAGGATGCCCCCGGTCCCTCGCACTTGGGGACCGGGGAAGGCAAGAACCTCGACCCGCAATCCATAACCGTCCTCGGCGCCGACACCACCGTAACCCTCGACGACCAAATCCTCGGCAAGCCCACAGACCCCGCCGACGCAGCCCGCATGTTGCGTCTTCTTTCCGGTCGCACCCACCGTGTAATCACCGGCATAGCCCTGGTAACCGCTACCCGCACCGAAGTGGCCGCCGAAGTCACCTCCGTCCAATTCCTCACCCTCTCCGACGAGGAGATAGCCGCCTACATCGCTACCGGCGAGCCCATGGACAAGGCCGGTGCCTACGCCATCCAGGGCCGTGCCGCCCGCTGGATCCCCCGCATAACCGGCGACTATTTCAACGTAGTAGGCCTCCCCATTTCCTTAGTCTCCACTCTCCTCGAATCCCGCTAACCAGCTCCCATTTCACTCATTCACTTCTTCACTTTTCACTTTTTTACTTCTTCACGGCGTCACTGCCAGCTTCTCCCCCTTGTACTTAATCTCCGCCTCCGCCTTCTCGCTCTCCTCAATCCCCACGCCATGGCCGCTTCCCACCACCACCACGCGGAACGTTCGCTCCGTCAGCAACCCGGGGAAACTCCCTTCCCGCGCCCCGACCGTCAGCGTCTTCGCTCCATCGTCCCAGTGCACCGGAATCGTCGCATGTGCACCCTTTTCATACGCATAGCCGTCATTCTGGTCCTCGTAGAGCGTGAAATCCCCATCCGCTCCCGGATAAACCCGCAGCTCGATCGGGTCCTCCGCTTTCTCTGTCGTCCACTCCATCGCCGGGCCCATCGGCACAATCGATCCAGCCCGCACATATAGCGGCAGCTTTTCCAGCGGCGCATCCGCCTGTATCCGCTTTCCCCCGTCCACCTTGTCGCCGGTCCAGAAGTCGTACCAGGTAGCCTGCGGCAGGTAAACCGTCCGCGAAGTCGCCCCCTGCGTGGTCACGGGCGCAACCAGAATCGCCGGCCCGAACAGATACTCGTCCCCCGTATTCTGCGCATCCACATCCTCCCGCCAGTCCATCACCAGCGGCCGCATCAGCGTCCCGTGCTTGCTGGTCACCTGCCAGGCTTCCGAGTAGATGTATGGCATCAGCCGGTAGCGCAGCGTGTCGTAGTCCGTCAGGATCTTCTGCGCATCCGGCCCGTAACTCCATAGCTCGTTTTCGCTGGGATTCCGCGTCCCATGCACACGGAAGATCGGCGAGAACGCCCCAAACTGAAACCACCTAACAAACAGCTCACGGAACTTCGGGTCCGCCAGATCTCCGCCCGAAATGAACCCTCCAATGTCCGTAGTCCAATACGGCATCCCCGAAATCGAGTAGTTCAACCCCGCCGGTATCTGCCGCTGAAACGTAACCCAATCGCTCAGCACGTCGCCGGACCACGCCGTAACCCCAAATCTCTGCGCGCCAGCGTACGCAGATCGCGATAGTATAAACACGCGCTTGTCCTGCGACGCCGCCTGCTGTCCTTCGCTAACGCCCCCGGTGTGAAACAGCGGATAAGCATTCAAATACCGCGCTCCCGAGCCCACATACAATTTATTGCTGGTCAGAATGTTGTCTTCGCGTCCCTCCGTCTCCGGCTCGTCCGTATCCAGCCACCACGCGTCCACACCCTTGGCAAACAGCGCCGTGTTCGCATTCGCCCAATACTGCTTCCGCGCCGCCGGATTCGTCGGGTCATAAAGCGCCTGCCCAATAGGATGGAAGCTCGGCTGGGTCATCTTCGCAATGAACCAACCGTTCTTGTCGAAGTCCTTGTATGTGTCGCTCCCAGGCCTGAAGTAAGGCCAAATCGAAACCATCAGGTGAAAGTGCTCCGCGTGCAATGTATCGATCAGTCCTTGAGGGTCGGGATAGTGCGGATTCCACTTCATCTCCCCCATCGTCACCCACCAGAACCAGTCCTGCACAATGTTGTCCACTGGAATATGCAACGCCCGGTAACGCGCCGCAACAGTCTCCAACTCCTGCTGCGACTCGTACTTGTTCTTGCATTGCCAGAATCCATAAGCCCAGCGGCCAAACAGCGGCACCTCGCCCGTCAGCTCGCGATAGCGCCCGATGATCCGGTCCGCATCGGGCCCGTAAATAAAGTAGTAGTCAATCCGGTCGGCGACATCCGCATTCCAATACAAATAATGAATAAACCGGTTGTTCACCGTATTCCGCGATGGGTTGTTCCAGAAAATCCCATAACCGTTCGTCGAAATCAACAGTGGAATCGCAATATTCGTGTTCTCCTGCGACAAGTCCACCGTCTCCCCGCGATAGTTCCAAACGCCCGCCTGGTGCTGTCCCAGCCCATAAAAACCCTCATGCGACCCATAAATAGGGAAAACCACTTCAGCATGAAATGTTTTCTCTCCATTTACTTCCACCGGCCTCAGGCTGCGGTACCCATCCGTAGTCAGCGGCCTGCCTCGCATGGCGCGCCCCGTTGACCCCGGCCCTGTAGCTACCGGCCCCGCAGCGCCCGTGCCTGTCGCCTCTTCCAGCGCAACATAGTGTACCGCCCCGCTTGCGCGCTCCACCATCACCCTCAATTTCGAAGTGGAAAGCGTAATCGCCTTGTCGTCCGAGCTCACTTCGAACGGCGCAGCCGGCCAGTCTTTCTTCACTACCACCCAGTCGAAAGCGCGCGCCGGGGCGGCGTCGGTAAGCGGAGAATAGGTCACATGCAACACATCTTCCGCATTTACATCCAGCCGCAGCACGCCCTCCTTTTGCTTCACCTCCAGCCCTTGTGCGGTCTTCTCGAAACTCACCACTGGATTCGGCGAATTCCACTGCCCCCAAGCCCCACGCGCAGTCGATCCAAGAAACCCCAAACCAACGCAAACCCCCAGCAATCCCATCCGCCTCATCGTAAACAACTCCTTCTCAATAGCTTTTCCAGCCGAAACCAGTCTACGCCCGCAACCCAAGCCCCTGGCCCCGGTTTGAAAACCTTTCCATTATCAACCCTGCGCCGGTCGCTGCTGATTACACAGAACGCCGCCATCCCTCCCATTCCAATCCCGCCACTGCCGGTATAAGAACCTGAAAAAAACTCTGTAGAGATGCCGAACATTTGACAGGAGAAAGTCCCTCAGGGCAAGAAAGTTCAGAGCAATTTTCGACCCATTCAAGGCAAAAGCCATGCAGCTGATGCGCCGCCGCAAGTACGGTGAAGTGCGTGCGCTGGGATGTGAACGCGAGCAGCGTAGGGTACGCGTATACGCGTATTCAAACGTGTGACAAAAAGTGCAAAATGACACGAAATAAGGCCGTTTATGAGCGAATTAGAGCGTTTTCGATGCCTTTTCGCGCACATAATTGCGCGTGTAAACATTTACATAATGAGGAAAGTGCTAGCACTGATATCGTCTGGTTGCGTACGCCGTGCCGTATCAAAACAGTCCTGGCGGTCTCAGTTTCTGGACGGGTTCTAAGGGATGAGAAGCACTTCCTCTCCGAAGGGAAAGCGAAGGGTTAACTGACTGGTAACTGACGGATGGCCGGTCAACTGATCGGAACGCGGGAATTCGCCTCCCAGACGCTCGATTTCAGCCTCGATAATTTAGCAATAATCAACAGGGCTACTCTTGCTTGAAACGCGATTTTCCGGGGATGGGATGTTAAGCAGAGCCTCGTGATAAGGATCACAGACCAGTCCTTTGGACAAGGCCATAGTCAAAGTTGGTCATGAAGAAGCTGCTTCAATTCGTTGTGCTGGCGCTTACGGCGCTTCTCGCCGTTGAGCCTGCCTTGGCGACCATGACCTGTGCTCAGCTGATTTGTGGCCCCAGTCCAACCTCGGCGAATTGCTGTAGAGCCTCGAACAACATGTCGCAGCATGAAGTGTCGAGCAATGCAGCGATGCGACCCACAAAAGCGTCGCAACAGGCCACGCCTCAATCCATTCCGGCTGAATTGAGTTGCAGCTCTGGATCGTGCTGCACTGTTTCATCCTTTACAACGCCGAAGTTCGTTCCCTCAACGAAGTGCAGCTTCAGCAGTTCTGCATCATTTACACCACCCGGCCGATTCTCCCCTGTCACCGCTCCTGTTCGTGCGGCTCTGGCAACTGGAGATGCGGGCTCTTCTGCTCCTGCACGATACATTCTCTTCCAGGCCTTCCGAATCTAAAACTCTTCTTGCATCTCAGCGCAAAGCACTGCCCTGGCCTCGTTTTGCCCCCGCGGCACGAGCCAAATGGCGCGCATTGACTCCAACATTTGATTTGCCAAGGAGATTCTCATGAAAACGTCAGGCGGAAGCATTCTGTTCACATCCATTCTCGCAATAATCGCTACAGGCTCGTTGTTTGCTCAGACGAGCAATGACGGGGTTGAGCAATGGTATCGCGCCAAATTCGGCCGCCCATCACCCACCGAACAGGCACGTATGAACTCGCAATCGGTCAACGCGACATCCCCTGATGCGACGCCACTTTTCAAGGCAGAGTCTGCCAATACGGGATTCGAACAAAGGTATAGAGCGAAGGTAGGCCGTCCATCGCAGGCGGAAGAAGCCCGTCTCGATTCCGCGCAAGCAAACTCGGTGCTTCCAGGGGTAACAAAGGCTGTGGATACAGTTTCCGTCGATGGTGGCGTTAATCAAAACGATCAAGCGAAGTATGGTCTTCCATCGCCTCGCGAGGAGGCGCGTCCAGACCCGGCACTCACGGCAGAAAACCTCAGCAAACATCAACTCAACGCGTTGATCGCGACCGCAAAAACGCCGGCGGATCATCTCCGCATCGCGAAGTTTTACCAGTCGCGGACACGGCACTATCTTGCTCTGTCGAAAGAACACGAGGCAATGCTCGCCGCGTACAAACCTAACCCTGGTTTGACGAACAACAAGAATCAGGCAAGCACAATCAACCATTGCGAGTATTTTGTTCAGAAGTTCAATGTTCTTGCCGCCAAGAGCAATGAGCTTGCACAGTCGCACGAGCGCATGGCTGCCGGCGCAGCGAAAATGTGACGCGGCTGAAGTCTCTGGGCGATGCTTTTTCGCCGCTGTTACTGGCTGCGACTGGCGGAGTTTTTCCTCCAGTCCGGCCAGTATAGGTGTCGGCCTTTAATTCAACTAACTGGACTACTCAACAAAGATCGATCTGAAGAATTGGCATTTTTTCACTTCAACAGGCTGCCCAGGTTCCCAGGCAATAGTTGGAACAGTCTGAATCAACCGGCCTGAATTATTTCCAGTCACTTGTTGCCAGCACGCCAACCCACAATTCCAGCCCTGAGTCGGCTCGGTCTTGCGGTTCCGAGCGGTTGATCGCCCACTCGTCATTTACTCTTCGGTAAATAGCATCGAGACTGCAGGAGCCCTCTGCGCTCCTTTTTGTCCCTTTGGTTGTGCCGCAGGCTGGAAGCATAAACGAAGAGCCCGTGGCTAAAGCCGATTGGAATGCTAGACCGCATTCAGGGGCCTGAAGGTCCGTCATGCCTTGCTCCCTCCGCAGCTGAGTTGCCGGTATTGCGGATGAGAAGCGCTTCCTCGCTTAAGGCGACTCGAAGTGCCAACTGGCTGGAAATTGACGGATTGCCGGTCATCCAACCCAAATCCCGTGCAGGATCGTCTCGCGCCCGGCGGCCTCCTCAAGCGCTTTCTTCAAAGTCCATTCCTAATTCACCGTTGGCTGCTCCACATGATCGATCACGAGCACCTGCACCGGTCCTTTTGCTGGTTCCAGCTTCAGCCCCAACTGATTCTTCAGCGCCTCGCGAAACGTGCCGCCCGTCTTCGCCGATATCGACGTGGCCAGCATTTCGAGCGTCACATTGCGTCCGCCAAAGGGATTGCGCCGGGGCCGTGTCCTTACGGTCTGTCAAACAATTCTCAACATAGGGGAAAATCGCCGATATCCAACGTGCGAATCCTACTTCAATTCCACGGCGAACGTCGCGTGGCAACGCAGATCGGGCCTGAATTCGACCATCTCCTGCTTGCCATCCTTGCCGATGTAAATATACATGGGCTTCTTCAGAACCTCGGGAAGATTCGTGATCTTCAATTGCCCGTCGGCGCCCGTAAAAGCTTCCAGGTCGAGTTTCTTTGTGCCAAACGGGCCGTACCGGATGTGGGTTGTCATCTTTGCGGCGTAAACGGGCTTCAAGTCGCCGCCGGTTACGGTAATGAGCGCGGAGCAGGTTCCCAGGTCCGCCGAGATCTCCGCCGGCACAGGTGCAACCGCGGCGCTTTGGCTGCTTCCCTGTGGGGCGCATAGCATCGCAAGATTCAATAGCGGCAGGATAGCCAGGAACAGGCGGCGCATCATCTCAGTATAGTGCCGCGCCAGCAAAGCAGTCCTCAATTTCACGCGGCTTCCGGACAGACGGTGACAACCCACAGCAGATCTCCAAAACCAGGTACAACCGCTGTCCGCCCGTGAAACTGTATGCTCCATCCCATTTTCAGGTCGCCAGCGCCATCGAATTGCGGGCCGTCCGCCAGGCGAATAGCCTACAATTCCACCAAGCGGAAGTCCCTTTCCCACCGGAGCTACCTGGAATGACCCTGAGAACCCTTCGCCTCTTCCCTGCGGTCTTGCTGGCCGCAACCCTTGGCCACGCAGCCGACAAGCAAAAAGCCGCCGCACCTGTGCCGGCGGCTACCGATCCCTACGCCGAGGTGCAGCCCGCAACCGAGACATTGGACCTGAACATGTACCAGCGGATTCGCGACGAAGGGCTGAACCACTCGCACGTGATGGACTTTGCCACGGGGCTAATGGATGGCATCGGGTCGCGGCTCACTGGATCGCCGAACCTGGCGAAGGCCAACGCCTGGACGCGCGACACCCTGACCAGAATCGGGCTGGAGAACGCGCGCCTGGAGGACTGGGGCGAATTCGGCCTGGGCTGGCAGCAGTTGAATACCTGGGCGCGCATGGTCACGCCAGACACTGCGGTGTTGATAGTGCAGGCCACGCCGTGGTCGCCTTCGACGGCCGGCCCAGTTACCGGAGACGTGGCCTTTGTGGACATAAAGGACGAGAAGGACCTCGATAAATACAAGGGAAAGCTGGCCGGCAAGGTGGTTCTGTACGGAGCCATGCGCGAAGTTCCGCCGGTGGATCAGGCGCTGTTTGCCCGCTACACCGAAAAGGAACTCGAGGATATTGCCGACTTCCCGGTGAGCGCCAGCTCGAGCGGCATACCTCCAGAGATGCAGGCCCGGCTGAAGACGTCCATGGAACGGAATCGGTTGATCGACAAGGTGGCGCAGTTCTTCTATGACGAGAAGGTGGCTGCGGTGATTGAGCCGAGCCGCGACGGCAAAAACGGCGGCGGCTCCGGCGGCACCCTCTTCGACGATAACGGCGCCACGCTGGGCCGCACGCCTTACATTGCGGAAAAGCGCGTAAAGATTCCGGTGGTGGTTGCAGCAATCGAGAGCTATGGGCGGCTCTATCGGCTTACCCAGGCCAATGCGCCGGTGAGCGTGGAGGTCGACACCAAAATTACAGGCGAACACGAGCACGGATTCGATACTGTGGCTGAAATTCCGGGAACCGATCCCAAGCTGAAAGAGCAGGTGGTGATGGTGGGCGGCCACCTGGATAGCTGGATTGCAGGCACGGGCGCCACCGATAACGGAGCCGGAACCATTGTGGCCATGGAGGCTGTGCGTATCCTGAAGGCGCTGGACGTGAAACCGCGCCGCACCATCCGCATTGCCTTGTGGACCGGCGAGGAACAGGGGATCTTTGGTTCCAAGGGGTATTGCAAGATCCACTTCGGTTCGGCTCCGCTCTCCACCGCGCCTGACCAACTTGCGCTGCCGGAGTTTATGCGCCGCGCCGCCGCGCCGCTGGAGGTGAAGCCGGAACAAAAGCTGATTTCTGCCTACTTCAACGTGGATAATGGCACGGGGAAGATTCGAGGCGTCTACACGCAGGGCAACGCTGCCATTGCGCCCATCTTCGCCCAGTGGATCGCACCGCTGAAGGACCTGGGCGTGACCACGATAACCAACCGCAACACGGGTGGAACCGACCACCTGAGTTTCGACGCTGTGGGAATTCCTGGATTCCAGTTCATCCAGGACATGCTGGACTATGAAAGCCGCACGCACCACTCAAATGAGGATGTGGTGGAGCGGCTGCAGCCTTCGGACCTGAAGCAGATCGCCACCGTCGAGGCCATCTTCCTCTACAACGCCGCGCAACGGGACCAGATGCTGCCCCGAAAGCCGCTGCCGCAGCCTGAGTTGGAAGAAAAGAAGCGAGCGCCGCTGGACGTATTCCCCGGTTCGGTTCCAAAGGCTGAGCCGGAGAAGAAGTAAAGATTCATGAGAAATGACTTCAACAGGAGTCCGCTTCGCGCGAGTTATGCGAGGGAGCGGACTTTCCTTTTGCGGGCAAGCGGCAGTCGAAAGCGCGAGGAATCTCGAGAGATAAGATTGTCCGCGGAGGTTTCGCCGCCTGAGTGGTTGCGGCTGACCTCGCCGCCAGCAAAGCCCTGCCCTGCGAGACTGCGGGTTCTGTTACACTGGTCAGAGCGCAATCAAGGGGAAAACGCGCCAGGCCGCGCCCCATCGATACGCTCCTGCAACCCAAGTTCGGGGAGTGGCTCAGCCTGGTAGAGCACCTGGTTCGGGACCAGGGGGTCGGAGGTTCAAATCCTCTCTCCCCGACCAAGAAAAGAAAAGAGATATTAGCGATTTCGCACACGCGAAATCGCTTTTTTGTGGCCGCTTCCGAGGGCGGGGCAAATTTCCGGCGCACCGGCACCGGTCGATTGCTGGTATCTACCGACGCAACACTCGGTCATCCCGCCAAACGGGGGATTCAGGCCCTCGGCGCTCGCGGGCTATTGCCCAGCCCTCCCTGCGCTTCGCTTCGGTCGGGCTTCCCCCCACTTCCCCCAGGCACTCCCCAGACTGCAAACTGCTCATTCTGCTTCAGTCACTGAGGAGGGCTGCAATCTTGCTCTGCATGGCTGGAATTCAGAAAAACATGCTGGTATCCACTTGTGCGGCGGCAAAATATGAAGGATAAATCATTTAATAAGAGATGCTTTCAATATTCCTTATCTACCCTTTATAGGCCAGGCCCATAAATACTGGGACTTTTCAGATTGCTGATTCGTGTCATGGGTATGGAACATGAGGATGCGCGGAAGTTAAGCCCTGCGGCTCAGCACGAGCGTCGACGTCAGGTGGTTCGAGCCTTTAAGCGGGGCCGGAATCGATCTCAGATTGCCGAGGAAGTGGGCCTGAGTTACACGGCAGTCAGCAATACTCTGAAGCGTTATGCGGAAGCGGGTATGCAGGGATTGGCGTCGGGCAAGCGGGGGCGCCCGGTTTTCTTCGGCCGCTCACTGACCATCGAGCAGGAAGGTCATGTGCAGCGGTTGATCCAGGAGAAGCGTCCTGAGCAGTTAAAGATGGACTTTGCTCTTTGGACACGTGCAGTAGTGATGTTACTGATTGAGCGCGAGTGCGGCGTAAAGATGGGCGTGCGCAGTGTGGGCAAATATCTTAAGCGGTGGGGATTCACGCCGCAGAAGCCTATCCGGCGCGCTTACGAGCAGAACCCTGTGGCCATCCAGACGTGGCTGAACGAGACATACCCGGCGATTGCCGAACGCGCCAAAGACGAGGGCGCCGAGATCCACTGGGGCGACGAAACTGCGCTGGTCAACACCGATGCACGTGGGCGGGGATTCGCCCCCAAGGGGCAGACGCCCATAGCTCGCGTCGTGGGCGGAACCCGGCAAAAGCTATCGATGATCTCAACCGTCACCAATCAAGGCAAGACCTGCTGGGAGATCATCGACGGTAACTTCAATCATCAACGATTGATCGAGTTCCTGAAGGCACTTATCAAACAAGCTGGACGCAAAGTGTTTCTCGTCCTTGATAACCCGGGCGTGCATCACTG
>Ga0302274_10005492_pt1 | contig 10734 bp, 8 predicted proteins | sample III_Bog_N2_1_FD_198755 | JGI IMG/M metagenome (GOLD analysis project Ga0302274, IMG submission 198755) | Peat permafrost microbial communities from Stordalen Mire near Abisko, Sweden - III_Bog_N2_1 | ecosystem: Environmental > Terrestrial > Soil > Wetlands > Peat | place: Sweden: Abisko...
CTCCATGACGCTATCAATACCGCCAAGCAGAGCCCGTATTACCTCAACGCCAGCGGCAACCAGCGCCTCTACTTCGCCTTCGTCCCCTACGACAATCAGGCCGACGCAAAGGTCGGCGCGCCCATCTACGACTGCTATCTCAACATGGTTCTCTGCCGCAAAGTCGGAACGGTGAAGCAGGTATTCCTCGGCGAAGAAGTTATCAGCCATCCCATCTTCAAGACCCAGGTGCGCGGTCTCACCATCCTCATGGATCTGTCCCACCCCGAATCCGCAAAATCACAGACCGTATTTCTCGGCCGCAAACCGCTTTTCTTCTAGTCAGTAACTCTCATGGAGTCGAAGTATGTCACGGCATAACTCGTATGTTGCCCTCGTGTTGCTTTTACCTATCCTCTCCGTCTGCGCCACGGCTCAATCCGTCCAGACCGACCAGCAGGCCTACTGCGCCTATCTCACCGAACAGGCCAAAGCACAGACCGATTTCCTGCGTACGCCGACGGCTCTCGGTTCATTCACGCAGCCTGACACCGGGCTGCCCCAGCAACTGGTGGCCGGAGCGCAGTTGAGCCTTTCCAATTTGAAAAAGGCCGGCATCACGCTCGATGTCGCCCGCAAGAACTGCGAGCTCTACAAAACCTCCACCAGCGTCATGCAGCTTCTTCAATTTGCGTTGCCCAGCATGGAGAAGGACGCGCTCCATCATCGTCTCGACCTCATTTCCCAGGCCACAAAGTCTCTTGACGAGATCGGCGATCAAACCGCAAGAATGGTCGAAGCGCAGAATATGACCCGGCCCATGTTGTGGGAGCTCAAGACCAACCGCATCAAGCTGGACGCCGATAGGGCAGACACGCAATCGAAGATCGCAGCCCTCTATATTCCGCCACTCACCAGTCAGCCGCTCAAGCAGCAGGTTGCCGCCAAGCAGGCCGCCGACGTTGAAGATCAAAAGTCGCTGGCCAACCTGACCCGCCAGAACAACTGGGATGTCGCCCTGACCGTCGGCACCCATCAGCAGGTCAATCCTGTATCTCAGGGCCCTCAACCCTACGGCGAAGTCACCGTGAGTTACAACCTTGCCGGCCGCGCCATCGATAAGCACCTCGACCGCTCCGTCACTGCCTACGGCGATTGGAAAAAAGTGCAGGAAGGCGACGTCGAGCGCGGCATGCAGGAGCTTCGCCAGCAAGTAACCGAGCAGATTCGAGCCCAGCAGGACCGGCTTAAGTCTCTTCAACAGGAAAGCAGCGAGGTCGATAAGAACCTCAAGCTGGTCGCCGGCGCAGACACTTCCGCCGCGCTCGACTTCCGCAACCAGCTAACTTCCACACAGATTCTCCTAGGCGTGGAGTCAGGCGACGCCACGTATCGCATCGAGCAGTTACAGAAGTTTATCAACGCAAATTTCTGAGGAGTTATGCCGATCAGCAAGTTATATCGGCGAGTCGGAAAACCTCTTCCTCAATCGAATACCACCAGGCCATTCCGATCCGGGCAGTCAATCAGTAGTACAGCCGTATGTTTCATGGTTCTTTCAGATTAATCCATCGGCGTATTTCAAGGGCGGCGGGGAAACCTTAGCACCAGCGCGGCAGGATTGCTGCCTTCCCTCAAAGAAAAACGCCGGGGAAAAAAACGCCGGGACGAATTCTGTCCCGGCGAAGCGCGTGCAACGCCCAAGAACTCTTCAACCTGAACTCTTCAACCAGGCCGGCCCCACTCAGGCCGCTGTATCTCCGCGTGCCATCTGCGGCGCGCTTAACTGCTTACGCAGGTTGCCGGCCAGGTCCGCCACCACGCGCAGCTTTTCCGCAATGGGCGACGCCGTTTCACTCTCCGAAAGCGCCAGTTGCGAGTGCAGCAGAAGCCCTGCGATTGTAGTCTTCAAATCCATCTCGATGGCCGCGGCCGCCGCCCTGCGCGCCAGGGTCTGCTCCCGCTCCCGGCGATGCAACGCGGCACGAATCTCCCTGGTCAGCCGCGCCGCGCCGGAGAGCGCAAAATTAATCTGAAGCGGAATTGCCAGGCCGGCGTGCTCCCATATCGCTTCGGCAGCGGCAGGATCGCACTCGGCCATGGTTTCATCCACCACGATTGCGGCAAACTCCTTGCGGCGCAGCGCGGCCAGTGCGGCCTTACGCCCTTCGGCCACTTCCACTTTCATCTCCAGTTGTGCGCCCACCGCGGCGGCGCAGTTCCGGGCGCCCTCAACTCCGGTCACAATCAGAATGTTCATTCCCAAGTTCATGCCCAGCTCCTTGCTCGCTCCGGTGAATATGCGGCTCACTCTTGTGTGTCCAGCTTGTCTTCCTGGTCGGCGCAGGTACCATTTCCACCGGAATCATGGCTCTTCCTGTACCGGCCCCAGGGTGCAGTTTCCTTGCGGATTATTCTTCCTGAAATGGGTCGGCGATCCCATACTCTTTCAGCTTGCGGTAGAGAGTCGTCTTACCGATGCCCAACAGCTTCGCGGCCTGCAGTTTGTCGCCCTTCAGCACGCGTATGGCTCCCAGAATCGCGTCGCGTTCCAGATCGGCCAGCGTTTTCACTTCCGGCGTTTCGCTGTTCGGTTCCGCCCCGCTCACCGCCCCGGCAGTTCGCCGTGCATCCAAACCCTGCTGTTGCAACTGTGTTGGCAGGTCGCCCAGGTGCAGGACCGGCCCTGAAGAAAGCGCGCAGGCTCGCTCCACCGAATTTTCCAGCTCCCTCACGTTCCCCGGCCAGTCGTGCCGCATCATAGTGCGCAATGCTTCGTCACTCAGCGTGAACTTGGTCCCGTGCTCGCGGCTGATGCGATCCAGAAAGTGCGCCGCCAGCAGCGGAATGTCTTCGCGCCGGTCGCGCAGCGAGGGTAGTCGCAGATTCACTACGTTCAGCCGGTAAAACAGGTCCTTACGAAAGGTGCCCTTCTCGACCATCTCCGCAAGGTTGCGGTTGGTGGCCGCCACAATGCGCGCTCGTATGGGCACCCTGTGCGTGGCTCCCACCGGCCGCACTTCCTTTTCCTGTAACGCACGCAGCAGTTTGGCCTGCAAGTCCAGTGAAAGCTCGCCAATCTCGTCCAGAAACACTGTGCCTCCCTCGGCCGAAACCAGCAAACCCTCCTTGGCGTGGTTGGCTCCGGTGAAGGCGCCCTTCACGTAGCCGAACAGCTCGCTTTCGATCAGCGTCGGCACCAGCGATCCACAGTCCACCGGCAAAAACGGCTTCTGTGAATTGGGCCCGTAGGCGTGAATGGTCCGCGCCACCAGTTCCTTGCCCGTTCCGCTCTCGCCCAGCACCAGCACCGGGTGCGAACTCTGTGCCACCTTTGAAAGAATGCGGTAAAGCTTCTCCATCTCCACCGAGCGGCCAATCATGGCGCCCAGCCCCTGCGAAAGCCGCAGCCGTTCCCTCAACTGGCGGGAAGCAGTGTCGGTGGTCAGGTTCGCCGCCGCCCGGTCCAGCACCGTGGAGAGCTCATCCATCGCGAACGGCTTGGTCAGGTAGTCCTGGGCGCCGCAGCGCATCGCCTCCACAGCCGCATTCACCGAGCCCGAGGCGGTCATGGCGATTACCGAGGTTTGCGGATAAAGCAGCTTCACCTCGGCCACCAACTCCAACCCCTGGCTGTTTCCGGGAGGCAGGTTCACCAGCAGGATGTCGGCCGCCCGTCCACGCAGTAAGCTGCGCGCCTGGCCCATGTCGCCGGTGCTTTCCACCGCGTAGCCCATGCTGGCCGCAATCTCCGCGCATGCTGAGCGCATGGCCGGATCCGCATCCACCACCAGCAGGTGCAGCCGTGCCGCCGGCTCCGCAACTTGCGGGATATATTCCATGCTCCTCGAGAATTGAACTGTTGCCAGCATTGTATTCGCCTCACCTTATCATTGGTCGATCGAATTTCCAGACAGTGTTTCCCGGATTGCGTTTCAGCCCGTATTCAGCGGCTGCGGACCGGCAGCTCGATTTCGAAGCGCGCTCCTGCCGGAACGCGGTTCGCGGCATGAATCCGGCCGCCCGCCGCCTCCACAATCGACCGGCTGATCGACAGCCCCAGTCCGCGATGGGCCGAAGCCCAGCCAGGAATGGCGGACTGCCCGGCCGATCGCGTGCTGTAGCCAGATTCGAAGATCTCCTCGAGCGCCTTGGCGGGGATGCCGGTCCCGCTGTCGTCCACGGTCAGGACCACCCACGGAACTGCTTGCTCGCCTGCGTGAAATTCATGCAGACCGAGCATGATTTGTCCCCCCGTCGGCATCGCCTCCGCGGCGTTTTTAACCAGGTTCACCAGCACCCTGATCAGGTTCTCTCCAGACATCCTCACCGGCAGCGCTCCGCCTTCGCAGTGGAGGGTCAACGCGATCGAAGGGCCTGCCAGCGCGTCCAGCAGATTCTTGTTGGCCGCCAGCTCGGTGGCCATATTCTCAATCGGCAGGGACGGTAGCAATTCCCAAACCTTGGAATGTCCCAATCCGGATCGTTCCGATTCGCTCCGTTCCGTCCCGAGACGCTCAGGTCGCTTACCGTTCGCATCGAATGACGGCCACTTTCCCGTTGCGCCAGCGATTCCGTCCGCGAACGTTCCTTCCGGAGCCTCGTGCGCGTCCAATGCCACCAGCTTTTCCACCAGCCGGCGGCTGGCAGTGGCCACCAGCCTCAACTCGTCTCCATAATGGTGGAACGGAGCCGCCAGCACCCCAGGTTCCTCCAGCAAATCGCAGTAAAGTCCCAGCGCCGTCACCATGTTTCTGGCGTCATGCGCCACCTCCGCAAGGCTCTCGCCTTGCCCTTGCAGCGCCGCCAGCGTCTCCACTACCGCTTCTACCCGCCTGCGCTCTGCGCCACCCTGTCTCGCCGTCCGCTCCACCTGCTGCATGGCCTGCTCCCCTTCCCAATGCAATCCCTGATCCCTATTCCCTATTCCCTGTTCCGTGTTCCCTGTCGCCTGCTCTATTACACGTACAGTGCCAAACTAGAACGTCTCCTCTAAGTTCCTGATAAGGGAACACCTTACTGTCCAATTCCCGTACACTCGCGCCCCGCCCATTCCGGCCAATCCGTCCCGAAACGGAACTCCCTTCTTCGTCTGATCGGATCTAAATAATTTGTTTTCAATTGTTTATCTGGTCATTCCCGTTTCGGATTGATAAAGCGCCGGCTTCCCGTTCTGAAACTGGACCCTCCCATCCCAACCATTCCCCGCCGCCGCCCCCGCTCCCGTACAATCGCCCTATGCACGCCCTCGTCTTTCGTCCCGGCGGCAGGACTCCTGCCCAGCTTCGCCCGCTTACCCTCACTCCCGGCTTTGTCCAGACCGCCGAAGGCTCGGTGCTGGTCTCCTTCGGCAACACCCGCGTGCTCACCAACGCCACCATCGAGCAGGGCGTGCCCGGCTGGCTGCGCAACTCCGGCCGCGGCTGGGTCACCGCTGAATACGCCATGCTGCCGCGCTCCACCGTCACCCGCACTCCGCGCGAAAGCGAAAAAGGCAAAATCGGCGGTCGAACTCACGAGATTCAGCGCCTCATCGGCCGGAGCCTCCGCTCGGTCGTGGACATGCAGGCCCTGGGCGAACGCACCGTCATCCTCGACTGCGATGTTCTTCAGGCCGACGGCGGCACGCGCACCGCGGCCATCACCGGCGCGGCCGTTGCCCTGGCCCTGGCGCTCAATGCGCTGGTCGCTGCCGGAACGCTGAAGAAGTCGCCGCTCAAACAACTCGTCGCCGCCACCTCGGTCGGCATCGTCGGAGGCAACGAACTGCTCGACCTCTGCTACGAAGAGGATTCAGGGGCCGAGGTCGATATGAATGTCGTGATGACCGAGGATGGCGGCCTGATCGAAACCCAGGCCACGGCAGAGAAGGGAAGCTTCTCCCGCGCGCAGCTCAACAGTCTCATCGACCTCGCCGAGTCGGGGTTGAAGGAGATCTTCGCCGCCCAGCGCGCGGTACTTGGCGGGTAGAACCGCTTCCGGATCGAACTTATCTTTCCACCACCGGCAGCTCGATCCGGCTCGCCAAATGCTTTGTGTAATAAATCCGCTGCGTCGCCTTTTTGTAGTCGCCCGGCTTGGCCCGGAAGATGTTCTGCACAAACGTCTGCGGGTTGCGGTCGTAGAGCGGGAACCAGCTCGACTGCACCTGCACCATGATCTTGTGCCCCGGCAGAAACACGTGGTCCGCCGGCGGCAGCGCAAAGCGATACGTCAGCGGCTTGCCCGGTTCAATCGCCTTGGGCGTCGCAAAGCTCTCGCGATAGCGACCGCGAAATATATCCATCCCGACTGCCAGTTCGTATCCACCCATCTCCGGGTGGTCGGCCACCTCATCCGGATACACATCGATCAGCTTCACCACCCAATCGGAATCGGTTCCGCTGGTTGAAGCTACGAGGTTCGCAATCGGTTGTCCGGCGATATGCACGGGCGCCGTAAGAACATCGCTGGTATAGGTCAGCACATCGGTCCGGCCCGATGCCTCGCGCTGATCGTCAACAAGCCACTGCGGCCAGGTCAGCGGCAGGTCGTATCCCACCGGCTGGCTGGGCCGCGCCCGATATGGCACTGGCTTGGCGGGATCGGAAATGTATTCGTCATACTCTGAACCCTCTCCGTCGGACGTATCCGACCAATCGGATGGTGGCGTGAATCCCAACTTCATGCCGGGCTTAAGATACAGCGCCTTCGTCGCCGTCGCTTCCGGCCACGCCTTCAGTTTTTCCCACCGATTCGCGCCCGTCTCATACGCCGTCACCGTCGCAACATCTCCCTGCGGCGCGTCGTCCTTCAGATAGCGATCGAGAAACGGCCGCAGCACATTCTGCCTGAACCACGTTCCCGTATCGCTGCCGAACCGAATCGACCCCAGCGAAGCAGCATCCTCAATCTCCTGCCCGTGATGCCACGGCCCCAGCACCATGAACACCTTGTCGTTGTTGGTGTCCAGCGGCTTGATCGCCTTGTAAACCGCATTCGCGCCGTAGATGTCCTCCTGGTCCCACAAACTGTGCACCAGCAGAATCGGCACCTTGATCCCTTCCGCCTTGAAGTCCTCCGCGAGCACCTTGTCCACTGCCTGGTCGCTCCAGAACGCGTCATAACTGGGGTGCTCCAGAATCTTCTTCCAGAAGCCCACCTGCTCCAGCCCATGCTGCTTGCCCAGATCGCCCGCCGAGCCCGCCGAAAGGTACTCGTCGTAATCGTCGAAGTGCGACACGGTCCACTTGGAGTCGTTCGAGCGCGTGGCCTCCTGCTCCCAGATGTAGGGCATATTCTGCTCGCGAAAGGCGCCGTTGTGAAACCAGTCGTCGCCCATCCACCCGTCCACCATGGGGTTCATGGGCACCGACACCTTCAGCGCGGGGTGCGGATGCACCAGCGCCATCAGCGGCAGGAAACCGTCGTAGCTGATGCCCAGAATGCCCACCTTCCCATTGGTCTCGGGAATGTTCTTGATCAGCCAGTCGATGCTGTCGTAGGTGTCCGTCGCTTCGTCCACCGGCGTCGGATTCTGCGGCCCGTGAATCGGGCGGTTCATCACGTTGTCGCCCTCAGAGCCGTACTTGCCGCGAATGTCCTGAATCACGCGAATGTAGCCGCCCTCCACAATCACGTCCGTAGCGTTGTCATATCCATACAGAGTCCGCCCCAGGTGCGCGCTGGCCGCGTGGCTGGTCAGCTCATCGGCGCTGTAAGGCGTGCGCGTCAGCAGGATGGGCGCGCGCTTGGCGCCCTTGGGCACCAGGACCACCGTATGCAGCTTCACGCCGTCGCGCATCGGGATCATCGCCTCGAGCCGCTCGTAGTCGAAGTTCGGCGTGGCGGGCGTCAGCTTGGCCGGCGTCTCACTGGGATAGTTGGGATACTGCGGCTTCGGTGCGCCGCTCTGGGCAACAACGCAGGCACTGAGCGTGAGAGACACGCTCACAACAAACACAGCTCGATCGATGAGCATCAGACAGACCTCGTATGGGTGGGAACTTTCGTTTGCAAACGATTGTAAGCGAACGAAGCCCAGGCGGGAATTGTCCGCCGACCATACGACCGGGGCAAGTAGTTTCAGCGCTCACCAAGCACCTCGAGTGCCACGGTTGGCCTTATCGATTCGTGATGGGAGCAGCGGAGAAATCCCGGCTCAGGCCAAGCTTCATAGCTGCATCGTCCAGTTCGGCCTGAGTAAAGAAAAACCGATGCTTTGGGTTGGAGTTGGGGTAGAACCGGATGACGATCTCAGGCTTTTCGACCGAGTCATTCTTGCCGTCGTGAAATGGATATCCGAGATCCTGCAATAAGTGAAGCGATCCTTCGTCGCCGCTGGGATTGCCTGTATCTCCGACGATAGCGAACACGCCCTTGCGCGTGCGCTTCGAATAGACAGACACGAAGTCACCCACCCTGACGCCGCGCCGCCGGGCAACGTTGCCGCGAACGACGTAATTGATATTGCGTGCGTCGACGTAGCGTCGTGGATCGGTTTCATTTTGATTCTCAATATCGGTAAAGGCGGTCTGAGAAATGTAATAGCCCGGGAAGGGATCTTTTGGGCCTTGCGGAATTGGGCGACCGTGTTCGTCAATCAAATAACCGACGATTTCCTTGTTCGCGCGATTGAGGTAATGCGCATTCTGGAGGATGTCGAGTGTCTCCATGCCAGGCGGACCGTAGGCGTTAGGAGCTCCGTCTACATCGACATCCATGCGGTGCGTCAGTCTTTCGAAGGACGGATATTGCTTACCGTTCTGTGCAAGCGAGGCGACAGTCGCGCTTAGACAGAGAGCCAAAGCGACGGTCAGGATAGGATTCACGTTTCGCCACTTCTGCAATTCGGCTATCTCCTGACACCGCATGACGGAGCCGGACCCCGCGACTCTGACTCAGGCGCTGGGATCCGGTTTTAGCGTTCATCGCCATCGTCATACTTGGTTCGCTGGATGTTCTCGCCGCATGATCAACGCTGCGGCTGACCGCCCGCGTTCCACTGCGGGCGGAAGTCGCTGCTGGCCAGCCAACGCACCGGCTCAATCAGCGATTGTATGGCCCGCGTCATAAACGCGAGATCGAGGTGATCCATGTCGTCGTCAGGTTGATGATAGGTCGGCGGCGTTCCCCATCCCGCCGCGGTATGCGCTACCACCCCCTGCAATGCCAGCGCGTAGTTGTCGCTGCGCTCAAAGAAGTGCTGCTCGGGATACGGGTCGGGCCCCACCAGCGCGCCGTGTTCCTTGAGCGCCGGGCCAAGGTTCGACCGCTCCCAGCCGGTAAGCAGCAATACGCCGGGAGGCATCTTGGGATCTTGGTTGCCGATCATCTCAAACTCCAGGTTGGCCACCATGTCTTTCAGCGGAACCGGCGGATGATGCCCAAAGTAAGTCGATCCAAGCGTTCCCATCTCCTCTGACCCGTAGCAGACAAACAGCACGCTGCGCCGCAGGGGAGGCCCCGCGGCCAGCGCGTGGGCCAGTTCCATCACGGCTGTGGTTCCGGCGGCATCGTCATTGGCGCCGTTGTAAATGGAGTCGCCGTTGACGGGGCGGCCGATCCCCAGGTGATCGAGATGCGCGCTCAGCAGCAAGGTGCCGGCCTGGGGGTCGGTACCGGGCAGATAGCCGATGGCATTGAACGTCTGGCGCGGAGTTGACGGAACCTCGTGCACCGTCATCGTGACAGTTGCTCCATCGGCCGTTGGCAGTTTTGAAGCCGCATCGGCGTGTACAAGGATCAAGGCGGGGCTCTTGCGCGGAGGATCTTCAGCCAGCCGTATTCCCACTCGTGTTTTGCCGCCAAACATCTGCGGCAGCGAGCTCAGCTCCGCGGTCTCCGGAACCAGGATCACTGTCGCGCCAAGCCGCCGCAGCTTCGACACGGCCGGCGTCAACGCCTTTATATCGCCGACTCCCGTCAGCAGAATGACGGATCCCGCTGCGATGTGCGCCGATGCAGCTTCGGCTATGCCCAAGTGCGCCAGCGGCCCTGAAACGGAGGCTCCAGACGACATGAGCAGCACAAAGTCCGCGCCCTCCTTCAGGTTGGCGCCGCCTGCCTCGAGCGTGGCCTGGCCGTCGAGCTGCGGCATGACCACCTCCGCGGCCTGAATGTAGCTGGCCATTCCCGGCGCGTGTTTCAACCCGTAGCCCTCAAACTCACTGGCGACATAGGCAGCGGTCAGCTCCTCGTCGCGGGTAGCCGAGCCGCGGCCCGCCAGCACATCGCTCGCAAGGAAATCCTCATGGGCGCGCACCCACTCGGGCTTCACCGTCCAGACCTGCTGCGCAAACAATGTCGCCGAAGCGCCAATTACGACAAGTGCTGCTGAACATCGAAGGAGCAGTTTCATTTGAGGTGTCTCCAGAAGGGCAGATTTGGAATACGGCTCTTGATAAATGCCGGACTTGTTCGCTTCTTCACATCTTCACTCGTTCACTCATTCACTCGCTCCTACCGCAGCACCGCCGCCAGCAGCAGCGTCGTTCCCAACCCGGCTACCGACAGCACTGTCTCCATTACTGTCCACGTGCCCAGCGCTTCCTTGACTTCCATCTTGAAAAACGACTGAACCATCCAGAAGCCGGCATCGTTGACGTGAGAAAGAATCAGCGACCCGGTCCCGGTGGCCAGCACCAGCAACTCCGGCCGCACACCCATATGGCTGGCCATTGGCGCCAGCACCCCTGAAGCCACCGCCATCGCCACCGTCGCCGATCCCATTGCAACCCGCACCACCGCCGCCAGCAGCCAAGCCAGCACCAGCGC
>Ga0302274_10005500_pt1 | contig 10724 bp, 5 predicted proteins | sample III_Bog_N2_1_FD_198755 | JGI IMG/M metagenome (GOLD analysis project Ga0302274, IMG submission 198755) | Peat permafrost microbial communities from Stordalen Mire near Abisko, Sweden - III_Bog_N2_1 | ecosystem: Environmental > Terrestrial > Soil > Wetlands > Peat | place: Sweden: Abisko...
CAAAATGGACGGGAATACCGGTTAGCCGTATGCTGCAAAGCGAACGTGAAAAGCTATTACATTTAGAAGATGAATTGCATAAAAGAGTGGTAGGGCAGGATGAGGCGATACAAGCAGTAAGCGATGCCATACACCGCAGCCGTGCTGGTATGCAGGATCCTAAGAGGCCCATTGGCTCATTTATATTTTTAGGTACAACCGGAGTTGGAAAAACCGAATTAGCTAAAGCCTTAGCTGAAATTTTATTTGATGATGAAAACTCCATTGTTCGTATTGATATGAGCGAGTACCAGGAGCGTCATACAGTTTCACGTTTAGTAGGAGCACCTCCGGGATATGTTGGATATGATGAGGGAGGACAATTAACTGAAGCTGTACGCAGAAAACCCTACTCAGTAATATTGCTGGATGAGTTTGAAAAAGCCAACCCTGATGTATTTAATATTCTCTTACAAGTATTAGATGACGGGCGGTTAACTGATAACAAGGGCCGCGTGGTGAACTTTAAAAATACCATTATTATTATGACCTCAAATATAGGAGCACATATCATCCAGGAGAATTTTGCCGATATTAATGACAGCAACAAAGAGGGCATCTTACAAACTACCAAGATAGAAGTGATGGAATTGCTGAAAAAATCTATTCGCCCTGAATTTTTGAACCGGGTTGACGAAATTATTATGTTTACGCCATTAATGCGCGATGAAATAAAACAAATCGTATCATTGCAGATAGAACAATTGAAAACTTTGTTGGCGAAGAACAACGTTAATATTGATGTAACCGAAGAAGCGCTTGAATTACTTAGCAAAAATGGCTTTGACCCTCAATATGGGGCACGGCCTTTGAAGCGATTAGTTCAAAAAGAGATTGTAAATGAATTATCAAAACGTCTTTTAGCGGGAGATGTGAGCAGGGATAAAATTTTGATTGATGCAGATAAGGGAAGTATTGTATTTAAAAATAAGAAAACAAAACAACCGGCTTGATATACTAATGAATTACGTATATCCAGTATTAAATTAACTTTTAACAGAAAAACATGGCATTCGAAAATATTAAAAATTATTTGATGGAAGGAGTGGATGAGGACGTTGAATTTATGCCCTTGCTTACTCTTGAAGAGGAAGATGATCCCACGAAAATTAAGTTTGCAGATGAGGTTCCCATTCTTCCTTTAAAGAACACAGTTTTATTTCCGGGAGTAGTAATTCCAATAACAGTTGGTAGAGATAAATCTATTAAAGCAGTTAAGGAAGCTTATGCGGGGGATAAAATAATTGGCGTGCTGGCTCAAAAAAATGCCGGGGTAGAAGAACCTGAACAAAAGGACCTTTTTGAGAAAGGCACATTAGCAAAAATTATTAAAATGCTAAAAATGCCTGATGGCTCTACCACTGCAATTATACAGGGAAAAAAAAGGTTTAAGATTGAGGAAATGATTGGTACTGATCCGTATTTTAAAGCCAAGATTGTCCAGTTACCCGATATAAAATTTAACACCGATCCTGAATTTTTAGCTATTGTAGCGTCATTGAAAGATTTGGCCGCCCAGCTTATTCGTATGTCGCCGAATATTCCTACAGAAGCCAATATTATGCTTAAGAATATTGATTCAGCAGCGTTTTTAATAAACTTTATTGCTTCAAACCTTTCTATTGAAATGCTTGAAAAGCAAACTTTGCTGGAGATAGATGATTTGAAATTGCGTTCAGAAGCCGTATTAAAACATTTACAGGCTGAGATACAGATGTTAGAGTTAAAGAATAAAATTCAAAATAAGGTAAGAACCGATATTGAAAAGCAACAGCGCGATTATTTTTTGCAACAACAAATGAAGACCATACAGGAAGAGCTGGGTGGCGATAATGTTAGTGTGGAAATAAAAGACCTTCGTGCAAAAGCATTAAAGAAAAAATGGAGCAAACAAGTTGCCGAACAGTTTGAAAAAGAAGTACAGAAGATTGAGCGTATGAATCCGGCAGCAGCAGAATATTCTGTGATCCTGAATTATTTGGAACTGCTAATAGACCTGCCATGGGATACGTACACTAAAGACAAATTTGATCTAAAACGAGCCAAGAAAATTTTGGATGAAGATCATTTTGGATTAGAGAAAGTAAAGGACCGTATTCTCGAATATCTTGCCGTACTTAAATTGAAAGGGGATATGAAGTCACCCATACTTTGTTTAGTCGGCCCTCCAGGCGTTGGTAAAACGTCATTAGGGAAATCAATTGCCAAAGCGTTAAAAAGAAAGTATGTACGTATGGCCTTAGGTGGTTTACATGATGAGGCTGAAATACGCGGGCATCGTAAAACCTATATTGGTGCCATGCCGGGCAGAGTTATACAATCTCTGCGAAAAGCAAAAACATCTAATCCTGTTTTTGTATTAGATGAAATTGATAAAGTAGGCGCAGATTACAAAGGCGACCCTTCTTCAGCATTGCTTGAAGTGTTAGATCCTGAACAGAATAACACCTTCTACGATCAATATGTAGAATTAGATTACGACTTATCTAAAGTATTATTTATCGCAACCGCTAATTCTATTGCAACCATTCAACCTGCATTGCGTGACAGGATGGAAACGATAGAAATATCCGGTTACTCAACTGAGGAAAAAATTGAGATAGCAAAAAAACATTTGTTGCCTAAAGAATTAGAGGTTCATGGATTAAAACCAAAAAATGCCCAATTTGATGATAAAGTATTGAGAAAGATTATTGAGGATTACACGCGTGAATCCGGTGTGCGTGATTTGGAACGCAAGATTGCCTCTGTAATGAGGTATGTTGCCAAAAATGTGGCAATGAATGAAAAATATAACACTCAATTAACTGTTGAGGACATTGAAAAGATATTGGGCAAACAGCAGTTTGATAATGAGATTTATAAAGAAGAGAACCCGGCTGGCGTAGCTGTTGGCCTTGCCTGGACATCAGTAGGAGGTGAGATTTTATATGTTGAAACTGCAAAAAGTACAGGTAAGGGTCAGCTTAAGCTCACAGGAAACCTCGGTGATGTCATGAAAGAGTCAGCAAGCACAGCTTTATCATTCTTAAGGTCACACGCTGATGTGTTAAAACTAGATCCCGAAGTATTTGAAAAAACAGATTTTCATGTTCATGTGCCGGAGGGAGCAGTTCCTAAAGATGGGCCATCTGCCGGTGTAACTATGTTATCTTCTATTGCATCTTGTCTTACGGGTAAAAAAGTAAAACCTTTTCTTGCTATGACGGGTGAAATAACTCTTCGTGGTAAAGTATTACCGGTAGGAGGTATTAAAGAAAAGATACTGGCAGCACAACGTGCCGGGATGAAAGAGGTGATGCTATGCAAGATGAATGAAAAAGATATTAAAGAGATAAAACCCGATTATATCAAGCACATCAAATTTCATTATGTAGATAATATGCTGGATGTGTTGGATTATGCATTGGAGAAATAGATTACGTTCTGTAGTTACGAAACGCACTGAAATTATCTTGCCATTGCAAGGCAATATGTAATCAGTTGTCATTACATTTGCATAAAACAACTGGTGTTTAAAACACTGCATAAATATAAATGGATAGAGCTTCTGCTCTGTATTTTCTGTTTTATACTGGCGTATCAAATTGATTCGCAGGAAAATGCCCACGATGTAGGTGAAACGGCTCAAACCATCAGCGTTCAACTAGGCAATACACTTCATAATATTGACCTAATCCTTAACGATTCAATATCACAAAGTAGTAACACTAAGGGTATAACAAATTACCTGCAACAATACCTTAGTGATAAGCCCTTTTATGTTTATGGCTATGCTAAGGATTCACTTATTTATTGGAGTAGTAACAGCTGTGTGCCACCTCAACCACCTTCTGGTGAGCCGATTCAATTAAGTTTAGTAAAACTTAGTAACGGGTATTATTTTTTGTATAAACCACCAGTTAGCTCTAATAAGAGCATTCATAAAACTATTTCTTACCTGGCTCTTATTCCGTTTTATCATGTTTATTCTATTGATAACTCTTATTTACAACCAGGTTTTGATAAATACTTTAATATAGACAGCCATATTGCTTTTTCACCTGTAAACGAAAATTTATCTTATCCGGTAGCAAACCCGCTGAATTCAAAGAAAGTCCTATTTTATATTTATTTTAATAGGTTTGATACATCCGGTTCGGTTAATATATGGGCCGCCATATTTTTCCTTATTGGCTTTTTACTGCTTCTTAATTTTTTAAGCTCGATCATATCTTTAATTCATCCACAAGGTTTTTCATTTGGGCGTTTGCTTTTGTTGTTGGTGATCACTGAGGGGCTCTTATTATTTATTTATGAGAAAACGTATTTACCTGCAGGTATTCGTAACTGGTATATCTTTGATCCTAATTATTATGCGTCCAGCCAAATTGCTATTTCATTAGGTAATTTATTTTTGGAATCTATTGTGGTGTATTGGCTGGCTACTTTTATTCGTAATAAAATAAATCTTAATACAGAGCCCCGTAATTGGTTTTTGCGATTACTCATCTATTCATCCTATTGGTTGGTTATATTTTTTCTATCTTTTTACATTGTAAAAATATTTCAGAGCCTTGTTATAGATTCTAATATTACTTTCAATTTATTTAATCCGTTTAAGCCGGACCTCCTTGGGTTGGTAGGCATTCTTAGCCTCATACTTATATTTTTCAGTTATTTCCTTATTGCTCAAAAATTAATATTTAATATTTTAGATAAGCATCATCTTACAAAACTTCAAGTTTCAAGTTTATTAGTTGCCGTAGGCATATCATCAATTGTTTATTCTTTATTTGACATTCAATTAAGCTGGTGGGTAGCTATCTTGTGGATTCTGATATTTATTTTTCTTTTATCTGCTAATAGATTAAGTAAAAGCTCATTATCAGGTTTTGTACATGTCATTTTATTATTGATCTTCTTTTCATTTACGGGAGCGTCAATGCTCAATTATTACTCTTCTAAAAAAGCCGTGTCACAAGAGCTAACCCTAGCTGATAAACTGAGTGACCAACGAGATAATATAACAGAATATTTATTAAGTGAAAATAGAACAAAGGTAGCTTCAGATGCTTTTGTACAGGATTATTTTTCAGATATTAATATTTCGCAAAAGAATTTAACCGATCGCTTACACAGATTGTATTTTAATACAGGCTTCAACAGATTTAAAATTTCTTACTATACATTTGATCAAGGAGGGCAGCCACTTGAACGTGATGCGAGAGATGCCAAACAATTTAATGCTGACCTGCAAAATAAAAAAGCCATCCCCGAGCAACCCGGTTTGTATTATTTTATCACCAAAACAGGGGTTTTCGGTTACTATACACTTTACGACATTGTTAAAAATGAAGTCATTGTGGGCAAGCTAGGTATTAAATTAGTGGCGCGCCAATTTCTGCAGGCGAATGTTTATCCGGAACTATTACTCGAAGAAAAAAATAAAATGCCGGAATCGGTTTATAATTATTCATACGCTGTTTATAAGAATAATGCATTGGTAAGCCATGGGGGTATATATAATTACAGTTACTATTCCAATTGGTCCAAGCCGGAGTTATCTAATTATAAAACGACAAAGGAAGGAGTATTCAATCATTTTATATATAGGCCAGCATCAACAGATCTTATTGTTATTTCAAGCAACCGTAATAAATGGAATGATTTTGTATCCCACTTTTCTTATTTTTTTTCTATTGCATTTCTAATTGTAATTATAATAATAGTTGTGCGATTTGTATCCAGATACACTAGCAGGGATAGATTGTCTGCGCTGTTTTTTAACACCTCTTTACGGGATTATATTCAAATATCATTTATTGTTCTCATTGTATTTTCTGTACTTATTATAGGGTTATTAACAGTAAAATTTTTTAAAGATCAGTATAGTCGTGCTACAAGCCAATCGGTATTATCTAAGGTGCAATCTATTTCCGAACTATCCACTTATTTTTTAAATGATACACTGCACCGTGATACATCACAGATAGAAAATCTTTCAATAAGCACCAGGCTGAAAAACAGGGTCGACCAACTTGCAGAAATTGAAGACATTGATATTAATTTCTTCGATCTAAATGGAAACCTTATCACCACTTCACAACCCGGTGTTTTTGATAATGGACTTATATCTAAAAAAATAAACCCCGAAGCTTATTTGGCATTATCTCGTGATAGAAAATCCTTTGTGATGCTAAATCAATCTATTGGTCAACTTAGTTTTCTTTCGGCATATCAACCTATTTTTGGCGCAAACAATAAAGTACAGGCTTACGTAAATGTGCCATATTTTGAATCGGAAAAATCTATTAATGAACAAATAGGCTTTTTCTTTTCCCTGCTTATAAACTTGGCAGCATTTGCCATTATTATTACCGGCTTATTCGCACCGTTCCTGTCAAATCAAATAACGAGAAAGTTATCTATGGTAGCGGAACGATTTAAATTGGTGAATATTAGTAAGAGAAATGAATTGATCAATTGGCCATCAAATGATGAGGTGGGCGCATTGGTTAAAGAATTTAATAAAATAATTTTAAAGCTTGAGGATAGTGCGCAAATGTTAGCTAAGTCAGAACGCGAAATAGCTTGGCGGGAAATGGCTAAACAAGTGGCACATGAAATAAAAAATACACTTACCCCGATGAAGTTGAGCATTCAATTTTTACAACGCTCATTAATGGATAACTCACCTGATATAAAAGAACAAACTAAGCGTCTTACTGCAACCTTGGTAGAGCAAGTAGAAAACTTATCACAAATAGCCACAGAGTTTTCTTCATTTGCAAAAATGCCTCAACCTGAAAATGAAATTCTTGACTTGAATAAAATTATTGCTTCAGATATTACTTTATTTGATGAAACAGAAAATGTAAACCTGCATTTTCATCCATCTCCGCAAGAGTGTACAATTCTTGCTGATAAAAACCAGATGTTACGGGTATTTAATAATATAATATTAAATGCTATTCAATCTGTTCCACCGGAAAGAAAAGGCAGAGTAGATGTTAGTACTTCAATTGAAAACGGATGGGTAGAAGCCATGGTAAGAGATAATGGTTCGGGTATATCAGAATATGAGAGAGGGAAAATATTCATACCTAATTTTACTACTAAAAGCTCTGGTACCGGATTAGGGTTGGCAATTTGTAAAATGATAATTGATAATGCAGGTGGAGAAATAACATTTGAATCGGAACAAGGGATTGGAACAATTTTTACTGTGAAACTACCTCTAATGAGAGTAAGTTAAAAATTAAATAAATTTATAGATGAATGTTTAAGAAAATACGGCCATTGGTACTTGTTAATTTTGTTGTGCTATATGTATTTGCATCATATGGCTGGTGGAGTATTTTACTGCTAAAGAAAAATGAAGAGTCATTTAGCGCAAGTGTTAAGCTATTGCAGCAGCAAGTTTCTCCAAACAATAGCTCATATATAAATACACCGGCTTATGAACGACTGAGTAAACACCATTCAGCAGAGCGCGGAATGATAATTAGCGAAGGCACGGTATATATGCTTTTGCTGGTATTAGGTGCTTGGCAAATAAGGCGAAGTTTTAGAAAGGAAATGGAATTGAATCAACAGCAAAGAAACTTTCTGTTATCCATAACTCATGAATTGAAATCGCCACTTGCTTCAACAAAAGCTTCCTTGCAAACTTTACGAGCACGTAAAGATCTTTCAGGGGAACAATCAGAGTTATTGCTGAAAAATTCTATGCAAGATATGGATCGTTTGCAAAAACTGGTAGAGAATATTTTGCTGGCCTCTAAAATTGATAATGAAGAGTACAGATTGCCTTTAGAAACCTTTAGCCTGTCGGAACTGGCCAGTGAAATATATTCTAAAACTTCAACAGAGTTTAACAATAGAAAATTATTAGCTTCAATAGAAAAAGGTATTGTAATTGAAAGTAACAGAATGGCAATGTCATCTGTAATATTGAATTTACTGGAGAATGCTGTAAAATATACTGAAGACGGAGCAGCCATTAGTTTACAAGTTAATAAAACACAAAGTTTAGCGCACATTATTGTAAGTGATGAAGGGATAGGAATACCTGATGATGAAAAACGAAAAATTTTCCAAAAGTTTTATCGCATAGGTAATGAAGAAACTCGGCATACAAAAGGCACAGGGTTGGGTTTATTTCTCGTAGATAAAATTATAAAAATGTATAATGGTACCATTTCGGTCCGAAATAATGTGCCTAAGGGAAGTATTTTTGAGATCACATTACATACAGCATAATGAAAACTGAGGTTGCGGCAAATCATCGTATTTTATTAGTAGAAGATGAAGAAAACATTCTTGATGTCATCAAGCTTAATCTTGAGCTGGAGAAGTATGAAGTAGTAGCCGTAAAAGACGGCGCCACTGCTTTGAAAGCCGCTAGTGAGCAACGCTTTAATCTTTTAATATTGGATGTCATGTTACCGGACATAGATGGGTTTGCTTTATGTGCTCAAATAAGAGTTTTTAACCAGGAGGTACCCGTACTTTTCCTTACCGCAAAAGATACTCAGCAAGATCTGTTACAAGGATTTAAGATGGGGGCCGATGATTATATGACCAAACCATTCGATTTACAGGAATTGTTATCACGTGTGAAAGTTTTGGTACGGCATAGTTTGCGTTCTAATCATAGAGAATCTAAAGTAAACGAAGTTCATTTTGGCAATAATAAAATTAATTTTTACACCTACGAGGTTCAGGGCGTTAGTGGCTCTAAAATTATGCTTACTAAACGTGAGGCCCAATTGCTTAAATTGCTTATTGATCATAAAAACGAAGTAGTTTCCCGCAAACAAATATTGGAAACTGTGTGGCATTATGATGTATATCCTTCCACACGTACTATTGATAATTTCATTCTTCATTTTCGTAAATTGTTTGAAGAAGATACCCGTAATCCCAAACACTTTATCTCTATACGTGGCATTGGTTATAAATTTCAGGAGTAAGTTTGTTTTTTTACCGGCCATTCATTTTGCCAATAAGATTTTATTAAGAATGCTACCACTCCTAACGCAATAAGTATTAAACCGGACAGCATAAACTCTTTTCCGGTTGATAGAAATATAAACAGCCATACGAAAATGCTTATTATAACAGGTAAAGGGTAGAGATACATTTTCCACGGACGGGGAAAATCTTTTTTCCTGATAAATAATACCCCGAATGCCTGACCTAAAAATTGCACTACTATTCGCATAGCTATAATGGCTGTGATAACGGTTGATAACCTGAATAAAAGACTAAATACAAAAGCAACACTTCCTAATGCAATTAATGAGACATAGGGAAAATTCTTTTTCGGGTGAAGCTTAGCAAATATTGAAAAGAAATTGCCATCAATTGCTGCGGCATAAGGCACTCTTGAATAACCGAGCATTACAGCAAACAATGATGCAAATGCTATCCATAAAATAAGTATGGTGGCAATATCTGCTGCAGTTGGCCCGTATATTTTTTCTATAAATGTGCTTACAATAAAATTAGAGCGACTGGCTTCCTGCCAGGGCACTACGCCTAATACACATAGTTGCATCAGTAAATAAATAATAGCAACGCCGCTGATAGAAATAAAAATGCTTCGCGGTATATTTTTTTGCGGGTCTTTTATTTCTCCGCCAAGGTGGCAAACATTGTAATACCCTAAATAAGAGTAAACCGTTTTTACTGAAGCGGCTCCTAATCCCGCAAAAAATACTGTTGAAAAACTAAAGGCATCTTTGGGATAAGTAAATGCCAGGCCGGTATTAAAATGCGTTAATCCTCCAAAAATTATCCAGCAAAGTGTAAGTAGAACACCGCTGCAAAGCAAAACAGATATTTTCCCGATCGTATCTATTTTTCTATAAAGCAAAAACATAAGTATTAAAACAAGTGTACCTGAAACAACTTTTTGTTCAATGCTTGAAATGGGAATTAAGTAGGATAAATATTGTGCAAACCCAATGGCCCCTGACGCGATTACTAGGGGAGCCTGTATAATTGTTTGCCATGTATATAAAAATGATAGCAACCGCCCCCATTTGTTTTTGCCATAAAGCGCTTTCAGGAAAAAATAGCTGCCACCGGCTTGAGGTAACCCTGCACCCAGTTCACTCCAAACCGCCCCATCGCAATAGGCCAGTATAGCGCCTAAGAGCCAGGCAAAAATACATTGTGGGCCATGCATGGCTCCAATAATAAACGGAATGGTTATAAACGGCCCTATACCCACCATATCAATCATATTAAGCGCAGTAGCTTGCAGTAAGCTCAGTTCTCGTTTTAATTGAGGAGCACTTTCAGAGGTGTCAGTCAACTACTAATAAGTTTTAACGGGATAGGGAATAATTTTCAATCTATCAAAAAGATGTTGTGTTTCTGAAATGCCAGCCGGATCATTTTGCAAAAAGTACCAAAAGTTTTCATAGTCCGGAATTATTCCGCTAAACATAGTGCCTTGTGATTTATGTTCGGCAATTTCCCAGTAAGCAATTATTTTATAGGTAAGCACTTTATTAAATCCGAAATGTACAGAGCGGTCAAATGTAAAAATAGGAGCGGTCGTATTTATTTTTGTTTCAGGATAACCGTCCAGTTCGCTGAAACTAATTTTAGAGGTATCGGTTTTATTAGCATCAGTTACGCCTAATACTATAGGGCGTTGTTCCGGCGGCAAAGTGTTTACTACATCTAAA
>Ga0302274_10005503_pt1 | contig 10720 bp, 9 predicted proteins | sample III_Bog_N2_1_FD_198755 | JGI IMG/M metagenome (GOLD analysis project Ga0302274, IMG submission 198755) | Peat permafrost microbial communities from Stordalen Mire near Abisko, Sweden - III_Bog_N2_1 | ecosystem: Environmental > Terrestrial > Soil > Wetlands > Peat | place: Sweden: Abisko...
TGTCATGCAGAAGTACAAAATTTCCGGCGTCCCCATCACCCAGCGCGATGGAAAGCTGGTGGGTATCCTCACCAATCGCGATCTCCGCTTCGAGACCCGTTTCGACATTCCCATCAGCAAAGTGATGACGAAAGAGCACCTGATAACCGTGCCCGTCGGGACAACACTCGAACAGGCGGAAGAAATTCTCCACGAACATCGCGTCGAAAAGCTGCTCGTTGTCGACGACAAATACAATCTCAAAGGCCTCATCACTGTCAAAGATATTCAGAAAAAACTGAAATATCCCGGTGCCGCGAAAGATGCGCAAGGCCGGCTGCGGGTGAGCGCCGCCATCGGAGCAACCGGAGATTTTCTCGAACGCGCCCAGGAAATGGCCAACGCCAAAGTCGATGTGCTCGCCATCGACAGCGCTCACGGCCATTCTTCGCTCGTCCTCGAAGCCGTCCGAAAAGTGAAAGCCGCGTTACCTGAAGTCGATCTCATCGCCGGAAATGTTGCGACCTTCGAAGGCGCTTGCGATCTCGTCAAAGCGGGAGTCGACGGCGTCAAAGTCGGCATCGGTCCCGGCTCGATCTGCACTACCCGCATCGTCACCGGAGTCGGCGTTCCGCAAATCACTGCCATTGCCGAGGCCACGCGCGCGGTTCGCGGTTCCGGCATCCCCATCATCGCCGACGGCGGTATCAAGTATTCGGGAGATGTCGTGAAGGCGCTCGCGGCAGGAGCTTCCGCCGTAATGATCGGATCGATGTTCGCTGGAACCGATGAAAGTCCCGGCGAGTTGATTCTCTATCAAGGCCGCACCTTCAAGTCGTATCGTGGAATGGGATCGTTGGGTGCGATGGCGCAAGGTTCCAGCGAACGCTACTTTCAAAATTCCGATGGAGATTCGTCGACGGGAATTCCCGGCTCTGGCGAAGATTCCAATCGCCTGGGCAAACTGGTTCCCGAGGGCATCGAAGGCCGCGTGCCCTACCGCGGATCCGTGGCCATGATCGTGCACCAGATGGTGGGAGGCCTCAAGTCGGGCATGGGATATTGCGGCTGTCAGACCGTGGCCGATCTCCAGCAGAAGGCGAAGTTCGTGCGCATCAGTTCGGCCGGATTGCGAGAAAGCCACGTCCACGATGTCATGATTACCCGCGAAGCGCCGAACTACGCCGCCGAATAAATCGCTTCGTATCGAACCGCGCCAATGAGCTGGGCCAAATTAACCGCTACAACCTGAGAAGAACTAAAAAAGAAGAACTTAAAGAAGAACTACAGAAGAATTACAAGAACAGAGATCAGTCCTTGACCCAAACTGCCCCTCGTCCCAATCTCGTTCGCGCCTGGTGGCCCGCCGTCGCTTGGATGGGCATCATCGCCTTCGAATCGACCGACGTTTTTTCATCCGCGAACACCGGCAGCATGCTCTACAACTTGCTGACTCACTTTTTCAGCCACATCAATCTTTATAACTTTCTGGTCTTCCATCATTACCTGCGCAAGACCGGGCACGTCATAGGCTACGGGATGCTCAGCCTTCTCATGCTCAGGGGATGGCGCGCTACGTTCGGCAGCCAATGGACTATGTTTTTGCGAAATGCCCTGCTGTCGTGGCTCGGAACCCTCGTCGTAGCCGCCCTCGACGAATGGCATCAGAGCTACCTGCCGTCCCGCACGGGAACACCGAAAGATGTTGCTCTCGATTGCGTCGCGGGGGCCGCCTTTCTGCTGATTGCATACTTCTGGTTGCGACGTAGCGAACGACTCGCATAAAAACGACGGGTAAAGCGCCGGCCACATTATTTCATCCGCGCTTCGGCGAACGATGTGCCAGCAGCGCCAATGCCGACACTGCTGCAATCGCCGCTGAAAAATAAAAGGGAACCGCTGCCCCATATATCTTCCAGAGCGATCCCGTAATCACGCTCGACAGGAGAGTAGTCACGCTTGTCAGAAACGAAAAAATTCCGAGTGCCCGACCGCGTACATCCACGGTGACAGTCTCCACCACCAACGCCTTTAGCACCGGATTCGTCAGCGCATAAAACAGGCCATAGAATGCCATCGTCAGCCAGATCGCCGTCTGTGACGGAGCCAGCGCGAACACAAAGTAAACGATGGCAAACACGAAATATCCCGCGGCAGCAATCGTCGAGCGCGAAAAGCGATCGCTGAATCTTCCCGCCGGCCACGATGCCAGGGTAAAGACGACGTTGAACACAAGTCCCAGCAAAGGCGCACGCGAAGCAGGAATTCCAATATTCCCCGCCCGCAGCACCAGGAACATGTCACTCGAATTCGCCAGCGAAAACAAAGTCACGACAACCAGCACATAATAAAATCCACCCGGCAATCGAGGCAGCCATTCCGAGACGCTGGTGGCAGGACGGTCGACGTCGTCCGCCTGCGTTCGAACAGTTGCGGTCCTCGTTTCAGTCCGTCGTCGTACCTCCTGAATCCCCACCCATGCCACCACCACACAGAGCGCTCCCGGAAACGCCGCCGCCGCAAACACGCCGCGCATTCCAAAGCGCCCAATCACGGCCAAGGCCAGTAGCGGACCCGCAATTGCCCCTGCTGAATCCATTGCCTGAATCAGCCCATACGCCGATCCTAAGTTCGACGAATCCACCGACTCTGCCACCATCACATCGCGTGCCGTCCCCCGGACACCCTTGGCAAAGCGGTCGGCAAATCGAATTCCCAGAATCTGCCACCAGGACGAAACCAGCGCCAGCAGGGGCTTGACTGCGTTTGCAACCACGTAACCGGCAACCACCAGCGGTTTTCGGCGCGAGACTTTATCGGTAAGGTAGCCCGAGAAAAGTTTCACGAACGACGCTACGCTCTCTGCGACGCCTTCGATAATTCCCAGTTGCGCCGGTCCGGCTCCAATCGACGCCAAAAATGCTGGCAGAACCCAATATGCCATCTCGCTGGCTGTATCGTTCAGGAACGAAGTGACACCGAATACATATATGTTACGAGGAGTATTTTGGGGAACTGGCGAGGTGGGCGGGTCCATGTCGGTCGATCGGCTTGGCAGATTGATGCCTATTTTGATTCAGCGATGGATTCAGAGATGTACATTATCCGAAAATAACACGGCCTCCGCTTACGTTCGATCTCGCTATCCGGACCCTGGCCTTATTTCAAAGTGTGGAATGGAAGCGGGCTAAACATTCTCAGAGACGTGGCACTGGATTCTCGGCCAAGCCGTCATTGCAACGCAACACGCGGCAGTTTCAGTTTGCCGCCGCCGCAATCCCATCAGGAATCTTCGCAGGCTGAACCTCTGAATGCTCAACCGCGGCCGGAGCCGCTCCTCGCGTTCCAATCCCAATCTGCATCGCAGTATTTTTCGGAAACTCCACTTCGCGTCCCCGCGCGATGAAGTGCGTATAGACGGAGACTCCCGCCCCATACGCTCCCATCCCCATGCCGAAGGCGCGAGATTGCGCCACCGCGCCCACGACCATTCCTACCAACTTGAAGCCGCCCAAGCCGCCCGTCGCGCCGCTGTGGCTCGCTCCATCGCCATCGTGATCCTGCGACGACCGCGCGGACATCATGGCAAGGCCCAGCGAAATCGCGGTGGCAGCGTAGCGTGACTTCGAAGTGGTCGCCTCCGCCCCGCCCTCGGAATCCAATTTCACATTCGCGTTCTTTCCCGCTTGCACTCCCTCCAGCGTAGAGACAATTTTCTGCTCCACTCCATCCGGTGGCACAACCTCTGTAAACGCGATGCGAAGCTGCCCATTTTTCTTCATGCGCCGAGCTGGCTCCGCTTGTTTTACCGTGCCTTTCAATCGGCTGCCTTGTGGAAGAATCAGCCGATCCCCATCCATCAGTGGCTGCGACAACACTGCCTCTATTTCTTGCCCTAACTTCGCCGTCGCCGACGACAGGGGAGTGACAAGCCGCGCTCGCACCACGCTGCCCGCCGGAAGATCGCTACCGATCGACGACGCCATCGGCACCGTCATCACCTCAGTCCCAAATCGCAGCGGACGGTTCAACTCCGCAAAGTACACCGTTCCCGCGGGAATATACTGATGGTGCACTGGCAATTGTGCCTCGCCATACCGCTCCAGCCTTTTAATCTTCCCCGGCGTCTTCAACTGCTTCATGGCGTTATCCCATTGTTGATGTGCTTGCTGCTTCGCCTCTTTCGTTTTTTCGGACGCCGTGTTCGCCAAGATATTTTTCTTCTCTTTCTCATTCGCCGCAGTCACAAAGTCGATGACCTGCCCTGATCCTGGAGTGACGCTGGTATGCAACGGCAGCCGTCTTCCATCCGCCAGCACCAGTTCATTGAAGTTAACCTCAACCTTCCGCTCCGGAGAGAAATTCGCATCCAGCGCCAACAACGTTCGCCTGCCTCCCGAAACCGTCTCGATCTTCGTAACCTCGCCATTCACCTCGGAGCCCGCGGGCACAACGATGTGGTCAAATGCATAGACAGGCTCCATCACGCGCCCATGCACCCTCTGCCCCACCTTCCTAACCTGGAGCTCCTGATCCAACGCGACTTGCAGCGGCGCGCCCGTGGGCACCGTCAACTCCACCATCTGGGGCAGAGCTGGCGTCACGGATGTGTTGTCGGATGCTGGAGCCTTGCGCTCATTCCCCGGTGTCAAATGCGGAATAGGTGCGTCCTGCGCCATCCCGTGGATTGCCAACGTGGAGACACCGATGATCACAGTGCCAGCGAATGTTAGAAAAGGAGTAATGCCTGCCCGAGCCGCCATGATGCTGTCTCCGCTGGATCCCAAGGGTGAGTTTTGACGACACAGGGAAAGCCGCTCCGGCCGCCCTATGCCCATTAAGTAGTATTGTAAGCGATGAAGCCTACGTATTCTTTAGGTGGGTAGGATGCAGTTGGGGGCTCCAACGTCTGCTTCAAATCGAAGTTGTGCATCAGAATTTTGCCAAGCGCCAGCAAGCACGCTCCCTGCTAATTTTCTGTAGAATAAGAGAAATGTCCGAGCGCACCTTTACACTGGATGAAGCCCAGACTCTGCTTCCCATCCTCGAATCACTCCTCCGCCAAGCGATCCACGGCAAGAAACTGATCGAAGAGGTCGACAACGAACTCCAGGAAACTGCGCACCGCGTGTTTCTCAACGGAGGCACGCTGCTCAACGTCGTCCACCTCGCGCGCCGGAAAGGCGAGCGCGAGAAAGCGATCCGCCGCATTAAAGACGCCTTGTCCGAAATCGATGCCACCGGCGTGCAGGTAAAAGATATCGATACTGGGCTGCTCGATTTTCCTTGCAAGGTCGAAGGAGAAATCCTTCTCCTCTGCTGGAAACTAGGCGAGACCTCCATTACCCATTGGCACAACACCACCGAGGGTTTCATCGGACGCAAGCCCATCGACGACCGCATCGCCAACGCCGGCAAGAAACGTCCCAGGCAGCAGTAAAGGCGCCTTCCGCCCATCCGCTCTTCAAGGGACGTTTGTGATCTTTAAATTTACCCGACCCTGTCATCCCGACTTGCAGCGAGGGATCTGCAGTTTCGTGGCAAGAATTAGAGTTCTCTCGCTTCGATCGAGATAACGATTCATCGGCGCGCTAGCGGCTTGGCTTACGGGAATAATTCACCAGGTATTGCGGCAGTTCTTGCGCACAGCGCTCGTCCCGGATTGCCGCTCCGGCCGTCGTCTCCAGCGGAATGACTCCGGCCCATGTGGGGAAGGAGTAATCTTCTTCATCATCCACCGCTGGGCCTTGTCGCACTTTCGCGGAGAATTCTGTGATGGGCAGGCGCAAGACGGACGTTGCTTTCAGCTCTTTTTCGTGGGGCTGGCGCGCATCGTCCCAGCGCTGTGGGATGATATGCTCGCTGAGCGCGCGGAGAGCTTGCAACTTTTCTTCCGGATGATCGACGAGCGTGGCCGTCCCAAGAATTACGACGGAGCGGTAGTTCATCGAGTGATTAAAGATGGAGCGCGCAACTACCAACCCATCCAGCAAAGTGACGGTAACGCAGACCGGAATGCCTTTCTCCAAATTTCGCAACATGCGGCTGGCCGCGGAGCCATGTATGTACAGCGTGTCATCTTTGCGTCCATACGATGTGGGGATGACGTAGGGCTGTCCGTCTGCAATGAACCCGACATGGCAGAGGAAGGCTTCGTCGAGAATCGCGTTTAAGGCGTCGCGATCGTAGACCGCGCGTTGCGGTTCGCGGATGACGCGGGTTCGAGCAGTGGGAGCAGCGGTGTCTGAAGTTGGATGATTGGACATGAAACGGATATCCCAGGCAGGCGCCAAGAGTGGTGACGAAGAATTTTAGCAGGTTGACTGCATCGGAGGCACACATGGAGGCATCTAGAAATCAAGTGTGACAGCGCAGTGGATGAAACTCCTGCGCTGCGTTCACGACGACGGCGGTTTGCGCTCAGGATAAAGAATCGTTGTAAAGTGAGGCTAACGGAAAATTATGACTGCAGGATTTGCACTGATTTTGGTATTGGGTATCGGGGTGGTCGCGGGATTGCGCTCCATGACGGCTCCCGCCGCTGTGGCTTGGGCAGCGCACTTAGGATGGATCAATCTTGCGGGATCGCATTTTTCTTTTATGAGCTCGATTTGGGCGGTGGGACTTTTCACGATCGGGGCGCTCGCGGAATATGTTGCCGACCAACTTCCCGGAACGCCGGCGCGAACGACTGTCGGTCCATTAGCTGCGCGTGTGGTCATGGGGCTGCTAACCGGCGCTTGCCTCGGCATAGCGGGTGGGCAGTCGGTTTTGGTGGGAGCGTTGATTGCCGCGGTCGGAGCAATTGTTGGAGCATTCGGTGGCTATGAGGCGCGAACCCGGCTGGTGCGCGGGCTAAAAGTTCCCGACGCGGTGATTGCCATTCCCGAAGATTTGATCGCGATTGGCGCGGGTCTTCTGCTGGTTTCGCGATTCTGAATTCAGGCGAAGTCTTGAGCGAGGGCTAGAGCAGTCCGCCTGTATTGATGCCCAGCACATTGAGTGCGAGTTCGAGTTTGGTGATCGCTTCGCCGAGTTCGGGATGGCTGCCGGTTTTCTGCTGCAGTTCTTGCAGCAGTTTCTTCGCGCCGGAGATGTGGACGACGGCTTCGTTTGGATTCGGGATGGATGGTTCGGATGGAGTCGGCATAAATGTTGGCTCTCTACGGCTTTATTCTATACAGGTTTCTGGATGGCGACGTGTAGGGTTGCTATGTCGTCCAGTTTCGCTCGGGCCGAGTCGTCCGTCCCCGCACCAGTGGCGCTTACTTCCGGCGACTTCGTCCTGCGCGTTTCGGCTCTTCTTCTAGAACTGCGAATTGAATCTTTTTTTCTACCGGATCGATGCGGTCGACCAGGATGCGGATGCGGTCTCCCAGACTGTAGGTTTTGCGGGTGTGCTGGCCGATGATCTGGCGCGTCTCTTCGTGGAAGGCGTAGTGGTCGTCTTCCAGTGTGTTCAGCGGAACCAGGCCTTCGACGAACAGGTCGGTGAGTTCAACGAAGAATCCGAACTTCGTGACGCTGATGATGAGGCCGTCGAACTGTTCTCCGATGCGGCGCTCCATGAATTTCATTTTTTTCCACTCCATCAGACCGCGTTCGGCTTCGTCGGCGCGGCGTTCGGATTGGCTGGACTCGTCGGCGATGGTGTGCAGTTCTTCCACGGGGATGGGTCCGCCCAGGGGGGCGAGGGCTTGTTGATGGGTGTCGCGGTCGCGTCGTTTTGACCACGGAGACGGCGGCGGGACGCTGCGATCGAGGGGATGGCAGGGATCCTTCGACTGCGCAAAATGATTCGCTTCGCTCATCGTTTCGCTTCGCTCAGGATGACAAATTAATGGGGGATGGGAGTTCTGTGGAGATTGTGAAGTCCCTACCGGTATGTCTCCTTCTAGCTTTTCGGGGGAAGTGCGCAGCACGTTTTTCAGAATGCGGTGCACGATCAGGTCGGGATAGCGGCGAATCGGCGAGGTGAAATGGGTGTAGGTGGTGGCGGCGAGGGCGAAGTGTCCGCGATTCTCTTCGGAATAGCGCGCCTGCTTCAGCGAGCGGAGCATCAGGAAGCTGAGAATTCTTTCTTCGGGCTTGCCGGCAATCTTCTCTGTGAGTTTCTGGTACATCCGCGGCGTGATGTGCACTTCTTTCGGTACTTCGATTTCGCGGACGCGCTTGCCGGTGCCTCGCGCATCGCGGCGATCGGCTTTGAGTTGCACCCGCTGGATGGGCAACGCGCCGACTCCCAGTGAATAGCCAAACGTCGCTGCAATCACTTCGAAGTCATAGACGCGCTTGGCGTCGGGCTTTTCGTGGATGCGGTAGAGCGAGGCAATGCGTTTATTTTCCAGATAGTGGGCGACGCACTCGTTCGCCGAGAGCATGAATTCTTCGATCAGGCGGTGGGCGACGTTGCGCTCGGAGCGCGTAATGCTCTTCATCATGCCAAATTCGTCGAACTCGATGACGGCTTCAGGAAGGTCGAAGTCAATCGATCCTCGCCGCTTGCGTTTGCGATTGAGGATCATCGCGAGATCATGCATGCGGTGGAAGTGGTCGACTTGATCTGCGTATTCGATGAGCGCGGCAGGATCCTTTTCGATTACTGCGTTTACCGCCGTGTAGGTCATGCGATTGGCGGAGCGGATCACGCCTTCGTTCACTTCGTAGCCGACGATTTCGCCCTGATGATCGATCTGCATGGTGCAGGAAAGAACCAGTCGATCGACTTCTGGGCGCAGGCTGCAGATGTCCGTAGAGAGTTCGAGTGGCAGCATCGGGACGGCGCGGTCGGGGAAGTAGACGCTGGTGCCTCGCAGGCGGGCTTCCTGGTCGAGCGGGGACTCGGGCGTTACGTATTGTGCGACATCCGCGATGTGGACTTGCAATTCGTAGTTTCCGTTTTCGAGTTTGCGCACATGCACGGCGTCGTCGAAATCGCGGGCGGTTTCTCCGTCGATCGTGACGATCGGGAGATCGCGGTAGTCGCGGCGATTCCGTAATTCGGTCGCGGGAATCATGCTTTCGATGGCCTGCGCTTCTTCGATGACCGCGGGCGGGAAGCGATGGGGCAGGTGAAACTTCCGGATCATGATCTCGACGTCGACTCCGAAGTCGGATTCCTCGCCAAGAATTTCGATAACGCGGCCGCGCGGATTCTGTGTGGCGGACGGCCACTCCGTAATTTCCACGTCGACAACCACGCCTTCGAGATCCTGCCAGTCGGTGTGTACTTTGGCTTCGTCGCCAATGACCCGGTCGGCGGACTTTTTCTTTGCGTCGGGCGGCTCATCGGGCGGCTGCGGGATTTCCATTCCCGGTGGGATGACGATTTCCTGATTCACTTTTTCGTCGATAGGCTTCACGTAGTTGTGGCGACGCCCGTAGTGAAAGATGCCCACCACCGTGGGGTGAGCGCGAGCAATGGAGCGGATGATGCGGCCCTCGGCCCGTCCGTCGGGGCGGATGTTGGAGACTTCGACGAGGACGCGGTCGCCATGCATCGAGGAACCAGTAGCGTGCGGAGGGATGAAAACGTCCCCGGCTAAGCGGGCTTTGAGACTATCGTCGAGCGAGATGGTTTCCGGGATGACGAATCCGAAACCGTCGCGATGCATGGTAAGGCGGCCGACCAGAAGATTGCGTCCCTTGGCGGTGTGCGGAATAGCGTATCGGTCGCCTTCGACCTGGAGCAGTTCGCCTTTCGCGACCAGGGCGTAGAGGCGGTCGGTGAACTCGCGGCGTCCCGAGGCTTTGACTCCAAGTTCGCGCAGCAGTTGTTTGTGGCTCGCCGTTTTTTTCGGCTGGCGCGCAAGGTGGCGAAGGATGGCGGTATCGGAGAGAACGAACGACATTTTGTAATTTTGTAAGCGGGTAATCGAGAATCTGGTTGGGTGCCGCTTTTAAATTGCGAAATTACTCAATCAGCAAATTACAAAATTTCTATTTCAAATACTTCTCTTCGATTATTTTTCTGTGATGCAGTTCGTGTCCGGCAATGATGTAAGCCAGAGCGCGGACGGTCAGTTTATTTCCGCTGACCGTGCCCTGCCGGGTCCAGTCCTTCTCTTCCAAGTTGCGAAAGAGCGTCAGGGTGGCGCGGCGCACAGCGATGTAATCTTCAATCAAATCGGGCAGACTCGTTTTACCGAAGGGGCCGTCCCGGACGTAGTCGTCTTGCTCGAAACCGAGGAGCGGAGTAGCGTCTCCGCGGGCAATTCTCAGGGCACGGTAGGCCATGATGCGCTCCGTATCGTTGACGTGGCCCAACACTTCTTTCAGACTCCACTTGTCTGCAGCGTAGCGAAGATCGCCGTCGGATTCGGGACGTCCCGAGAGCAGCAACAGAGTTTGACGCCGCTGCTCGTCTAGCGTGGCCAGGATGTCTTTGTCGCCGACCAGCGAGATGTAATTGCCGTGGTAATGAGCGAATTCGCCGGGCTGTGGGCGCCCCGGATTGGCGGAGGTAGAAGTGCTAGCGCTCGAATTGGTATCGGTCAGACTCATCGGTTCCTCAAGGGGTAAATGGGGTGGCGGCTGAGGGCCACGTGTCCATCTTATCGCGGTAGAAGAATTACCGCAGGAGGCGCAGAGGTTACACGGCGGGCAAGCGGGGGTGGAGGGTAAGCGAGGCAGGAGGAACCACAGGTAGAACTATGAAAATCAATAAGAAAAGGTGGATTTCCACAATGCGATGGCGTTTACTGAGGAGTACAATTCGATTTGGCAGTTGAAATGCGGCGCT
>Ga0302274_10005507_pt1 | contig 10713 bp, 10 predicted proteins | sample III_Bog_N2_1_FD_198755 | JGI IMG/M metagenome (GOLD analysis project Ga0302274, IMG submission 198755) | Peat permafrost microbial communities from Stordalen Mire near Abisko, Sweden - III_Bog_N2_1 | ecosystem: Environmental > Terrestrial > Soil > Wetlands > Peat | place: Sweden: Abisko...
CGCTGGTTCCACCTTCGGCAGCCACGCGGCAAAAGCTCGAGCAAGTGGCAGGCGAATTGGGGCTGCTCAAGCAGTAGCCCCCGCCAGCGGGATTGTGGTTCTAATCGAGGAAGCTCAAGCGCGGAGTTATCCCGCTGGAGACCGAAAGCGCAGGAGCGTCCTGCTTATTGATACTTCTTCTCGATAAGGTTTGCCGCAATCAGGCCGGACTGGTAGATGGTCGGCAGGCCGCTGCCCGGATGGGTTCCGCCGCCAACCAGGTAGCAGTTATCCAACTCCTCGAACTTGTTATGCGGGCGGAAGTAGAGCATCTGGGTCATGTTATGCGCCAGATTGAAGGTGGCTCCGCAGAAGACGCCTGAGTCCTCCCAGTCGGCTGGAGTCATGATGCGCTCCACTTCGATATGCGGGCGGAGATTGCCCATTGGCGTGCGCGCGGCGATTGAATCCAGAACCAGTTCGCGGAAGCGGGGCGTTTCCTTCGCCCAGTCGATGCCGCTGGAGTTGTTCGGAACCGGCACAAGAACATAAATGCCAGACTTTCCTGCGGGCGCGACGCGGTCGTCCGTGATGGAGGAGTTCCTTATATAGAAACAAATGTCGTCGGAGAGCTTGAGACTTTTGAATATGTCCTCGATGTTCTTGTGGTAATCGCGGGCAAAGACGATGCTGTGGTGGGGGAGATCGTGGAAAATCTTGTCCAGCCCCAGGTAAAGCATGAACGTGGAACAGGAATATTTCTTTTTCTTGAGCCGCTCGGGGGAGTATTTCTTCAGGAGGCCCGGAGGCACCAGCGTCTGCATGGCATGCGCAAAATCCGCATTGACGATGGTTTCATCCGCCATGATTTTGCTTCCGTCCGCCAGGAGAATGCCTTTTACGCTACCCTGCTCGATGAGGAGCTTTTCAACAGGAGCGTTCAAATGAATTTTGGCTCCATGCTTCTCGGCGACCTTCGCCATGGCAGCCGAGATTTCAGAGAGGCCGCCCTGCACATGAAAAATTCCAAATTTATGTTCGATGTATGGCAGAATCACGAAGAACCCTGGGCATTCCCATGGCGACATGCCAAGATATTTCGACTGGAAGGTGAATGAAAGGCGCAGTTTCTCGGAACGGAAATAATTTCCAAGGTACTGATAGATGGAGCGCCCGAAGGGAATATAGCGCATCGCGCGCAGAAATATCGGATTGAAAAAATCCGCGATGGATGAATAGTCCTTTTCAAGGCAGGCATAGATGTGGCGAAAACGATCGCTCTCGCGCTCGTAGAATTTATCGAGCCCTTTTTCTTCGCCGGGGAAGCATCTTGCTATCTCCGCGCGCATCTTCTCACGGTCACCCGATATATCCATTGAAAAGTCAGGGAACATCAAGCGGTACATGGGCTCCAGCGGCTTGAAGTCGAGATAGTCCTCGCTATTTTCCCCAGCTTGACGGAAGACATTGTCCAAGGCGAACTTCATCATGAGAAACGTGGGGCCGATATCGAAGCGGAAACCGCCAAGGGCAATCTCCCCATTGCGTCCGCCGACGACAGGCTCTTTCTCAAAAACCTCTACGTCGAATCCGCGGTGAGCGAGGATCATTGCGGCTGTAAGTCCTCCCGGCCCGGCGCCGACGATCACGATCTTCTTCTTGCTTATCTGACCAAACTCTCGATCCATTGCCTTGTCCATTTCACACTACCCTATCAAATCCTTGAATTCCTGAATGAAGCGGCGCATGTCTTTCAAAAGCACCGCATCGGGCTTTGCGCGGATAACCATGCCGTCAAGATACATGAGGCTTTTGATGATATCGAACATGCCCTCGTCAAAGTGCATGCCTGAGATAACGCCCAGCCGGATGGTTTGCATCATTTTTCTGGTGAGGCTCACCTGGCTGACGGTCTTTTCCTTGAAGTCCGCATAGAGGGCAATGAACTTCTTCTCGAAATCAGTGAATTTTGCGCCGCTGATCTGACGCTCTGCCATGGCGTTCAGGCATCGTGCCGATTGAGGATAGTCATACGCACTCAACGCCTCAAAGAAGAAGAAAAGATTCTTCCTCATGCGCTCAGGAACTCTTCCGATATAGCCAGTGTCGAGAAAATAGAAGTTGCCGTCTTTCAGGACGATATTCCCGGGATGTATATCCCCATGGAAGGTTCCAATGGCAAACATGAAGAAACCATGGACGTGGAAGAGTTCCAGGAGCGAATCGTAAGTAAGTTGATTCTTCCTGAGCAACTCGTCCAGCGTGGGCCCATCAGCGTACTCGGAGACCAGGATATTCTCACTGGATAACTCCTCGAAAACCTTCCTGAACCTCAGGTGCGAAAGGTCGAAGCGGTTGCGGTTGGCTTCGCCAATATCCCGCAACTCCTTCCAGCCGGCCGTCTCGTTCCGCAGGTCGAGTTCGCTGAGGGTCATCTTCTCGATCTCGTGCAGCAGGCTGACCGGATTGGCGACGCCGCGGAGCCGGGGGTAGAAGAATATGGCGAACTGAAAGAGCCTGCGTACGCTTCTGACATCCTGCTTGAAGCCCGCGGCATAATCCTTTTTCACGAGTTTGACCACAACCTGCTCGCCTGTTTTGAGCACGGCGCGATGTACCTGTCCGATGGATGCCGAGGCAAAGGGAGTGGTATCGAATGCAGAAAAGTTCTTGAGGAAATCGACTCCGGCATAGGACTCGATGAGTTTGACCGCGTCCTCGGGGGGCAGGCTATCCGTGTTGCTGTAGAGCTTTGCGAGCGTGCGGCAACGCTCTTCGCCGAGAAAATCGGGACGAAGCGCGTAGACCTGCCCGATTTTGACGGCCAGCAGCCCGAGACGTTGAATGAATGCAATATCCGGCTCGCGGTCACCATAGATGGTGTTCAACAAGCGAAAAAAGTTGAGGATATTCATTTCTATCGAACGATCTTACGTTTCGTGCAATGGGAGTTCTGTTCGATAAAGCACAAAAAGGGGAATAAATTATCCCGCCAACGCCTTCTTCACCATCTTGCTGACGATGCAGCCTTCGGCGCGGAGACTGGCGGCTTGCAGTTTGGCCTGATCAAGCACTGAGTGGAGTTCTGAGGACAGAAATCAGTGAGCATAAGTGAAACTTAATCAGAAAAGCTCGGCGACAGGAGGGAATGTTAGCAATAGACTCAGACCGAGCAGCAATAGAGCCACGGCGTTGATGCATCCCAGTGCGACGGTTCGGTTTCGCCAACGACCCTCCAGGATTCCCCACGCAATCAGCCAGATAAGAATGGCCAATATTGTTACACCGGAGAGAGGCCCGGTTGGCTTATAGAAGACAAACAGTTTTTTGAGGAAGACAGACTTGTCCGCCGCGATGGCAAAAAATGCCAGCATGAACGAACCAATGCCTGCCGATAAAATGGCAGCAGCGCCGGAACCATTCGGCAGGACGGCGGAGATTGCGGGGATCGAAGGTTCTTGTTTTTTCATAGTTATTCTCCGTGCATAAGATGAATCACTTGGCCGCCCTCAACGGGCGCGTTTTTCACGAGCATGGCGCCGAAGTAACCAGCTATGCCGGCGGCAAGAAACGAAACCAGCGTAAAGGAAAGGACCGCGGCGCGAAGCTGAGGGTGATTTCTGAGGTCTCGGCCGTATCGGATGACAACGGCAGCGGCCATGGTGATGGAAATGGGCACGAGCCATGCGACATGCTCTTTCCACTCCATGCCGAGAGAGTGCCATCCGCTGACAGCAGGGTTCGATTGGAGCAACTTCTGGGGAAAAGCGGCAAAGTTGACGGTTCCCGCAGGAGCAACGGCGCGATACCAGGGGTAAATGATGTAAGCGCCGGTAAGGACCGTCAGCCAGGCAAGCACACACATGGCGACAAGATAGACCTTGAGAAAGTTCTCATCCTCCGGAGCAGTGGGATTTGCCGCTCCTGGGAAGTAGCGACGATAGATCTCAACCAGCGCGCCGGAACAGGCAAGCAGATAGAGGGCGCCGAATCCCATGCCGTGGATGAGAGTCCAGAGAGCGCGCGTTGTGATTTCCATCGATTGACCTCCTGTGCGAATGGGGCGCGGGAAAAGCTGTAAGCCGCGAGAGTTTCAAAGTCCGTTTCTGTTCGGATGACCTGACATGAATGCGTTTCTGGAGACCGTTTTCTTGTCCTCTTTTCCCCAGGTCCAGTACATCCCTAAATAGGCGTAGTTTTCGGTTTGGCCGGCGATGGAGTGGCCGTAGGCAAAGAGCAATTGATGGTCGGGGTTTTTGAAGTGGTAGTAGCCGCCGAAGTCGATCATGGTGGAAGCTTGTGTCTGCGCCGCGGCGAAGCCCTCCCGTCCATGGGCGAAGACCTCGGCGCCCAGTTCCAACCTTTTGTTGAATTCGTGTTTCACGAGCCATGCGGTGTAAGGAAAATCACGGTATTGCGTTTGCGGGACGACCTGATAGCCGCCGCCGCCGCACACGGTCCAGCGTTCCCAATCCTTTTCCATCCATAGGGGAAGTTTGTACCAAACTTTTCCTACGCTAAGGCCTTTTGTGGAATCGCCGGTGGGCATCTCGAACATGGTGAAGCTGCCGATTTGGGGAACGTGTTTCGACTCCTTGATGAAGGCGATCTTCGCGCCCAATTCCATGTCCGTAAGACCAAAGGCGCTGGGGCCTGCGCCGCCGGGAAGATAGACGGGATTATTGGATGGGACGACCGCTCCCCACGGAAGAATGGCGTGAAGCTGCACCCTGGGAATGGCTCCCCAGTTGAATTCGAAGGCCGGCCCCGAGGAGTCGATTTCCGCTGGAGTGCCATCCATGGCGCCGAAGATGTAGAACTCATAGTGATGCAGATCAACCGGCACAGGGTCATCGGTTTGAAACGGCGGACCCTGCGCCCACAGCCTTGGAACTGCGAGCAGGATAAGCAGGAACAGAGTCAGCCGGGTGCACTTGCCGGGATTATGCATCGACGCTCCTTGATAGGAACAGGGATCGGAACCGGAATCGGGAGCAGGAATCAGGTTGGCGCTACAGGCTGCGAAAAAAATGTATTTGAGACAGCCGGGGGAAAGCGCACAACGATTGTTCCTGCTTACTTACGGATGAATCCGATTAATCTTCGATGCAATTTGTATCCGCTGATGCTGTCCAGCCCTTTCAGGAAAATTCATCGCCCATTAACCCGCCAGCGCCTTCTTCACCATATCGCTGACCACGCGGCCTTCGGCGCGGAGACTGGCGGCCTGGAGCTTGGCTTGGACGGCCTTCATGACCTGACCCATCTCTTTGGGGGTGGGCTTCTGGCCAGAGGCGGCAGCGACTTCGGCAACGGCTTCGGCGACCAGAACGGTGAGGGCGGCTTCGTCGAGGGCCTTGGGCAGGAACTCCTCGATGACAACGATCTCGGCGGCTTCTGCGGCGGCCAGCTCGGGGCGGTTGCCGTTGGTGAACTGCTCGATGGAGTCGCGGCGCTGCTTGATCATGGTGGCCAAGGCCTGCTGCTCCTCGGCGGGGGTCAGCTTCTCGCGCTTGGCAATGGATTGATTTTTGAGGGCGTTCTTGATGAGGCGCAGGGTGGTGGTGCGGACTGCGTCGTGGGCCTTCATGGCGAGGATGACCTGCTGATTGACCTGGGCTTCGAGTGCTCCTGCTTCGGGCATAGATTCCTTTCTAAATTACTGATTTGATTTTGGGTTGCGCTATCCCACCCTAGCGAAAAAAACAAAAACGTCGCGAGGATGGGGCACCCACATGGTTATTTCTGGTCCCAAAGAAGAATTGTACCGATTTTGGGTTGCTGGCGTGGGATTTGGGACGGAGGAGAAGATTTGCACAGAAAATAATTCCACATAAACCACAATTATGTGTATTCTGTGGGTGATGGATAGCCGTGGGGAGGCTGAGCCGCTCCAATGTTGCGACGAACCTGTCCGGCATTGGGTCGAGTGCCTGATGGCTTCGGCTTCCCCGGCAGGCCCCGTCAGAAATCCAGGAGAGAGCCATGATCCGCAAGACGCGTTTGTTTACGCCCGGTCCGACGCCATTACTTCCCGCAGCCCAGTTTGCCATGGCGGCAGCCGACATGCACCACCGCACGCCGGAGTTTCGCGCCCTGTTCCAGAAGGTTCTGGGGCAGCTGAAGGTTTTTGTGGGCACGCAGAATGATGTGCTGCTGTTGTCGAGTTCCGGCACGGGCGCGATGGAGGCTTCGGTTACAAATCTGACCTCGCCGGGCGACCGGGTGCTGGTGCTGACGGCGGGCAAATTTGGCGAGCGCTGGGTGGAGCTGGCCAAGGCCTTTGGCTGCGTGGTGGATGTGGTGGAGAAACCCTACGGGCAAACCTTCGAGATCGCCGAGATCAAGGCGGCGCTGAAGCCGGAGCACAAGGCCGTATATATGCAGGCCTCGGAAACTTCGACCGGCGTGAGCCACGATGTGGAAGCGGTGGCGAAGCTGGTCAAAGGAACGGAGACGCTGCTGGTAGTGGACGGCATCACCGGGCTGGGGACGCAGACGTTCGATGTGGACGGCTGGGGGATCGACATTCTGATTGGCGGCTCGCAAAAGGCGGTGATGATTCCGCCGGGGCTCGCCTACCTGAGCGTGAGCGAAAAGGCGTGGAAGGCGATGGAGGGGGCGAAGAATCCGCGCTTTTACTTTGACCTGCGCAAGGAGCGGAAAAACCAGGTCAAGGGCGAGACGGCGTATACGCCGGCTGTGGCGCTGGTTGCCGGCCTCGGCGCGGCGCTGGATTACATTGCCGGGCAGGCGGGCGGCGATCTGGAAAAGGGACGCATCGCGCTGATCGACAACGCGCAGGTGAATGCGGCTGCGACGCGGGCAGGCCTGGTGGCGCTCGGCTTTACGCTCTTTGCGCCGGTGTCGCCATCCGCCGCGGCGACTGCGGTACTGGTGCCGGAGGGGATGGATTCTGGCGTGGTGGTGAAGGCGCTGAAGGCGAAGTTCAGTTTGGTGACAGCCAACGGACAAGGCTCGATGCAGGGCAAGATCTTCCGCGTCGCGCATCTGGGGTTCTTCGACTACCTGGACACGGTGGCGTTTCTGGGCGCGATGGAACACATTGCGAAAGATGTGCTGGGACTGCCGGTGAAGTATGGTCAGGCGGTGGCGGCGGCGCAGGAAGTGTACGCGAAAGCGGCGAACAGCTAGGGGCTGTACATATGTCTGAACTGAGTTTTGGGGAGAAGCTGCTGATCGCTCGCAAGCAGCTTGATCTCTATCAATACGAGATGGCGGAGCGGCTGGGGGTTCATGCCAATTCGCTGACCAAGTACGAGCGGGGCGAGGGCAAGCCGCACGCGGCGGTGGTGCGGATCTTCGAGATTCTGTGCGAGCAACACAACATTCGCTTTGACGAGTATGAGACCGCACGCAAGGGACAGGGAGGCAAGATGAAGATTGTTCTGGCGGAGAAGGTGTCCGCGGCGACGCTGGGTGTGTTTGCTGCCGAGCCGGGGTGGGAAGTGCTCACGCACGATCAGTTGCCGCAGGGGTTGGCGGCGGCGCTGGCCGATGCCGACGCGCTGGTGGTGCGCAGCGCGGTGCAGGTGGACGACGCGCTGATGGAGCACGCGCCGAAGCTGCGGGTGATTGGCCGCGCCGGGGTGGGCGTGGACAACATCGACGCCGATGCGGCCACGCGGCGGGGCATTGTGGTGATGAATACTCCGGGGGCGAATGCGGTGGCTGTGGCCGAGCTGACCATTGGCCTGATGCTCGGGCTGGCGCGCAAGGTGCCCGCTGCGAATTCGACCATGCACGCCGGCAAGTGGGAGAAGAAGAACTTGCAGGGAGCGGAGCTGCGCGGCAAGACGCTGGGCATTCTTGGGCTGGGGCGGATTGGGCTGGAGGTCGCCAAGCGCGCCAAGGGCTTTGGCCTGGAGATCATTGGCAGCGATCCGTTTGTCTCGGCGGCCGTGGCGCGTGAAAACGGCATCAAGCTGGGGACGCTGGAGGAGCTGATCGCCAACTCGGATTACATCACGCTGCACGTGGGATTAACACCGCAGACAACGGGCGTGATCAACGCAAAATCGCTGGCGGCGATGAAGAAGGGCGTGCGCATTATCAACTGCGCGCGCGGGGAGCTGATTGACGACGCAGCGCTGGTGGCCGCGCTGAAGAACGGGCAGGTGGCTGGCGCGGCGCTGGATGTGTTTGCCGAAGAGCCGCCGAAGAACTCGCCCTACGCCGAGCTGGAGAACGTGATTCTGACGCCGCATATAGCCGGCTCGACGGCCGAGGCGCAGGAGGCGGTGGGGATTCAGATTGCGCGGCAGGTGCGCGATTACCTCAAGCTCGGCGTGGCGCAGAATGCGGTGAATCTGCCGTCGCTGAGCCATGAGGAGTACGTGGCGCTGGCGCCTTACATCGACCTGGCCGGGCGGCTGGGCAGCTTTTTGGCGCAGGCGGGTAAGCAAGGAATTGAAGCGATTGGCCTGAGTTACGGCGGGACGTTATCTGAAGCCAAGACTGAACTGGTGCGCAACGCGGCCATCGCGGGATTGCTGGCGGGCTCGGAAAATGTAAACCGCATCAACGCGGCGGCGGTGGCCGAGGAACGCGGCATTCGCGTGCACGAGGAGAAGCAGGAGAGCCATCGCGGCGGCGCGGCCACAGTGCTGACCATCGAGTTGCATACCAGCGCGGGCTCAAGCCGCGCCAGCGCAACCGTGATCCACGGCGAGCAGCCACGGCTATTGGAGTTTGACGGCATCGATATCGAGACGCCGCTCGAAGGCAACCTGCTGGTCTGCCGCAACCAGGATGTTCCGGGCGTGATCGGGCGAATCGGCACCATCCTGGCCGAGCAGGGCGTGAATATCGCCAACTTTGCGCTGGGCCGCGAGCGGAGTGGACCGAAGCCGGTGAAGGCGCTTTCCGTGGTGCAGGTAGACGCGCCGGTCTCCGATGCGGTGCTGGAGGCGCTGATGAGCATCGATGCGCTGCTGGAGGCGCGGCTGGTGAAGCTGCCGGAGGCGGGGTTCTAGCGAATTCGCCGCAAGCACAGTACACGAGGAAAAATGAAGAGGCCACCCCGAACCAGCGGTGGCCTTTTCGTTTCAAGCGGAGCGTTGTTAGCCGAAGATGCCGGATTGGCCGAGCCAACTGCGCAGGTAGGCAATCTGGCCAAGATGGTAGGTCTCATGCCAGGCCAGTACGCCGATGAAGCCGCTGAGCTTTCCGTCCGGGCTGGGCGGTCCAGGAGGCGCGGGAGCGGCAAGTACCTCGGCAGTGAGATTGCTCAAGGCAGCGTCCAGCGCGACGGCGGAGTCTCGCCAAAAGGCCAGCAGCGCCTCGGAGGATGGGTAGCTGCCGCTCTCGTCGAGTTTGGCGGAGCGGGCGAAGACCTCTATGCCCGGGCAAGACCACTTGCCGCCGACGCGGTTGATGAGCGCATGGCGGGCCCAGATTACATGGCCAACAATCCAGGTAATGTGATTCGAATGGTCGCCGGGACGGCCAAGCCATTGCTCGGGCGTGAGGCCGGCGACAGCCTTTTGCAGAAAGCTGGTGTTATGGGCAAACTCACCGGCAGCACCGGCGATGACGGCAGGAACAGGCATGATGGAACCTCCGAGGGGAATTGGGATGATTGAACTTTCTGTTTCCTAAATATTAAACTCAGCGGATGCGGTAGACGAAAGCGTCTTCCAGATATTGATCACCGAACCCCTGGCCCCCGAGGCGCATTCCGTAAGTGCTGGCCACTGAGGTAAAGATGCTACGCAGGACCGCAATCATCGGATTATCCATGGGGAACATCAAAATGGAGGGCTGCCGGTGGATGGGAATTCCGGCCTTGTCCATGGCCTCAACGATCTCCGAATAGCCGGAGAATTGCGACTTTTGATCGAGGCGGTCAGACGCAATCACCAATCTCCAACTCTCATAGTCCGGGAGCTTGGCCCAGAGCGCAACATTGGGATTCTTTCCGTCTCGGTCGAGCGCATCGATCACTTCTTTTCCGTTTTCGATGTCGAAACTCACCAGTGTTTCTGTACCCATGGGAGTAGCCCTCCTGTTTGATCTTCAATGGCCTTGAGCAGTTCGCTCGCATCGGCGACTGTTTTCCTTTCGTAGCGGCTCTTTTCAGACCAATTCTTTGCCATGATCCAGTTCGCATTCATTGCGGGGTTTGTTCGCAGAGCCATTTCAAACTCGCTCTTCAACTTCGCAAACCCCAAGAGTTTATCCAGATCATGAATGTAGAAATCTTTGGATTCCTTCTCAGGAAAGTCATGTTCACGAGTTCGCTTTGCGATGCACGCTTTCAACGCACATTCAATTGCATACCCTGCTAAATAGTATGCGCCATCCGGAAATCCAGCGTCGAGTAGTGCCTTAGATTCCCGGAGGCGGACTTCTGCGATTTGTTGAAAACCTATTCGGTTCATGGTCTTGCCTGGTTCACTAGCTTACACCGAAATAGCTACGCGCGGCTCAGGTAGGCGCCCTCGCTGGTGTCGACGCGGATTTTTTCGCCTTCGTTGATGAAGGCGGGCACCTGCACGACGAGGCCGGTCTCGGTTTTGGCGGGCTTGGTGACGCTGGATGCGGTGGCCGACTTGAGGCCCGGCTCGGTCTCCACGACGGTCAACTCAACGGCCGCAGGTAGATCGACGCCCACGGCCTGGCCGTCGTGGTAGCTGACCTTGATCTGCAAATTCGGCGTGAGGTACTCGACGGCGTCGCCCAGCGTGGAACCCTTGAGGATGGTTTGCTCGT
>Ga0302274_10005508_pt1 | contig 10712 bp, 9 predicted proteins | sample III_Bog_N2_1_FD_198755 | JGI IMG/M metagenome (GOLD analysis project Ga0302274, IMG submission 198755) | Peat permafrost microbial communities from Stordalen Mire near Abisko, Sweden - III_Bog_N2_1 | ecosystem: Environmental > Terrestrial > Soil > Wetlands > Peat | place: Sweden: Abisko...
TTGGCCGCGATCACGGATGGTTCGCGTCCTGCTCGGGATCAGAGATGCGTTTCACCACTTCGTTCATGGTGTAATGGACGAATTCCTTTCCGAGCTCGGTCAGTACGTAGGGCTTACTGTCCTCGAAGGTGGATTCCATGGTGGTAGTAGCGTGCCCCGGAGCTCTGCGTTGCGGCCGCTTGCGCATGAATTGCCCCGCCGCATTGGTTTCCCGGGGTTGGCGGATGACGCCTCCGGTGTTCAATTCCCGAATGAGATAGCGGAATAGATCGGCTTGCGAAGAATCTTCGCGCGGTGTATTTTCCCCATATAAGGAAACCCAGATGTCGTAGCGCGTCGATTCAGGATTCTTGTACACCTCTTTCATCACCGCAAAATGGACTTCGTTATACATGCGAATCCAATCGAGGAAGATGCGAACGATGTCGTCGGAACAGAGTTTCGTCCCTGCAGCATTGGTCAACACGTTAGCTAGAAGCCTGCGCTTCTCTTCTGTGTCCGATTCATCCCAGATACGAAAAGCCTTACGGACCAGAGCGAGGTAATCTTCACTCTGAATGCGTTCTTCGATTTCGCTCCCCAGATCTGCCAATCGGTTGCCTATCTTCTGCAGCGTTTTCGCCAACGCCCCGATCTTCCGCTGGTGCTCTTCGAGCCACTGCGTTTGAAGACGATTCAGACTTAGATTCCCTTCATCGGTGCGAAAACCCTCCGCAGCGCTCAGGACACCACCGACCCAAGGGATCGAGCTCAGCGCGGCGAGAAAGAATTTCTCGAGAATGCGGCTGCGCCGCGAGGGCTCGGTCTTGTCGATCTCGGCGCGCAGCGTCTCAATGATCGCGTCTTCGGAATTTGAACCGTTCGCCTGTTGATCTTCCATCGAATCTCCTGGTCCTTCCAACCTATTTCTCAGACAACGACGTTCAGAGTGCCATTCACATGCGTGGGCAGGTTCGAGGCGTGAATCGCATACTTGATGGCAAAACTTCGCGCGCCCGCCGCCGGATCGAAGGTGATATACATCACGTCCAGGGCGACCTCGATCCCGTGCTTGGCCCGTTCGACGTGCACCTTGACGTCATAGCTGTTGGTCCGCTTGATCTTGGGCCCGCTGACATTGGACGGGCCGGCCGGCATCCTCACGGGACCCAAGTCGGGAAGATACGCGTAGCGATCCAGACCCAAGGCGGCCATGGGGATGCCGACCCTGGCTTGCTCCAGGATGGACTTCGGTTTAGCGGGAGCCTTGGGAGCTTCCGGTTCTTTGTTGTACTCGTGTTCTTCGAAGAGCTCAAAACCGTCGGGAAAATGCATGAAGATGTCGACGTCGTCGGCCGGCTTCGACCCCTCATTGAAGAGGACGAGGTTGATGGCGGCAGTCTGGCTTTCCCAGGCGTAGAAGTGAGCGAGTTTATTGAGGTATTTCTCGTAACCGGTGAAGAAGCTATCCAGACCTTCGTTGTATTTCTTGATCGATTCCGGATCGACCGCCCCAAGCTGGGAAGCCCCGCTCAACAGGGCATACAGCATAGTCTGCGTTCCCTCCGAAGGCGGCGTCGTCTTGGCGCTCGCGCTCATCTTCGGATGCTGGTTTCTCAGCTCCGCCATGCGGGTGGCGATGTCGGCATCGGACAAGATTTCCGCGCGCTGAAAGCGAAGAGCAAGGTGATCGCTCGCGCCTGGAAATGCAAGCCTCAATTTCGGGCGCGCATTTTCAAGCTCCCGTACCTGCGCTTCGAGTTCCTTGATTCTCTTTTCGCTGAGAAGAGCGTCTTCGGGCAACAAGGCGGTGTCCGGCAAAGCGGCGGCAGAAAACCCGTGTGCCTTGGCCTTGAGCTTGAGCCCGGTGTCTCTGGTTAGAAGGACAACCGAACTCGTCGACACCTCGCCCTGGAGTTCAATCAGGGCTGCGATGAGATGATCGTCTGCGATCTCCCGCACCAGATGGTGGGCTGCGAAGTCGATTCTGGCGTCGTGGATGGTGAACCGTATTTCGACGGCATTCGAAAGAACGACTGGGGACGGTGAATCCGCCCACGCGTCCAGCCTGCGCAAGGCAGCTGAAGCGCGATCGCGCAGTTTTGCGGTCCGCGGTGCGTCTTTGTGCTTGTTCAGCTCCCGGATAACGGGAGGGCAGACGAAAAGCACCACCTGCTTGCCCGGAAATACGTCACTCCAATCGATCTGCTCAAGGCTCAGGTAATGGAGAAACGTATTGGTATCCAAAATCGCGAACACCGCTTCCATACCATTCAGGATAAGGTTTGGGCAACGCCGGTGACAATCCCGCCTGTCAGCGAGTGTGTGGTTGCGCGGACTCTTTCCGTGTTGGAGAGGCGCGCGCCTGTCTTCACCTGCCAGCCGTGCGATGGCTCTCGTGCGCGCGGCTGGGCTAGAATTCTCGCAAGGGCACACGTGGATACGGGGAGTAAGAGCGCCGCGCCGGAGGTCGAAACCCGTTGGGTCTTCATCTCCACCAATCGCGAGATCCAGCTGGCAGCCACGGTGGCCAGCTATTTCCCAGACTCAACCCAATACGTCTGTTTCTTCGAATTTCCGGATGTTGAATACCCGTATACCGGGGCCTCGGATTTTGGAACCGATGGCTATATCTCGCGCATCAATGGGGACCGTGCCGCGATCAATATCGGGAACGCACTGGCCAAGATTCAGCCCGAACAGATCGTCCTCCTTCGACTGACGGAGATCGAAAAAGCGTATCTCACGGCGCATCTCCCGAAATCGATCATGATCGAACTCGATTCTCCCGCCCAGCTCCAGAAACGACTGGAGATCGCACCTTCCTTTACGGGAGAAGTCCGCGCGAAGCCCGAGGAGGTGACCCGCGGGCTCCTGCAGGCCCGGTTTGAGCGCAAAAAGCTGGTCGTCGATGACCTGGCCGACGCGTTGCCGCCTTCCCGCTTCGCCGGCAACTCCGGCCTCATCGCCATCGAAGAAGATGGAGACCTGCACGACCTGGCTGCGATCAACTTCGCGTATTCCTGTGGACTAGACGTGGCGCTGCTCCCGCCCACGGACAAGAAGGGCCTGTTTCCTCTGGCGCGCGATCTCAATGAATGGAGCCGGGACCGATCCCATCACGCCTATCAGTCCTGGAAACGCTGGGCACGGGCAGCATTGCGGGACATCGATTTCACCCGCTATGAGTTCGCGACGTTTTTCACGACCGGCCTGCCCTATGGCCTGTTTCTCTCGAACTCCATCCCTTGCTCCCACGTGATCAAGTATCTGGATGCCGGTGTGCAAATTCTGAACGCCATCGCGCTGGAGGGCGACTCCTATCGCTTTGGAAACGCCGTTTTGTTCTCTCCGCAGTTATTCGCCTCCGAGGAGATCAACGACATTCGATCTTCCTGCCAGACTGCGGGACTTCGGATCAAAGAACTGCTGGGAGCCGAGGCCACGGTCGAGAACCTAGCGAACTTCGGCGGATACTATCCCTACGATTTGCTTCATATCTGCTCGCACGGTGGCGAGACGGACGGCTATTTCTCGCAACTGAAGTTTCAGGACAGGCAAGGCGCGGAGCACCTGGCGGAATACTACGAGGTGGTTGGATTTGGGCCGGTCAGGGGAGATCGAGTGATGGTCCATCAGAAAATCATCTTCAATCGAATGGATGGTCACCGCTGGATGTCGGAGCCGCTGAACACGTTCCCCAAATATGTCTTCGAAGACTTGATGAAAGCCATCAAGGCCGAGAATCGTGACGCCGTAGTTCGTGCACCGCACCGCTCCCCGATTGCCTTGTCCTGGAGAAGACCCATTAGGTCTTTTGACGCTGGAGCAGATCACGCAAGGTTTTGACACGAAGAAGGTGAACGTTGGGCACGCAACCAGGAAGCAGCTTTTCAATTCGTTTAAAGGGTTCTTCCGCGATGCCGGCGAAAAGCCGTTGGCAGAAGTCTGGGCAAGTGAGGCCGACTGATCCATGCAATTTGCGGAGTTCGAGGCATGCAAGATCATCGATGGCGCACCTCTGCCCGACGAATCTCTCGTTATCGAGCAATTCCCGGACGGAAAATGCATAGTGAACGGGCAATACCCTATGGCCCTCGAGGCTGTGTCGAGCCTTTACCCTCGAAAGGGAGTCATCGGAATCTCGGATGAGAACGGAAGCCGAATCGGTGATCTGCTGACCTGCAAAGAAGAGGAGTTTGCTTCGGTTTCAACATTCAGTGCCTTATATTTGGCCGCGTATCTTGCAGAGGTCACCAGAGACAATTACGGGGTCGCTGGTCGCTTCAAGCATGATTACCTGTTGCTCGATAAAGATCGTCTCCAAGAGTATAGTTCTGAGTTTCTCGAATCAAGCGCAATATGGGGAGGTTTCACCCACGTTCAAGCGGTTGTGAGCACTCATCAACCCGCTTCAACTGCTGCATTGATCATCGCAAAGCGCGGGATAACATTGCCATCTCAACTGCACAGGGAAGCAGCCAATCGTTCAGTCGTGCAGCCCCAAGCATTCGAACGCTTTCTGAAGCTTTATCACATTCTAGAACTGAGTTTTGACCTGGAGGTCGTGAACAGAATCAAGAATATCCCGGACGATTTGAATGGCATCGGACAGATTCTCTCCAACTACTCCTCAAAGGAAATAAACAGGCTGAGCCAAATTGTGGCGACGACAAACTCTCCGGACAAGATTGTCCGATGCCTGGCCGCACTGTGCTCCGACGCCCAATGGCACACCCAAATCCAAAGTATCTTCTTTGACTTCGGAAAAGACGGCAATCCCCTCGATGGGAAGGGAACAGAATTCATTCGCGCAATCGCGTCATCCGGGTTCAGTCCCCAGATTCTCACCGATATTGGGATCGTCAACCGCAATACAAACAACGCACTATTAGTGCAAAGGCTCGAAGAGCTGGCGATAAGGCTGAGCACTTACTGGATTTATCGGGTTCGATGCAGCATTGCTCACAGCAAGATCGGCGAATATGTAATGACGTCGAGAGACGAACCGTTTGTTGCTCTTTTTGCGGAACCTCTGTTGCGGTGCGTACTTGAGACGACATTAAAATGACGAACTGGTCGCCTTTCCGGATATTCATTAGATCCGGAGTCGGCGGATTCAGAATCTGAGCGTAGGCTCGAAATCAAGAGTCAACCCGGTCCGACATCCAATCGCAAACCACTGCCCAGCTCCGCGAACGCTATGATTGGCATGATCGAAAGCATAGCGCACAGCCCTCTAGCGGGTCGCGGAGCGTATAGGCTGATCCGGCATTTATCTGGGCAGCGGTGATCGTGGGCTCGTAAGCGGCCAGTGTGCAAGAAGTGCGCTTACAAGGGGAGATCTGGCAAAACTGGGACGCCCCGTCAGACCCCTGACATCGGCTCGGCAAACTACCCACCCAACCATCGCTTCAGGACAATGAACGCTATCGCCTTTTCTCAGTCAGGTTTATTGGCCAAGCCGTTGTCGGATTGTCGGGTTTTTGGGGTTCAAAGGCTGGAAGCAGTTCAAAATATGCACAATTTGCACAGATTTGTCGGGATCGCCGACAACGGTAACTCGTTGATTAAATTATAACTTAATTATTTTGAAGGACTTATGCAGATTTCTGGCGGAGAGAGGGGGATTCGAACCCCCGGTACAGCTTTTGACCGTACAACGGTTTAGCAAACCGCCGCCTTCAGCCACTCGGCCATCTCTCCGGCGCTTTGAGTGCGATTATACCGGAATGCAGGCTGATCTGTTTTTCTTCCTGGCCGCTTCTGATCCAGTAGGGCAAAAAAACCTGTCTCGCGAGGTCATTTTTCTCATCGCGAGCAGGTCAAAAGTTGTTAGATTCACATTGTGTTCAAACGCCCCAAGCCCGCGCGGCGCGCCATAAGGATGCTGCCGCTCATCGCAGCCACCTATTTCATGGTGTCGGGGGGGCCTTACGGTATCGAAGATATCGTGGGGGGCGCGGGGTATGGCAGGGCCATACTGATCCTGCTTCTGCTGCCACTGGTATGGAGTCTCCCCACTGCGCTGATGATTGGCGAACTGGCTGCGGCTATGCCGGTGGAGGGCGGGTTCTATGTGTGGGTGCGCCGGGCTATGGGTCCCTTCTGGGGCTACCAGGAGAGTTGGCTTTCGCTTACGGCGAGCGTCTTCGACATGGCGCTCTACCCCTCCATCTTTGCGCTGTATCTGGGCGCGCTGGCTCCGTCGCTCACGGCGGATTGGCGTGCCTACGTATGGAAGCTTGCGGTGGTTGCGATGTGCTGCGCGTGGAACCTGCGCGGCGCGCCGGAGGTGGGCGAGGACTCAGTGAAACTGGGTGCGCTGCTTCTTGCGCCGTTCGCGGTGTTTATCATTCTCGGAGTTTGGCATGGCGCGGCGGTGCATCCTGTCATCGCTTGGGGACGGCCGGTTGCGGGCGCGGGCATCTCCACTGCGCTGCTGGTGGCCATGTGGAACTACATGGGTTGGGACAACGCTTCGACGGTGGCGCGAGAGGTGGAGAATCCGCAGCGCAACTATCCGCGCGCCATGATCTACGCGGCCATCCTCACGGCGTTCACCTATGTGCTTCCGCTTTCCGCAATGGCGTTTGCTGGGATGTCTCCCGAAGGGTTCACCACGGGCTCATGGGCCAATGCGGCCGGTTCCGTCGGAGGGAAGGCGCTGATGCTGGCGATTGTAGCCGGCGGAATCATTTGCGGCGTGGGCATGTTCAACGCGCTGATGATGAGTTACACGCGGCTGCCGATTGCCATGGCCGAGGACGGAATGCTGCCACGCGTGCTGGCAAAACGAAACAGCCGCGGCGTGCCGTGGGTGAGCGTGCTGGTATGCGGCGCGGCCTGGGCAATGGCGCTTGAGCTGCCATTTGAGCGGCTCATCTCAATCGACCTGATTCTGTATGGAACCAGCCTGCTGCTGGAGTTTGTGGCGCTGGTGGTGCTGCGCGTTCGCGAGCCGGGACTGAAGCGGCCTTTCAGCGCCGGCAACTTTGTGTCGGCCTGCTTACTCGGCGTGGGACCGGCTTCGCTGATTGGATATGCGCTGTGGGCTTCGCGCAGCGAAAAGCTTGGCGACCCGAACACCGCGTTCGGCAATGTGTCGTCGCTCTTGTTCGCAACGGTCATCGGACTGCTCGGCCCGGTGTTTTACTGGGTCACGACTGGAGCGTGGCGCGCCGCGCGTGAACCGGTTCGTCCTCCGCAGCCTGCGCCCGAAGCTGAAGGTTGAAACTAAAAAGAACGCGCTTATCTGGTCTTTAAAGTGGCTTATCTGGCCCTTAAAGGGGCTTAAACCGGGCTTATTTGTGCCCTTTTGTGTTTACTTTTGCGTTACTTGGTAAAATCAATTTTCCTTTAGTTTCAACGTGTTACGCATGTTCAACGCCCTCGCGGGCACCTTAAATAGGGGTAGGGGGGTGGGGGGTATTTATTTTTTTGTGCGCGGTACGGACCGGCCACATCTCTGGCAGTGGAGAGATTGAGAAACTAATCAGCACCAGAGCATGGAATAAGTATGCGCCCGAAGTGCGAAATTAACTGCAATGTTTTTCACGGCGGCCGGTTGCTGCGAAATCGCCAATGCGGTTATCCAGGTTGCCTATTGTTGAAACGCTTTTAGGGCTGTTGTCGCGAGCCCAGAATCACACCTAAAGCAGATCAGGGGACGCTCGCCGACCTTCCGTTACTGACCGCTGACGCTGGGAGCGTCCCGCCTGTCCCCGGGTTTCTGGGGTTGAGACCAACAGCTGGCCGGTAAGAGCCGTATGAGCCGAGAGGCTCACGTACGGTTCCGTGAGCGGCTTGGGGTGAAATCCTCCAGGCCGACTCGACATCAAATCGACGCGACCCGTGACCGGTTCTTAACGGTAAAGAATGCAGGAGGAAATGTCCGGCGTCTGTAACTTTTCGAGCGAGTATTCGGCCAGATTTCCACTGTGCATTGTTTGGTATAACCGGCACATGGCCCGATTGTTGAGGCTCTAAGTTATCCTGTTCGTCCGATCCCTACGCTCACTTCATCATCTCCTTTTGGAAAGCTGCGCCGCGTCGATTCGTCGAATGCATAGTGCAGGTATAGGTTAGTTCGGCTTCCTTGATGGCTTCCATTGTGCAAGGAATGATGCAAGGATCACATGGTAATCAGCTTCGCTGGATTGCACGGCAGATTCGACGGCAGCTAGAACTTTGGCGTCAATCTCCGTCTGGGCATCGATTTCTCTACGAGCATCGTTTAGTGCCGATTCGACGTAAGGGGCAGGTATGCCAACCTCGCCAGTCAGCCAAGCAATCAAAGACAGGTAAGACAAAAGCTGCTTGACCAAAGAAGCGGACACGTTAACGAGAAATTCCCGTTCTTCTTCGCGCGTCACACAATACCCTCCAAGGTTCACACAATCTTACTCCGGGGAAGATCGCAATGAACCTGTCTTCGCTTGCAAAGCAATTCTCAACAGAAGGCTCAGCCGTTGAATATTGGATTGCGACTAGATGGCCGGACGGCGTTAGGTGCGTTAGCTGAGACCACGACACGGTGTGCCGGATTAACACCGTGGGCAAGACGGGGAAACCGTCGCTGATCTTTGAGCGTGGCAAGTGCACGTTGCACTTCTCCTCGGCAGCGGGAACGCTTTTCCATGACTCTCATTTGCCGTTGCAGAAGTGGTTTTCTCATAATTGGTCTACCCGAGTCGCTTGCTGTTTAAGCCATGGAATTACTTCGTCGGGAGGCATTGGCATGCCGAGGAAATAGCCCTGGGCAACGTCGCATCCACATTCGCGGACACAGCGCAAGGTCTCCAGGTTCTCCACTCCTTCAGCCACCACCAGCTTATTCAAATTGTGTGCGAGGTCGATCATGGCTCGTACCAGAATGTTGCTTTGTGGGTTGGGAACACAGTCTCTGATAAGTGACTTGTCTATTTTCAACTCTGAAAAAGGAAGCTGATGGAGTTTCACAAGCGAAGAATATCCCGTACCAAAATCGTCGATTGACAATTGGGCGCCCAGCTCATGAAGGCGCCACAGACAAGCGCTGACCTCGCTTGCTTCGGTCATAGCCGCCGTTTCGGTTATTTCAATCGTGATGCGACGGATGTCTACCACTTTGTCGATGCATTGTGCCCGGACCATCTCATCAATTCCCATAGCCCCGTATACGGCCGCCGAAACGTTGATTGCGACTCTGCCGTTCATCGCACCGTTCCATGCGCGCAGCTCATCCAACGCCATTTCCAATACTCGATAGGTGAACTCGCTCATGATCTCGTTGGCTTCCATCATGGGAATGAAGGTAGATGGCGGAATTGGGCCTCGTCGGGGATGGTCCCAGCGAGCCAACGCCTCGAGACCGACTATTCCTCCACTCTTCAGATCGATCTGAGGCTGATACACGAGCCTGAATTCTCGATTGATCAATGCGTGGGATATATCCTGGATTGAGAGCACCCCTGCCGCATCGTAGATTTCCCGGAAAACGTCCCGTAGCTTCTCCAGGTTCAGCGACTTCTGAAATACGCCTGCCATGTTTAGGCACAGGGCGCGCCCGGTCGCCTCCGCCTCCCGCAGTCGATCCAACTCGTGGACGCTCACGATCAGTATGTGGGCATTGCAGCCCTGTCTTGCAAGCCAGTCCATGACCTGGTAGCCGTCCATCTCCGGCATGGAAAGATCGAGCACAATCACGGTGGGGTCCCAGGACAGCACCCTTGACCGGAAGTCGTCTGTGTCCGTCGTAATGATGGCGTCGTAGCCACATCCGCGCGCAATGCGCCCGATCGTAGCGGAACTCGTGGGGTCATCGTCTATTACAAGAAGCCTGTTCGAGGTCACTCTTGTCCCTCTGAACTCCAGATAGAAATTCGCGAGGCTCAGAAATGCTGGCTGCCGATCCCGGAAACGTCGCTGCCAACATTCAACTCGACGCGAGCAATTCGCTGCTCAAACGAGCCTGGCGCGTTTGGCGGTTCGCGCTGGACTGGGTGCAGGGTCGAGGATTTTGGGCCGTGATGTATTATCCTCCGGTAATCGGTCTTCCAAGACCGCCTTAAGCAGCGACTTATGAACCCGAATGCCACCGTTGTAATGAATGTAGCCGAGCTTCCTGAAGCGATTCATGAAGATGTTCACCTGTGAGCGGGTTGAGCCGATCATTTCCGCAAGAGTCTCCTGAGTTACGGGTGGGATCAGTGTTTCCGGCTCACCCGGTTCGCCATATTCCGCCATCAACAAAAGCGTACGCGCCAACCGCCTCTCGCTTGAGTTGAATAGCTGATCGATAAGATCCGCCTGGGTTCTTATGCCCCTAATCACGATGAATTTCAAGAAAAAGGTGGAGAACTTATGTTCCGTCTGGATAACACGCAGTATTTCCGCCGTCTCAATCTTGAGTACCGTGCAGGTGGTAATCGTTGAGGCTGTGACCGTTCGCAGCGTTCCCGCTCCGGCCATCGATTCCTCGCCAAAAAAATCTCCGGCGGCGAGCAGCGTAACCGTCGCTTCCTTGCCCATCTTGGAAACGACCGTGAGCTTCGCCCGGCCAGCCTGAAGGTAGTAAACGGAGTCAGCTGCGCTACCCTGAGAAAAGATAATCTGCTTTGCAAGGTGATCTCTGATGCTTCGTCCTGGCCCCTCGGCCGCAAGAAAAGCAGCGGTATCAAAGGGCTCCCTGGTTACTCCACCCATCTAGATGGCCTCTTCCTGAGTGTGGTTTGGCTTTGGATAACCTTCAT
>Ga0302274_10005510_pt1 | contig 10709 bp, 10 predicted proteins | sample III_Bog_N2_1_FD_198755 | JGI IMG/M metagenome (GOLD analysis project Ga0302274, IMG submission 198755) | Peat permafrost microbial communities from Stordalen Mire near Abisko, Sweden - III_Bog_N2_1 | ecosystem: Environmental > Terrestrial > Soil > Wetlands > Peat | place: Sweden: Abisko...
GTGGCCAGCCGCTGCTCATACGTTTTATCGACGTAGTCGTCGAATTTCGGGCATCGGCCGACGTGACGCAACCGGTCCTCCTTCCGCTCCACGAGCACGGTCCGCAGTTCCTCTTGGGCCGCCGCGGCGGTGGCGGCTTGCAGCGGCACCCATTTGACCTGCTTGCGCCCGGTGTCATTCTCAACAGTGATCCGGGCCAGAAACTTATTGTTGCGGCGCCACAGGCCGCGAATTGCGTGCTTGCGATTGTCCAGCACCTTGGTGTATTTATAGCGGCGTGAGTTTGAACTTGAACCAGAACCATTGCCCGGGGTTGCATTACGTTTCATGGCGCAACACTGTCGCAATTTCTGTCGCAATTGTCAAACCCGACGTAAAAACTGTCGTAAGTTGTTTATAATCTGGTGGCCGATGTGGCGGAATTGGCAGACGCGCTAGACTCAAAATCTAGTATCCGTAAGGATGTGTGGGTTCGACCCCCTCCGTCGGCACCAACTTGGCAATACGCATGGCCTTCAACGACTTTTCCGCACACACGCAGAGCGTGCAGCTATTGCAGCGCTCGCTCGCCCGGGGCCGGCTCGGCCATGCCTACCTGTTTTCCGGCCACCAATTGGAGACGCTCGAAACACTCGCCCGCACGCTGGCCAAAACGCTCAACTGTCAGCACCCCGTCAGAACTGCGGGCGTCGCCACCGACTGCTGCGACCAATGTCCGACCTGCAAGTTGATCGACGGCGATAATTTTGCCGACCTTCACTGGGCACGGCCGGAATCCAAGTCGCGCATCATCTCCGTAGACCAGACGCGGGAGCTCACCCGCGAAATCCAGCTCAAATCTACCGAGGCCGGCTACAAGATCGCCATCATCTCGGGGGCCGACCGCCTGAACGCGCAGGCCGCGAACGCGTTTTTGAAGACGCTGGAAGAACCGCCGCCGAAATCCATCCTCATTTTGCTCACCACGGAGCCGTCGCGGATTCTGGAAACCATCCTGTCCCGCTGCCTGCGGCTGAATTTCTCCGCCGAAACCGCGCGCACACTGTCCGCCGAGCAGGCCATCTGGCTGCAACAATTCAGTTCTGCCGCCGCCGGCGAACAAAAAAGCTTGTTCGGCCGCTACCGCCTGCTGGATGCCCTGTTGCAATATCTGAACACCCTCCGCGCCCGCGTGGATGAAACGCTGAGCGCGCGTTCACCGCTGGAAAAGTACAGCGAGGCGGAAAAGGACCTGCGCGAAAAGTGGGAGGAAGAACTAAAGGCCGGCATTGAGGCCGAATACCGTCGGCAGCGGGCGGAGGTGCTGCTGCTGCTCCAGTGGTGGCTGCGCGATGTCTGGCTGTTCACTCTCGCCATAGGCGAGGAACTGCTGCATCTGCCGACGATTGCCGGCGCGGATGAAGTTGCCCGGCGCCTCAACTCGTGCCAGGCCCGGGAAAATTTGTCGGTGCTGGAGCAAACCCAGCGGTTGCTCCACACCAACGTACAGGAGGCGCTCGCCCTCGAAGTCGGTCTGCTGAAATTGCAGCTCTGACCCGATGAAGCCGTCCGTCCCGACGAAACTGTTCACGCTGGCGTTCGGACTTTTTCTCGGCCTCGGCCTCTGGAAATTTGGTAACCCCGTCATTCTCGACCACAAAATCTCCGCGCCCGTCACAGGAGTGGAATTTTTCTACCAGGCATGGCCGTTGCATTGGGCCAACTGGGTTTTCCTGCCATTGGCCGCCCTCGGCGCGCTGCTCATCTTCGCCAACCCGCCGGCGTGGCCGCGCCTGAAATGGCTTGGGCTCTGGCCGCTCGTCTGGCTGGGCTGGCAGTTCGTGGCCGCCACGCAAACGGTGGATGCCGATCTGACGCGCGCGACGCTCTGGCAATTCGCCGGCTGCGCCGCCGCGTATTTCCTGGGCGCGCTGTTTTTCGCCCGCGGGCGGTTGTGGCGCTGGCTGCTGCCCGGCCTGCTGGCGGCGTTCGGCTTCTGCCTGATCCGCGGGATCGACCAACGCGTTTACGAATTCCCGCAAAACTATCAGATGCTCGTGCAGGGCGAACGCGCCGGCTGGACGAATTTCCCGCCGGAATCCATCGCGCAGATGAAAACCGAACAAATCATCATCACCACGAACGGCGCGGAGATGGCCAATCCGGTCATCCTCGAGAAGTTTAAAAAGGGCCGCGTCGCCGGCCCGCTCGTTTATCCGAACGCGCTGGCCGGCCTCATCCTGCTGCTCTGGCCCCTATCGCTCACGCTGGCGTTGGGGGCAACGAAAACGCTGCGACCGCTGATCCGGCTGGCCGCCATCGCCCTTACGATATTTCTGGGCGGCGCGGCGTTTTTCTGGACCGGCTCGAAACTGGGCTGGCTCCTCGGCATCGCCCTCGCCGGACTATTTCTGCTGCGACGGGACTGGCCGGTAAAACTCAAGCGGGTCGCCGTCGCGCTCGTATTGATCGTCGGGCTGGGGATTTTTGCCGTCCGCTTTCACAGTTACTTCGCCGCCGGGGCCACGAGCGTCGGCGCGCGGTTAGATTATTGGCGGGCGGCAGTGCAGACGACGCTGGCCAGGCCCGTCTTTGGCACTGGCCCGGGTACTTTCCAGCGGCCATATGCGCAATTGAAAGCGCCGACAGCCGAGATGGCGCGCCTGACGCACAACGATTATCTGGAACAATTCTCGGATTCGGGCCTTGTCGGCGGACTGGCTTACAGCGCGTGGATTTTGCTCGCCCTGCTGACCGCCGGCCGGCGGATTTGGCGCGCGAATGATGCGCTGGCGTTTGCCCTGCTGGCCGGCTTGCTCGGCTGGTTTGCGCAGGGCTTTGGTGAGTTCGGGCTTTACATCCCGGGGCTGGCCTGGCCGGCGTTCACACTGCTCGGCTGCCTCGTTGGTTGGTGCCTTCCGGAATCCCCGCCCGCCCGGTCGGGAACCGGCGGTTGAGCCGACCCGCCGTCCTGAACCATCGCCGTAGTGGCTTATAGCTTCGCGGCGACGAACTGCGCCAACTTCTGCGCGTCGGCATTGAAAAGGCGTATGCCATCGGCGGTTTTCTCCGTGGCCATCGCGTTTTCGTTCAAGAGCCAGCGGTACTTCTTTTCGTCAAGCGGCAGTTTCTCAATCTGGCTGTCGCGCGCGATCTCGGGGCTAAGCTTGCGCGGCAACGGCGCGGTGCTTTGCTGGAGTTCCGCGAGCAGGTTCGGGCTGATGGTCAATAGGTCGCAGCCAGCGAGCTCCTGGATTTCGCCTACGTTGCGGAAACTCGCACCCATCACTTCCGTTGCGTGGCCGAACTTTTTAAAATAGGCATAAATCTCCTTCACGGAAATCACGCCAGGATCCGCCGCCGGGGCGAAATCCTTTTTCTCCTTCGCCTTGTACCAGTCCATGATGCGGCCGACGAACGGCGAGATCAGCGTCACCTTCGCCTCGGCGCACGCCACCGCCTGCACGAGCGAGAACAGCAGCGTGAGGTTGCAGTGTATGCCCTCGCGCTGGAGAATTTCCGCTGCGCGGATGCCTTCCCACGTCGAGGCGATCTTGATCAGGATGCGTTCGCGCCCGATGCCGTGCCGCTGGTAAAGCTCGATGAAGCGCCGCCCCTTGGCCACCAGCCCGGCGGTGTCAAAGGACAGATTCGCGTCCGTCTCGGTCGAGACCCGGCCGGGAACGATCTTCAGAATCTCCAGGCCGAAGAGAATCATCAAATCATCAAGGACGTGGGCCAGCAGTTCCGGGCCCTGGAACTGCGCCCGGTTGTCGGCAATGGCCTTGTCCACGAGGAACTGGTATTCCGGCTTCTGCGCCGCCTTGAGAATGAGCGACGGATTGGTCGTGGCGTCGCGCGGCGCGAACTGCTTGAGCGAGGCGAAATCGCCGGTGTCGGCGACGACGACGGTGAACTGCTTGAGTTGGTCGAGTTGGTGGCTCATAATAGTATTGTGCCAGAAAGTACGCCGCTCCGGCGTATTCGCAACTTGTTTGCGGAGTTTTTTTCGCCCGGAAATTTCCTTGGCCGGGGGGAGTCCGCGGCCGGGTGCGGTAACGTTTTGACACCACGCCGCCGGTGCGTAGAATAACAAAATTCTTTATGCCTACGCACTACCTCGCTTGTGACCTCGGGGCCGACAGCGGCCGTTTGATTCTCGGAACTCTCGACCAAGGCAAAGTCTCCCTTGAAGAGCTGCATCGCTTCCCCACCGGCGCGACCAAGGTCGCCGGAGCGCTGCACTGGGATTTTGACCGGCTGCTGAATGAACTCAAGAACGGCCTCAAAAAGGCCGCCGCCAAGAACGTCCCCATCGCCAGCATCAGCACGGATTCCTGGGGCGTGGACTACGTGGTCTATGATGACCGCGGCCTCCCCATGCTCCCGGTCTGGTGCTACCGCGATTCGCGCACTGCGCAGGGCGTCGGCAACGTCAAGGCCAAGGTCGAATGGCCCGTCATTTTCGCGGAGACCGGCATCCAGTTCATGGGACTGAACACGATCTATCAGATTGCCACCGAACCACCCGCACGCCTCGCCAAGGCCCGGCAAATCCTCCTCATTGGCGACGCCTTCAACTTCTACTGCTCCGGCGTCGCTCGCAACGAGGTGTCTCTCGCCAGCACCACCCAGCTCTACAACCCCGTCCAGCAGCGTTGGTCCAAGCGACTGTTCACCGCGCTCAATTTGCGCGAAGACCTCTTCGCCCCCATCTGCCCCTCCGGCACCAAGCTCGGGCCGATGAAGAAAAATCTCGCCATTGAAGTCGGCCTGCCACAGATCGAAGTCGTCGCCAGTTGCTCGCACGACACCGGCGCAGCCGTCGCCGCCGTGCCCGGCAGCGGCGAAAACTGGGCTTACCTCAGCTCCGGCACCTGGTCCCTCATGGGTGTCGAATGGCCCCAGCCCGTCATCAACGACCAGAGCCGCGCCTTGGGCTTTACCAACGAGATCGGTTACGGTGGCACCGTCCGCCTCCTCAAGAACATCGTCGGACTCTGGCTCATCCAGGAATCCCGCCGGCACTGGAACAAAACCGGCAAAAAGCTCGATTTCGCCGCCTTGGAACGGCTCGCCGCCTCCGCCCCGCCCTTCGTCTCCCTCATCAACCCTGACGACGCCCGCTTTCTCAGCCCTGACGACATGCCCGGGAAGATTGCCGATTTCTGCCGCGACACCAACCAGCCCGTGCCCGCCGACATCGGCGCCTGCGTGCGCTGCATCTACGAAAGCCTGGCCCTCTTCTACCGCGTCACCCTGCGGCGCACCGAACGGCTCATCGGCAAAAAAATCGAACGGCTGCACATCGTCGGCGGCGGCAGTAAGGACGCCACCCTGAACCAGTTCACCGCCAACGCCGTGAAAATCCCAGTGCTCGCCGGCCCCACCGAATGCGCCGCCCTGGGCAATATCCTCGTCCAGGCCATCGCCCTCGGCCATGTTGAATCGCACGCCGCCGCGCGCGAAATCGTGCGGAACTCCTTTGAACTTCAAACTTACACTCCGCAGGACGCCGCCCAATGGGATGCCGCCGCCGCCCGCTTCGAGAAATTCCTTGGCTGAACCGGAATTGCGGACTGGTAGTCAACAAAACTGGGATTTGAATGGGTTTTACTAGCGGTTTTGAACGTTGCTATGGGGCAACGCACTGTTCAATGACGTCCGCGTAGGCCGGTGCGGCTGGCAAATGCTCCAGCGGTCTTGATGCCAGCCCTCAGACACTTTGGCCATCTGCCGCCACCGGTTTGGCCACTGCGCAGCCGGCGGGAAAAACTATGCGCCCGCCAACGATCAGATGATTCAGACGTTGAACTTGAAGAGCAGGACGTCGCCGTCTTTCACGACGTATTCCTTGCCTTCCATCCGGTACAAGCCTTTTTCGCGCGCGGCGGCGACGGAGCCGAGCTTCACCAAATCGTCGTAGGCCACGGTCTCGGCCTTGATAAAGCCGCGCTCGAAGTCGGAGTGGATCACGCCCGCCGCCTTGGGCGCGGTGTCGCCGTTGTGAATGGTCCACGCGCGCACCTCTTTCTCGCCCGCCGTGAAATAAGTGCGCAAGCCGAGCAGATGATAGGTGGCGCGGATAAGGGCGCCGACGCCGGATTCGTTCACGCCCAGTTCCTTCAAAAACTCCCGGGCCTCCGCGTCGGTCAAATCAATCAGGTCGCTCTCGATCTGGGCGCTGATGACGACGGCTTCGCACGCGAAATGGTGCGCGGTGTATTCGCGCACCTTCAACACAAACGGATTTTTGTCCGCGCCGGCCAAATCGCTTTCCTTGACGTTGCAGGCGAAGATGGTGGGCTTGTCGGTCATCAGCCAGAAGAGGCGGGAGATGGCTTTTTCCTCCGGCGTGAGTTCGAGGGTGAGGGTGGGCTTGCCTTGGTTGAGGTGCGGCTCGATTTTCTTCAGGACATGTTCCTGCGCCAGGGCCTCCTTATCGCCGCGCTTGGCGTCCTTGGCGACACTGGCGAGCCGCTTTTGCACGGCGTCAAGGTCGGCGAGGACGAGTTCGGTGGTGATGACCTCGATGTCGCGCACCGGATCCACGCTGCCGGCGACGTGATGGATGTCGGCATCCTCAAAACAGCGCACGACCTGGACAATGGCATCGACTTCGCGGATGTGGGTGAGGAATTTGTTGCCCAAACCTTCGCCCTGGGACGCGCCCTTGACGAGGCCGGCGATGTCTACAAACTCGACCGCCGCCGGGATGACGACGCCGGTTTTGGCGATCTTCTGGAGGACGGCGAGGCGTTCGTCGGGGACGGTGACGATGCCGACGTTGGGGTCGATGGTGCAAAAGGGGTAGTTTGCGGCCTCGGCCTTGCGGGTGCGGGTGACGGCGTTGAAGAGGGTTGATTTGCCGACGTTGGGCAATCCGACGATTCCAGCTTTAAGCATAAATTAAGGGTGGTGTGAAAGGTTGTTGGTCGGCATGGGCACCAGCAAGTCCTCGGGCGGGCGATGGTGGCGGTTGTGTTTGGTCAGTTGCCACGCGATGTGCGTGCCCTGGATGAGGCCGAAAATGATCAGGCAGATGCCGGAAAAATGCTGGAGGCGCAGCAGGGTCTTCTCGCCCATCCGCCGATGCCCTTGGGAGACGCCGAAACTCAGGAGCGTGAACCAGGTGCTGGTGCCGGTCAGGACGCCGGCGACACAGGCGGCTTTGGCCGCGAAGGAATCGGCGTCCACCCAGTCGCGGGTCATGAGGTTGGCCGCGAGCACGATCCAAAACAGCAGCACGCCGAGGTTGCCGAGGACGCGGACGAAGCCGGTCATGTAGGCCGAGTGCGGATGGAATTTTTCCTCGAGGCGCGTCTCGATCTTTTCAGCGGCGGCGTTGAGTTTGGTCGGCACATGGACGGATTTGGCCAGCAGAAATTTGAAACCCAAGAATAGAATGAACACGAAGCTGAACACCTGCATGAATGCCTGCACAATGCCGTGGTCGAAGATTGACGAAAAGCCGGTGAAGGAAATGGAACAGTAGATGGTCTCCATCGTCGCCGCTCCGAGGCCAATGAGCAGCGCCCAGCGGAAGCCGCGCTGCGCACCCTCGTTGAGAATGGTGAGATTGACCGGCCCGAAGGGGATCGAGGAGAAAGTCAGGCTGCAAATGAAACCCGTGAGCGCCGCCAGCAGGATGGGATGGGTGTCGGCCATTTAGATCGGCGTCCCCGGCTCGTCGTCGTCCTCCTCGATTTCCCGGCGCCAGGCCCGGGACAGGCGCGGACGAATGAAGCCGTAAACCAGATACCCCGTGAAAAACAGCGGCAGCACGTAATACAAAATCTGCTCGCGCAGGATCAAGAGGCTGCCGACAAACAGAGCGGCAACGATCACCTTCAGAAAAGTCGTGGTCGAGCGCAGGCCGAGCGATTTGAAGCTGGGGTACCGCACTTCGCTCACCATCATCGCGGACAGGAACACCAGCACCACCGGCAGCAGATAACCCCAGTGGCCGAGGTCTTTTTCCTTTTCGTTCAGCTTGATGATGAACAGCGTGAGCGACGCCACCAGGCCGGCGGCGGAGGGAATCGGGAAGCCGAGGAAATCCTTGCCCGCGCCGGGCAGGTTCATTGCGGAGAGGCAGTTGAACCGCGCAAGCCGGAACGCGCCACAGATGAGGTAGATCGAGGCGATGAACCAGCCGAGTTCCGCGTATTGGTCTGGCAGCACCTGGCCCAGCACCACGCGATGCACGAGAAACGCCGGCGCCGCGCCGAAGGAGATCAGGTCCGCGAGCGAATCGAACTCGCGGCCAAACGGGCTTTCGTGCCCGCCCATGCGCGCGACTCGGCCGTCGAACAGATCGAAGATGCACGCGAGCAGAATGGCGGCGAGCGCAAACTTGATCGGGGCCCAGTTGACGAAGCCGGCGGCGTCCGGCGTGAGGTCGGCTTCGACAATTTTGGTCAGCGCCACGAAGCCGCAGAACAGATTTCCCGCCGTCAACAGGTTCGGCAGGAAATAGATCTTCAGCTTCGGCGTTTCAGCCGGAACAGGGGACGGAGTTTGGGGATCGTTTGCCATGGTTCAGGCAAAGGCCGCCAGCACGGTCAGGCCGCCGACCACGCGGTCGCCGAGGCGGACTTTCACTTGGGTATGCAGCGGCAGATAGACATCCACGCGCGAGCCGAACTGGATGAGGCTGATGCGCTCGCCGCGCAGGACGGGGTCGTTCTGCGCAATGAACGGCACGATGCGCCGCGCGATGAGCCCGGCGATGAGCCGCACGCCGACTTTTTCGCCGCGCGGGTCCATCGACTCCAGGCCAAGCAGGACGTTTTCGTTGTATTTCGCGCAGTCGACGCGCATGGCGTTGAGATACTGGCCGGGCGTGTGCTTGAAAAAAGCGACGCGGCCCGTGACGGGCGCGTTCTGGACGTGGACGTCGAACACGGACAGGAAAATGGAGATGCGCCGGCATTCGCCGCCCATGAATTCGGCCTCGGTCGTGGTGTCAATCGTGTCCACTTTGCCATGGCCGGGGGCGATGACCAGCCCCGCACCGGTCGGCGGCAGGGGATCGGGGTCGCGGAAAAAGTAGAATGTAAAAGCCACGAACAAAGCCCAGACAATCCCCAGCGCCACGGCCTGCGTCATGATGAAGTTGCCAATGTGCGCGGCTAGCCACGCGACCAGCAATAGCAACAGCACGGCGGCACCGGATAAAGCGATCAGCTTCAACGCGGCGGCGGCGGCTTTTCCAGAGTGTTTCACCCGGACAGGCTAAATTTTTCCGGGGCCACTTGCAATTCGGCATTTTCAGGGCAACTTGGGACGGTCGCCAAACCAGGCGACGAGCAAACTGAAACCAATATAAGAACCATGTCACTACATACCCCTGATCTCACAAAATTCCCGCCGCGCAGCCCGCGCGTACGGCTGGGCGGCTACGTCATTCTGCCGCGCATGTTGGACAAAGGCCGCGCCACGCTGGCCGGCAAGAACGGAGAGTATCATTATGCCTGCCCGCTGGACCAGCGCTTCCTGGAATTCGCGGGCATCGACCCCGAGGCGCTTAAAAAGGAATTGCCCAAGAGCGATACGGAAGTGCTCGCCTGGATCGAGCAGCACGCCAAGCACAAGCGGTTGGAACAAGAGATCGCCGCGTGGTCGGCCGCCGCCGAGCAACGGGCACCGGCGGATGTGGCATCGCGGGAGTTTTTCAACGGCCTCCACCAGGCCGCCGCCCCGAAGCGCGAAGATATCGTCACTTGGTTCGATCTGCTGGACGCGGACGACTTCGTGACCTTTGGCGGCAAAGCCTGAGAGTTTGCTCGTAAAACAAAAAAGGCACCCTGTAGCCACAGGGTGCCTTTGAAATTCAAACGGAAAATTACTTGGCCACCCCGAGGATCGCGTCCTTCGCGGCCTTGGCGACGCGGAACTTCACGACCTTCTTGGCCTTGATCTGGATGGTTTCACCTGTGGCCGGATTGCGACCAATGCGAGCCTTGCGATTCACAAGCACAAGCTTGCCGAGGCCGGGGAGCGTGAAGCTGTTCTTGGCGTTCTTGTAGGCGAGTTCCGCGATGAACTCGAGGATTTCAACGGCCTGCTTCTTGGAGATGCTGTTCTTGGTCGCGATTTCAGCGGCGATTTGGGATTTGGTCAGGGCTTTTGCCATAATTTTAAACGGTATATTTTGGTTGATGGTTGTTGCTTACCGGGGCATTAAAGCGGTTCGAGCACGGCCTGCCAAGATAAAACCGCGTGTTTATTGGGGAATGCTGGCCCTCCTGCCGGCCGGCTTGACAGATCCAGAAAGCGGGCGATGTTATGCGTGGCTGGTGTGGACGTGAGTGTCGGTTGACGGTCCCCAGACGGCGCGAAACCCGTGAGACCGTCGTCAGTGAAAGCTGGTCAGTTGGTAGATACGTCCATGCCAGCCGTTTTATTTTGCCATCTGCTCGGCGGTCTTGATTAGGGATGAAGTTGCTCGGGAAGTTTTTTAATGTCGTCCATTTGACGTTTTTTTTCCAGATCAACGATTGTCCGTTCCTGTAGAAATGCCTTTCCCACTTAATCTCAGGCCGGCCGCAATTTTTGTCTGGACATTTGGAGGCAAAAAGCGGTTGATGGATTCATAAATCAGCCATGAAAACTTTAAATCGCTTTTCCGGCCACGGCTACGGCTGGTTAAAGGATTTACCCGATCAGCGGGATCATGCCCTCGACGGCATCAAGTGTGTGGTCAAACCGGGCAACTGCTGGGAGAC
>Ga0302274_10005513_pt1 | contig 10705 bp, 14 predicted proteins | sample III_Bog_N2_1_FD_198755 | JGI IMG/M metagenome (GOLD analysis project Ga0302274, IMG submission 198755) | Peat permafrost microbial communities from Stordalen Mire near Abisko, Sweden - III_Bog_N2_1 | ecosystem: Environmental > Terrestrial > Soil > Wetlands > Peat | place: Sweden: Abisko...
TGGGTCAGCCGGAATAGCTCTCTACGTCTACGCCTTCGACCTCCGTTGGTATCAGGGCATGACGCTCATCCAAAATGCCCCGCTCTATGAGAGCCACAAAAGAGCTCTCCTTGAGCAAGCCCTCGACTCGGTAACCCAATCCTGGATCGAGGTGGCACCTCTGCTGTCCGAGGTTCGAACGCCCAGTTCCAACTACGGGTACGTCTGGGACACCAGTGCCAACCAGCGGTGGATAAACGCTCTCACCATCGCCCAGCCGCGGCTCTCCTTAGCTTTTCAGGTAGCGGGACCCGGCGATCTTGGCAGACCCGCACTCATTCCTGATGGGTTAGTGCCATCATCGGACGGAACAGGGACAATACTGGCAACAAACGCCACGCCCCTCCTCACTCCTTATCTTCGGGTGTGTCAGCCCTGGATGATTGATTTTGGATGTCTGGTTGCTGGTCCGGATTTCTGGCCGACGCTCACACGGGCGGCCGCTCAGCAGACGGGCGCTGTGCTCGTTGCGCCCAATTTCACCTACACAATAATCAATCCTCTTGTGGGTGGCGTGAGCATCACAAACCTCACCAGCGTTGACTCGATAGTGGGCTTGCCAGAGGGCGACTCCTTCTCGGCTTACAGCCTGTTGAATGCAGGACCTGGAGGTGGCTATAACAGCCAGTCGGTAACGCTCACGGTTTGGGCCACGAACCTTTCCACAGGAACCACGTATACGATAACGGTCACGATGTCCGTAACCACGGTGCCGGGTGGCGTTGTAACCACAACTCAGGTGACCACGTTCGTCGCCTCAACAGCCACTATGGGTGTACCTCTTCCCACCATAGTGGCTGCGCCGAACACCATCGTTCAGGTGATGTCGGCAACTATTGCGTAGTTGATCCCAGTGTTCGCGGTCCTAGCGCAAATCACTCCGAGAAGTTGAACCGACGCCGCACGTTCTCGCGTGCCTTGGTGAGACCGGTCCTCTGGACCTCAGTAAGGGTGTTCAACTCGGTGTCCTGAAGGGCAAGGAGAACGTTCTCCACTATCTGGGTGTGCTTGCATTCACGGATGCCATTCTTGCACCGCCGGGTCCAACCCGGACAATTGCAGGTAATGCTGCCATCAACGAAGGCGAGGCATTCGTAGCTGGCATTAGGGTTCGTGCGGGAAGGGAAGCCCCACTTGCGGGAAATCTCCCTACCCTTGTACTCCCCACCCTCGGTGATGGAAATGTCGCCGGGCTGCCATTTTTGGATAGTCATGACTCCAGAATCCTTTGGTTGTAGTAAGCCCCTTCCCACGCCAGAGCGACATCGTAGTCCGAGTGGCTGTAGAGGAGGACTTGGGTTTTGTGGTCGGTGACATCCCACTTGTTGGTGGAACCGTTGAACTCAAGGTGTGAGGCACGCTCCGTGGTGCGGGGACCGAGGTCGGCTATCGAGATGGGACCCCCCGCCACTGCGGTGACGATACCATCTTCGATCGAGAAAACAGTGGCGGTGGGTTCCATGGTTAAGCCCTCTGGGTTAAGGCGTGCTCAGCCTTCTTGAAGTACTCGGGTTTCTTGACCTTGCCTGACAGGGTGCCACCGAGGGCATCCGTGAACTCCTTGGTAGCCGCCTCGCAGGCGGAACCGACGAAGCCCTTGGCTTCGACATGAACCTGACCGTCCTCAATGGTGAAGACGATGGACTTTTTCTGTGTGCCGAATGACATGGTAGGAAGTGTGTTGAGGTGGGGGTTTACTTGGCGAAGACTTCCAACTTCAGCTTGCCACCAACGGTGGTCGTCTGGAACTGGTAGCCCTTGAGGCGAGCCTTGGCCTTAAGCACCTCCAGCGAGTACTGGTTCATCAGGTGCTCGTACTGGTGCTTGCCGTCCTTCGTGTAGTTGCCGTCAGCCTGCTGCTTGCACAGCTTCGTGGTGATCGGATGACCGTTGTTGGTGCCGTACGAGTACGGGTCGTAGGCGAGCGAGTAGCTGATCTTGTTCGTATTCGTGTCAGCCGAGAGCAGCCCGACCTCCCAGTTCGTTCCAGGAAATCCCGTGATGGCATGGTTGCAGGGGTGCTGGGCATTGCCGTACGAAGTGAAGGACTTCTTGCCCTCCACGAAGGTGATTCCCAGCGTCTTACAGGCAGCCTCCAAGGCTTTGAGGTCGGTGATGGTCACCGTGCTGTGTTCTAGATGGCTCATATAGGTAATACTAAGGGTTTGGGTGAGTTTGTAAACAAAAAAGTGGGCTAGTTTGCCCCTCCTTTTTCGTTGGAGAACCGCCGGGTGGGGCGGGACGGCGTGTCAGGAAGCGGAGCGGGCACGGCAGTCGGGTCGTAGTGGTAGATGCCCTTGGTGTTTGCCGAGATGAACTTGTCGGAAGCCATCTTGCGGAGAGCGTCGATCTGGGCAGCGGCGGCGATGCTCACCGGAACGATGAACTCAGCAGCCTCCTTCAGACCGATGTTGGACCTGTAGGCGACATCGCAGCACGCCCTGATTTCGGCTCCCGTCCACCCCTCATCGGACGGCAGTTCGCTCTTGAGCGTCAGGCTGCTGCCACTCTTGGCGGCATACTCCTTCAGCTTGAGCGCCCAGATTGCCTTCCGCTCCACCGCAGACGGCAGGTCAACGAAGAACGTGCCGAGGGTGAAGCGACGGCGTAGCTCGGGGGGCAGGGCGGAAATCTGATTGCAGGTGGCGATGAAGAGCCCCTTGCCCTGAGAGACCGCCTTGAAGGTGGCCATGGCGTGGCGAATCATCCCCTGAGACTGACCTACGAGGCTCCCTGTCATTGCACCCGTGTCGATGGTCAGCACCTCAGCGTCAGCGACGGCTCCAGCGCCCTTGGCGATGATGCTCTTGCCCGTACCCGGAGGTCCAATGAGGATCAAACCAGGAATGTTGCTGTCCTGCATCTCGGTGAGGAACACCTTGAGTTGATCCTGCGAGACGCCAGAGAGGTCGCCCCCCGTGTTCGCCCCGAACATCTTCTCAATCTCGTCGATGAAGCCGATGCAGCGGACGGGGTTGTTGCCACTGTTGAGAATGCGGTTGAGGAAGAACTTGATGTTCTCCAGACCGCCGACATCGCTGAAGGAGTCGTCGCCACGGAAGACGCTCAGACCCGGCGTCTGTTCGACCATCTTCCGCTTGCGGTCCCAAAGTTCGTCACGGTTGAGAACGACGGTGCCGTCCTCGCCCTGCTCAATGCTCATGGCGAGCACCTGTTCGATGGCGAAGGCACTCATACCGAGGAGGGTGTCCACCACCTTGTCCTTATCGGAGACGGTGGTGAGACCCGCATCCTTGCACGGAGAGCGCGGGGCAGAGAACGACCAGCGTAGCCGCCGTGGGCTTCAGGGTGTCACGCAGGTTCCAGAGAGCCTGAACCACGGTCTCCGACTTGGTGAAGAGGTGCCCATTCTGGAAAAAGAAAATGCCGCTATCCAGCATCTTCGCCAAGGGGTCTCCACGAACCCCTGAAGCAACCTTGTTCTCCTGCGCAGCCTGCCGCAGAACATCCAACACGGCGGTCGGGTCCTTCAGCAGAGCGAGGTCGGCCCCCATGGGCTTCAAGATGCGCTCAAGAATTGCGGAAACGACGTTCACACCCAGCGTGTTGAGACCCGAGAGCCCCCTGCAAATGTCCCAACTGAGCAGGGGCACCTTGTTCGCGTTCCCATTGAGGGCTTTCGTGGTCTGCACGATGGTCTGGGCGGGGTCACTGGTCTCGAACGCCACCAGTGGAACGCCTGCACGCCTGATGGCGACGATGGGGTGCTTGGCTGCCTTAACTTCGGAGTGTGCGGGATTCATGATTTCTAGTATGGTGTTTTAAAGTTGAAAGGCAAGAACAATCTTATTCCTCAAAGTTGAACCTACGGTTGGGTGTCAGGACAAGGGGAGCTAGAACTGCGTCCACCTTGGAAAACTCCTCTATCGTGGACTTGAGCAGGCTATCGTTCGCCCTGTTCTGCTCTTCCAACTCTTGCTGGAGTTCAGCCACCTTGGCGTTGCTGCGCTGGAGGGCGACAGCATCCCCTGCCAGTTCCGCAATCTGGGCCTTCTTCTGGTTTGACTTGATGAGGGCGAGCAGGCGACGGGACTCCTCGTTGCGGAGGTCATCTACGCTCAACCCGGCGACGATTTCCTTGGCCTGAGCCACGACGGCCTCCAGTTCCTCGTCCTCAAGGAGGTTACGGGCATTGAAGGTCTCGAAAAACTCGGTGAACTTTTCAAAGGTGGACTCGCAGAAAATCTTCCGCTTGCCGTCAGGACCAGGTGTCAGTCGGTCGATGGCGTGCGATACAAGGTCCTTGAAACCCTCGCGCAGGGCAAACCGGATTTCCTCCTGAGCCTCAAGGAAACTCTCCTTGAGTTTCGCCACCTCGCGACCGCGAACCGCATCGGGCAGTTCATCAGGGACACCCAACTGGAGCCACGACCACTTCAGGCCGAACATTCCGCGAAGCTCATCGACCGTGGGGTAGTCGTCCTCGTTGTACAGTTCACCCAGACCACCCTCAGAGGCGGGCTTCTTGGCGGCTTCCTTGGCATCCTCATACTTGGCGAGGAAGGCGGGGACGACCACATCCCGAAGCTGAGCCTGAGCCTCAGCAAGCTTATCCTCAAAGGAGAGCACTTGGTCGTTCTTCACGAAGTAGATGCCCCTGCGGATGGCGGTGGACGGCATCGACCGGGCGAGGCACCAGCCGTACATGTCGTTCATGTACTTGCGGACGGCGTCCAGTTCAGCGGACTCAATCAGCTTCTTGGTGACATTCACCCGATTCGCTGCGGTGTCACTGGAGGACCCACCAGACTCGTGCGTGGCTGAGCCCGTCACCGTGATCTTGCTCTTGTCCGCTTTACGGTAGTTGCTCCACGCATTGCGCGTGAGGCTGAAGAGGGTGGCGTTGCGAAGTACTGCTACATCTGTGGGTTGAGCACTCATAGGATGGAAAATTCTGAGGGGTTTCTTTTTGCCTCATTGACGAGGGTGTTAAGGGCAATGGCACGGTTGCGGTAGGCGGCTGCCTCAATCTTGGAGGCTTCAAAACCCGCCTTGAGGTGCCCAACAATCTTCTCGCACTCGGACTCGGGAGCTAGGCTTTCGACTCGGAGGAGTACTCGGGCTAGCTCCATATCGTTCGGCTGCCGCACCTCTGCCGCATCCTGAAGAAGTCCTTGGAGGAACCTCAGGTCTGCCCCCGAAACGGGGAGGTAGTAGGTGTGATCGTTGGGCACGGATAGCAGGGTTTACCTTGACGGAACTCAGGCGATGACAGCCTTGAGGCTGACGGTGTTCTTGACGGTGCCGAGGAGGGCGGTGTTGTCTTCGACACCGAGCTTCCAACGGACATCGTGGAAGATGGGCTTCACGCAAGTCCTCTCCTTCTCGGTGTAGAGGACGGTGCCAGCGGCAAGCTTGCCCGAGGCAACCAACTTCGCGGTGACGGTGTCCAGAGCCTTGCGGACCTCAGCGTAGACATCAATGAGGAAGGTGCCGTCCTTGTTGTAGAACGCAGGAGCATTCAGTTCGGCGTCGATGATGTACTGGGCGTACTCATTCTCGTTCACCAAAGCCTCCCTAGCGGCTTTCCTGCGAGCGTTGATTGCGGCGAAGGTTTCTCCAAAGGAGTCAACGTTGATGTCGCTGTACTTGGAGGTGAAGCTGCAAATCGCCTGTGAGCCGTTGGCGTCATTCAGTTTCACCGAACTGACGGGATTCGTGGGGTTCTCACAGTTGATGGCAACAATCTCAGCCACGCCCACCTCCTTGATCTGGTCGCCCAGAGCCTCAAGACGGGCTTTGCCCTCATCGACTACCTTCTTGATCTTGATGAACTCGGTGATGGTCACGCCTGCGAACGGCACAACCTTGGTGTCTCCCTTGGACTTGGGGGCGACGGCGGCGACTGCTAGTTTGAGAGGTTTGAGAGCCATAGTGGTGAGTGTTTTGTATCGGTTGTGGGTTACTTCTAACTCTTACCACTGACTATAGGGTTGTAGGCGATAGTGTAAACACTAAAACAACATTTTAAGAACACCATTTTTAAAGTTACCAATCATCAACTACTTATGAAAGTTTAACCTATGAATGAAATACCTGAAAAAATAAACGAGGCTCTTTTAAAAGCGGTCTCCGAAATTTCCACGGAGTTGAAACTGGACGAACAGGCTTCTTGCTTAGTTCAAAACTCCATCGTGGATGCCTTCGGAATCCTCTTCATTGAACAGGGCTTGGTGAAGGGAGTTAAAAGAGACGATTCTATACCCTCAAATGGCTGACCCAATTTTCTCCCTTTGCTACACCACGGTTCGACCCCATTTCGTTGAAGAGGTGCTCAAGCGGTGGATAGGGCGTGCGTCAAAGCCTGCGAACGTGGAGATGATCATCTCCTACGATGAGGGGGACGAGAAGGTTCGCCAAGCGATCGAGTCTTTCCAGTACATCACTCCCCAGTTTGAAAAGGGGATTAAAGTGGTGGTAAACAAGGGACCGAAAAATTGTGTGTCCGGTTGGAACGAGGCAGCCAAGCTGGCCACAGGCGATATTCTCATTGCGGTAGCTGACGATTTCAATGTCCCCGTAAACTGGGATAGAGGTCTCACGGACCTCAGCCCACCTGAGTGGTGGAAACAGGAGATTGTGGTGTGGGTGCGCGATGGGTACAATGCGGACCTGCTCACCTTGGGTATCCTGAGTCGCAAGCGGTACGAACGGTTCGGCTATCTCTTCTACCATGGCTATCAGAGCCTCTTCAGCGACACTGAGCTCACCTACGTTGCCTCCCAGGACAGGGTGATCATCGACGCCCGGCACCTTCTATTCGAGCATCTGCATCCTGACTGTGGAAAGCGCGTTCGAGATGAGTCGGACCTGAAACATGCTTCCAAGGAGCGTTGGAACTTTGGTGAAACACTGTTCAAGTACAGGTTGAGCATGGGCTTTCCCCTAGATGATGGTCCTCGGGCTGCCGAGTACGCTGCCAAGCCCGTGCGCTATGCCGTGGTAGTTCAGGCCATCCGCGACGATCTGTGCCTCTTTGAGGTGTGTCAGCGCATCCTTGAAGAGGGTCGTAAGCTGGCAGAGTCCACCGAACTGAAGGATTACATCGGCAAGGTGTACATCTTCGCACCCGACCAGAGGTGGGATGGTGCTCCTGCCGATCCTGCCGAGATACGGGCAGTAATGGACATTGTAGACCGCCTGAATCAGTGGGTAGCCTCTGGTTATGGAGTTTCCACCGCTGTGGAGTTCGTTCCATTCATGGTGAGCAAGGTGGCAAAGATGGACCAAGAGCGCATAAGGATTGAGACAGACTGCCGGAACTGGTACCAACGGTTTTGCCAGGCACAGGGTTTTGAGCACTGCATCATCATGGACGGTGACGAACTCTGGAAACCCGGCTTGCTCCTTAGGATGAATGAGATGGTGCGCGAGCGGTGGCCCATGAGCATCTTCACAGGAATGATACCTGTGGCAGGTTTGCCGGGATATCCGATCGAGGGGGCTCTGGACAAGGCTACCATCTATGCCCGTGCCGACGCTCGGTTCGAGATGTGCCGCGGGGCAGTCGGGTACAGGCACGAGTTGCAGGGGTATGACATTTACCACTTCAGCGCCACCCGGCGCACTCTTGATGAGATTGCGGGCAAACATCTCGGGAGTGGGCATGCCGATGATAAAAATTACAGGATGCAGGAGTGGGTGGACGAGGTTCTTATGAAAGGAAAATTGGTTCCAAACTATCGTAACGCACACATGTACGTTCAGGGGCCTAACGTATGGCCTTTGATAAGAAATTGGACTATGTCGGAGTGGGTGTCTCTGCCAGACTCGGTGAAGAGGTACCTGGGGCCACCGAACACTTAGGAACGTGATGGCACCTGGTCCCTGCATCTACACCCCTAATTGGAACTACTGGGGGAACTCTTGTGCGCTGATAGTCACGCTATACCCATCCTCAAATTGGGGTATCCAACCTTCAACCTATCCGTCCAACTCCGTCACCGTTAGCACCTGGACGGTGCCGCCTCTTCTAGTAGAAGACGAGACCAACCGCCACATCACGGTGTGGGGAGAACACAAGAGGAGGTTTTGGAAGTACCTGTCCTTTATAGCGGTAAAATCTGATGCAAACCCCCGACCGCATCGTGCTTTTCAAACCCACACCTTCAAAAGTATCGCCAAAACGATAAAAATACCTCTTAATCGCGAAGTGCGCAAGGAGAAGCTCTCAACCAGTCGCCATTACCGTAGAGCCGTAGCGGCATTCATGCGTGGATGAAAAAGCCTCTACAGGCAATGGTTGTGGAGGCTGCGGAGTTATTCCGGCAGTACCATGGAGGTGTAGCTCCTTCCGCTATAGTGGCTGAGCGCGATGCTCTTGTAGCTGTCGTGGCTGTGGAGGGGAGACTGGGTCTGAAGAAGATTCCCGTGCGTGTCGTGGATGCCTTGGACAAAACAAAGTTGGCCAAGCCGGGTATGGGTCGATCCCTCGCCCTCTTCCTGATGGACCTCCCAGATGGTCGCATAAGTGCTGGTGTGACTGAGTACAATGAGTGAGTGGGTTTGCACCTATGGCAACTGTCGCGAGAAGGGCATCTACCAGTGGTGGGATGACCACCGCGTTAGATTCTACACCTGTCGGCAGCATTCTCTCGCAGTGTGCGACATGTACAACGAGATAAACCACCTTCCTTCAGAGCAGTGGCATCTGAGACCGAAGATAAGAAACCAACTTGAAGCCACAGCTTCGCAAGGAATGAAATGAAATCCGAAACCCAACCACAGGTAGACCCCGCCCCCTACAAACCTGAGGATGAGTCCCTAGACGATAGATTCGGCTGGAGGGACCACGATAGGGCCAAGCCCACTTGCAAGCACTCAGGGAGGTATGGACACTACTGTGGCGAATGGGATGGACTGTGGATTTGCGAGGACTGTTCCGAATTTCAGGTAGCCTGCTGTTGCTTCCCCGGCGTGGTCAAGAAGAGTGATCCTGACTCAGATGCTTCTTCACCTTGTCCCAGTCCACTTCCCCAGACGCATCCTTGAAGCCGTCCGTCTTCTTTTGGTCAAAGTAATTCCTGCCTAGTTCGGTGTCACCCGTCAGGGGCAATATCCGGCACCAGGTGGTGTCATAGTTGGGTCCGAGAACAGCGTCCAGAATCTCAGGGAGGTTGTTAATGACACCCGTCACTATCTCGTGCACAAGGGGCAACTCAGAGATTTGGGCGTCCACAACCAAGCTGTCATGCACGGTGCTGACGAGACAGCTTTTAAGGTTCTGGTCGAACAGGGCTTGGTCAATAACCGACATGCCCAGCAGCATCATATCAGAGGCTGTGGACTGGATGAGGTGGTTGAACCCCGCACGCAGGGATTTGTTCACTAGCTGATTGTCCTCGGACTCCACCTCAGGCAGGGGGCGCACTCGACCGAAGATGCTGACGGCGCACCCGTGCTCTAGGATGAAATTCTTGTACACCCCAATGTACCGGCGCAGTGTGGGATAGGTGTCGAACATGGCGTCAATGATGTTCTCGCACTCCTCCTGATCCAGATACACCTGCTCCTCAGCCAAGGTTGTTTGAAGTCCAAAGGAACCACCGCCGTAGCCTGTTAGGAAGTTGGTGGTCTTGGCGATCGACCTCTTCCTCTCCAAGTCCTTAGCCTCCTTGTCCCTCCCATTCTTCTGTAGCCAAGCAAAGTAGTCCTTATGAAGGTGCTCGTAGGGAATTTCGAAAATGTTACTGGCTGTGAGCGAGTGCAGGTCGATGCCTCTCTGGTAGGCATCCACCATGAGAGGGTCTCCACATGCGGCAGCAAGGAGCCTCAGTTCAATCTGAGAAAGGTCCCCCTGATAGATGCACCCCGCATTCCCCCACCGGGAACTGTACAGTCTCTTCACTATCACCTTTTGAGATGAGGGAAGTTGGGCTAGGTTTGGTCGGCTGTTGTGGTGAATCAGACCCTGTGCTACGTAGGAGTAATCGTCTTCGACCTCGATGTCCCAGACCCCCAAGTAATCTTCAAAGGTGACTGACACAACCGTATCTCTTCCTTGATAGACTCCAAGACTTTCTCTGGCGCATACACTGCTTGACTGTCCTTGAAGCGGAGAACCTTGTAACCCATTTTCGTTAGGAGAGCGTCCCTGTCCTTGTCCTCCTCGTAGTTGTGGTACGCCCCATCCAGTTCCACTAAGATGTTCGTGCCAATAATCGCAAAGTCTACCCTCTTCATCCCAGAAAATACAAACTCTCGGATGTGTGGAATGTTGCTCTCCTCCAGAGCTAGAGATATGGCTATCTCGTGAAAGTTGATCGACCAACTTATCTGGCGCAGGGTTCGATCTGAAGTTTTGGCGTGCACTGTCATCTCCCCCGCTGTCTCTTTCAGAAAATGAGCGAGCCAAAGCATCTTGAGAAAGGCGCTGTAGGACTTTCTTATAAACGTTGCTTTGTCCGCTGGGGAGTTGTCCAATGCTTGTCGAAGCCCTGGGCACAGTTTGTCTATCTCGTCTATCTGGGACACCATGAAGGGTGTTGAGATGTGCCTGCGCACTAAGCGTGGAGTGTGTAGGGCGTGATGCTGTATATTCCTGTTTATCAAGAACTCCGTGGTTCCTAGTTCCTTCGCTATACGCATTGAAGCCCAACCCAGAGAGAGTAGTTCCTCCAGTTTCTTCCGATCCACGATGGTAGTG
>Ga0302274_10005517_pt1 | contig 10701 bp, 3 predicted proteins | sample III_Bog_N2_1_FD_198755 | JGI IMG/M metagenome (GOLD analysis project Ga0302274, IMG submission 198755) | Peat permafrost microbial communities from Stordalen Mire near Abisko, Sweden - III_Bog_N2_1 | ecosystem: Environmental > Terrestrial > Soil > Wetlands > Peat | place: Sweden: Abisko...
TGATGGTCTGCGTCTGCTGCGGAAGGATTGCGCTGACGGACGTGATTGCCGGCGAGCCACTCGCGACACTTACGGTAACCGTGGCTGAGCTGCTCGCCGCCAGCACAGAGCTTCCGGGGAACGTCGCCTGGAACGAATAGCTGCCTACAATCAGCGCCGGTGTCGAGTACACAGCCACGCCATTGGCGATCGTTGCCGAGCCCAGCATCAAGCCGTTCTCGTAAAAGTTCACGCTGCCTGTCGGTAACATCGTGCTGCCAACTTGCATCACGGTCGCTGTCAGATTCACGCTACCGCCTGCGGTAATCAGGGTCGCGGACGCAATGAGGCTGGTCGTCGTTGCGGTCGGGGTCGTTCCGGCTAACCCGCGCTCGCTATCGGTCACATGAACCGTCTCATAGATCGGGAGCAGCGTCGATGGCACAGTGGAAGGCATGCCGTCGGACACCGTGATGGTCTCCGTGATCGCCAGCAGCGTCGAGGGAACCAGCGAGACCGTGTCGCTGATGTGGATCTCCTCGATGTCCGGTGTAAGCCCAGGCTCACCCATCGCCGGCAGTGTTCCCACGCCTGTCATCTGCGCCGTCTGTGGCGAGGTTCCTGCTGTATCCGTGATCGTCACAGTTGCCTGCAAAAGATCCGGCGGAGGCCCGCCAGTTCCGCTGCCAGGCAGAACTGGCGGGCTGAAGACAACTTCGATGATGCAGCTAGATATCGCTGCAAGGGATGTCCCACAGTTGTTGACCTGCCCAAAGGCGGTCGAGCCCGCACCTGTAATTGTTATGGAAGAGATGGGCAGCGGGTTCACATCGTTGTTAGTCAACGTCAAGGTCTGGGGGGCCGAGGTTGCACCCTGCGCCACCGAGAACGACAGGAGGAACGGCGTCAGCGTCACCAGCGGGGTTGTTCCGCCGGCATTTCCGTACAGAGCGATCGGCTGTGTCGCAGTGCCCGCGGTCGGCGTGTCGTTGACCGTATCGATGCCCGTCAGCCATCCACTTCCACTCAGCGGACCGAAGTCCACGTTGACGGGACAGATCGAACCCTGCGATATCGATAGCCGCGTGTAACAGTCCGCGCTTCCAGTCGGGCTGGTCACATCACGCAGAAAGTTCGAGCTGGAGATGCCCCACGCCGGAGCCGCCAGGAAGGGTGTTGTAAAGCCCAGGGCTCCGCCATTGCCCGCGTTGAGAACAGTGGCCGTCTGCGCTGCGCTCACTGTATTGACGGCTTGCTGGGAGAAGGCATTGTTCGTCGAGGCGGAGCCGGTAAAGTTCAGCACCGACTGCGTCACATCGATCTTGCGCACGCCGCCGAACGCGCTCGCGATGTACATGTTCGCCTGCCCGTCCAACCGCACAAATCCAGGCTGATTCAGGAACGCCTGCGTCGCATCGCCGTCGGAACCTGACTGGTTCGAGTCGCCGTACCCGGGGCCGTAATACCCATACGTTCCGGGCAATCCAGCCACATTATGGATCGTCCCTGTCGCCGCATCGATCCGCCGCACATGGCAGGACGACCCGTCGACGAGATAGATATCGTCCGCCGCATCGATCACAAGGCTGCTCAGGTTCGCAAACGTAGCTGCCGACGCTGGTCCTTCATCGCCGCCTCCACCCGAGCAGTAATTTTGCTGGGCCGAATAAACCTCTTGTCCGGCAAACGTGCTGATGAATCCCGTGGTCGCATCGACCCTGCGCAGGATGGTCCCGCCGCCGTCGCTGAAGTACAGATTGCCCTTGGAGTCGAAGGCCAACTCTCCCGCTGTCACCTCAGCGGAGGTGGCTGTCCCGCCGTCCCCCGTGTATCCATACGTCCCGTTGCCCGCGAAGAGCGTCACCACCTTCGTCGTCGCATCCACGCGCCGAATCATGGAGTGGTACGTGACGATCCCTGAGTTGGAGGTGACATAGCCGGTATCCGAGAAGAACAGGTTGCCGCCCCGGTCAAGAGTAATTCCCCCCACCGTGCCCACCGTTGCCTCCGACGCAGGGCAACCATCGCCCCAGGAGTCCGTCTGCGCCGCGCACCCGGCCCTGCCGTAGTAGACGCCCTGGTTGATCCACTCCATCGTGCCGTCGAACACACCGGTGCCCGCGCTCGTGGGCCACGAGGGAGCGCTACTCCCGGTCGTTCCGCCGGTGAATGCGGTGAAGAGATACGTCGTCCCGTTCACGTTGACCTGCAGCCGATTCGTCGGCCCGAATCCGGTACTCGGAGACCATGTCGCAGGTGTGGTGAAGCCTACGAAATTGATGATCGAATTCGTCGCGCTATCGATGTAGCGAAGCTCGGTCGGCTGACCGTAGTTGTTGCCGTTGTTGTCGCCAAGATAAAGGCCGCCTCTGGAGTCCAGCGCCAACGGTCCAGCATAGCCAATCTCCGCTCCCAGCGCTGTTCCTCCATCCCCCTCCACACCCTGCGCATACCCACCATACGGCCACGGCGTCCCCGCATACAGGTGAATCTTCCCGGCCGTATCCACCTTCCAGATCACCTCGTTCTCGGTGTCCGAGATGAACTGGTTGCCTATCGGATCGATCGCATACCCGTTGATAAACGACACCTCGGCTTGTTTCGCTGGTCCATCGGCTCCAACTATTCCGGCCGCGTGGCCATTTGCCCCTCCAACCACCGTGGAAATGATTCCGGGCGTCATCGCCGCAACCGATCCCGCACCAATCCCCGTCAGCGGGAATGTATAAGGAATGCCAACGGTGCCTTCAACATCTGTTACCACCATCGGGGCGGTACGGAACCCAGGCCATTGCGGCGTAAACGTCACCGGCACCTGGCAGGTCGTCCCTATGGGATTTAGGGTCACACCATCGATCACGCAGCCCGTAATGGTACCCACCGTAAACTCCGTGAACCCAGTCATCACGCCGATCGATTGCAACTTCTGCGAGGTGTTGAGCTCTACGGTCACGGTTTGCGTCGCACTCTGTCCTATCGGCACCGTCCCAAAGGTATAGTTCGTCTGGTAGTAGAGCGCAGTCCGCGAAGGCAATCCGGTCTCGCCCACCATGTGCAACGTCTGAGTATTGTAGTAGAACGTGCTGACGCCATTTTGCGTAATGATGGGCGCACCACCGTTATCGTCCTGCACGCTCACATCGGCCGAGTAGTAGGCATACGTCAGCGGCGAGAATGACACCGTCACTGTGCAGTACGCACCAATAGCCAGCACCGACCCGCAGGTGCTGCTCAAAACCGCGAACCGCGCCGGATCGTTACCTGTAATGACCCAGTACGGATTGATGTTCAGGGGAGCTGTCCCTGTGTTGGTCAGATTGAAGGCTTCGGTCGCTGTCGCTCCCGGCAGGGCAGTGATGATCACTTCCGACACCGAGAACGTCCCCACCGGCGCCAGGCCTGTGCCTGATAGCGATACTGTCTGAGTCCCGTCGCCGGTGCTCGCGTTGTCCGGCAAATTGAATGTCCCAGTAAATGGACCCGGCGCGTTCGGCGAAAACGTAATATCGATCTCGCAGGTTGCACCGGGGGCCAGCGTCGGGGTCTGCACCCCGCTGGAGAACCCGCAGTGGTCCGTCTCCTTGAACACCCCATACGAAGAGGTAAAGTAGGGATATTGCATATACAGGGTGATGTTGCTCGTGTTCTTCAGGTACAGCGGCTGCGATGCTGATGTTGTTTCCTTCGCCACCGCGGTAAAGCTCAGTGGGCCGCCGGTGAGCGTCACCGTTGGCAATGGTCCCGTACCCATGCCCGTCAAATTGACTCCGACCCCGGCTTGCGAGAAGGCAAAGTTGGTGAAGGGACCGCCATCGTTGATGGGTGAGAAGGTGAAAGACGCACCGCAGCTTTGGCCCGGCGACAGGCTGTAGTTATTCGCATCGCAATCCAGAATGTTCGGATTCGCCATCAGATACGGCACAATGCTGAAGGGCGTTCCTCCCGTAGTGAGCCCCAATGCAGTACCTTGCGTGCCCGTGGACGGGCCGGACTGTAGGATATCCCCGTTCGTCAGGATCACCGATTGCGCCGGCGACGTGCTCCCCACATTCACCGATCCGAAGTTCAGCGGCGCGCTCGCGTTCGCGACCAGCCGAACGCCATCCGGCTCCAGCACATACAGATTCCCGCCGCCATCGGCCACCACACCCGCGGCGCCGCTCAAGCTCGCCGCCGTAGCGGAGCCGCCATCGCCCAACGCCGCGCAAGCGCCATCGCCCGCCACCACGGTCGACATAGGAATCGCCAACCCCGCGTTGGCCGTCGGGCTATACTCCAGCACACCACAGCTCTGCGGCAGCGTGATGTAGATATCGTCCGATGCATCGACTGACAAACTCACCGGCTTGCCACTCGAATACACCGTGCTGATGTTGCCGCTCATCACGTCCACGCGCCGCACGGCATTGTTCAAGCTATCGGCGATGAACACATCGCCAAGCGAATCCACCGCAACGCCTGACGGATAATCGAGGTCCGCCAACGCCGCTAGACCGGCATCTCCGTTATTCGCCGCAGGCCCATTTGTCGGCCCACCCGCAATCGTATAAATGTCTCCAACAACCGCCGTGGTCCCGGCAATCTCCGTCGCGATCAGGTTTGCAATCGCCGTTCCGCCCGCATACACCACGCGCACCGCATCGTTCCCCGCATCGGCGATGAACACATTCCCATAGCCGTCCACCGCAATCTGCACCGGAATGTACAACTGCGCCGCAGTCGCCGGCCCCAGGTCACCGGAGAACCCAGTCCCCGGAGGCTCATTCGCATTCAGCGTCCCGGCAATCGTCGTGATGATGCCGGTTGTAGCGCTCACCATCCTCACCGCCTGGTTATTTGTATCCGAGATGTACAGATTTCCCGCCGCATCCAGCGCCACGCCCGCCGGCCCATTCAACGCAGACTGCGTCGCCAGCACCCCATCCGTCCCCGCGCCTCCGTTGCTCACGCCGCCCGTCGGCCCGATGCCCGCAATCGTATAAACATTCCCAGCGACCAGCGGTCCCGCGATCTCTGGAAACGTCCCTTGCTGGTAGTACAGCCGCACCACGTTGTTGCCCGTATCGGCGATGTAGATGTTCCCCATCACATCCATTGCGACCGCAGCGGGCGTCACAAACTGCGCTCCGCTGGCCGGGCCTCCATCGCCCGCGTACCCAGCCTGCGGGGTCACATCGTTGCCGATCAGGTCGGAGATTGTCCCTGGCGTAACCACCGCCTGCGGATGCGTGCCGGTGCCTGTCAACGGAAAGTTTACGTACACATTGCGGCTAAGCGAAAAGTCGTAATACACCACCTGCAGCGGAGCCCATCGCCCAATCGGCGCCTGCGCTGAGCCCCATCCCGGCAGATACGGTTTGAAAATCACCGTCACCGTGCACTGCGTTCCCGCAGGCACAAACCCAACGCACGGGTCGCTCGACACATAGAAATCAGGGGATTCATTCGTTGAAACTCCCTGCAGAATTACCGTGCTGTTGAACGTCAGCAAAACATCCTGCGAGCTGGTCTGATACTCCACGGTCACTGGAAACGGCTGGTAGCTGGCCGTCACCGTTTGCGCAGAGGCGAGCGCGCCCCATCCCAGCAACAGCGCCCCAACCATCAGCGCGTATGAGCGCCGCATCCCGCGCACAACCCCCGAATTGTCGATACGTTTCACCATCGCTTGCTCCCTGCTCTCCAGTAGTTCTGTTTGGCTGAGGGTTTTAGGAGAAAGTGAGGGTGACGGTTACAGTGATGACCTGGCCCGGCGTCACACCCATGGGCGCGTTCGGCACCGTTGTCGACGTAAAGGGAAAGAACATCGCCCCTTCGGGGCCCGTGTTCGCACCTGCCTTGCATGCGCTCGGCGAGATGTCTGCGATTCGATCGTCGTAGGATCCGGTCAATTGATCGTTGCTAAAGTAATTAAGGTAAATTGCACTGCTTACGGGCACGCATGCCGGCAGTAGAGTTTGCACGACCGAAATGGACGTGAGTCCGCTTGGCACGGTGAAGTTGCCGGTGAGAACCCAGTTCACCGTCGGGCTGAAGGTAATCACAGCTCGCAGTCCGGTCTGCGGAGCAAAGATGGGTGCAAATTGGCCTGTGCCGGTCGACGAATACAGGCTCTGAGGGGTGGTAAGGACCGGGCATGCGGTAGGGTTGAGAGGCTGAAAATTGCAATATTGTGTTGCATCGGCCCCGGACGCAACATAGGTAGGTGGAACGAAAGCGATGGCCGGATCTGAAAGGGTGATATTGCCCGAAAGGAGGGCTCCAAGAAGTTGGTCTCCTGAAAGCGTTATCCCAACTGTCACAAGAGAATTATGAAAGTCGAGGTGCCGGACCAGCGTTCCATCCGGATTCTTGACATCCATGATCCAGTGCCCGTGAACTTTGATGCCCTCACCGCCCGGCTTACTGGGCTTGGCACTCTCTTCCTCTACCTCTCCGGCTGTGGCCCTGGGCTTGGCTTCCGCCTGCGCTGCTCCAGGCAGGAGAGCACTGAACGGGACGGACATAAAGGCGCTCGACGCTGGTGTTAGCGCGGACTTCGTAGCAGTCTGCTGCGCGAATCCTTTCTGGCTCCCGGCAAACATCAGAACGAGGCCACATACCCCGATCACCGACTCCAACCAATACGACTTGCGCTGCTTCCGATGCTGTTCCATGATTGACCTCTCCCTGATTGAGTTCCTGCTGAATGTTGGTGACACGCTCGACTGCGTCCGGCGTCGCTTGAATCCGTTGGTTCATCCATCCGGAGGCCTCGGCAGCCGAAACTCCGGATCCGGCGCCGACCCCTCACCCTCGATCGGCTCCGCGCCATCGCCGCGCACCAGCCGCGTCACCCAGTGCCGCTCGACCGTAATCTCGATCCGTCGCATCGGCCCCGTCGCCGGCGGCAACACCTCGCCGCTGGTCTCTGAGACTGCCGTCTTACGCCGCAATAGCCACATGGATCGTCTTCGCCTCGTTGCGATGTCATGCACTACACCACACGCAGGGCGAAAACCAATTTCAAGAGATTTGAAGAAAATCTTGAAAGTTATTTCCTCTCTGAATCAACTACTTAGCCGGAACATATCAAAGACACAACTCGGGTTCTGCCCCATTGCAACAGGCAGATACGTGCGAGAGGTTGTCTTCCATCGGGCTACCTGGAGGAGTTTTTGGTGGTGATGTGCACAGTGCCGGCGCAGATCTCGCACATGGCGGCGAGGCTTGCCGGTCAGCGGAGCTGGGCGAGTTCTGCCTTGGCGGCCTTGAGCACCGGAACATCCGGATCGGCGTCTTTCCAATCGTTGAGGAAGCTCTGGTAGGCCGCGCGGCTGGCCGCAACATCCCCGGCTGCCGCCTCAGCCCGTGCCAGTCTAAGTCGCGCTGTGGGATACAGCACACCGAATCCGTTACCCGGGTTGGCCACGATGCTTTGGTAATCCGCTGCGGCCTTGCCGGGCTGGCCCATCTTCATATAAATCGTGGCACGTACCGTCCGTGTCACGAAGCCCGCCATCTCGTACGGACGCGAAGGCTCAAGGTCCGCCAGAGCCTGCGCGAATTTGCCTTCCTGCATGGCCACCACCGCGCGCATGCGTGGCATCACGATCGAAGCCTGGTCCGTTGGCGCATGCTGGTCGTGTTCGTGCGCGGCGAGGTAGCGCTTCGCATACATGACATCGCCGGACATCGCGAACTCCAAGGCTGCATCATCACTGTCCAGATAACCCTTGGAGATGCGTGCGAGATAGGCGTGCGCGTCTGACGGATAACCGTACAGACGAGCGATCATCGCCAGTTCTACGAGCACGCCGTCTACGATCTCGCCTTTGCCCAGCTTGCGGTCCTCGTCGATTTCAAGCTCCAGAAGCCGCTTGGCTTCCGCGTATTTACCATCCATCGATCGTGCCTGGCCGAGATAATAGTTGCGTAACTGCCACTGCTTGGCCTCGAACTCGTTCACAATACGATCGAAGGTCGCCTGATCATGCTCATAGAACGCTATCTCAAAGGTGGTGTTGCTTCCAACCGGGTTCGGCCCTTGCGGGGAGGACTTAGCCTCAAGAGCCTTCGCCTCCGCGAAGCGGCTCGCATTCTTATAAGCACGCGCCGTCACGGAGTAGGCCTTGGGGTTTATCTGGATGGCTCGCTCGCCGGCTACGATGGCCTCTGGAAAATTCCCGAGCTGATTGTCGAAGTTGGCGATGTTCACCCACGGGCGATAGTCATGCGGATACATCCCCGCCCACGCCCGGAACGCATTCAGGCCGGCCACCGCATCTCCCAATCCGTAGGCGTAGTACCGCGCTTCAATCCCCAGCCGGTCGCTCTCGCCAACGCGATCGCGCAGATCGAAGGCCTTTTTGAAATTGGCCGAGGCTAGGTGGCCCTCCTGGAGTTCGTAGTATTTTCCGGCCATCGCCTCATACGCCAAGGCAAATTGAGGATCGAGTTCGACAGCTTTTTGATACAGCGGCAGCAAGACCATCTCCGTCGCTCCCTGCGTATTCATGTATTGCGCCGTCGAGTAGGCCCGCAATGCCTCCAGCGAACTTGTCGCAGCCTGGGCGAGCGGAACGTCGTTGCGCTGAATCGATTGGGCCGACTCGCCCAGTTTCGAGCGCATTGTGTCGGCCAGGGCGTCCACCGTGGGCAGGACCTTCGACTTGTCTGCCGCTTCCAGCTTGTCGGAAGCCACGCGCTTGCCCGTGACGCAGTTTGTTGCGTCCATTGTCAAAAGATATTGGGGACCTACGCTTGCAATGCCTCCAGTCAGCACGACCTGCCGGTTGTCTCGTTCACAGACTTCACGGGCAATCGCCGGGCTCAACGGGGTATCCGGCTTCAGACCCATTAGGCCGAGGGTGCTGACCGCATCCTGGTCGCTGGAGACACCTACAAGCGGCGACTGCCCCAGTTCAATCTCCATGGCGCGCTTCAGGCTGCGGTCAAATGTGGCATCGCCTGTGGTGTTCGTGAAGTCCGCAACGACAGCTCCCACGAATTGGTCAGGCGGCACAGGGTGTGGCCGAAATCGTACGGCGGCCACGGTGACGAGGATCAGGGCCACGACCGCTGCGACATAGGGCCAAGCGCGGCGCGGCCTGGCGGCTAACGGTGGCAACACCGGCTCGTCGATCACCATTCGCGTGCGCTCGCTCGCTTCGTAAATGACATGATGCGAAGCTGTGCCGGCGGTCTCTGCCTGGGTCGCGCGATGCTTCACCGCACCGCTGAACTGGTACCCTACGCCTTGGATCGTCACAATATAGTCCGCGTTGTCGCCGAGTGCCTTGCGGAGTATAGAGATGTGTTGCGCAAGCGTACTTTCTTCGACAAACGAATCGATCCATACTGCCTTCAGCAGAACTGCTTTGGGAACTGCTTCTCCAGCGTGCGATACCAGATAGGCCAGTACCTCATACGCCTTCGAGCCTAGCGGAACTCTCTCACCCCGGCGCGCAAGCACGCGGAGATCGAGGTTCAGTTGAAAAGCGCCGAAGAAATAAGAACCTTGATTGGCCAGAGCCATTGGTGGGACCTCATGAATTAGATCGCAGTATCCATCTTCTATCTGTGCCTCGCAAAGAGTTCCGTACGGTTGATTATCCCTCATTGGCTCGCGACTGAAGCTGCCTCTCAAGTGTGCTCAGTGGGCCCGTTGAGTCGGCTTGTGTTTACCAATCATGATGTCAACTGATGATAACAGGCCAATGCACGTTCCCAGCGCCGAGGAATCATGGAAACGTTCGCTGGCGATTTTGCACTCACCGACACTGAGAATTACTTGCGGGCGGGAGGAACAGCGGCAACCTCGGATTTGTTCAGCGGAATAGCCAGACATGAATCGTATGCCCCTCCCGTAAAAATAGTGTGCAATCCACGGTTGACGAGTTCGCGATGGCCGAATGCCGGGTATCTCGCTGCGTCGCGCCCCTGAATCGTTAACTGCAGAGCGGCTCCAGCTTCGAAAAATGTAGCAGACGGCCAGATCTCAATTTCTACTGGCACAACGTCAGCGGGACGCAGTTTTTGAATATGTGCATGGCTATGCCACGGACGCAGAGGCGTGCTGCGGGTGGTGTCTAGCTCCCTGTGTGAAGTCCGGAGCCATCCCTTTGCCAGCCCATCGCGCTCGTATCCGTTAAATCCGGAGAAGTAGACCTCTCGCCCAGAGGAATCAAGTTTTCGCAGCACGACGAACAGGTCCAGATCATCGCCTTCTGAGGTGCTGACCCAGAGCTTCAACCTCATGCCGCCAACCAGTTCAACGGCTTGCTCAAATCGAACAGAGAATGCAGCTCTGCTATTGCGCTTTTGAGGCTGATACTGCACCTTTCCTTCGGAAGCGGCAGGTTCGCTTTGCAGGGTGCCGGTATTCGCGCAGAGGTACAGCGGGGTTGATTGCACCGACGGAAGTGGCCAAGTCTGCTCGCTGCGAACCTCCTGTCTGTAATAGCCTTTCCGGACTTCCAGGCGTATCTTCTGTTCTCGGTCGAATCCGTTGTCGAGGTCCCGTAGGAAATGGTCCAGAAATCGCTTCTGCCAATTGAGGGCCTCCTCGCCATAAAATGTCTCCCACTTCTTTCGCCCATGAGTGAACAACCACTTTTGCCTGGAAGATAGCTGTGTGATTGGGAAAACGCACCAACTTGGCGGGCCGATCCACTTCTCTTTCAAAACCGTCCACTCTATTAGGGCGGAGGGGTTGGCTCGGTCAGCCGAAACAGCAAAGCC
>Ga0302274_10005539_pt1 | contig 10657 bp, 6 predicted proteins | sample III_Bog_N2_1_FD_198755 | JGI IMG/M metagenome (GOLD analysis project Ga0302274, IMG submission 198755) | Peat permafrost microbial communities from Stordalen Mire near Abisko, Sweden - III_Bog_N2_1 | ecosystem: Environmental > Terrestrial > Soil > Wetlands > Peat | place: Sweden: Abisko...
TGCATCTCGTTCTTTGCCGGTATAGCGTGATCTGATGCGCTCCAGATGCAAGGCTGCTCGCAAGCCTAATGCGGTCGTGGATTTAGAGACTTCGTGCCCCAGATACAGTGCAGGATTTGAACTCGGAACCCCCTGATGCAGTTTTTCGCTTAGCTGCGGCATTGCGGCTGGAAGCGGTTCAGAGAACGCATGGTTTGGGGCTGATTCCATTGCCTCCGATTGTACGTCTTGAGGGCCGGGAAGCGGTGCGGATTCTCTGCGGGATTGTGAACGGATCGCACGGCGGAAGAGCGGCGGATTGTGCACGGCATTGCGCACAGTTTGCACGGTGCAAGAGCTGCGGATTGTCGAGCGTTTGCGTGCTGGATTGCGGTGCTGATCAGGGGCCGGTTCCGGGACGGAAGCGGCCCCTCTTTAGCAGCTAAAAGCAGCTACTAAAAGAAGAACTGCGCGCGCGTCATTCGCGATCTTCTTCGGCCTCCGCCGCAAGTATTTGGAAGAGTGCTTCGGCGTCGGGAGTTGTGGCTTTTGTGGACGGGTTCTCGCCGTGCTCCAGCATCGCCGCCGGATGAGTTGCTGCATGGATTTTTTGCAGGGCACGGATGGCGACCTGTGTGTATATCTCCGTGGTCCGGATGTCCTCGTGTCCAAGCATCGCCTGGATGTGCCGGATGTCGGCCCCGTTCTCGTGCATCAGCGTGGCCATTGTGTGGCGGAACAGGTGGCAGGAGCCGGTCTTTCCCAGCTTGGCGGCGTCCACTCTTTCCTTGACCGCGAAGCTGAGATGATCGCGGCTGAACGGCTCGCCCTGGGCAGTGAGGAAGACGGTCATATCATCGGGTTCGATGGCAAGCTGGGGCCGCGCCTCCCGGATGTACTTTTCCAGCCACGCTATCGCCCGCTCTCCGATGGGCACATAACGATCCTTGTGGCCCTTGCCCTGGCGAACGAGGAGCAGGCCCCGGTCGAGCGACAGGTCGTACAGCTTCAAGGCGATGATCTCCATGCGGCGCAGGCCGGTCGAGTAGAGCACTTCGAGGATGGCGCGGTCCCTGAGTCCGATGGGTTCCTCGATCTCGCAGAGCTGCACGATCCGCTCGACCTCTTGAGCGGAGAAGATGTTCTTCGGCAGGGCGCGGCCCAGCCTGGGCAACTCCAGTTCCGAGGCCGGATTATGCAGGATGTGATTCTGCCGCGTCATCCATCGGAACCAGACGCGCAACGGGACCAGGCACGAGTGCTGCGAACGGAAGCTCAACGGCTCGCCATTCTTCTTGCGGTAGTGGAACAGATGCCTCTGATACCGCTCCAGAACGGGCCGCGTGACTTCGACCGGCTCGGTCAAGCCGCGCTCCTTGCACCACTGAAGGAAGAAGCCGATGTGGGCCTGGCGATTCTTCACCGTGTACGCGGAGTAGTTCTGCACCGCCAGCGCCTGGAGATGATCGCGCATCATCGCCTCCAACTGTGTGGCTGGCAGGGTTTCGGGTTTGCGGGTCTTCGTTACACGCGCCATTGCTCTACCTCCTCGCTATGGTTAGGACGGAGCGCCCGTTTTGCTGCACTCCGTATAAGTGTTTTTTCGCGCTCCAACGCTGGATCGGCTGGAAGCCGCATGGATACTGGCTGGTTGTGGGATTCAAGCACCCCGACACCCCGCCGACTTGGGGCCGACTTGGCCCCGACTACTCGCCCTCCGGCCCCGACTTCTTTCCGTCGTAGCCATTTTTCGAGAGCTTTTCAACGTCGATCAGCCCGCCCAGCACCGGCTTCCCGCCGTCCTTCGGCCGCGTGAAGACAAGCTCGTACACGATGCTCTGGCCCCGGCCGCCGCGATGGATCAACAGGTACTCCAGCTCCTCCAGCCGATGCAGATGGGTCTTCAACTGCGTGTCGCCCCAGCCGGTCGCCTCGCGCACGTCGCGCCGCGAGAAGCGGTAATCGGAGCGCGCCATCTTTTGCCGCTCGCACTCCGCCGTGACCATCTCATCGACGGCCAGGAGCAACCGCCGCGTCTGCGGCGGCAGCTCGTCGAGCGAACGGCCCAGCACTTCATGCGCAAGCCGGTTGGCCATGGCGATGTCGGCCAGCGCGACTTCGATGTACTCGACCGTGCGCCCGCGATGCTCGACCGTCTTGCGCGGGCGCTGATGCTGATGCAACAGGGCAACGCTGCGGATGAGCGTCAGATACTTCATGTGGTCGCGCCGCGTGCGCGTCTGCGAGTCCTGGAAGGTCAGACCCGGCGCGTAGGGATTGACGACCGGGACGGGCTTCAAGAGCCGCTGCGCGTTGCGATGAACGGTGAGGATTGCATTCCGGTCCTGCCGACGGAGCAGCCCTTCGACCGTCTGCGCCTGGCGCTGTACACGGTGGATCGCCTTCGTCTGCTCGCGGTCTTCATTCACCGTCAACACAAGACAGCGATTCAGCATCTCTTCGTCGAGGTCGATGGCCGTCGTCGTCAGGAAGATCATTACCGGCCCTTCGACGCGGTACTGATGCGTAACGTGCCTGCCGGTGTTTGGGTCTTTGCCCGTGCTGGCGATAGTCAGCACGCCTTCCGACTGCAACAGCTTCAAGGCGTAGGCCGCAGAGTGCACGCCCTCTTCCTCCACGATGGCCAGCACCTTGTGCTTCAGATCGCTCTCGCCCATGTAGAAGAGCGACTGGCCGGTCATGGCCGAGTATTGAACGCGCTGCTCATCGGGCAGGAACGCGAGCACGGCTTGCTGTCTGCTGACGTCTATGGTGATAAAGCGCTCGTCGCTCGAGCGCGTCGAAATATGGTATTGAGGCGAGAGCGCTCTCTCTCCGTTCATCCGCAGAGCGAGTCTCAATCAGCATTCTTAACTTCCCGGCGAACTCTTGGCGTTCCTTTTGCCCGAAGACCTCGTTGATTGCTCTGACGCCCGCATACCTGCCAAATCGGCCCCGCTCACGCAAGGATTTGATTGAGGTTTTCCCGGTCCCTTGGAGCGAAAACACTACCTTCTGGATGGATGCGTTCAGATCTACCGGCTGAGTGCCATCCTCGACGATCCGGACCAGAGAGTCCGTGAGCCTTCTAACGTCGAGTGCCAATGTCAGATACTCAGAACTAGTTTGCAAAGCGAAGCACCTCCGTGGATTCCACATCCTCTCGAACTTATAGCCGACTTCAGCAGCGGCCCGAAGAAATTCATCGACGCATTATATGTTCGTCGATTGAGGCCCGTTTTGCACCGACCCACTGGGGGCCTACAGAGAGACTCTGTCGCGACCTGGAAATGGTCCCAAAACGTTCTGCCACCCCCACATCTGGGACATCGAGCGGTCCTTATACAACCGCTTGTATTATGCGGTAAAATGCGGTAAATGTCAACAACTGATATTGTAAAATAAAGACTTACCAAGAGAACATACGGTAGCTGGCGGTAAATCATCTGTCCGGAGCAATCGATTGGCCATCCTGATCGCACCCGTCGAACTAACACCGGACAAATCCCGCTTGCCTCTTCCGAAGCATCTGACGGACCGCATTGAATGGCTCGCACATGAAAAAGCAGATACGGACGCCTGGCTGTTAGCGATCGACGAAGGACGATTCAGATTGCTGTCCACCGAAGAAGTGGCGGCAAATGCTCATTTGGACACGTTGCGTCAGCTAGTAGTTGAAGGCAAGCTGGATGCTCGGAATGAGCCTACCTTCGTCCTTCCTCCAGAGAATGCTTCCATGCCAGCTCGTCTGATGCAGGTTTCGCTGAGGACGCACTCCTCGGGTTGGAGAATGTCGATGCCAGAATGCGTCAAGCTATTTCTTCCGCAAGATTACAGTCCAGATGATTGGAGCATGATTCTCTCGGTCGAGGGCTTTTGGGAAATCTGGAACACCCGGACATTGCGAAAAGCCCTTTCGGTTCCGCTACCGCTCGGGAAGGCGGCGATAGCCGCAATGCGCTAACAGTCAGTGATGAGGCCCATGCCCGGTAACCCATTGGTTGGTCAGCAAATTGTTAGATTGTATGCATAGAAGCGGAAGCAGATTCTTGGTCCTTTAAGGAGGCCACCGTGCCAAGCTCTCTCACCGGTGTCACGGACATTGAGTTCGTACCGGCATTCGATCATCGGGAGGTTGTTGGCCGGTTGCAGTCAGCAATTCTAGGGGCCAACAGGCTTCGGGCTGCCGTCGCATACTGGTGCGTCGGGACATCTGAACTTGGAGCCAGCCTCGTGGACCGTCTATCGGGCGATGGCTTCCTTTGCGTCGACATTCATCTCCCGACCGACATCGATAGGCTTTGCCAAATGAAGCTAGCGGGTGCGAATGTTTACCTCTACCTGCTGAATCCCAATCCGCAGCCTGGCGAACTCAAGTCGAAGGTGCCACCGCACCTCCTTCACCCGAAGCAGCTCTTGTTCGATTATGCGGATGAGCCGGCAGAACTCTGGGTCGGCAGCCACAACTGGACGGCAAGAGCACTCACGGGCATCAACATCGAAGCATCGCTGCGCGTTAGGCTCGCCTCAGAGTCGAAACTCTATTCAGACGCAGCCGGTTTCCTGAACGCAATCCGTGCAAACTGTGTTCCGTTCGACGTAACAGCGGTCAATTACTACAAGTGGCTGCAGCAATCCGACCAAGAAGAAGAAATTTGGGTCGTGGAACTTCGGGGAATCCGATCTGTCCTTGACGCTGAGCGGAAGTTGACGATATTCGGGAAATCAGATCAGGACTACCACAGTCTCAAAATAGTGGACAAGAATATCGTCATATCGCTTCTTGACGAGCCCTCTGGCCAGGAAATTCTCTATGAGGCCGCAATCGGAGATACCGGCCGAAGTCCCAGGCAGCGTGGCGTTACGCTCAACGCGAGGCTATACGCGGCTCATGATGGGTCGCCGCGCCCACAGCTTCAAGGACCCAAAGTACCCGATCCCCCCGTTGTGAATGCCGCCACGTCCTGGGCCACGGTCGACATTGTGGATGAACTCTTTGGAGCCACTTACGAGATTCCTCCGCGGGAACGATGGATAACCACAGCCGACACAGGCAATGATCGGGCGCCACAAGCGTTCCGCAACTGGTTTCCCAATCCATCCAAGCCGCTCGTGCAGCGAGCGGTATCGAGAGCTGAGTTCGAGGGGGCAGTTTCAGAACTCAAACTGGGAGATAGGCCGTCCGCACTATTGGAAGCCGGGGGGCTTCGATTGTTGCGGAAGAAGGTCGTTAGAGCGAAGCGGCGTGACGGCCAGACTTTCAGCCTGCGGAATAAACGTCGGCCCGAAGAGGGCGAACTGAGTTGACGTTGCGACACGGAGGGGTGTCCGCTTCGTCGTACCCTTCACCGCGCTACAATCTAGTTTGACCTCCAATCTAATTGCTGGCGGCTTCAATTGACAAGCCCGACGGGTACCCATGGATCAAGCTACACATAATAGGCTAGTTTCGTTTATCTGGAACATAGCGGACGACGTACTGCGCGACGTATTCGATCCCGGCAAATACCGCGACGTGATCCTCCCGATGTGCGTGTTGCGGAGGCTGGATGCCGTGCTTGAACCGACTAAGCAAGCCGTCCTCGACATCAAGAAAATGCTTGAAGACGCCGGAATCACTGAACAGCGTGAGGCGCTGTGCGGGGCTTCTGGACAGGCGTTTTACAACACATCGCGTTTTTGCCTCCGCGATCTGCGCTCTCGGTCCAGTCAACAGCAGCTTTTGCAGGACTTTGAGGATTACCTGAACGGATTCTCTCCGAACGTACAGGACATTCTGGGTAACTTCGAACTTCGCAATAATCTGTCCAAGCTTTCCAAATCCGATGGGCTTGGCACTCTGATCGAGAAGTTCCTGGATCCAGAAATCAACCTCTCTCCCAATCCTGTCTTCGACAGCGACGGTTCCATCCGACATCCGGGACTCGACAACCACTCAATGGGAACCGTTTTCGAGGAGTTGGTCCGCAAATTTAACGAGGAAAACAACAAGCAGGCTGGCGAACACTGGACGCCCCGCGATGCGGTCAAGCTGATGGCGAACATCATTTTCCTCCCAATCGCCGATTCGATTCCATCTGGCTCGTATCTTCTGTATGACGGCGCATGCGGCACCGGCGGAATGTTGACAGTGGCTGAGGAAACGCTGTTCGATCTCGCCCGCCAGCACGGCCGCGAGGTGCGTACCCACCTCTACGGCCAAGAGATCAACGGTGAAACTTACGCCATCTGCAAAGCAGACATGCTTCTGAAAGGGGAGGGGGAGCACGCTGACCACATTGTAGGCGGCCCGGAATGGTCCACGCTGTCCCACGATGCATTCCCCGCCATCGAGTTCGATTTCATGCTCTCCAATCCTCCTTACGGCAAGAGCTGGAAAAAGGACCTGGAGGCGATGGGTGGCAAGGACGGAATGCGCGATCCCCGTTTCAAGGTGATCCACGCTGGTGACCCCGAGTTCCCGCTGATTACGCGGTCAAGCGACGGGCAGATGCTGTTCCTGGCCAATATGGCATCGAAGATGAACCATTCGACTCCGCTCGGCAGCCGCATCGCTGAAGTTCATAACGGCTCATCCCTGTTCACAGGCGATGCCGGCCAGGGTGAAAGCAACATTCGCCGTTGGATTATCGAGAACGACTGGCTTGAGGCGATTATTGCCCTGCCGCTCAATCTCTTCTACAACACCGGCATCGCCACCTATATATGGTTGCTCACCAATCGGAAGCCGGAACACCGCCGCGGCAAGGTGCAACTCATCGATGCGACGGAGTGGTTCAAACCGCTCAGGAGGAATCTGGGTAAAAAGAACTGTGAGTTTTCGCCCGAGGACATCGAGACAATTTGCCAGGCATACTTCGCATTCAAGCCTACGAAGCAGTCGAAGATCTTCCCCAACGCTGCTTTTGGGTATTGGAAAGTCACCGTGGAGCGGCCCTTGCGCTTGCATAGTCAGCTGACACTGAAGGCGATCGAAAGGATCCGCTTCGCGTCCGGCGATGAGGAACTGCGATCGGTACTATATGACGAGTTCGGTGATGAATTGCACACTGACTTCGGACAAGTACAGGCAAAGCTTAGCGCACGCCTAGCCGAGTGGGGCAGTGACGACACGGGCGAGGACGACGAGGACGAAGATACTCCCCAAAAAACGCTGCCCGAGAAAAAGAAGCGGAGGCTGCTGGACGCGAAGACGTGGGAGCGCGATGGCCGCCTGATAGAAACGGCCACGCTTCTGCGTGGGGAACTCGGCAGCGATTTGTTCGAAGATCATAACGTGTTTCGCCGTGAAGTCGCGACTGCCCTCGATAGGCTCGAACGCAAAGTATCCGCGGCAGACCTCAAGGTCATTCTGAATGCGGTGAGCTGGCGTGTGGAGACGGCGCCGCCAGTGGTTGCCAAAACGCACAAGCCCGGGAAAGTGGAAGCCGATCCGATTCACGGTTTGTACGAAGCTGAGGTCGAAGGTAAGCCGCGCGTGGTGGAGTACGAAGCGGACAGCGAACTGCGCGACACAGAACAGATCTCGTTCCTGGAGGCGCCGGAGTCCGGCCAGCCGGGCGGACTGCCGACAGAGGCTACTACGCGCGAAGGCATCGAGCGGTTCATTCGCCGCGAGGTGCTGCCATACGTGCCCGACGCGTGGATTCGGGATGACTGGAAAGTCGGCTACGAGATCAGCTTTACGCGCCACTTCTACAAGCCGCAGCCGCTACGGACGCTTGAAGAGATTCGAGCTGACATTGTGGCGCTGGAAAAAGAAACAGAAGGGCTGCTTAGCGAAGTCATCGGAAGTGAGGTCTAGGAATGTCCCAGCGCTACTCTGTAACTCCTCACCCAATTGAAACGCTTCTCACGTGGGTCAAGTCAGGCGAGATTGCAATCCCTGAGATTCAACGCCCTTTTGTCTGGGAATCCACAAAAGTACGCAATCTTCTCGACTCGCTCTACCAAGGCTACCCCATCGGATATCTGATCGCATGGCGGAACCCTACGGTGAAGCTGAAGGATGGCACACCTTCTGCTGGAAAGCGTATTTTGATCGATGGTCAACAGCGTGTCACAGCTCTTATGGCGGGACTGCTCGGGCGTGAAGTCTTGACGAAGGATTATGAGACGATACGCATTCAAATTGCCTTTAATCCGCAGACAGAGAAATTTGAGGTCGCAAACCCTGCGATCCGTAAAGATGTTGCTTGGATTGGAAATGTGGCCGCCGTCTTTGCACCCGATGCTGATCTCATCGAACTGATCGACAACTATGTGGCGAAGAACCCAAAAGCCGACCGCAAGCAAATAGGTAAAATCCTTCAGAAACTCAGCAAGATTATTAACAACCACGTCGGCCTCATCGAGCTTGCGGATGACCTCGATATCGAGACGGTCACTGAGATTTTTATTCGAGTCAATTCGGCTGGCGCGGAATTGTCACAGGCTGATTTTGCCATGTCGAAGATCGCAGCCAATGAGACCTATGGCGGCAACATGCTTCGCAAGGCGATTGATTATTTCTGTCATCTTGCGGTCGCGCCTGAGTTCCTCGGGCGCATTGAAAAGGGCGACAAGGCCTTTGCCGCGTCTGAGTTTCTGCCCAAGATGCGGTGGCTCAAGAATGTGAACGACGACATCTACGACCCCAGCTATACAGATATGCTGCGAGTGGCGTTCACTGCCGAGTTTGGCCGCGGCAAGCTGGCCGACCTCGTGGCGCTTCTTTCCGGCCGCAACTTCGAGACGCGGCAGTATGAAGATGCCATTGCCGAAGCCTCCTTTGGAAAGCTGAAGCAGGGAATTCTTCGCTTCATCAAGCAGACCCATTTCGAACGCTTCACCATGATCATGCGGTCGGCAGGCTTTGTAACCAGCGATCTGATCTTTGGCAAGAACGCAGTCAATTTTGCATACATCTTGTACCTCAAGGGCCGGGCGCAGAATGTTCATGCCGCTACGCTCGAGGGCCTGGTCCGCAGATGGTACGCGATGTCGATGATCCGCCAAAGGTATACAGGCAGCCCTGAGACAGCGTTCGATGTTGATATTCGGCAGATCGAGGCGCAGGGCCTGGCAAAGTATGTGAACGCGGTGATTGAGACGGAGCTTCCAGCAAGTTTTTGGACCGGTATGCTTCCGCAACTCATGGATACATCGTCCGCCTTAAGTCCCTATTTCCTTGCTTACAAGGCGGCTCAGGTGAAGCAGGGCGACAAGGGATTTCTTTCCAAAGACATTACAGTGCAGGACCTGTTGATGAATCGAAGCGACGTTCACCACGTATACCCACGAAATTACCTAAAAAAGCAGGGTCTCGCCCGCGGCCGCTACAACCAGATCGCCAACTTCGTTCTGGCTCAAAGCGAAATCAACATTGCAATTGGCGACAAGGCACCCAAGGCCTATTTCAAAGAGCTGGCGGAGCAGTCCTCGGGTGGCGGAAAGAAGTATGGAGGCATTGGAAAGCGTTCAGAGATGCTAACAAACCTGCGCATGAATTGCCTGCCCGAGTCCCTTCTGGACGGGGAAGTTCCCGACTACGATGCATTTCTCGAGCAACGGCGGAAGTTGATGGCTTTGAAAATCAAGGATTGGTACGAGGGATTGGGATGATCGCTGACCTTAAACCATATCCCGCATACAGAGAATCCGGATTGCCGTGGCTCGGCTCTTGTCCGAATCATTGGTCGATCCGACGCACAAAGATCCTCTTCCGAGAACGGGCTCAAAAGGGATTTCCGAACGAGTCGTTACTCGCTGCCACTCAAACAAAGGGCGTGGTCAGGAAGGAAGATTACGGGACCCGAACTGTCACGGCATCAAAGGATCTTCATCTTCTGAAGCTGGTTGAGGTCGGGGATTACGTAATCAGTCTGCGCTCATTTCAAGGGGGAATTGAAGTTGCCCATTACCGTGGAATTATCAGTCCTGCATATACGGTTCTGAAGCCACAGAGAGACGCTGAATCAGGATATTTCTCCTACTTTTTCAAGTCCGCCCAATTTATTCAGAGTCTTTCATTGTTCGTGACGGGCATCCGCGAAGGCCAGAACATTGATTATTCTCGCTTGAGTCGCGCGGAGTTACCGCTTCCTCCTCGAGAGGAACAGGCGGCGATTGTGGGGTATTTGGATTGGGCGTGTGGGCGGCTGGACCGGGCAATCAGGGCCAAACGAAAAGTCATCGCCTTACTCAACGAACAGAAGCAGGCTGTCATTCACCGCGCGGTTACGCGCGGACTCAACTCGAGTGCTCCCTTGATGCCTTCAGGCGCTTCCTGGTTGGGTGATATTCCAGTTGGCTGGGCTGTCCTGCGGGCGAAATACCTATTCCGTGAGATTGACGAACGGTCTACTACAGGTTCCGAAGAATTGCTATCTGTTTCCCATCTCACGGGCGTGACTCCCCGGAGCCAGAAGAACATCACCATGTTCAAGGCCGAGTCTTACGTTGGGCACAAGCTTTGCAGCCCAGGCGATCTGGTAATCAACACAATGTGGGCGTGGATGGGTGCGCTTGGCATATCAAAGGATACAGGGATCATTAGCCCGGCGTATGCCGTATATCGCCAGCGAGGCGAGCAACGTCTGAGCCAAGGCTTTATTGATGCACTTCTCAGAACGCGGCTCTATATCGATGAGTTCACTCGACGCTCAACCGGCATTCGGTCGTCCCGCTTGCGCATGTA
>Ga0302274_10005542_pt1 | contig 10656 bp, 9 predicted proteins | sample III_Bog_N2_1_FD_198755 | JGI IMG/M metagenome (GOLD analysis project Ga0302274, IMG submission 198755) | Peat permafrost microbial communities from Stordalen Mire near Abisko, Sweden - III_Bog_N2_1 | ecosystem: Environmental > Terrestrial > Soil > Wetlands > Peat | place: Sweden: Abisko...
GATTGCGAAGCAGGACGGCACAAAGCGGACAATTCTCTTTAACCTGAGCGGCCACGGACACTTTGACATGCAGTCTTACATCGCTTACCAGGCAGGAAAGCTTGAGAACTACGAATACCCGGCCGAGGAGATTGCGATGGCGCTGGCCGGGCTGCCGAGTGCGGGTTAGCGAGGCAGCAAGTCAGCGCTTAAGGATTTTTTCATTGCCGAAGTAGCGACAAATGAATAAGTGAGCTACAAGCTAAAACGGCCATCCGCAATAACGGATGGCCGTTGCTGTTTAGCGTCGAGGCGCGTTTACTGCGGCGTCGTTGCCGCGGTGCTGGAGTTGGAATTCATTCGCGCCTCAGCCTTTTCAGTCTCAACTTTGTGAGCGGTGGTTTCGAGGGCTTCCGCCTGGGGCAAAAAGGTAATGGCTTTCTGTATCTGCGGGTCCCAGTCGGCCAGTGCGCGCAGGCCTTGCAATTGTCCGAATTGAATGGTCACGATGTCTTGCTTGATGCGGGTCTTCAGCCAGTCCTGCACTCCGTTAATGTCGTTGTCGGTCCACGCGACGCCGTCGTTGGTGAGGAACCGCTTGAAGTCTGCCAGCACAGAGTCGTCAACCTGGAAGTTCTTGTCAACGGTGTGATCTGCGATGTATTGCGGCGCGAAGCGGAAGAAGACGTTGTTGTACATCAGTTCCTTCTGGAAGCTGTTGGATTCGGGATTGTCTATCTTCTGGTCGGGGGTGATGCCGCCGCCGCCGTACACGGTGCGGCCCGAATCAGTGAGCTTGACCTCTCGGCTGCTGGAATCAGTTGGCGAGACGCCGGCGTGATTGTAATAGTCGTAAATCGAAACGCCCGCATAGTTGCGCTGGATGAGCCGGCCCGAAGGCGTGTAGTAGTGATACGTGGTGAGCGCCAGGCCGCTGTTCTCGCTCAGGTTGTAAACGGTCTGCACCAGTCCCTTGCCGAAGGTGGTTTCGCCCACGATCAAGGCGCGGTCGTGATCCTGCAGCGCGCCGGAGACGATTTCGGCTGCCGATGCGGTGTCGCGGTTGACGAGCACTACGATGGGGAAGGCTTTTCCGCCGTTGCCGTGGGTTGCCGTGTAGTTCTGGTCAGGATAGGCGCGGCCGCGCTGCGAAACAATCGTCTGGCCCTTGGCCAGCAGGTGGTCGCACACGTCCACAGCCTGGCTCAACAGGCCGCCGGGGTTCCCGCGCAGGTCGAGCACAAGTCCCTTCAGATTGCCGAAGCCGTTGATGGCGTCTTCCATCTCCTGGCCGGTGGTTTCCTGGAACTGGGTGAGATGGATGTAGCCAACGCCCGGCCGGATCTCATAACTGAGGTCGACCGAGGGGTGGGGAATCTCGTCGCGCACCAGGTCGAAGACCAGCGGTTTGGCCTGGCCGAAGCGCATCATGGTGACCTGTACGTGGGTGCCCTTGGGGCCCTTGAGCGCCTTGGCTACCTGGTCGCTGGTCCAACTGTCGGTGCTCTTGCCATCCACCGCCGCAATAATGTCGCCCGGATGTATGCCGGCGCGGAAAGAGGGTGTGTTCTCGTAAGGGGTGATGACGTAGACATGGTCGTGTCCCCCCTTCTCGTCGCGCTGCTGCTGGATCACCATGCCAACGCCGTAGTAGCGGCCGCGCTGATCTTCACGCAGCCTTGCATAGGCCTTGGGGTCGTAGAAATGCGAGTGGGGATCGAGCGTTTGCAGCATGCCGGGGATTGCGCCGTCGTAGATTACGTCGTCGGCGCGGTCGCCGGTGATGGGCTCGGCGTAATTCTGTTCCACCAGGGCGTAGACGTTGGTAAACGACTTCAGGTTGTCGCGAAGCTGGCTCTCATCTTGCGCGGACTGGGCGCCCACGCGGCGCTGCAGAAGCGTGCCTACAACCGCACACACAGCGAAGAAAAGAACGACAGAGAAAAGGGCGCGGCGTGCGCGAGGACTCATATGCAAATCTAACCTCCGGACGGCAGGCGCATTTGAGCGTAAGGCTTGCTGGTTTGCCCGGCTTTCCGTCTCGACCGGGGCAGAACCATCCCATGGCCTAAGAAAAAATTAACCTTGCCATGGTCTCGGCAAGGTAACGGAAATTTGGAAGACCACCTCAGGAAACCGCGCAAGGCCGTCGACAGCTCAAGTATAGCACCGCCTTATTTGACGCGGGCGGGCCGGTTTCGGATAGCCAAAAGGCAAAATGGGCCAACCCCGATCCAGAAAAGGGGGTTTAAATCGCCTTTGTGCTGCCCCGCCATTTACAATGGCGTCTATGCATCAGGTAGTTTGCTTTTCCGCCTCCTGATCGTCTAAAAGTTGATCGCGCAAAATATGACCTTCACTTTCTTTCGCACTCCCGCGGCGTTCGTGTTTGGCACGGTGCTGCTCATGGGTTGGCTCCCGGGCCACGCACAGCAGAACACGCCGGCAAGTCCTTATGGTGGCACGGTGGTTGAAGACATTGTTGCCCGTGTCAACAACCAGATCATCACCCAGAGCGACTACGATCGCGCCCAGGCCGACATGGACCAGGAGTTGCATCAGCGCGGCTCAACCATGCAGCAGATATCTGAGGCCCACAAGGAGCTGTTGCGCAATCTCATCGACCAGCAACTCTGGCTCTCGAAGGGCAAGGAACTGGGGGTTACTGCCGACACCGAGCTGGTGAAGAAGCTTGACGAGATCCGCAAGCAGTACAACCTGAGTTCGATTGAGGATCTGGAAAAGGCTGCCAAGGAGCAGGGTTACTCGTTTGAAGATTTCAAACAGAACATCCGCAACCAGATCATTACCCAGCAAGTGATGCGCGAAGAAGTAGGCGCGCACATCAATTTCACGCCGGGTGAAGCGCAACGCTACTACGACCAGCACAAGCAGGAGTTTGCCCAGCCGGAGAGCGAGCGTTTGAGCGAGATTCTGATTGCGGCTAACGCTGACGATCCGGCCAAGGTGCAGGCGGCCAAGGCCAAGGCAGACGATATAGAAGCGCGGATGCACTCAGGCGGCGACTTCACCCAGTTGGCGCGCAGCTTCAGCGATGGGCCAACGGCGAGCTCGGGTGGCGACCTGGGCTTGTACAAACGCGGCCAGTTGGGCAGCGTTCTCGAGGACAAGACCTTTCCACTCAAGACAGGCGAGTATACCGAGCCAATCCTCACCAAACAGGGCTACATCATCCTCAAGGTCGTGCAGCACACGTCCGGCGGCCCGGCGCCCTACAAGGACGTCGAGGAGCAGGTGCAGGAAGCGCTTTATATGGAGCGGATGGAGCCCGCCATTCACGCGTACCTGACCAAAATGCGCGACGAGGCGGCAATCTTCATCAAGCCCGGCTATACGGATACATCCGCCACCCCGGCCGAGCTGCACCCCAGCATTACATTCAGTGCCTATGTGCCGCCCGCGCCGAAGAAGAAGGCCAAGGTTGAGCGGACGCGTTTCCGCGAAAGCACGCATACCTTCAGGCAGAAGGGCGGGCAGGTTTCGGCTCCGTCTGAACCGGCAGCCGCTCCGCCGGCAGACCAGGCAACCTCCGCCGAGCCGGTAACTGCAACGCCGACAACTGCAACGCCGGCGACCACAACTAACGGCAAGAAGAACAAACAGAATAAGAAAGACGAAGCCTTAAGCCAGAAGCCGGGCAAGAAAGAGAAGATCCGCTTAGGCCAGGCCCCGCGTGAGACGCTGCCCACAGCAGCCAACAGCGCGACAACCGAGAATGCCGGCGCGCTGCCGCAGACTGCCGACAATACGCAGCAGCCCGTCAATCCGCTGGAACCCACGCGGCCGACGGTAAAGGGCCGTTTCAGCGATAAGGCCCGCACTCAGCACGCAAAGACGAAGAAGACTGGTCCGCAGACCGACGATATGGCTCCTGCGCCGCCGACCGCGGGCGAGGTTGCCGATCAGCAGACCCAATCCGCTGCGCTTGGCCTGGGTGGAAATATCACGCCGACGAAAAAGAAGAATAAGAAGACGGCGACTACCACCACCGAAAAGACCCGGCTACAGCAGAAGAAGAAGGATGAGAACGCAACTCCGCCTCCGCAGCCGACTCCATTGCCGCCAGTGCCCGGAGCTCCCGCCCCTGCCAGCCAGACGGAAGCGCCGGCTCCAGCTCCGTCGACTCAGCCGCAGCAATAGCAAGTCGGCGATTCAGCAGAATTTCGGGCCCGGGATTCAATCCCGGGCCCGCGGTGTTTTTGGCAACCTGAGCCTGTTGCGTTAAGCTTCTCGGCAGAATGAAAGACATCTATATTGCCGACCTGGCCGCATTTGACGAAGGCAGAAACTTCGACAGTTTTTTTCTTGTGCTGTCGAAGCAGCAGCGCTCAACCAAAACCAACAAGCCGTATCTAAGCCTGATCCTTGGTGACAAGACCGGGCAAATTGAGGGGCGCGTGTGGGACCCTGCCGACCCGCGCATTGCGAAGGACTTTAAACAGGGTGACATTGTAAAGGTGCGCGGCACGGCGACACGCTTTGAAGAGCGAACGCAGACCAAGGTCGAGCAGCTAAGGCTGGCCGCGCCCAACGAAGTGGAAAAGTCCGACTTGCTGCCGGCCACCACATACGATGTGGGGCAGATGTGGGCCCAGCTTGAGGCCACCATCGACGGGTTCGCCAATCCCGATCTCAAGCGGCTGCTCAAGGCCCTGCTCGCCGATTCGGGCATCGCCCAGGCCTATCGCGAGGCGCCTGCCGCGCGGCAGCTTCATCATGCCTGGCTGGGTGGGTTGCTCGAACATGTGATCAGCCTGCTGGGGCTTGCCAAAAGCGTGGCCGATCACTACGCCATGCTTGACCGCGACCTGCTGCTGACCGGCGTGATACTGCACGACATTGGCAAAATCCGCGAGCTCACCTGGGACGTTGGATTCGACTACAGCGTCGAGGGCATTCTGCTGGGGCATATCCAGATGGGCGTTGACCTGGTGGAGAAAACTATCGCCAACCTGCCCGGTTTCCCCGAGCGGCTGCGCGCACTGGTGGTGCACATGATTCTTTCGCACCACGGCAAGCTCGAGTTCGGCTCGCCCAAGCTGCCCATGATTCCTGAAGCGTTGGCGCTCAGCTTTGTTGACGATCTCGACGCCAAAATGCAGGCCATGAAAAGCGAGTTTGAGAAATGTGCTCGCGAGGGCCGGCCGGCAGATGAACTGACCGGCAAGGTGTGGTCGCTGGATAACCGCCAGTTGCTGAGCACAAAAGGGTGGCTCAAAGGCGGTGAATAAAGAACGAGGGAACAGGGATCAGAGAACTGGGATCAGATAGTGTTTGATGAGTCTGAAATCGGGAGGCTTTGAAACAGGGCACGAGTTTACTCGTGCCGAAAATGGCCAAAAACTTTTCGGGCTTTAGCCCCTGAGGGACATTTCTTTTTCACGTTTCTTCATTGATTTTCGTTCCACGAAGCGCTGCCTATTCCTACAGCGGTACGGCCAAGCTATGAGCGGAGCGAGACAGCCTTGAAGACCATTGACCAACCGATTGTTAAGCACGAGATTGTGGAGCGCATCGCCTTGCTGCGGCCCGACCTCGAACGCCGCTGGGGCAGGATGAATGCGCGACAAACGGTTTGCCATCTGAATGACGCCTTCCTGGCCACGATGGGCCGGAAGGCAGTTCCCATCGATCCCGATTTTCGCTGGCGCGGGCTAATTAAATGGTGCGCGCTATACATACCCACACATTGGCCCCCCGGGTTCCCAACACGGCCGGAGATCGACCAGGAGTTCGGTGGCACTGCGCCCGGAGACTTCGAGGCCGACCGGCAAACTCTTCTGTCGTTGGTTGAGAAGTTCACGCGGCTGCCAAGGGAGTTCCAATTCCAACCCCATCCAATGTTCCTGGAGATGACTGAGTGGCAGTGGATGAGATGGGGCTACCTGCACACCGATCATCACTTGAGGCAGTTTGGGGTGTGAAGGGCGACATTCGAGGCATCGATTCCCGGAACTATGAATCAGTCCATCACTACGGCCTGATTGGATTAATGAACTTCACGCCTGCAAAGTGCTTTTCGTTGTCAGTCACAAGGATGCAGTTGTTGGCTTCGGCGATGGCGGCGAGGATCATGTCCAGCCCGCTGCGCGGACGGCCGACGCTCGAGCCTTCGGCCATCAGTCGCCCCCAGACCAGCGCAGCTTTCTCGTCAAACGGGAGAATCCGCCCGGCGAATGCCAATTGCGGACCAGTGGCGCCGAAAAACCAATGCTCCAGTTCCGCGCGTTTTTTGCCCGCAGGTTTCTCCCGCACGCCACGCCAAATCTCGGCCACGGTCATCGATGAAATATAGAGATCTTCTTCTTCCTGCTCGGCCAGCCAGGCAAGCAGCGACGAGGACGGCAAGGGTTTGGTCGGATTACTGAGGATATTTGTGTCGAGCAGGTGTCGGCTCACAGATCGATCTTTCGTCCTGTTTCAAACGGGCGCGTAAGGTTCAGTTCAGCGAGCGGCCAACTGCGTAGGATCTCCAGGAGGCCACCCTTAGTGCTGGCCTTCACTGAGATGGTTTGAAGCATTGAGGCACGCATCTTCTCGGCCTCCGGAGTGCTTTCCGCCAGTTTGCGGGCCACCTCACGGATCAGCTCACGGTCCTTCTTCAGGCCCACAACCTCAAACCTCGCCATGCCCCGCTTGCTCAGGCGCTTGCGGTAATTCTCTATCGCCCGTGTTTGTGCCGCGCTTCCCATCACCATCCACCTCTATCCGGTAATATATCCGGGTATAAGCGGAAATGCAAGCTTGCTCAGCTCAGGAACCACTCCCACTGCGCCTCGGTGAGCGGGACAACGGAGAGCCGGCCGATTTTGATGAGCGGGGAATCCGCGAAGAGCTTTTGAGTCTTGATGGTGTCGAGGCTTTTTGGCGTTTTTAGCCGCTTGCCCACCTTCACGCGCACAATTGGTACCTTGGGATCAGTCGCATCGACGCGGGTGACTGTGCCTGTGCCGACGGCAGTCCGCTCGTCGCCGGTGTGGTAGAAAATCCACTTGGTTCCGGCCTTCATTCCACGCAGGTGCATGACGGCTGTGGGGTTGGTAACGCCGTCCCACACGGTTTCTTTGTCGCGCAGAAAGTCGTCGAAGCTGTAGACGGTCGGCTCGGTCTTGAAGAGGAAGTAGGCCATACAGTTGTCAGTGATCAGTGGTCAGTTAATTCCAGGAACCGCCCACGCACGATCTCGCAAGCAGGATACACCGGCGGGTGACATGTCCGTCTATCCGCCAAACCCCGCCCTCTGGCCCCGATTTTTTTGGATGCCGGGCCACTCCGTTCCGTGCTAGGCTTTTCGCATATGGAGCAGCGGGCGCCCAAGATATTAATCGAGCAGGGCCGCAAGGCGCGACAGGAGCGTCGCCTCGAGGACGCACGCAGCCTGTTTAAAGAAGCGCTGAAAGAGTGCTGCAGCGACGATGACCCGCGGTTGGAGGCTGAACTGCACTCGGAGCTGGCATACGTGGAGCGCGCCCTGCACGATGAGCAATCTGCGGAGGCGGATTATCGCCAGGCGGCCGAGATGTTCCGGACCCTCCGCGACCCGTATCGGACAGCTCATAATATGCGGCATCTGGCCGACGTCCTGCGCGAGACGGGCAGGTCGCTCGAGGCCGCTCCGTTTTATTCCGAGTCGATTGAGTTTTACAGGAAGAGCGGAGAGTATCCACTGCAGCTTGCCAATGCCCTCCGCGGCCTGGCGCTGATGCAAGGCGATTTGAAAGATTTCTCTGGCTCGCTTCAATCCTGGGCAGAGGCCAAGGCGCTTTACCAGATGACTTGCGTGGATGCCGGAGTAGCCGAGAGCCGCAAGCGCATTGACGACCTGATGGCGAATCGTTAAACCGGCTAACCCCGCTAGCCCCGCTAACTCCGCTTTCGCTCCATTTACAATCAGTAACATATGATCCGCTTTTCAAGCGCCGGTGAATCCCATGGCGAGGCACTGATTGCCCTGATCTCAGGGCTGCCCGCGGGAGTGCCCATTGACCTGGAATTTGTGAACCGCGAACTGTGGCGGCGGCAGCAGGGCTACGGGCGCGGTGGGCGCATGAAGATCGAGACCGACAAGGCGCATATTCTTTCGGGCGTGCGTCACGGAAAGACGATCGGATCGCCAATCGCAATCGAAATCGTAAACCGCGACTGGAAAAACTGGGAAGAGAAACTACCGGTTGAGGCGGGCGATCTAGCCAAGCACCAGGCCGTTGCTTCGCCGCGACCTGGCCATGCCGACCTGGCAGGCGCGCTCAAATATAACTTCCCCGATGCGCGCTATGTGCTTGAACGGGCCTCGGCCCGCGAGACCACATCGCGCGTGGCTGCCGGCGCAATGGCCAAGCTGATGCTGCGCACGCTGGGCATCGAAGTGCAGAGCCACGTGATCCGCGTCGGCCGGGTGGAGTTGGAGCGCCCCGCGGAGTGGGATGAGATTGCCGCATTGGCCGCAAAAGACGAGGTCGTGCTGGCGTGTGTTGATGCCGGCACCGAAGCTCGGATGAAAGAAGAAGTGGAAGAGGCTGCGCGCACCGGCGACACTGTGAACGGTGTGTTTGAAGTAGTTGCGCACAACGTGCCCGCGGGCCTGGGAACCTATGCCAACTGGGATGAACGGCTGGACGGGCTGCTGGCATGGTCGGTGATGAGCCTGCAGGCGGTGAAGGCGGTCGAGATCGGGCGCGGAGTAGTTGCGGCCGAATCGTTTGGCTCCAAGGTGCACGACCCGATTCACTACGATGCCGAGGATCATGGAAGGCCTACGCGGTTTACCCGCCCCCACAACAACGCCGGCGGAATTGAGGGCGGAGTTTCAAACGGCGAAGACGTTGTGGTGCGCGGCTATCTCAAGCCGATTTCGACGCTCCGAAAACCGCTTGAGTCGGTCAGATTTGACACGCGCGAGGCTACCAGCGCAAGTTATGAACGCAGCGATATTTGCGTGGTTCCGGCAGGAGGCGTGGCGGCCGAGGCCATGGTGGCCATTACGCTCGCCGGAGTGGCCGCGCAAAAATTTGGCGGCGATTCGGTGCTTGAAATGAAACGCAACTTCGACCAGTACATCGAACAGATCAGGAGATTCTAGTAAGTCACGAGATACGGTTGCGCAAATGGGTTTGCATCAAATGGCTTTGTATCAGGGCATGACTTTAGTCGTGCTAAACACCGACCAATAGACTCGCGGGCTTTAGCCCCTGAGGGATTGTTTCCGGCTGAATCAAGGGAATTCATACAGCCAGTTCCAGAGCCGGCAAGTCAGCAAGCCGGCCGAAGACCATAACGAGAGTTCAACGATGATTTTGAAAATTGTAAAATATCCCGAGCCTGTGCTTTCCCAGCCCGGCGAACCTGTAAATGAATTCAACGACGAACTGCGCAAGCTGGCCGCCGACATGTTCGAAACCATGTACAAGGCCCAGGGCATCGGGCTGGCAGCGCCACAGGTGGGCGTGTCGAAGCGAGTGACGGTGATTGACCTCAGCATGGGCAAGGAACCGAAAGACAAGCTGGTGCTGGTGAATCCCGAGATTATTGTGAGCGAGGGCAAACAGTACCAGGAAGAAGGCTGCCTCAGCTTTCCTGAAATTCGCGAGAAGGTGCAGCGCGCCGCCAAGGTGCGCATTCGCGCGCAGGACGAGAACGGAAAGTGGTTTGAGATGGACGGCGAAGAGCTGTTGTCGCGCGCCTTTCAACACGAGATCGACCATCTCGACGGCGTTCTGTTCCTCTTCAGAATGAGCCCGTTGAAGCGCAACCTGAACCTGCGCAAAATTCGCAAAATGCAGGCAGACGGCTCGTGGTAAACACACAATGAAGGTCGCGCCGATATTGAAACTGGTATTCTGCGGGACTCCGCAGTTTGCGGTGCCCACGCTTGAGGCGCTGATCGCAGCCGGTCACCACGTGGAACTTGTGGTGTCACAGCCTGACCGGCCTGTAGGCCGCGCTGCAGAGATTCACCCTACTCCGGTAAAACAAGCGGCGATGGCCGCGGGAATACCTGTAACGCAACCTGAAAAAATCAAATCGAATGCGGAGTTTCGCGCGCAGCTTGAAGCGATTGCGCCGGATGCGATCGTAGTGGTCGCGTACGGGCGCATCATTCCGCCGTGGTTGCTTGCATTGCCGCGGCTTGGATGCATCAATCTGCATGGATCGTTGCTGCCGAAATATCGTGGCGCGGCGCCGATTCAATGGTCTGTCGCAAACGGCGATGCGTTCACCGGCAATACCACCATGCTGCTTGAAGAGGGACTCGATACCGGGCCGATTCTAATGCAGCAAACGCACGAGATCGGACCGGATGCAACTTCGGTGGAGCTTTTTGAAACGCTGGCGCATGCCGGCGCGCCGCTGGTAGTTGAAACGCTCGCCGGACTTGCAGCGGGAACGATTACACCGCGCCCGCAGAATCACGAGTTCGCAACATTTGCTCCGCTGCTCGACCGCGAAGATGGCCGCATGGATTTTGGCCGGCGCGCTGCACATGAGCTTTATAACCGCTGGCGTGGATTTCAGCCGTGGCCCGGCGCGTTCACTTCTCTCAATGGCAAAAAGCTGATTGTGCATCGCATGGCGTTGGCGCTTGAAGCGCCGAACGGCGCAGCAGGTTTTGAGCCGGGAGCGATTCACATTGATCACGAACGGTTGTTCGCCGCATGT
>Ga0302274_10005546_pt1 | contig 10651 bp, 12 predicted proteins | sample III_Bog_N2_1_FD_198755 | JGI IMG/M metagenome (GOLD analysis project Ga0302274, IMG submission 198755) | Peat permafrost microbial communities from Stordalen Mire near Abisko, Sweden - III_Bog_N2_1 | ecosystem: Environmental > Terrestrial > Soil > Wetlands > Peat | place: Sweden: Abisko...
CAAAACGGCGTTGCGGAGCGATGGGTCGGGAACTGCCGCCGAGATTTGCTCGACCATGTGATCGTTCTCAACGAACGGCATCTGAAACGCCTCATGAATGAGTACGTCCGTTATTACCACGAGGACCGAACTCATCTTGCCCTGGACAAGGGAACGCCTGCTGGCCGCGAAGCAATGAGTAACTCTGAAGCGAGTAGAAGAGTCATAGCGATGCCAAAACTTGGCGGTCTGCATCATCGCTACGATTTGGCCGCCTGAGCCGCTGTTGAGAATACCTCGCGTTGAAACTGGTAACAATCTGCGGGAGAACTCCGCCCGACGAGCCTTCGCTGCCCACTCAACTTTCCATTCATGTCGGTTCGTGGTCACTATCCCGTGGCTCCTCAGTCCCGAGAAACAGTTCCGATAGAATAGCTCCGCTCAAAACCCTGCCGTCATTCCGCCAGGATGGCATTGTGGCGAGGGACAGCCCGCATCACCCACAGGATCACGTCGCCGCCCTCCCCGCAAGCGCCCTTGCAACTCCAGACATTTTTCACTGGGTCGATATTCAGGCTCGGGTTCCGGTCATCGTGGAATGGGCACAGACCGATCAGCTCCTTGCCGCTGCGCGTCAGCTTGATCCCCCGCGCCTCGGCCAACCTCTGCACGGAGACTTCCCGCTTGATCCGCTCCTTCACTTCCGGGGGAACATAGGGCATCCGTGGACCCTCCTTTGCGCCGTTTCAGGATTGCTGCCGAAAACCTGTCAAGTGCTTCTGCACTTTTTTCTTGACTCAAGAAATACTATGCTGTGTAGTATTACGTCAAGGATTAATGGAAGTACGCCATAAACTACTTCCATGTCGAAGAGGCCCTTAGTGCAGAGACCACCCCTGGATTTTGGCGGAGAGACCCTGGGCGAACGCCTGGCGCGCCTGCGGAAGCAGTCCGGCTTTACGCAGATTGAGTTCGCGAAAAAGGTCGGGATCACGCAAGTGCTGGTCTCCGCCTACGAGACGGACCGGCACCTGTTCTCGGCGGAAATGGCCGTGCGTTTTGCTATGGCTCTCGGTGTGAGCCTCGATGAACTGCTGCATCCCAAGGCAAGGAAGCTGGCCAGCAAACAGCCCAGCCTCAAGGTCCAGCGCCGCATCGAGCAGATCGAGACGTTGCCCCTCTACGAGCAGCGCGCCTTGCTGACCACGATTGATAAATTTCTCGCCGCAGCGCAGAGTAATTGAGAGGATTCCCGATGGCAACCGCCGCAACCAACCCGAAGCAACAGGCCCACGAACTCATCGAGCGCATATCCACCACGCAGGCCTCCGCTGTCGTCATTCTCATTAACTCCATGCTCGATCCGGTCGACCGCGCCATCGCGAACGCCCCTTTTGAATACGAACAGATCAGCGAGGAAGAGACCCGCGCCGTCGCCGCTTCCAAGGCGTGGCTCAAGGATCACGAACCCATCCCCAACGAGGATGTCCTGGCCGAGTTCGGCCTCACCGCCGAAGACTTCGAGCGCATGGGCCGTACGCCCCTCGATCCCGAACCGCGTCACCTGGGGCAATAGGCATGGGACAGAAAAAGATCGCCTGGACTGACCCGGCCAAGGCCGACCTGCGCGCCATCGACAAGGACACAGCCCTGCGCATTCTGCACACCGTCGCCCGCTATCTCGCCTCCGGCGAAGGCGACGTAAAGCGCCTTCAAGACATTGAGCCGCCAGAGATGCGCCTCCGCGTCGGCGACTACCGCGTCCGCTTCTACGACCACGGCGATTCCATCCTCGTCCTCGCCGTCAAGCACCGCCGCGAAGTCTACCGCTGACCCCGAACAGACCTCGAACCCATCACGAACAAGGCCGGACAGCGTCCGGCCTTCGTTCGTTCCGCGTTCGATCTCCGGGCCGCTGTCGGCCACGCTAAGCCGTCAGGCTTAGGGATGGTGTCTGGATCGCAACACACGGCCAGGAGTGCCACATAAGCCTGACAGCGCTCTGGCGCTGCGTGCTTCGTCAGCCCTTGCGGGCGAAGTAGCGCTCGAAGAGTTCCCGCGACAGTCGCTCGCCTTCTTCGCTCAACACGACCGACTTGGCCTTGCTCTTCGGATCGGATATGTACCCCTTGGCGTGCAGCCGGTCCATCGCAACCCAGTCGTGGCCCTTCCACGCGCGGCCATCGCCGGCCTGCGTCAGCCACAACAGCGCCAGCACCATCTCGTCTACTTTGTCCTGGTCGTAATTCATCCCGTCGCCCCCGGATGAGCAGATGAGCACGATGCTATCACCGGCCCGCAGTCGTGCTCCTCATGTGGAACATGAGAAAAAGACATTTTTCTCATTGCTGAAAAACACCCGCAGCGAGGACGGCAGTCAAGGGCGCACGTTCTGTGTGCGTCGCGCTGGCGCGAGCGAAGCCCCTTGACGGACACCGCAGCGGAGGGTACCGCGCGTGAGCGCGGAAAAGGCCCGTACAGCCTCGATCCTTTGATCTCAACACGTTAACGCCGCAGCAACCCAAGGTTACTCCCGCAGGAACCGCGATCCGCACATTCCCCCCTTAGCCGCTTTGTTTTCAACATGTTTACGCACGTAAACATGGAAACGCCAGTGTTTGCGCGCCTCGCCGCCTGCATCGCATTGGCGCGGCTCACGTTAACGCCAGAGGAACCGAAGGTTCCTCTGCAGCAACCCGTTGGGGGTGACGTGTCCGCTTACTGCCGACGCTTTAGCGGCGTCGTTCTTCAGCGGGCTGGCTATGGATGCCGGAGCGAGCCGTAAACGCTAGCAGGCCGCCCCGCAGGACGGTTCGCTGCGCTTGCAGACGCATCGATGGGCTTCGTCGTCGCCCGTCTCTGAAAAACCGGACATAGAGCAACTATTCATTTTGCGTCAGTCAGACCTGCGTTGCCCGCCACCTAATTCTTCATTTCGCCTCTTCATCGTTACATTGTGGAAGCGACTCATGTATCTGCGATATTGTGTCGCCAGCATGAAGTCTGAGCAGAATGTCGGAGATCCTCAGACAGCGCTGCTTTGGGTTCTCGTTGTAGAATTCAGTGATTGAGTCAATGAACTCCATCGAATCGCGTCCGGAGATGGGATAACTCTTCCAACAACGGTCGGAGGTCTCTACTCTTTCCGGCCCGTTAATAGGTGGACGAGCGGCGGACATTGCCGCTTCACATCCACGAGAATATCCCCGTTGCATTCCCCAAACATAGGCACCAACATAAACCTTTCTCGTGTTTGCATCCCATTTCAGCCATTGGCTTCCTTCGGCCTTTATCGCATCACGATGGCCGTGGCAACTTACAATCATCAGCAATGCGGCAATGAATGTTAAGGGGCGCAAGCCTACTCTGGAGTGTTTTGTCTTAATCATTGGTCGGCATACTCCATATTAAAGAACTTGCTATTAAACTGAAGATGAAGGGTCTCGTAATTGGCAGGTTTTGACGTGTTCGGGTCCCAAACTGGAATTTGGGAGCCGAATGGTCCTTTAACCTTGTTCATGCCCCATTCTCTCGTGATCGAATAAGCTGTGCCATCATTTACGGCCTGCCAGTCCTCAAATATCCCGTCCTGGGAACAAGTCGGATGATCGCATATGCTCGTTCCTTTATGACTCCCTTTAATAAGAGTCTCTTTTAGATCTACCCAATATGAAGTCACCGGCTGCTGACTATAGCTCCAATGGCCCCCGTCACAATATAAGTCATGAATATAGTAATTAACAAACCGTCCCGTCGTGCCATTGATTGTGCCTGTAGGAGGATTTCCATCGGCAACTGCAACATATTTCTTACACTGTGGGCCGGTGCATGGAGGAGGAGGCTGAGGAGGAGGAGGGGGCGCCTGGCACTGATCGGGTACACCAAAGAAACTCGGAATATAGTTGCACCAGGACGGAATTGACGGCCGGACTTGCAAAGGCGCCATGAGCGGCCAGTAACTTGCGAGAACGAAGTTCCCTGAAGGGTCCGCGCCGTCTACTGGATCAGCGGCAGCATACTCGTAGCGTCGCTGTCCTGCGCCTGCCATCGGGTCAACATTCAGGAAGCGGTCCGTGACAGGGTTGTAGTATCTGGCCCGCAGATAGTAGAGGCCTAAGTCCGGGTCGTATTGTTCGCCGCGATAGTGCGATCTAGACGAGCCGCTCATCATCAGTCATTGCTTAGCTGCACGACAAGGTGTGGGACTGTTACATCAAGCGCTCTACCGTCTTTCGTAAAGTTCACCTCCAGGATATATTTCTTCCCCTTTTTGCCCCTAAATGCCCCAATTATTCGACTAACTGAGTCAGAAGCCCAGCCCCCACCCTCACCCTTCCCGTAATCGTTGCTGGATCCCTGCTCTACGATCTGCCCTTCGCTCGATAGCGTCCAATTCGCTTGGAGTACAGGGTCCTTACCGCAATCAGGCTCTCGTGACGAGAACTTTACTCCCAGCAAACAATCGATGACGTAGGGAGGAAGTTTCCGCTTTACCAAAATCATTATGCCGTAATCCCCGTTCTTCACCTTGAATTCTGGAGTTCTCGCCTGACCTGCTCCAAGCGAGACCGGGATATCGACGGGCCGTCCGGTTCCTTGAGATTGCCCGAGTTGGGGCGATCCAAGCAAGAGTATTACCGCCATCAAAGGCAGGATAGTGATCCACAATCGTCGTGAAGGGTCTTTCATCGTTCACCTCACATTCTTAGTTCGAGTAAAGGAATAACCGTCTTCGAGAACAAGCTCTTCCCACCATACCCACAGTGGAGAGTTCGAATAGGGGTCGACATTCGGTATATGACCGGCGGATAGAACATGTGAGGCGTACGCTGCGCAGTTCCAAACGCAATCGTCGTACCATCCTGAAGGGAAATTCTGACGGGCCTTTTCCATCGCGTCCGCCTGTTCTGCATCAATGGGAATTCGCATATAGTCAACAGGTTTACCTTTGTAGCTGGGAATGGTCTCATTCTGGACAATCCGGCCTCTTTGGGGTATGCAGGTGAAATCCCTTAGCATGGACTTTTGCTTGAACGTAGCGAACCCATATGTAACCTCATGATTAGGAGGACTATCAACCCCTACGCCAATATGCCCAAAACCGTCTGCTCCTTTCGGCCAGAATGAGACCGTAACCTCATGTGAAATCGGGCACGGAGGGAGATCGTCCTCCATCGGGTTACCAGGATGTGGAGTGCAGAAATGTGGGTATGGGAAGCGGATTTTCAAGGGCGCCATGAGCGGCCAATAGCTCGCGAGAACGAAGTTCCCTGAAGGGTCAGACCCGTCCACTGGATTAGCCCCCGCATACTCGTAGCGTCGCTGGCCATGGCCTGCCAGCGAGTCCACGTTGAGGAAGCGCCCGGAAACCGGGTTGTAGTATCTGGCGCGCAGATAATAAAGGCTCAGATCCGTGTCGTACTGTTCGCCGCGGTAGAGATAGTTGTTCGGCGTTGTTCCCGTCGAGTTGACCTTGTTGCCAAAGGCGTCGTACTCATAACTGTCGGTAACCGTGCCAGAGGAGTTAGTCAGTTGGCGAACGCTGCCGCCGCCGTCAACGCCGTAGAAGCTCGGCGTCCACGCGCCGCTGACAAACTGGTTCTCGCTGATCCTGTCAAGGCCATACGTGTACTGCCTTGTTACCGCGCCGCCGACTAACTCATCGACCACCTGCGGCAATCCGGTCGGGTTCACGTCATCGACCAGATAGCGCGTGGTGACGCTGCCCACCGTCTTGGCCACGCGGTTGCCGTCGCCGTCGTAGACGAGCGTAACCGCGCCGGCATTCATCGCCATCAGATGGTTTTCCGAGTCGTAGCTGAAGCTGTTCGCGCCGGAGTGAGTCGTGTCGCCGTTGTTATCGTACACATCCGTCGATAACTCGTCGTCGGTGTTGTAGCTGAATGTGCCGCCGGAGTTGACGCCGCTGAGCTTGGAGGCGATCGCCTTCCGGTTGCCGACGGAGTCGAGGGTATAGCTGACGACGCCATCCTTGTTGGCCGGGTCGGCGGTGATGGTTTCGTTGGTCAGCCGGTAGATGCCGTCGTAGCTCCAGTTGAGCGTGCGCCCGCCCTGCTCCGTCGCCTTGGTGCGATTGCCCGTTGCGCCCAGCGTGTAGTTATAGCTCGACACCGGCGAAGCCAGCGCGGTGAGCCGGTTGAGGCTGTCGTAGGTAAACGCGGATGGGTTGCTGATGGAGTTGTTGGGATAGGCGGCCGTGGCCAGGTTGCTGGCCGCATCGTAAGAGTAAGTGGTCGTCTGCTGGCCTTGCAGGCGGTTATCCACCACCGTGCCGAGACGGCCCATGTCGTCGTAGGTGTAGCTGGCCCAGACGCCGTTCGCATTGGAAGACTTGATCGAAGCCACATTGCCCGCCGCGTCGTAAGTATAGCTCAAAGTGCCCTGCGCCGGCGCAGCTGAAAACTCACGCATTACCGCAGCTTGAAGGTCCGAAGAGTCGTGTGACCCTTACCGTACGCTACCTCGTTGCCCAACTCAGCGGTCGCGAGGAAGTCTGTCGGCTTTGCCAGCCCATGAGCGATCAGAACGTCCAACAGCGGCCCCAACTCAAGGCTGCCCTTGCTGCGAGGCTCGGTGTCCACCAGGCAGAGCGTCTTCCACGGCTTGTCCGGCTGCTCCTCGGGTGTCTCGAAGATGGCTTCATAGGTGCGTCCGCCGATCACCAACGTCTCGCGGCGGCCTCTGTACGGGTTCGCCACACCGTGGTTCATGGTCCAAATCGTGAGGTTACTCACGATGTCCTTCGAGGTCGGATGATCCGAATTGGTAATCCAGAAGTCGAAGCTGCTGAGCCAGAGCCCGTCGGCGTCGGTGGTAAAGTCGAAGTCGATCGTCTGGCGCGTCTCAGCAAGCCGGCGTGGCAATTGGTGCCCTGCACGTAATCCTGCGCTAGCGAAGGCACCGGCGTCACTCCACGGTGATCGGCCCACAAGCACCTCGGGGTAGCTCTTCAGCGCCGATCCGCCACTCTCGGGCCAATCCCACCACCAACCTGCGTCCTCTTTATGACGGTAGACGAGTTGCTGGTAGTTAGTGATGTCGCCTTTGCCATAGGCATTGCTGAAGAGCACAGCTCCGCCAAATCGGAGCAGGGATGTATCACCCTTTCGCACCTTGTCGGGTTCCTCCTGGTGGCCGGTCTGTCCGAAAGCAAACAATGACGACGTCGAAGCGAGCAGAATCGACGTGAACACGAAAACAAACGATTTGAGCATAATGTACTCCTTTGCTGGCGCTGAGCCTATCCCGCTTCTTGAGTAGACATCTGAGAAGGGCCAGTCCTGCACAGAGATGCGCTTACCGAGAGTAATGTTATAGCCCGCATCATTGCATATCTCCTTGGAACTACGGATTTGGGAAGGTATTCGTATTAACCACAGTTGGGGGGCCGAATTCGCTTGTCATCTGTTGATTCAAGTGATATGGGTTTGCCACTTGGCCGTTGTAAAAGGTGTGAAGGTATTTTCGCGCTTTTGTGGGCCCGACTCCGCTTGGGAGGCTAACACCTATTTTGGCGGCCATAGACACCGCAGCACTCGTACACTGGAATGTAGGAGTGTAGTTCGGCGGATTGGCTTTGAATGCATCTATGTCGATCACGCCGTTGAATAGCTGATCCTCAGAAATTGGAAAACTCCATGTATTTGCGACTGGATCGAGATGCCAATGTCCGTTTCCTGGGAGAGTCCCAGCTAAAAAATGGCTCAATTCGTGCGGTGGCGCCGGGTCTATGGGGCCAAAGCTAAATATAGACAAGATGTCTCCGTAATCACCCTTAAGGTACAGAAACGTGTGTCCGTAATCAACCGCCGGGTTAAACACATTGTTATGGACTGCCTTTGGCGCTGGTAGCTCTATACCGACACCCAACATCGGGTGATCTTTGCATGGGGGAAGATCGCTTCCCATCGTTCCGCTTCCCGCTTGCGAGCACCAGGATGGGAACGGGATGTTGATTTGCAAGGGCGCCATGAGCGGCCAGTAGCTTGCAAGAACAAAGTTCCCTGAAGGGTCTGACCCATCCACCGGGTTGGCGCCGGCGTACTCGTAGCGGCGCTGGCCTTGGCCCGCCAGCGGGTCCACGTTGAGGAAGCGCCCGGTGACTTGGTTGTAGTAACGAGCGCGCAGATAGTAGAGGCTCAGGTCCGGGTCGAACTGTTCGCCGCGGTAGAGGTAGTTGTTGGGCGTTGTTCCCGTCGAGCTGACCCTGTTGCCGAAGGCGTCGTACTCATAGGTGTCCGTCACGGTTCCCGACGAGTTAGTCAACTGGCGAACGCTGCCGCCGCCGTCAACGCCGTAGAAGCTTGGCGTCCACCCGCCGCCGACAAACTGGTTCTCGCTGATCCTGTCAAGGCCATAGGTGTACTGCCTTGTTACCGCCCCGCCGACTAACTCATCGACAACCTGCGGGTAGCCGGTCGGGTTCAGGTCATCGACCAGATAGCGCGTCGTGGCACCGCCTACCGTCTTGCCGATACGGTTGCCGTCGCCGTCGTAGAGCAGCGTGACCAGCGTACTGCCCTGATTCATGGAGATCAGGTGGTTTTCCGCGTCGAAGGTGAAGCTTCTGCCACCGGTGAGGGTGGTGTTGCCGTTATTGTCGTAGGTTTCGCCCTGGCCCGAGGCAAGCTCGTCGTCGGGGTTAAAGGTAACTGGGCCGGCGGTGTTGACACCGCTGAGGCTGGAAGAAACTGACTTGCGGTTGCCTACCGGATCGAGGGTGTAGGCGACGCTGCCATTCTTGCTGGCCGGGGCCGGGTCATTGGTGACCGCTTCATTGGTGAGCCGGTAGATGTTGTCGTAGGTCCAGGCAAGCGTGCGGCCATTTCCTTCGGTTGCGTTGGTGCGGTTGCCGGTGGGCCCCAGCGTGTAGCTATAGCTGGATACGGGCGTGGAGAGCGCGGTGAGCCGGTTGAGCGTGTCGTAGTTAAGGGTGGATTGCAACTGGTTGGGATAGGCAGCCGTGGCAAGGTTGCTGGCCGCGTCCCACCCCGTTGACGAAGACCTGTCAACGGGGACCCCGGCGTCGTAAGAGTAAGTGGTCGTCTGCTGGCCTTGCAGGCGGTTATCCACCACTGTGCCGAGGCGGCCCATTTCGTCGTAGGTGTAGCTGGCCCAGACGCCGTTCGCATTGGAAGACTTGATCGAAGCCACGTTGCCCGCCGCGTCGTAAGTATAGCTCAGCGTACCCTGCGCCGGCGTGACCTTGGACGTGAGCCGGTCCAGGCTGTCGTAGGTGTAGCTGGTTTGGCCGCTGGCGTCCGTCATGGTGGCGCGCTGGCCGGTGAATGAGGTACGAGGTCTTCCATGTCTGAAAATCCAGACCTGGGCCACCCGCCCGCCCCGACCCACCCGCCCGATTTACATCTCTGGTTGAGGCCAAACGACCAGGCGTGCTTGTGTAAAGTGAATATTCGGATCGACATTATCGATGTCCAGTTCCAACTTAAACGCTTTCCCATCGTGTGCATGAAAGGTTCCGAGTGCAAAGTCCCTTCCTCGGTAGATGTCGATCGTATCGCAAGAACTTTCCCCTTTCTTTGGCCCCTGCGCAACGAGCACGCTCCCATGCCACAGCTTCCACCTAATGCGCGCTCGTTGATCACGGCTCCTATTGCAACGCCTTAACTCATCGCTGTCGATCGATTTATCCACATCGATCAAACAACACGACGACGATTCATTTGAAAGATCTGCCTCCGCATAAAGATCAATCAAATATTCGTATCTGTTCAGTTTCAAGTCGTACCAATGACTCCCCAGGCTGAATTCAGGTGTAAAGAATTGTCCGTTTGTTAGTTGAAACACCATTTCTACGCCGTTCTTGCTGTTTTGACAGATTGCAATCGGCGCCAATTGCAGAATGATTGCAAGCGCTAGTACATTCTTTCGCATGTGGTCCTCATTTCAGTCTGTTTCAGGTGTCATTGATTTGCTGCCTCGGCATCAGCAAGACCCTGCATTGCAAGAAACACTACATGTGGCCAGAATATCTCGTGACCGGGAACACCTTGAACACCCGCATCGCGTAAGATATCCTCTCCGAATTCAGCGCAATTTCTGGTGTATAAGTCGTAATAACTCGAGGGCAGACCGCTTTGAGTCATCCTTATGTCGAAATCGAGTTTAGCGAAGTTGCGCTGACTTTGATTCACCTTAAAATAGAGGTCAACATGAGGAGATCTCCAGTCGTTATAGGTTCGCTTGTCATCGCGAAGAATTCCCGGATGGATAGGGATTCCCACATAAGTCGTTGCGAACTTTTTTCCTCCATTCGCAGGTTTCCTTGGTGACAACGGTGATCCTTCCCATCCTGGCGCCCAGCCGTAGGTGTCATTATTCTTCGCACCGGGCGATTGACCGATAGCGACGCCGATATGGCCACCGACGACCTTTGCCCCAAGCGGGTAATAGGAGATCGTGATCCACCACGGGAGACCTTTGCACGGGGGAAGATCGCTGCCCATCGTTCCGCTTCCCGCTTGCGAGCACCAGGATGGGAACGAGATGTTGATTTGCAAAGGCGCCATCTGCGGCCAGTAGCTTGCGAGAACGAAGTTCCCTGAAGGGTCAGACCCGTCCACTGGATTGGCGCCGGCGTACTCATAGCGGCGCTGCCCCCGGCCTGCCAACGGGTCCACGTTGAGGAAGC
>Ga0302274_10005552_pt1 | contig 10645 bp, 10 predicted proteins | sample III_Bog_N2_1_FD_198755 | JGI IMG/M metagenome (GOLD analysis project Ga0302274, IMG submission 198755) | Peat permafrost microbial communities from Stordalen Mire near Abisko, Sweden - III_Bog_N2_1 | ecosystem: Environmental > Terrestrial > Soil > Wetlands > Peat | place: Sweden: Abisko...
AAATGTCGTATAAGATAGCCAACACAAGCTGGATACAATTTGCGTTCAGTGGCGTGGTAATCGTCGCCATTTGCCGCTTTCATTCATCCTTGCGCGAAGTCATTCTTGTGCAACTCGTCTTAATGGCCGCTCTGCTGGTTTGCGTGGCGTTACCATTCGTCCTCGATTTGCTTGCCCACAGAGGAGAACTGCTGCAACCTGGCGTCGCTCCCGCCGCAAGGCTCATTCGAAGGGTATCCGAAGACGAGGTTATTGCTGAGTTTCTGAAAAGCGATTTTCACGCTCCGGAGTTTCAGTCGTATAGGGAGAGCCTTCATGACATGGTCTGCGCTCCGGATCTGGGCAACGCCGAAGACAATGCAAAGCGGAGGGCCCTTCTGTATCTCAGGCATATTGCCCTTTGGAAAGAACTCCCGACCGGCACAAAGTGGTACGAACTGGAAATCAAGGAAGCGGACCTCGGACAGATTCGGGCATTTCCGCGGGCACAGTGGCGAAAACTCGCGCATGGCAATTTCTCGATGGGCGAGATTACCACGGGAATGCGAACCCGTAAACACTTGGTCGATGCCCCGTTCCTGGCAAAGATGGCGGCCATCGGCGACCAACTGCTTCTCGAGGATCCCGGATTCAATGCCGTGATTCTAATCGGCCTCAACGAAAAGGAACCTCTGACTGTTCTGGATGGAAATCATCGGCTCGTAGCAGCAACGCTCGCCTCTCCAAGCGTCTTGAACAAGCTCCGATTTCTTTGTGGGCTGTCACCTCGCATGACTGAGTGCTGTTGGTATAACACCAACTTTATGACTCTCTTTCGATATGGGAGAAACACAATCGCGCGGCTGCTTCGCAATCCAGAAGCTGAACTGGAACGCCTCTTGCAAAACCCAGGATGACTGCACCAGGGATTCATGCTATCGCCCAATCTCAGCCCGATGCGAAGCTTTTGCACTCAGTGCCCAAACAAAGTACTTCACCAAACGATAGGACGCGACTATGACAGTTCGACCAGGTTCTGCGGTGGTAAAGTACTTGCCGGAAGCAATGACTCTGCGGCAGCAGCGGCTGTTTTTCGCAGAAGTTGAAAGTTGTTTCAATATTGATCGCCCGTGGATTGTGCTCGACTGCTCAAGGTTGCGCCAGATTGATCGATCTGCGATTCACCTTTTGCTTTGTTGCCTGGAAGAAGCCATGAAGCGTAATGGCGACGTCAAGCTCGCTGCAATCCCTCCGGAATCAAGAGCTCTTTTGGAGGCTACCGGAGTAGACCGGATTCTTGAGGTGTTTGACACGGCTGCGGAAGCCTTGGACAGCTTTCGTCGGCCGCGGGTTGGCGTGTTCCAAACGTGAACAAGAGCGACAGCTCGAAGCGGGGTTCGGAGAATGCGGCGTAGCAGCTCCGGGATGGTCATTCTGAGGCTCTCTGTATTTAAGAGGAAGGGGAGGAAATCAATGAGGATATCGAGTGGTCGGCCAGGAAAGCAGATTGCGAGCAGCCTTGTCGTGTTCATGGCGTTGCCGTTCGTGGGAACAGCCGTAGCGCAGCCGCTGGAAGCATTTCGCAGCCAGCAGCCTCAAATTGGGTCGTCCGTCAAGGATCAGTCGAAAGACTCGAATCGCGGCGCCGAAACTCGAAATCCGGATTCGAGCCAGCCTGAAGAAGCCTACCCGGACAATCCAGAACCCGTGCGCCCCCAGGCTGATGATCAGGGTGGACAGTCCGCAACTTCATCTTCCTCCGGACAACAAGCACAGAATGACGCGCCGAAGCCGGTCGGCACCGCTGCAGCACCGTACGAGAAGACCACGGGTGTAGCGGCCTCCAGGCCCGCGGGAGCGGTTATCGCGCCGGCAAAGCAACGGCGTGCGCGAACCATGCTGATCCGCGTTGGCGTGATCCTGGGTGGCGCGGTCGCCATCGGAACGGTCGTGGCACTCTCTCACGGGAGCCCGAGCCGTCCGAATTGAGATTTGACCCAGGACACCGGGAGGGACGAGGGACATAGCATGGGAACATTCCGAAATAGCAGTCGAACGAAGTTTGTAAGCTTTTCCGGTATTGACGGCGCGGGGAAAAGCACTCAGATTGAAAACTTGTGCGCGCAGCTGAAAGAAGATGGTCATCGGGTCCTGTTGATCAGGTTCTGGGATGATATCGCCAAGCTGACCGGGCTCAGGGAAGGCACTGGGCACCGCATATTTAAAGGGGATAAGGGTGTCGGAAGCCCTTCCGCACCGATTGAGCGGCGAGACAAGAATGTAAGGTCACGGTTTATGACCGGAGTGCGGCTGTTTCTTTATTCCATCGACGCAATCTCAGTCCGGTCCGTGGTGAACAAGGCATTGCGCTCTAAGGCTGATCTTGTAATCTTTGATCGATACATCTATGACGAACTTGCGAACTTGCCATTGCACAAGCCGTTCATTCGCGCATTCGTTCGACTGATTATTAAGTTCGTTCCCACGCCTGATACGAGCTACTTACTGGATGCGGACCCGGTCAAGGCTCGCGCGCGAAAACCTGAGTACCCGCTTGAGTTTCTCCAATCAAACCGCCAGTCCTATCTGGATCTGTGCGAATTGGTTGGTGGGATAACTGTCATAGCACCGATGTCCATCCAGGAGGTCGAGCGAGCCGTTCTTGGGCACGCTCGAAGCGAGTTATCATTCGGGAATCCCAGACGGGAAAGCGACGGCGCCTTGGAGTCGAGAGATCGTCGCGATGAACCGGCTGAGTTGGAGAGCCAGCGGACCAGCCCCACCGCTTCCTGACGCCACGCAACTCCGGAAGATCCAATGGATGCGCCTGGCGCCCGTCATTCCCTTACCAGCGATAGATCGTAAGGTCGTCCAGATACGCAATGGCGGTCCCAGTTGTAGCCAAATCTCCGTCCAGCTGAAAATTCGTCAACAGCGTGGGGGCCCATCCAAGCGCAAAGGCAGACGGCACGGTGACGTTCAAGATCGATTCTGAACCGTTAAGCCAAACAGAGCTATAGGTAACATTGCCGGAGTTATCGCGCGAATAACTGACCTGAATGTGATGCCAGGTGTTTGTAGTCCACTGATGTGGGTTGCATCCGGCTTTGGAGTGCAACCAGGTTGCCACAGGACGCTCCGGAGTTCCCTTGTTCTCGGTGTAGTCCCAGGTACCCGACCAGCCATCGCATTGGAATCCGAAGATCACCGTCTCGCCGTTGGACATTACCTGGTTCATATCCATCTCGACGTTAGCAACCGAAGTGGACGGCGACGGCAGGTACACCCATGCGTCATAAAGAAAGTGGGTCGAGGTCGTATCGTCTCCAAAGGAGGCGTAGAAACGCTGGTCACCGTAATCCGAATAATTGCTCTGAAACTTGCGTGCGCTCCCACTGAGCGAAGGCGAGTTGACGAGGCTCGTCAATCCAGTCGAACCGCCGGCAGACGCGGTGTCCCTCTGTCCGACCCATTCGCTCAAGACTTGCAAACTACCGACTCGGATTGCATCCGAGGGAATTACGATCGTGGCAGCGGCTGCCTCGACTGTGAAAGCAACATCGGTAACGCAGGAGGAACCCTCATTACCCCATGCCTTGACATGCAGAGTGTGCGTTCCGGTTCCAGACGCAACCATTGCCTGTACAGATGTACCATGCACGATAGTTGTATCGGCGCTGCTGTCGATCGAATAGCCCATTGCAGAGGTATTCTGGGATGAGCAGTTTGCGGCGTTGGCGGACAGAGTGAATGGCGATCCAACTTCGGCGCCATTGGCGGGACTGCTCACGGTGACTGTTGCGAACGCTGGCAATGCGAATATCGCAAGAATCAACGGAGCGTAACATGCGGGTTTCATTGATTTATCCTCTTTTGTGACTACTTCGACCCGGAATTGCGGCCGTGGAAATGAGCGATCGTCATACTTTTCCGCGGTTTTCTCCCGATCGGCTGATGCGTCGCGTGAAGTTCTTACCCAGCTTGTTGTCAGTGCGCACAGTCAATGTGAGCGCGGAGTACAATTAACAACTAAGTGGGCGCCAGTACGGATGCGTGATTGCGCAGTTTTCTCCAGTCACTTGGCAAAAGTGAACAAGACTCCCCTTTCCGAACGAAAGGCGAACTAAGCGCAACAGGAATTCGATGACATTTTTGTTGCCCGGTACGGATGCTGTAAAGGCTTTGCTTCCAGCGGATCCGGGCGTTAGTTTTGGGTAAGCGCACAAGGAGAAGAGGAAGCGTGCCTACGCAATCGCATACGACGCGACCTTCTACTCTATGTCTTCACTTAGGTCTTGAACCCTGGACCGTGAGTCAGGCAATAGAACTGATGTCTGTATAAAACAGTACACTTATTATGAGTAAAGATCATCATTAATCGCGGAATAAGTCAAAATAAGTGAGAATAGGTAGAAACTAATTCGCTAGTTGTCCTATTTGTGCTTGCATTTATGAATCCGAAGTAGCTGTGGAATGGATTTAGTAGCTTCTACTAGGACTTACCTGATCGACAAAGCTGCGTTTTGGTCTGAATGTTTTCGAGCAAAACTCGGGGCGATGCTACGCGCGGCTCAGGCGCGCGAATCGAGGGGACGAGATTTGGCGCCAGGAGGAACTGCATGGCCGAGGCACGTAGCTCCCGCTTAAGTGTAATGGAATGGCCGTTCACGCCGGGAATGCCAACACAGGAATTGGCAATGGAATCGAAGCCAGCATCGGCCTCGACTTCCGACTCTGTCACGCAGTTGTTAAAGAGCACGCAGAGATCGGACTGCAATGAGAAGGTATTTGTGCCGCTCGAAAGTGAGAACGGAGCAACATCGCTCTCCATGTTGACCGTCCAAAGCACCGGATCGTAGACTTGGCCGTCGTCACGTAGGCAGTCATCGCCGTCCCCTCTGGCACAGCGCAGATTTTATAAGCGTGACCGGTCTGCCTACCAACGGGACAACGCTCTACGCTCGCCTTTATTCATGGATCAACGGGGCCTGGCAGTACAACGATTACACCTACACGGCTAGCGGTGAGGCGGTGACGGCGACCCCAACCTTCAGTGTGGCAGCCGGGACGTACACTTCGGCGCAGTCGGTCACGATCAACGATGCGACGGCCGGAGCGATCATCTACTACACCACCAACGGGACAACGCCAACCACGAGTTCGAGCGTGTACAGCGGTGCGATCACTGTGTCCGCAACAGAGACTCTGGAGGCATTAGCGACAGCCAGCGGTTATCCAAACAGCGCTGTGGCTATTGCGGCATATACGATTTCCCCTCCCATCCAATCTCTGGCAATCTCACCGACGGCACCGTCTGTCGTGTCCGGCACGCCGATCGAGTTTGCAAAGACAAGCCAAAGAAGGCTATGCCATGCTGCGCGGGCGATGGGCAGCGGTGCGTCGAACTGACCCGGCACCGCATCGGGAGAGTTTCTGAATGCGGTAGTTGACCCGGTATGTGAGTCCGGTCCGCTCCGTGAGGTCGATGAGGCGCGCTTTCGCCATGCTGCAGTACGGCGGCGTAGATTGGAAGCAATTCACTTCAGAAAGATCAAAGCCGTTCCCTCTCAGCAAGTGCATTCGAGCTTCTTGTAACCCAAGCCAATTCCAGTTGAAGTTCTCCGCGCAGCCTCCTGAGGAATTCCAATTCAGGCTTCCAGGTAAGTACACTGCGTAGAACCCTGTCTCCCAGGTCAACAAATCGCGTAAGCCGCTGAACTGCTGCGCCGACGCCTATGACTGCCACGATGTTGGGACGGCGGAGCAGAGCGCCACGAACTGGAGTTTTGCCGATCTGCCCAGGGTCCTGGAGCACGTCTTTGAGATCACCCATGATCTGGTAAGCGAGACCCCAAAACAGGGAAATCCGTTCAATGAGTTGAAGTTCACGGGCTGGAGCATCACCTAGCATGGCCGGCAGAACTAGTGTGAGCCGTATGAGTGATACTGTCTTTCCGCGTGCGATACGTTCGGTTGTCTCTCTGCTGTGGGGCAGCCCAGCGTAGTGCAGGTCGAGACTTTGCCCGTTGAGGATGCCTTCTACTCCGAGGCACCCCTCGATGAGATCCAAAGCTGCGCTCTGCTGGGCCCGTGACGCGACGGAAACCGCCCGCCAAGTGAGTGCGTAGGCGCGATTGATGAGAGCAAGCGCGGTGAGAATGGCGCCATCCTCGCCAAAGACGAGATGAGTGCATGGTGCTCCACGGCGCTCCAATGCATTGTTCATGCAAGGCAGGTCATCGAACAGCAGTGAAGCAGTGTGGAAATACTCAAGTGCGACGGCTAGATATTGAGCGTGAGTGGCTTCCAAACCGTAGGCTGTGGCCATTTGAAAGACCAGTCTCGGTCGGACCAGACTCCCTGGGTTGGAAAGTACATGCTGAAGCGCATCTTCAAAGTTAGGATCAAGCGTTCTTGGAAGCGCCAATTCCGAACTAAAGGCCTCTTCGAAGGGCTTGGTAGCTGACGACTCCATGGATTCCGTTGTAGACACTCATTTCCTCGTCATGCTCAAACTCTTGATTTTTGATTTCGGTGCCGTCACAAGCTACGAGCGCTCTTTCGTCTCGATCCAAGATTTCAACTTGTCGGTAAAGACGAGGGCCATCACAATTGGAAAGCAGGATTCCAACACTGATTCGATGACAATTCAGCGATGTGTTCTGCTCCTCAACGAGTCTATTGAACCAACGTGAAGCCCACCCAACGCGACCATGACAAATTGTTCATCTTTGTTCGGCTGAAGGTATTTCCGATAGGGAATCTGTGGAACCTCGACCGGATCACGGAAATCTGCCGACAGATGCACTAATATATCCATCTATGCGGCTTCTCCTTGTTGAAGACGAACTCGATATACAGCACTTTCTCAGACGTTCCCTGGAAGAGGCTGGGTACCAGGTAGAGGCTGCATCGGATGGCAAGACTGCGGAACGGCTGGCGATCGATGGGGCGTTCGACATTCTGATCGTGGACCTCGGACTGCCTGACCAGGACGGCATCACCTTAATCCTCCGCCTGCGCCAACTGGGTGTGAGAGCTCCAGTTTTGATTCTGTCCGCACGTCGGTCCGTAGATGACAGGGTACGAGGCTTGGAACAAGGCGGAGACGACTACCTGACGAAGCCCTTCGCGCTGGCTGAACTGCTGGCAAGGGTTCGGAATCTGCTCAAACGCAACAATCCCCGGGCAAGCGAAGCGACTCGCCTGCGCGTACTCGACCTTGAACTGGATTTGCTTCGTCGTGAGGCGTCGAGATCCGGACAGATGCTGCAGTTGACTCCGCAGGAGTTCGTTCTGCTGGAGTATTTTTGCCGGAACGCAGGTCGAGTGGTCACACGGTCGATGATTCTCGACCAGGTATGGGGCATGCGGATTCACCCCGATACCAACGTCGTGGATGTGCATATTTACCGCTTGCGCGGCAAGGTGGATAGTAATGGCCAACAGCCGCTTATCCGAACTCTCCGGGGAGTAGGCTATGTCCTCAAAGATCGCTAGTCCAAAGCTGCACAGCGCGGCGTGGCGCATCTCCTTCTGGGCAAGCCTTGCCTTTGCGTTCGGCACATTGCTTGTCTTCTTTTTCCTGCAGCAATTCGTTGAGCAGGACATACAGCGGCGAAGCGATGCGTGGCTCTCAGGAGAGGTTGAGGTTCTTGGGAACGTGGCAACCCGTACTCCCAAAGACACGCTCTACGGACGCGTTGTCGGAGAGGTGGCCGAATTGGCAGGCCGCGAAGTCCCCAACAAACTCCCATCCGAAAACGACACGAACGACTCAGTGTTTTTCTTGCAAAGAGGGAGCGATAATTCGCTTCGGCTATGGGTGGGGGCAGGCAGTGGTCAAGACACGCTGAACGCAATTTCGAACACCACAATGATCCCTGACCAGCCTACCGATGTGCGTGTTAAAGGGTTTGGTATTCCCTTCCGCGTGGCGTGCATTCGAGTCGATGACGGAAGCCGAATCTACCTCGGGCTTTCTGAACGTGACGAGTTGCGCGTGCTAAGAAGCCTACGCATTCGTTTTCTGCTGTGGTGGTTGTTAATCGTGCTGTTCGGTTTCGCGATCGTATTCCTGACAACCAAGCGGATGCTTAGCCATGTGCGCCGAATCACCGAAGCGGCTTCGCGAATTGGCCATGCCGATTTGAATACCAGAGTCCCAACGACGAAACGGAATGATGAAGTAGCCCAACTCGCATTGACTCTGAACCGCATGCTCGACCGTATCGAGAGTTCCATGCATCAACTGCATACCATCACAGATTCACTTGCACACGATCTGCGTAGCCCTTTGACCGCGATACGCGGGAAACTTGAAATGTCTCTCTCTGCTGGCAATCATGGCGAGCAATCCGAGCCCGTTGTCTCTGCCATTGAAGAACTGGATCGCTTGACGGAGTTTTTGAACCAGTCACTCGACGTTGCGGAGGCTAGGGCAGACGCGCTACGGCTTACGCGCACAGAGATAAACCTGGATGAGCTGCTGCGAGTCATGACTGACCTTTACGAGCCAAGCATGGCTGACAAAGGCCTCCAGATCAGACTCCACAGCGCGCATCCGATAACGATTGAAGCTGATGCTTCCTTGATTCATCGAATGATCGCGAACCTGTTCGATAACGAGCTGAAACATTTGCCCGCAGCATGCACCATTACAATCCGGCTTCAGAATGATGAAGACTCGGTATCGATCGTCTTTGAAGATGATGGACCAGGCTTTTCTGCCGATGTGATACCGCTTTTGTTCGAGCGTCGCGTAAAAGGCAAGGAATCGAATGGTCACGGATTGGGACTTGCCTTTATCGATGCCGTCGCGCGGGCTCACGGTGGTACCGTTTCGGCCTGCAATCGCGAAAAGGGTGGCGCGCAAGTTAATGTGACCCTTCCGCTCATGTCCGGATTGAATAATGGCTCACCAATTGGCATGGTTCACGCCGCGCACTAACTCCTCGCATCCCGGTGGAAGCCTGTTACATCGTCGTAGCGCCGGCATCATTCATGGCTCGCCAACGGAGCCTTGCGTCCCGCAGGGAGTCCACCAGGCCACCAATTCCAATCGCCCGCAAGGCGAAGGAGCGCGGGGCCGATGACAATGCGAACCAGCGTTGCGTCGATCAAGACGGCGACCGCCAATGTGAAGCCGATCATCTTGACCACCAGGAAACTTCCGAAAGTGAATGCCGCGAATACCACGATCATGATGGCCGCAGCGCTGGTAATGAGGCCCGCGGTTCTAGCCAGCCCTTCCGGGATTGCGTCCATTTCACTGAGTCCGCTTCTCCTGGCTTCAAGAACCCGCGCGACCAAAAACACTTCGTAATCCATGCTGAGTCCGAAGACGATTGCGAAGGCAACGATAGGAACCAGGGGAAATATGCTGCCTGTTCCGCCCGGAATTCCCAGCAAGCCGCTTCCGTGTCCATCCTGGAAAACCAGGACCAATGCGCCGAAGGAGGCCGCAACCGAAAGCAGGTTCAGGACGATGGCCTTCACGGCAACAAAAAGCGATCGGAATCCAGCTACTAGCGCGATGAGAGTGCCCGTGACCACCAACACCGTTACCGGCACAATGTGGGCGTCCACAATGGTCTGATAGTCGGCGTTGAGAGCGGGAATGCCGCCAATGCGCAGCGTGGCCCCAGGCACACCCGTGAGAGTCGCGGCGCCGGTCTTGCTGAGTTCGCGGACCCAGTCGATGTGATCGCGCAGGGACATCGAAGCTGCGGGTAACACCTCAATCAGCGCCTCCTTCCCATCGCTACTGAGAAACGTTCGCCGGGATTCTTCGGGCAAGTCCGTGAGGGAGGAACGATCGCCGTCGGCAACGGTTGTGATGGAGAGGACGCGGGCGCAACGCGGGTCGGCGGCAATTCGTTTGGTGAGCCGATCGATTGCGTTCCAGCCGGCGTCGGTTCCCGCAATGGAATCCTTGGGCAGTTCCACGAGAAGGCGGATGGAATACACAACGCCGGGCCGATCCATGCGTTCCAGGGTATGAAGGGCATGCACAGATTCCGCAGCCTCGGGAAGCCAATCGCCGCGAGGAAGGCTTGTATCGAGGCGCGTGGCCTGCCAGGCGAGCAGAAGCATTGGGACACCTGCCAGCAGGAGAGCAAGCCAGGGATAAGCCACAATCACTCTTCCCCATCGCCGCCAGCGAATTCCGATGTTTGCGGCCCGATGCGCATCCAACGCGGGCGTGAAGGGCAACCGGCCGGCATCAATCCGCGGACCGAGCAGCGCCAGCACTGCGGGGACGACGGTGTTGGTCAGCAGGACGCAGATTCCCGCAACAAGGAAACCGGCGGCACCGATGGAACGGATTTCACTGATGGGAACCGTCAAGAGGGCCAGGAATCCGATGGCGACGGTCGAGGCTGAGATCAAGAGCGTACGGCCTGCACGGCGTGCCGCCATGACCGACGCTACAGAACCCGCGTGCCCGGCGGCAATCGCTTCACGGAAGCGGCTAACCATGAGGAGCGCATAATCGATTCCCAATCCCAGGCCAAGCATGGTGGCCAGATTTTGTACGAGGATCGACAAGTGAAATCGCTGAGCTATTAATCCAGTAATCGCCAGAGTGGCGGCGATGGCGAGCTGGGCCACTGCCAGCGGAATGACTGCGGCGACCACGCTACCGAAGGCCAACAGCAAGAGC
>Ga0302274_10005555_pt1 | contig 10644 bp, 10 predicted proteins | sample III_Bog_N2_1_FD_198755 | JGI IMG/M metagenome (GOLD analysis project Ga0302274, IMG submission 198755) | Peat permafrost microbial communities from Stordalen Mire near Abisko, Sweden - III_Bog_N2_1 | ecosystem: Environmental > Terrestrial > Soil > Wetlands > Peat | place: Sweden: Abisko...
CAAAAGCAAAGACAACGACAAAAACCACCCCATCAATGTGCAGAGGTTGACGGGTCACTCCATATCAGAGCCTACCTGCGAAAACTCTGGAAGACGATAGATGGCGACGTTGATCCTGGTAAAGCAGAAAGATACGCGCTCGATTTCAAGGACGAGCTGACGGCGGAATACGATAGGGCGAAAGCCGATTGGAATAGCATCGACCGCGATTTGATGAAGTGGGCGATTCCCGCCATCGCCGGGCTGATGGGGTCGGTCGGAGCGATTGCGACGGGTCACCTTGGATTAGCGGTTCCCACGGGCGGATTTGCTATTCAGGGAGTGAACGAGCTTATCCAAGCTCAGAAAAAGAGAGCTGAATTCAGGTTGAAGACGCCAATGTCTGTCTTGATCGACCTACAGGAAAAACATTGAAGAAAGCGACCGTTCGAGAATTGTAAATTGGCGGGTTCAGCTAAGCCGCTGGCGATGTAAGTTTCCCCACCAATGTGTGTGTCAAGTCCTAGATTCGCTAGGCGCGAGTTGACTATGCTTTGAAAATAGGTCCCCGCAACCAGAGCCGTCACGGTGGAGTGTGAATACCTTGGTAGCATCCACAGATACACGGGAGCCGGTTACCCTGACGTGCAATACCCGAGACACTTCAACCGGGTATGCGCACCGTCCGGCGCCTACTGGATGCCACAGTTCAGGGAAGATGAACCGGGCACTCACTCTCACCCCTGTTTGCTTCCCCAAATCCTATGGTCGGGGCCACTGCGCACCAATACCACTTGGCGCCGGGACCACCTTCTCCACAACCAGTCAGGTTCGATTCATTCGACGCAGTTAATTCTGGAGGTGTCTATGCCCTGCTATCTCGAACTTCGCGATGGTCACTCCGGCCTTGATTCACCATCATCCACACCCGGTGTGCTCGGGCCGCTCCTCGGTCCATTCATTGGGATCCGCCTGCTTCGTGATGAAGTGCGGGTAATAACGAAAGAGCGGGAAATCGCCCTGCAACGTGTAGGAGTAGATTGGGTCTTCTACGCAGGAAAGTACTACTCAGACATCGAGATTGTCCCCACTGAACAAATGGGAACTGCCCGCAACCGTCGGCGACAGCCGTTTGATCTCCGTTTGCCAAACCTCTAACTTGACCCGGAGTTCAAAGTTGCCCCGCGCGAAACATAGGGATAGCCTTTGTTGTCGATAGCGTCAATGGAGAGTGCGTTCCGGTCGTAGAGGAACTTCCATCGAACAGCGAATGCGCCGTACTTGGATGTTCCATTGGGAGTGGGCGGAAGATCGCGCTCCAGTTTGGAGATCATCCACAGCCCATCATGGGCAAATCGATCATAAAGTGGAACAACGTGGAAATACCGCAGCCAGAGAGCCTTCGAAGCCAGCGAGGTAAAGTCCCTGCCTCTGCCATCGGCTCCTGAACAGGCGGCCATCAATTCCGCGTGGGCGCGGACGAGTGAATCCAATGTGTCCAGCCTGGAGGCTTCCCTCTGGCGATCGGCCCATTCCAGGGTCGCATTCGCAATCGCGTCGCGCTTTGCCCCGGTGATGCCTTGAAGAACCTTGTAGAGATCCATTTATTTGCGAATCGTTGCGACTCATCCATCCGCCCCCGGCTGGCTCATGGCCAAGATCCCCAGGTTGTCTGCCGCCGCATCATAGCGCAATTGAGAAACAGCATCGGGCCCAAGGTGCTGAATTATTGCTTCAAAGTTGAGCATAATTTTATCGATAACCTCAGTCTATGCGAGGAGCTGCGTGAGTTGCTTTTGCGTAGCCTCGTTAAGAGCGTTATGGAGCGCTGATTCTAGCAGGTGGCTAACTTCCGCTTGGGCTGTGATGAGTTTTCCTTCCAACTGGTCGCACAAAGCCATTAGCTCATCCACCTTGGCGACGATGCGGTGTTGTTCGTTAATTGTCGGAAGTGGAATGGGAAGCTCGCGCGCTTTTTTGATTCCGAAGACAGCATGTGTACTGTCTGTCTTCATTTTGCTCAATGAGGCTTTTGCAATTGGGCTGTCGAGAAATAGCATTAGGAATTTCGGTAAAACGAACTCTGCCCTAGGTTGGACAAGAATGATGTTGGCCGATAGCGTATAAGTGAAAGGCCTGGGTAGCAAGAAAGGATCGCCAATGGTCCCTATCTTCCCAATTACAAAGTCGCCATCCTTCAGAGTATACCGCTGGCGATGTTCCTCAAGAACAGATCGAGATACCTTTCTCGCGTTCAAAAAATCGATTGTCCCTCGTTCTGTAATATCAGCATAACCGATGTATGGAACACCATCCTCACTCTGTGGGGGTGTACGGTGGCTAGGTTGTGGATCAACAAAATCTGCAATCCAATTCCCTTTAATCCAAGCCCACCCCTGCGGGAGAAGATGACGATCAATTGACCCCGAGTCACTTGGGGTCAATTGATCATGATCTGTGAATGAAGGAAGTATGTGCCGGAGGGTTGTTATGATCGAATCGTCTTCGGAATTCTGCTGGACCAGGTGGCCTCGCACGGCAAGGTTGAGGATGGTTTGGCGGAGTTGCTTGATCTGATCGGAACGGGCGGTGAGACGCGGCAGGTTTCCGATGAAGAACTGGGCGTGGGCGCGAAGCGATTCCGCATCCGCTCCGCTGTTGAGGTGATGATGGGTTGCCGCTGCTAGCCGGTCCCGTCTGCTCTCGCGCTTGTATTGCGCTACCTCCAATCGATCACACAGCGCCATCAACTCATCAACTTTGGCGACGATTCGGTGTTGCTCAGAAGTTGGTGGGAGGGGTACGAGTGCTGGAGCCATGCGCTTAAGTGTGACTCTTGTTATTGCCGCCCCTTTCATAAACCCACGCATTTGCGAATAAAAGAAAGGTGATCGCAGGAACTCAACAACCAAGCGGTTGTAGACCCCTTGAGATAGCTTCAACAAGGCGACGCTCGACAGCATCGTGAATGGATCGTCGAGATCATTAATTGTGACTACACCGGTTGTCGCCCCGTCTTTGATATAGAGGATGTCCCCCTTCTCTGGATTGCAACGAGGGTATACCTCTTGATGCACATCGCTTGAGACATAGGTCACCTCTTCAAGTAAGACTCCTTCGGGCTTAATGTTCTTCGCTGTGATGTACTTGAAGTCTCCTTCGGCAAAATTTGGAGGCGAATGGTGTGTTCCGTCTGTGAGCTTATTCAGGATTTCAATTAACCGCACCCATTCCCAATTGGGAGGAACTGGAAATGGCGGTTCATCTACATCAACCCGCGCTATTTTTGCCTGGCCCCGTAGCTTACTTTCTCTGACCAAGCGCGCCTTTTCTGATCGAATTCTCCTTAGCAGCTCCGCAGCCGGCTCCTCTGTCGGGTTTTGCTCGACAAGCTTGCCACGCACAGCAAGGTCAAGGATAAACTTCCGGAGAGACGGCACAGCATCTGGTGCATCGCTGATCCGATTGAAATGAACAAGCAGCATCTCAGCTTTCATCGAATCAGCGCCTCGGCCAGGATGGTCTTGAGCTGGTCGCGGAGCTTTGCGGCCTCACCCTCCGCCTCATCGAGCTTCTTCAATAAAACTTCCGGCTCGGCGTGTTCCTCTGCCACAGTGTTGGGGTTCTTAAGGTCGAGGTTGTAGCCGCGCGCCTTGACCTCGTCCGCGGTCACCTTCCAGGCAACTTCTGTCTCTACGCGTCCCTTGCGCTTGGCACCACCCCACCAGTCCACGCATTGTTTGAGGTGTTCCAGGCGGATGGGCTTGGTCATGGAGTAGGCCTTCTGACCCTCGGGCACGCGGTGCTCATAGAACCAAATCTCTTTGGTCGGCTCGCCTTTCTCGAAGAACAGCAGATTGGTGCCGATGCTTGCATAGGGACGGAAGACGCTGTTGGGCAGGCGGACGATGGTGTGCAGGTTGCACTCTTCCATCAAGTGTTCTTTGAGACGCGTCTTGACACCTTCGCCAAAGAGCGAGCCGTCGGGCAGCACCACGGCCGCGCGACCCTGGGCCTTGAGAATGCGGACGATGAGAGCGAGAAAAAGATCGGCGGTTTCGCGAGTCTGGAAGTGTTTGGGGAAGTTGCTCTCGATGCCGTCTTCCTCTTTGCCGCCGAAGGGCGGATTGGTGAGCACGATATCCACGCGGTCTGACTGCGTGTAGCTGATGTAGGGGCGGGCAAGCGTGTTGTCGCGACGGACGAAGCTGGGATCGTTGATGCCGTGCAGCAGCATGTTGGTCACGCAGAGCATATGCGGCAACTGCTTCTTCTCGACTCCATGGAGCGCCTTCTGCATGGCCTCCTCATCTGGCACCCGCTTCACGTAGCGTTCGCGCATGTGGCGGATGGCGCAGGTGAGAAACCCGCCGGTACCGCAGGCAGGGTCAAGCAGGCTCTCGCCCGGTCGGGGATCAACGCGATCCACCATGAAGGAGGTGACTGCACGCGGCGTGTAATATTCACCCGCGTTTCCAGCGCTCTGCAGATCGTTCAGGATCTGCTCGTAAATGTCACCGAAGTGCTGCCGCTCCACGAGGTTGTTGAAGTCGACCTCGTTGATCTTGTTGATTACCTGCCGCAACAACTGGCCGGACTTCATGTAGTTGTAGGCGTCTTCAAAGACCTCTCGAACCACGCGGCGACGGTCCCCCTTGCCGGCGACGGAGAGTTCCTTGAGCTGCGGAAAGAGCTGAGTATTGATGAAACCGAGCAACTCGTCGCCGGTGATACCTTCTGGATCGGCGGCCCAGGCGCGCCAGCGAAGCTTGGCCGGGACCGGCGAGCGGTAGCCCTCCTGCATTAGCTCAAGCTCCTGATCCTGGTCGTCAATGATTTTGAGGAAGAACATCCAGCACAGCTGCGAAATGCGCTGGGCGTCGCCATCGACGCCCGAATCCTGGCGCATGATGTCCTGAATTGATTTAACTGTGTTGCGAACAGACATATGGATTTACCTAGTCTTCCCGTGGAAGTGTTCGCTTAATCTCTTCAGCCATTGCCCGGACAGGATCCGATTCAATTGAGGGATAAAGTGCAATTCGTTTCACCCTTGGAAACGCATCTGACTTCCAAAAAGTGGACGGTTCAAGTTGGAACTTTGCGATTAGTCTTCTGCCAAAGTCGATTTCATAGTGTTCGTAAAGCCTCTTCTGCTTGAAACCTGTCATTTCAGGATATTCACCCAACAAGTATCCTTCTTGGATATGTGGGCGAAGGGCGGTGGGAGGACAGACGCTTGACAGACGCACGATTTGGAGACCAGATTCGGCACTGGCTGTGATTGCACCACTTACGTTTGGGACCCCGAGAACAAGAATAAATGCTTCGTTATCTGCCCTGTCGCAAGCGAACGACGCTGCGATGCGCAAGGAATGCGTCACGTCCAGTAAGGGCGTCGGGCAAACTTCGTAGTGCTGCAAGATGGACCAACGCACAATCTGATGACGCTTCACCCACCTTGATCCGCAAGAACTCACACCAGGGTAGCGTTCCACTAGCATTTGCTCGGCTTGCTCAAGGATCTCAAAGCGGCGAATCAACACATCACTAGATGGGTTCCTTCCCGCTACAGTTCGAAACAAGGAGGGCTTGAGAGTGGTTCTACTCTGCGCGTTTTTGAAGTCCCCTGTTTGGCCCCTAAAGAACAACACAAAATCGCGGTTTCTGAATTGCAGTTCCGCAACCCTGGTTGCCAATTCTATGTAAGAGGCCACTGGCCAAGCAGGCGCCTTTCGAACGTCCGTGCAGTGTCGAACCTGTACGTTCTGCTTTCCTTCCTGGAAGGACCAAACCGCCTGTTCACCTATCGTTCTCATTACACTCCTAAGCCACTTTCTGGTAGAGAGCTGATTGGAGTTCCTGGACCGCAGTGACAAAATTCGCGCGCGTCCCGAACTCTTTGATGAGCTGCAAAGGCGTTCCCATGGCATCGAGTGGCGGTATCTGCAGGATACGCGGGTCGCCGAGGTCGAGGATGCCCTGATCCTGATACTTGAGCAGGAGCGCCTCGAGCACGGCGCGGGCTTGTGGACCGTATTTGGTAAAAACGTCATGCTTGCGCACGTTGTCGGCCCGCTCGCGCCGCGTGAGCGCCGGCTGGTCGAAAGCGACGTAGCAGATGAGGTCGAATGGGTCGAGATTCTTGCCAACCTCCTCAGCCAGGGGGTCAAGCGACAAGCCTTCGGCTTCAAGCTCCTCGATGATGAACTGTTTCCGGTCGGCCGACTTCCACTGGCGCAGGAAGTCGTCAAGGCTGGCGAAGCGATTTTTAAGCGCCTTCTTGGTGTAATCCCGCAGGCTCTCGGTGATCAGCTTGCCATTCTCGTCGAGATACTCCACGCGCTCAGCAACGATGGTGACCGCGACTCCGTCGACATAGACTTTGCGGCGGGGAGTTCCGCCAGGCTCAATGATGATGTTGGGTGGGTCCCCATCCACAATGATTTCACCTTCACCGGGCTCCGACGGAATTGGGTCTTCATCCTCGTCGACGGGCGGCACGCTCGGCGGCGGCGTCATCGGATCATCCGGGCTTGGTTCATAAATCTGTACCGGTTCGCCGTCGAATTCAGGGTCGGCAAAGTGACCGGTTGCGCCCCGGAAATCGATGAGGGTAAAGAAGAACTTCTTGGTGTCCTCATGGACCCGCGTCCCGCGCCCGACGATTTGCTTAAACTCCGTCATGGAGCCTACGGCCCGGTCGAGAACAATGAGGCGGCAAGTCTGCACATCGACGCCGGTCGAAAGCAGGCGCGAGGTGGTGACCAGAACCGGGTACTTGGACTCCGGGTCGATGAAGTTCCCAAGCTCCGCCTGGCCCTCGGTGTCGCTCCCGGTCATGCGCATGACGTAGCGGTGATTCTCGTCGCAGAAGTCCTTGTTCTCGTTGACCAGCGCGCTGCGCATACGAGCGGCGTGCTCCTCGTCGACGCAGAAGATGATGGACTTTTGGAAGCGGTCGCCACTCTCCTTCAGAAAGTTCGAGACCTTGGCCGCGACGAGTTTGGTCCTGTCATCCAGGACCAGTGTTCGGTCGAAGTCTCTGGTGTTGTAGAGCCGGTCTTCGACTTCCTCGCCGTCGCGGTCTGTTTTGCCCGATTCCGGCCGGTAGCCCTCCACGTCCACGTCAATGTGGACTTTGACAACCTTATAAGGGGCGAGGAAACCATCCTGGATTCCCTGCTTGAGCGAATACGAATAAACGGGTTTGCCGAAGTAGTGCATGTTGGAGACGTATTCGGTCTCCTTGGGCGTCGCCGTGAGTCCGATCTGTGTGGCTGCCGAAAAGTGGTCGAGAATCTCACGCCACGCAGAGTCCCCGGCAGCGCTGCCACGATGACACTCGTCGATAACGATCAGGTCAAAGAAGCCGGGCGAGAACTCACGAAAAAGCTTCTGACGCTCCTCTGGACCGGTGATGGCTTGGTAGAGACCAAGGTAAACTTCATACGCGGTATCAATGCGGCGCCTCCTGTCCAGGGCGGAGGTGAGCTCGACCTCGGTGCCATCTTCCCTTTCAATAGTTTTGGCGCTGGTGCTGAGCTTTGCCATCGCCGCGCCGAAGGGGCGGAAGTCATTGACCATCGTCTGGTCTATAAGGATATTCCGATCAGCCAGGAAGAGGATGCGCTTTTTGCGACCGGCCTTCCACAGCTTCCAGATGATCTGAAACGCAGTGTAAGTCTTGCCCGTACCTGTGGCCATGACCAGCAGGATGCGGTCCTGGCCCTTGGCAATCGCCTCAACCGCAGCATTGACTGCGTTGCACTGGTAATAACGCGGGGCCTTGCCGCTGCCATCATCGAAGTAGTCCTGAAGAACGATCTTTTCCTCGTCGGGCGTTAGGCCCTTCCACGTCCGGTACTTTTCCCAAAGTTCAGCGGGCGACGGAAACGCATCCAGCGCCAGGTTAATCTCCTTCTCGGCGGCGACACCGGTGCGATCATGGAAGAGAAACCCGTCTCCATTAGACGAAAACACGAATGGGATGTTCAGAGTGGTGGCATAGCCGAGGGCCTGCTGGATTCCGTCGCCGATACTGTGGGTGTTATCTTTGGCTTCGATAATGGCGATGGGAATATTGGGCTTGTAATAGAGGACGTAGTCAGCCCGCTTGGCCTTCCCCCGCGACACGAGTTTCCCGCGAACAATGATCCTTCCCTTGGTGAAGGACACTTCTTCGCGAATCTGTATCATTGGGTCCCAGCCGGCTCTCTGCACAGCAGGACTTATGAACTTTGAACAGATGTCTCGCTCGCTGAGGTCTTTCTTGTTCATTCAGATCTCTTTGTCCGCAGGTCGCCCCCAGAGGCTCTGCGATTGGGCCGGCATTGGCTCCGGAGGACTGTCACCAGGGGGCAGTCGTAATTGTAATCTCGTGAAGCAATGGATTTCAGGAACAACCACTTAATTAAGCCATCCATGGAGATATACCGGCGCGTGGTGGCGGCGTGGCAATAGCCAAGGACAGCACTGCGTACGAGGTAAGGCATGCGCCGGGCCAACAACATCAATGCGCTTGCTAATCGGCAGGCTCGACCCCATTAGCTCTTCGATAGGCGAGAGGCTGGGCTGAGCAAATTCAGGCCGGGTTTATCAGACTCGTCCAGCAGCCGGCACCGCAGTACGCCGACGCTCACAAGCATCACGCTGGCTGGTTTACGACAATGGACGGCGATGGCGAAACTGATGCCCTTCGGGATTTGGTCGTACATCGGTTGCCCTTTTGCGCGTGCGAAAAATTTCGACGCTCTCTGGCGCAGATCTGTTCACGGGTTGGATAACGGGTTGACGTCGCAGGATGCGACGCCAAATTAAGCTAGTAACTCTATTAGAATGTGTAGATATATGGTAGGCACGACTGGATTCGAACCAGCGACCTCTTCCGTGTCAAGAAATGCCACGAATCGCATGTTGTTGACGGTGCAGTAGTTATAAACCGGCACAACCGGCAAAAACGGCCCTCTGGGCGGTATTTGCGACAAAAATGCGACAAACTTTTTACGGGCTTTCGGGCTGGCTGTGTGGGACCAGCTCGAAGAATATCGGCCAATATGCACTCTCAGAAGGAGCCTTCCAAAGTACTTGGAGGTTTGCCTGTATCTGGATAGAATAGTCGGAGAACATATGCATTCTCCGAGGAATCTATCCGACGCCGCACAAACGCCCGATACGGGCGCGATGGGCCGCGCCATCGGCGTTTTCAAGAAAAGCGGCGGCATCCTCAATACAAAACGCGCGGTCGAACTAGGTGTGCATCCTCGGGAACTCTATGCGCTTCGAGACGCGGGGAAACTGGAGCGGCTCGAACGGGGGCTTTATCGGCTGGCCAACGCGAAGCCACTGGGCAACCCGGATCTGGTGACGGTTTCGCACAAGGTGCCGAAGGGAATTGTTTGCCTTATCTCGGCGCTGGCGTTCCACCGGCTTACAACACAGATTCCGCACTCCGTTTATCTTGCGATTCCGGCCAACGACCAGGCCCCTGCGATGCAATATCCGCCGCTACGCATCTTCTGGTATTCCAAGCTGGTTTATGAAAGCGGCATCGAGGAAGTGACGCTCGATGGAACTCCGGTGCGCATCTACTCTGCCGAGAAGACGCTGGCCGATTGCTTCAAGTACCGCAACAAACTCGGCATTGATGTATGCACGGAAGCGCTGAATCTTTACCGGCAGCGCGGACGCATGAAGCTCGATCAGATTGAGCAGTTCGCAAAAGTTTGCCGCGTTGAACGTGTCATGCGGCCTTACCTGGAGGCAATTCTTTGACGGTATCCGTGGTCAAGAATATGGGCGCATCTGTTCGGCAGCGCCTGCTGAACTACGCGAAGACGAACAACCGACCCTTTGCCGAGGTGCTTCAGTATTACGCGATGGAGCGCTTTCTCTACCGCCTATCGGTATCGCCACACGCAGGCAAATTTCTATTGAAAGGTGCTCTGCTACTGACGGCGTGGCGTACCCCCATGTCCAGGCCGACAATGGATATTGACCTGCTGGGCAGGACCAGCAATGAAGTTGACGATATTGTGAACCTATTGAAGGAAGTTGCCCAGGCAACCGTGCCCGATGACGGCATAACCTTCGATCTCGATTCGTTTGCCGGCTCGGCGATTCGGGAGGACGCCGATTACTCGGGAGTTCGCACTGTGTTTACGGGCCATCTCAATGCGGCCCGCGTGACCATGCAGATTGATATTGGATTTGGCGATGTCGTGACGCCAGCGCCGGAACAGCTTGCCTATCCCACGATTCTTGATTTTCCTGCGCCTGCGCTGCTTGGCTACACCCGCGAGACGGTTATCGCTGAAAAGCTGGAAGCACTTGTCCAGCTTCGTATGCTGAACAGCCGCATGAAGGATTACTTCGACATCTGGATTCTTCTACGCCATCCAGAACTTGACCAGACCATGCTTCGCGCAGCTATCGAACGAACCTTCAAGAATAGGAAGATGGAAATCGATGCCACGCCGATTGGTCTCTCGCCGCAATTCGGCACCGATCCAGCGAAGCAAACACAGTGGCGGGCATTCCTAAAACGCTCCGCATTAAAAGACGCGCCAGAGCAGCTTTCCGTAGTAGTCGAAGAATTGCGCGCGTATTTCGAGCCAATCTTTACGAGTCTCGCCTGATATGTTCTGCACGGTAGCAACATATTTC
>Ga0302274_10005572_pt1 | contig 10616 bp, 9 predicted proteins | sample III_Bog_N2_1_FD_198755 | JGI IMG/M metagenome (GOLD analysis project Ga0302274, IMG submission 198755) | Peat permafrost microbial communities from Stordalen Mire near Abisko, Sweden - III_Bog_N2_1 | ecosystem: Environmental > Terrestrial > Soil > Wetlands > Peat | place: Sweden: Abisko...
ATTGGAGAGCAAGGTTTGAAGACCGGCGGCCCAAGGCTATTTGGGTCGGTTGCCGCCGTCCGTCGGCTGCTCCCCGTTGCGACGGCAGCCGCTGCGGTTATCCTCGGAAAACTGCTGGATTACTACTGGCAATCCACCCCGTTCACATCGCTGTTCATTTGTGCTGTTTTGATCAGCGCCTGGATCGGTGGTCTCGGGCCGGGCTTGCTTGCTGTCGCGCTTTCCGTTCTGGCTTTCGATTATTTCTTCCTGCCACCGGTCTCTTCATTCGCGGTGGAATGGAACGCCATGCCGCGTCTCATCCTCTTTGCAGCGTCAGCGTTGATGGTCTCGATCATTGCCGCTTCACAAAGAAGCACCGCGATGTCGCTCAGGCAGGCGCGGGATGATCTGGCCGTAAAAGTTCAACAGCTCGAGCGGATCAACGAGGCATTGCATGTGGAGAACGCCGAACGAAAGCTTGCCGAAGAGAAATTGCAAAGGAGCGAAGCCTATTTGGCGGAGGCGCAACGGTTGACGCATACGGGCAGCTGGGCTTGGAATGTGGCCCGACGGGAGAATGTTTTCTGGTCGGATGAACACTTTCGCATCTTCGGCATGGATCCGGACAAAGACAATCCTGCCTATGAAAAAATTATTGTCATTGCAGCTTAAATAAAGCCGCCCGCTGGCGGTCAGAGAAAAAGTCAGGCTGGTTCCCACTTCAAACGGTTTTCCTGAACCAATCCGGCCCACCAAAGACCAGTGAATTTTCTAGGGTAAAACCATGAAAGCCAAAATGCTCGTCTTTGCCATCGCGGTCATGTTGGGCACTTTTCTGTCACCACTGCCTGCGGCGGTTTCTTCGGGTTCTTCCACTTCGAGTTCGTCGGGAATCCCGCCAATGAAGTCTTGCAGGCGTCTCATTTCACATCATCCGGCGGCAGATTTTCATGCGCCATTTTGGCGCATTGCGGGAATTATTTTTCAATCTTGTGCGGGTGTCCTGTCACACTTGGGGCTGGGTCCGGTTCAGGTCTTACTCAGGTGTTCTTCAGGTCTTATGTCGGTCTAAAGACCGAATTGAGCTTATTCAGCCGGTTTCGGGTGCTTTTTGTCCAATTTTGGCACTACTTGCGTAGGGCCACCATTCTTCTTATGGAGGGTCATCATTCTCGCGCGATTGTTCGTTCAATGGCGAACCGGAACGGGTTGGTCCGGGATTCGGAGTGGTGACGTCAGGGCTTGTTCAAGCGCCGTTCAAAGGCCCGCAGTGTCTCTGGGCTGACGTGGTGTTCAATGCCTTCGGCATCCAGTTCCGCCGTTTTTTTGGGGATGCCCAGGGAGTGGAGGAAGGCGACCACGGTCTGGTGGCGTTGCTTGCTCTCAGCGGCCAGCTTGCGGCCAACGTCGGTCAGGAATATCGCCCGATACGGCCGCGTGTTCACATACCCCGCCCGTTGCAGACGCGCCAGAGTGCGATTGACCGTCACATGCGTCACGCCAAGCCGACGCGCCAGGTCCACCACCCGCGCCTCGCCCTGAGCCGTCGTCAGGTCGGCGATGGCCTCGGCGTAGTCCTGCGCCGTCTCGAGAGAATGGTCGCGGCGGGAGCGGCGGAAGTTCTCCGCCTGCTGCCCCGGCACGGGCCCGGATGTCTTGTTTCTGGAACGCGGCATGACTGTTCCAAGTGTAGCGGCGCAGGCTGGTTTAGTCTAGGTTTTATTTTGTAACCCATGCTACATTTTTATTGACGGCTTGGATTTTATGTTGTAACCAGTGCTACATGATTTTGTCCGAGCTAAATAGCGGCTTGTTTTTAGTGGGTGTCCTGATTGCCGCGCCCGCCGCCCGCGCGGCGGCGCAGGAAGCCGGTTCCAATCCGCCGGACAAAAGCAGCTACAACCTTTTTAATCCTGTGCCGGAAGATTTGATGCGTGATTTAAGCCCCGACCGTCCGGACGTGACCGAGTCGCCTTACACGGTGGACGCCGGTCATTATCAATTGGAGATGGATTTTGCCAATTTCACCTACGACAAAACGGGCGGCACAACCACGAAGACGTGGGACGTGGGCGATTTCAACTTCAAAGCCGGGTTGCTGAACAATGTTGATCTCCAACTCGTTTATGACGATTACCTGAATGTTCATACGCAAGACAGTTCGGGCAAAACAACCACGCAGTCGGGCTTCGGCGATTTCACCACGCGCCTGAAAATCAATTTGTGGGGCGACGACGACGGGACGACTGCTTTTGCGCTTCTGCCTTACATCACGTTTCCCACGGGCACAGATGGTCTTGGAAACGGCTCGGTCGAAGGCGGCGTGATTCTTCCGCTGGGGGTCAGCTTGCCGCTTGATTTCGACTTGAGCCTGGAAACGGCGGCCAGCTACATAAAAAACGCTGGAGACAGCAGTTATCACGAGGAGTTCATCGCCTCCGCCAGCTTGGATCATCAGATCATCGGGAAATTGAGCGGCTTCGTTGAATTTTTCAGCAACTTCACCACGGAAAGTCATTCAAGCTGGGTGGGGACGGTTGACACCGGCTTGGAATATTTGGTGACAAAAAACATCCAGCTTGATTTGGATTGCTACTTTGGCGTCACACACGCTGCACCTAATTTCAATCCCTTTGCTGGAATCACCGTGAGATTTTAGTGCATATTTATTTATGACCGAACCCGAACCCGCTTTTGACCCGACTTCCAAATCCTCCTGGCGCAAGCCGGCGGGGCAGGCCTCGTTGTCGGAAGTCCACCGCAGCGTCCTTGTTCCGGTGACGGCGTCCTTTTGGCGGAAGCTGCTGGCGTTTTCCGGCCCGGGTTTTCTTGTGGCCGTCGGCTACATGGACCCCGGCAACTGGGCGACCGACCTGGCGGGCGGCGCGCAATTTGGCTACACGCTGCTGTCCATCATCATGATTTCAAATTTGATGGCGATACTGCTCCAGCATTTGTCCGTCAAACTGGGCGTCGCCACCGGGCGCGATCTGGCGCAGGCCTGCCGCGATCATTATTCAACACCGACGGTCTGGTTCCTGTGGATACTTTGCGAAATCGCCATCGCCGCATGCGATCTGGCGGAAGTTGTCGGCTCGGCCATCGCGTTGCAGCTGCTTTTCGGAATTCCGCTCGTGTGGGGCTGCATCATCACTGCGGCGGACGTGCTGGCCGTGCTGTATTTGCAAAACAAGGGCTTCCGTTACATCGAGGCGCTGGTCATTGCGTTGATTACAACCATCGGCACCTGTTTCGCTGCGGAAATCATCTGGTCAAAGCCCGGTTTCGTGGGAATGATGATGGGCTTCGTTCCCAGCCCGGAAATCCTCAAAAATCCGGAGATGCTCTACGTCAGCATCGGCATCATCGGCGCGACCGTGATGCCGCATAATTTGTATCTGCACTCCTCGATTGTCCAAACACGCAAATACGAACAGAATGCCGGCGGCAAGCGCGAGGCCATCAAGTTCGCCTCGATTGACTCGACCGTCGCGCTGATGTTCGCGCTGTTCATCAACGGCGCGATCCTCGTTCTTGCGGCGGCGGCGTTTCACTGGTCGGGGCATCAGGATGTGGCCGCGATTCAGGATGCCTATAAGCTATTGCCCAAGACGCTTGGCGTGACCGGCGCGAGCGTTTTATTCGCCCTCGCGCTGCTCGCTTCGGGACAAAACTCCACGCTCACCGGCACGCTTGCCGGGCAGATTGTCATGGAAGGTTTCATCAATGTCCGGCTGCGGCCGTGGCTGCGCCGGCTGATCACCCGCGCGCTGGCGATCATTCCCGCCGTTTTTGTCATCGGCTATTTCGGCGAAAGCAAGACGACCCAGTTGCTCGTTGCCAGCCAGGTTGTTTTGTCCATGCAGCTGGGGTTTGCCATCTGGCCTCTGATGCGTTTCACCGGGGCAAAATCCAAGATGGGCGAGTTCGTCAATCCGCCCTGGATTAAAATCCTCGGCTGGACGACCGCTGCGATTATCATTGTCCTCAACGTGAAACTGCTCTTTGATACCTTCATGCCCGCATCCGTCCTGAAAATATTTTACGGGCATCTCGGCTGGCCCGTGCCAACCCAATAAACCATGTATCGTAAAATTTTAATCGCTCTCGACAACGGCCCTGCGGACAAGGGACTGCTGCCGCACGTCACGGAACTGGCCACGCATTTTGGTTCCGAATTGCTCCTGCTTCATGTTGCCGACGGCTGGGCCGCGCGCAGTTTTGACCAGTTGAAACTCGCCGAGTCCGAGGAGATGAAGGCTGACCGCGAATATCTAGAGGCAATCGCAGGCGGACTTCGCAGCGCCGGGCTTGTCGTGGAAATTAAGCTGGCACTTGGCAATCCGCCGACGGAAATACTAAAATCCGCCGAAATCGAGAAATGTGATTTGATCGCGATGGCCGGCCATGGTCACCGGCTGTTTGGCGACATTTTTCACGGCAGCACCATTACCCAGGTCCGGCACAACACGACAATCCCACTCCTCATTGTCCGCACGAAAAAAGTCTGATCACCGCTCGAACTTATAATCCACTGAGTTCTCGACGAAATGCAGCAGGTTTCCCTTGTCATAAGCGCGCAGCGCGAAATGGCAAATCAAGCGGCGGAGATTAAAATAAAAATTGCGGTTCAATTTCAAGTTCACTTACCGCTGAAACTTTGTACCATTGGCGCACCAACTTATGAACACCGAATCTTTTCTCAAACAACGGCTCATTTGCGTCGCGGTCATTGACAAAACGGATGACGCCGTGCCACTGGCCGAAGCGCTGCTCGCCGGCGGATTGAACTGCATCGAGGTCACGTTCCGCACGGCAGGAGCAGCAGAGTCGATCGCGGCAATTCGAAAAAATGTTCCTCAAATCACCGTCGGCGCAGGAACGTTGCTGACGGCAGAACAGGTGAAGCAGGCCGTCGGCGCGGGCGCGCAATTCGGGGTGTCTCCCGGCTTGAGCGAATCCGTCTCGAAGACGGCGCAACAAAATGATTTCCAACTGTTTCCCGGAGTCATCACGCCCACGGAAATCATGCACGCGCTGGAGCTCGGCTGGAAGTATTTGAAGTTTTTTCCGGCGGAAACATTTGGCGGCGTGAACGCATTGAAGGCGCTGGCCGGGCCATTCGGCCACACCGGCGTGAAATTCATTCCGACCGGCGGCATCACGGCGGCAACGCTGCCGAATTATCTGGCCGTTCCGCAGGTCGCGGCCATCGGCGGCTCGTGGATGGCCGAGCGCAAGCTCGTCGCGGAAAAAGCGTGGGATAAAATCACGGCGTTGACGGCCGAGGCGATAAAGGTGATTGCGGCGGCAAAGTGAACCATAATTGTAGCGGCGCTCTGTGAGCGCCGATGGATTGCAAAATTTCGGGAAAAGCAAGGCGGTCACAGACCGCCGCTACAATTATTAATTCCCAACTATCACCTGCAATGGCTGGTCGCGGCGTTCGGCGAAGCGCTTCACATAAGCCTCCCACTGGATGTGGTTCGTGAAATCGCCGCTGCGATCCCAGCATGCGCCGAAGTAATAGCTGAATGGCTGGCCTACTTGCGCCGTTGAAACCGCCAGCAGGCTGCGCATGGGCGGATAGCCTTCATGCGTCGGCTGCGGCACGTTGGCGTGGACGACCGAGTCCGGCAGGCTCGGCGCGTCGTTCGTGAACGCCGACACGCTGTTCTTCGCCAAAATCACCGCCACGCCTATGATTCCTTTGGGCTTGTCTTCCGGCTGCCAGTAAGCCTGCCAGCCTTCGGTCAGATCGTTCGCGATGAATTCCACGCGGTTCGTCGGGCACGCGCGCTCGGCGAGGCCGACGGCGACGGTCAGCGGCGATTTGTCGTCGCTCGCGAACGTGTCCTGCGCCTTGCTCAACCACGAGCCGGCGTCAATGCTGATGCGTTTCGTGTTGGAAACCATTTTGCCGCCGCCCGCATCCCACGCATCGTAAGTAACTTCAAATTCCGAGCGTATCGGACCGGTGGTGATGAGTTTCCAATTGCGGTAATTGATGGCCGAGTGAAGTTTTGTGCCGTCCCAGATGCCGCTGCCGCCGTCGCCGCAGCTTTTGCCGACGCGGTAATCGTCCATCTCATCGCCGTTGTCCATGTGGTAATGGCCGCTGGCATACATTTCGTTGACCATGAGATTGCGCCGCGATTTGATCCACACATCAATGCCGCTGGTGATTGTGCCTTCGCCCTTGATGAGCGCCTGTCCGTAGATGCGGTGCGCGATGCGGTCGCTTTCCCACGCGAAATCGTCCATGCGCTCCGGCACATAACGCGCCATGGTTTTCACGATGGGCGGCGGCACGGCGGCAAAAGCATTTGCGTCTAAAATGTAAAATGTTTTTGTTTCGTGCGGCGCAAGGTCAACTTGGAAAAGTAATTTGTCCCGATAAAATTGGCGTTTCTCTCGCTGCTCGGAAGGCTTGCGATAAACTTGCGAATCTAAAATCCGCGATGAAAGTCCATCCATTACGACATACTTACTACCAAGATCGAGTTCGGCTGTTTCGCAATCCCGGCGAAATGACGACGGATTTGTTACTTTGACAATGATCGGCAATAAAAAACCATTGGTATTTTTGGCTGCGGGCAATCCATAATTATCCAGCACGGCGTCCAAAGCCTGCGCTGCAGTTATATTCTTCCAACGAATAGAAAGTTTTGGTTCCGATTTTATTTTTCCATTTTCGTCGGGCTGGCCGTAGCCAATTTTTGGATCGAGAATGTAATTGATTCCTGCTTGCCGCGCTAAATTTTTGATTGCGGATGTCAATGGAACGTCTTGAAATTGAATGACAGGAAAAATTGCATCGGAATTTGCCGCCGTTTTTTCCAAAACCGCCATCCGATAAACCTCACTGCCCGCGAGCAAAAAGACGCCGCCGCCGTAAGGTGACGTGGCATCCGCCGAAAATTGAATCGGATGGTCGCCCGCCGGTTGGACGTGCGTCAGCCGGCCGTCGTCATTCACGCAGCCGACGAGCGCCGTCCACGCCTTGCGGACGGCAGGTTCAAAGGTCGCGCGGTTGAGCAATCCCTGGTTCACGCCCCACGCGAGGCCGTAGGTGAACAGCGCCGAACCGCTGGCTTCCGGCGTCGTATAATCCTGCGGGTCGAGCAGGCTCGCGCGCCACATCCCGTCCGGCTGTTGCAGCGAGAGGATTTTTGCCGCCATATCCTTGAACAATTGCTCGAAGCGCGGACGGTCGGGATGGTTCATCGGCAGGTATTGCAGCGTGCGGACAAGTGCGCCAATCACCCAGCCATTGCCACGGCTCCAGAATACTTTCGCCCCGTTCGTCTCGGTCTTGTTGAAGTATGTGCTGTCGCGGTAAAAGAGATTTGCGTTCGTGTCGTAAAGATAATCCGTCGTGCGCCAGAAATTCGTCACGGCAAAATCCAGGTAGCGCGAATCGTCCGTGGCTGCATAAAGCCGCAGCCAGCTCGGCGGCGCCATGAAAAGCGCGTCGCACCATGTCCACTGATCCTCACCGGATTGATGATCGAGAGCCTGCGTCCTGGGCGGATTTGCCAGAATCCAGTCAAACTTCTCGCGCATGGGCGCGATCATGCGGTTCTCACGGTAGAGAAAATAAAGCTCGGTGCAGACCTGGCCGTAGCACTGGTCGTCGGCGTGGTATTTGCGGCCACGATATTGCGCCAGCACCCAGCCGTTCGTCTCGCCCTTGGCGAGCATGGCGTCGCGGTATTTCGGGTCGCCGGAAATTCCGGCAAGCGCCATCATGCCCACGTCGCCGACGGATTGAATCCAGCCGGTGGGCCGGTTCGTGGCCTCGTTCGCAAGCTGCCAGTCGCCAACGTGCTGCATGATGCCGAGAACCGATTGCGGCGTGATGTCGGAAGAGGTAGTCTGCGCGCGCAGTTGAAAGCCGGCGGCAAGAAAAATGGCCGCGACAAGGCCGGCGCGAAAAGATAAATGGAATTTCATGCCGAAAAATTGCCTGCAAAATAGGATTGATGCAAATGAAAACTCAATGCACCCGCGTTTGTGAAAACGCGGGTGTTCCGCACTTTTACAAGTGCGTCTACAACTCCAGCGTTGACCGCGCGCCACGGGAATTTACACTGGTGCATCATGTTTGAAAATTCCATCCGCCGGACACCGCGCCCGCAGGACGTCGCCGGAATGTCCACACAGCAGCTCCGCGAGACGTTTCAAATCAGCAACCTTTTCGCGCCGGGAGAATTGCGCGGCCACTTCACCGACCTCGACCGCCTTGTGGTCGGCGGCGTGATGCCGGCGGCGAAACCCGTTGAGCTGCCAAACCACAAGGAAACCGGACGCGCCTTCTTTCTGGAACAACGCGAGCTTGGAGCCATCAACATCGGCGGCGCGGGCAAGGTCGTTGCCGACGGCAAAACGTTCGCGCTCGACAAGCTTGACTGCGTTTATCTGCCGGTGGGCACAAAGCAGGTTTCCTTTGAAAGCAGCGATGCGAATACTCCGGGGAAGTTTTATTTCCTGAGCTGTCCCGCACATGCGGCGCATCCGGCTGCGATGATGAAATCCAAGGACGCCTCACCCGTCGCCCTCGGCTCGCAGGAAACGGCCAACAAGCGGACCATTTACAAATTCATCCATCAGGGCGGCATCCAAAGCTGCCAGCTGGTGATGGGCTTCACGGCGCTGGAACCGGGCAACGTATGGAATTCCTTCCCGCCGCACACGCACTGGCGGCGCACGGAGATTTATTTTTATTTCGACCTCGGCGAAAAGGTCCTGGCGCATTTCATGGGCGAACCGCAGCAGACGCGTCATTTGTTCCTGCACAACGACGAGGTCGCTCTCTCGCCGAACTGGTCCATCCATTGCGGCTGCGGCACGGGCAATTACAAGTTTATCTGGGGCATGGCCGGCGAAAACCAGGTGTTCGACGACATGGACGCGGTGAAGCCCCCAGATTTACGTTAAAATGGCAGGGCTGCGCTGCTGCGCAGCCCAAATCTCGGCGACGCAGCTGCATCGCCCTACCAAATATTTATGAATACAAAACGTTTCGAGAACAAAGTAGCCATCGTCACCGGGGCCTGCCGCGGAATCGGCCAGGCCATCGCACTCGCTTTCGCCCGCGAAGGCGCACACGTTATCAGCATTTGCGTAGGCGACCCTGCGGATATCACGGCCAGGATGAAAACCCTCGGCGCAAAATTCAATGCATACACCGAGGATTTCGGCAAGCTCAACCAAAAGCGCGCGGCGGAACTCATCGCTCAGGCCGTGACGGACGCCGGGCGCGTGGACATCCTCGTCAACAATGCCGGCATCATTAAACGCGCGCCCATCGCGGATCATTCCGAGGCCGACTGGAACGCCGTCCTGCAAATCAATTTGTCCGCGCCGTTTTTCCTCACGCAGGCGGTAAGCAAATGGTGGCTGACCGGCGGACGCGAAAAATCCCCGGCTGACGCCCGGCTCAAGGTCGTCAACATCGCCTCCATGCTGTCGTTTCAGGGCGGGATTTTTGTTCCCGGCTATACCGCCAGCAAGAGCGGCATCGCCGGCATCACCAAGGCGTTCGCCAACGAACTCGCCAAGGAGCGCATGAACTTCAACGCCGTCGCCCCCGGTTACATCGCCACGGACAACACCAAGCCTTTGCGCGAAGATCCCGTCCGCAGCAAATCCATCCTCGACCGCATCCCGGAAGCCCGCTGGGGCACGCCCGAGGACGTTGCGGGCGGCATCCTGTTTCTGGCGTCAAAGGATGCGGATTACCTCAACGGCACCATTATGAACATGGACGGCGGCTGGCTGGCGCGATGAGGTCCGTTTGCCGGCCATAAACCGGAACCGCCCGTTCCGGTTCAATTGAATTTAGACTCCGTTTCCAAATCTTTCGGCGGCTGCAGATTGATCATCGCCGGGCTGTTGCGGTCGGCCGCAAGGATGTTGTTTGTGGCGTCGTATTTCAGTTCAACAACCTGAATGCTGCTGCGTCTGTTGTCGGGCGGACCGCCGGGCGTGGCGCTGGTGCCCGGCTGCACGAAATAAAACATGTAGGCGCGGTCGCCGGAAAGGATGATGTCCGGATGATGTCCCACGCCGGTGTCGTCCGGGCCTGTGCCCCGGTCTGCAAGCATCGTCCCCACCCGCACCCAGTCCGCCGCATTTTCCGAGCGATACAGCGCAAGGCCGGTTCCTATGTCGCGGAACAACCAGTAATGCCCCTGCCAATGAAAGGCCACCGGCGCTTCCCCGCCCCGGTCGGACAAACCCGGAACCCGCCCGTGATCCGTCCAATGATACAGGTCCGTGCTGTCCGCCTCATTGCACGAGGAGCCGGTGGCCTCGTCCTTATACCACAGACGCCATGTCCCGTCGGCCAGGTGCAGCACGCCGGCGTCAATCACCTTGGGATGCGATAGCGGCAACGTGGATTCATACTGCCAGTTGTTCAGATCGCTGCTCGTCAGGTGAAGGATGTAGCGCGGATGGTTCCAGTTGTCGAAGACGCCGGGAACATAGACGAGATACATGTGGAAAAGACCGTTGTGTTCAACCACGGCGGGCGCCCAGTAGGTTTTGTCGGCGACGGCGCCCTTGTAGATGATGTTTGCGTCGCGGAGATATTTCCATGTGGCGCCGTCGTCCGATGTCGCGATGCC
>Ga0302274_10005574_pt1 | contig 10616 bp, 9 predicted proteins | sample III_Bog_N2_1_FD_198755 | JGI IMG/M metagenome (GOLD analysis project Ga0302274, IMG submission 198755) | Peat permafrost microbial communities from Stordalen Mire near Abisko, Sweden - III_Bog_N2_1 | ecosystem: Environmental > Terrestrial > Soil > Wetlands > Peat | place: Sweden: Abisko...
TCCTCCTTCGTCCTTGCAAAATAAGTCGAGCACCGCCTTTCTGTCTATGGCCGACAATGAGCAAACGAAACTGACGCTTGCTCCTGCTGAAGCCGATACTACATCCAGTGCGGGGACAAACGCGCTCAGGCGCATTCGCCCCGTGCATGTGAGGCTCCTAAGTCCGGAACGGCAGGTTCACCTCACGCTTTGGCATCCCGCAGCAGTTTTGTTCGTCGCTCTTCGTATTCCTCACTTGTAATCTCCCCGGCGGCATATCTCCGTTGCAGCAGTTGCATCGGCGATTGCAGCGCTCGGTAGGTTACACGCCTCATAGGCGTCATGAAGGAAAAGAAAACGATCCAGAGAAATATCCAGAAAAACCACCAATAAAAATGCATTCCCCAGTAGTAGGACATAGACCCCCCCCGATGTTGCCTGGAAGCTCCTTGCCGAAGCTGTAGGAGAGCTTCCATCTGAGCAATATTGTTCCACTTCGTGAACTTGCAATCTGCTCACTGTTGCTCATCTCAGATTTCAGGTTTGCATTCAGATTGCCTGCACGCTTAGGCAATTCCGAACCTCTAAAAGATCGGGAACTACATCCCATCGAGAATCAGCCCAAATAGCGTGCTCCTGAGCATTCGACTTCGATAGCAAGCGCCAACCATCAACCAGCATCCCCGGACGGGACGTCCACGCCATCGTCGGCACGTGGCCCTTGATCGCTCAAACGCATCCATGCATCTGCCGACCACCCATCGAACCGCACCAGTGCTACCAGCGTCGCGATGATAGCCGCATACATTAGCTGAGTCCCTTCCGCGGTAAAGTCGCGGATAAGCCCTGACCCGAATGTTAGCACCACCATTAACGCCCCTGACGCAATCAGCGCCGCGCGGGTTCGCAGCCCAAAGAGAATCAATGCCCCCAGTAGGCATTCGATCCCTGGTAATACAGTACCGAAGACCCATACCGCCTGTGCGGGCAGTCGTGAGTGCATAAACTCCGTCCGCAAGGAGAACCCAAACTCACCCGGCCCCATCAGCATGCGGCCCACCCCATGCATTAGCAGGTTTGCCCCCAGCACGACTCGAAGGAAGGCATATCCCAGCCGCTCGTCCTTCAGCTCAAATCCAGCTCCCATACATCCTCCTAGTCAAGATACTTACGCCGAAACGTGCGGTGAAGCTGGAAATCGGCACACAATCTTTCTAAGCGCGCTTCGCATTAGACCGTACAGGCATAGCTCTGCGCTGTTGTCTTTGAAACTACCATCGGCCCGCCCAATGCGCCGGGGTCTGCTCACTCTTGCTCATCCGCCGGTTGACAACTCTAGTCTCCTTCGAAGGGCTTTGTGTCAGCTAGCTTGTGCATTGACGGTGATATAGCGCACCTGGTTCAGCGCGTGATTGTGCAGTGTCACCGCAACGGAATGCGAGTCGCGTCCTAGTCCGGTTGATCGAGCTTTATTCCGTGCCACTCAATATGCGCATTGCGGAGATAGTCATCGAGGGCGATCGGGTTGCCGGTCTTCCTGATCTCCGAATCGCTCACGCTGTCTCCTTGAGCCGCAGCGGCGCACGAGCTGACTTACCAAGCGTAAATGCCGTGTTCACGATGGTCTGCGCCTGAGCCTCGATCTTTGCCGGATAGTCCTCTCCCTTGAAGCTCTCCATCGTGTCGCAAAACGGCTTAGCTTGACGGCGGTCCCAGGACGCACTCGGAATTCTTCTGAATCTATGTTCATATTTCCCCAGGTTCCCCCTTCCCAATCCCTTGAACAGTCGCGCTTTACGACGCCTTCCGATATTCCGCCTGGCTTCGCACTTCACGCTCCGCTTCCAACCAGTCATGGTCCTGCTGACTCTCTCCGTGGAGCCGCTGCTGGTAGAGTTCGTAGGCCTGATTTGCGATCTGCGACCCAGGATCAACCTGTTTCTTCGCCAACAGGGGAAGAGCGGATGGGTCGAGTATGCGATAGGCGAGAATCTTGATTCGATCCGTGAACAGCGCCCATACGATCGCATAGGCCCAGACAATGCCGGCATACTTCCAACCCAACGGAGTCATAAACAAGCCATAGACCGCGATGAGAGTCGCAATTATCTGTGTGCCGAGCACTGCAATCCAAAGAATCTTCGCCGGCTTGATCGTCCAGAAAGGGCCGCGCGTGCGTGTCAGAAAGATTGTGAGATGACCGGCGACGGATAGCTTCAGATACATGAGGGTCTGGACGTGATCGCGATCGAGGTGGAATACCCGCTCGCCAAGCCAGAACAACAGAAAGGCGGAGACGACCCCGATCACTCCGAGCACAGTTGACACACCCAGCACGCGCCGCATGTTCCATGCTTCAGGCTTGCTACTGTAGCGGACGTTGTCGTATGCGATCGATAGAATTGCTCCGTCGTTGAGCAAGGCAATCATTACGATCATCACGGCTGTAACCGGGTAGAAATTGAACCACAGGATAGCCACCGTCATGAACAGCACCACGCGTAGCGTCTCCGCAATGCGATACATGGAGTAACTGTTCATGCGCTGGAATATCTTGCGGCTCTCCTTGATTGCTTCGATGATGACTGAGAGACCGGGTGCCAGCAAGACTATTGACGCCGCGGCTCGCGCCGCATCGGTTGCGCCCGAGACCGCGATGCCACAGTCCGCCTTCTTCAGCGCGGGTGCATCGTTCACTCCGTCTCCGGTCATGCCGACGATGTGACCGCTCGTCTGGAGGGCCTCAATGATGAAGTACTTATGTTCGGGAAAGATTTCGGCGAAGCCATCCGCCTTTTCGATTGCATCGATGATATGCGAGCCGGGCTGCTGCTTGGTGTCGCCTAGAGCGCTGGCATCGACGATGTTGGTCCCCAGGCCAAGTTGCTTGCTGGTTTCGCGAGCGATGGCGATCTGATCGCCCGTAACCATTTTGACGTTTAGCCCCATCTGTCTGGCGCTTGCAATGGTTGCCTTCGCCTGCTCACGCGGCGGATCGAACATCGGGATAACACCGGAAAATTGCCAGTTACCCTCCTGGTCAGCGCGGCAGACGCCAAGGGAGCGGAAGCCGCGCCCGGCAAACTCATTCACCGCCTTTTCGACCTCAGGCATCACGGTGTTGGCGTTTTTCGACATCTGCAGAATGACCTGGGGCGCTCCCTTGGCGACGAAGAACTGGTTGCCGTCGCCCCCCTTTACGGTCGCTTCCGTACGTTTATGCACTGGGTCGAAGGGTTGGAAATGAAGCACCTGGAATGCCTTCAGCGCGTTCGCATCCTTCACTCCGCCGATTACCGCAAGATCAATGGTATCTTTGTCTTCGGCGCGCGACGCGAGCGCGGCCCATAGGATCACCTGGTCACCTAGGATGTTGTTCACCGTGAACGGATCGCCCAGGCTCAGTTTGTTCTGTGTCAGTGTGCCGGTCTTGTCGGAACAAAGAACGTCTACGCCAGCCAATTCCTCGATTGCCGAAAGCCGCGTGACAATTGCCTGACTCTTCGCCAGCAGACGAGCGCCGACCGCCATTGTCACAGAGAGAACCGTTGGCATCGCGACTGGAATCGACGCAACCAGCAGAACCAGACAGAACTCCAGCGTGTCAAGGACGGGATTATGACGAAGCAGCGAGACCGTGAGAATGATTGCAACCAGCGCTACGGCCAGAACGATCAGGTAGTCGCCAATCTTGAGTACGGCCTGTTGAAAGTGGCTCACTGTGTGGGCCTGTTGTACGAGTTCCGCCGTCTTGCCGAAGTAGGTGCGCGGCCCCGTGGCATAGACCATTGCGTCGATCTCGCCCTGGCGCACAATCGAGCCGGAGAATACTGCTTCGCCCGACTTGCGCGTCACCGGCAGCGATTCACCTGTCAACGCGGATTGATCGACCTCAACCGGGTCGCCGTCTAACAGCCGCGCGTCTGCTGGAACAATGTTTCCCAGCTTCAGACGGATGACATCGCCGGCGACCAGTTCACTCGCCTTTGGCGTGGCCCATTTGCCGTCGCGCAGGACCGTCGCGTCGTTCGCCAGCTTTGCTTTGAGCGCCTCAATCTCATTCCCCGCCTGATGTTCTTCCCAGAACGCCACGAGGGCATTCGAGAAGAGGAGCGCCAGAATAATGAAGAAGTCCAACCAGTGTCGCACGACCCCCGACAGAATGACGGCCGCCTCAATCATCCACGGAATTGGCCCCCAGAAATACGTCAAGAACTTCAGAAACGCATTGGTCTTCTCTACCTTGAGAGCGTTAGGTCCATCATTCACCAACCGTTTGGCAGCCTCGGCCTGGGTAAGGCCCTTAGGAGAAGATTGGAGCTTGGCCTGTAGATCGGCCATCGGGATCGACTTCAAGTCGTCCTTCGACGTTGGCTTTGCGCCGGGCTTCAAGGCCTCTTTGGCATCAGCCTTCGGTTTACCAACCGTGTCTGCCTTTGGATCATCCGCTGACCCACTCTTGGTCTGGGGCTGTTCTGTAGTGTCGGGTGTTTCCGCGGTAGGACTCACGATATTTGCTCCTGGTCGGTGACTTGAGTGAGTTTCGTTGGAATGTCGACGAGCCTGGGCAGCGCCCTCACGGAGCGAGCGGTTTCATCTTTCAGGTCTCGTTAAAGCGCCGTCTGGATTCGTGAGACGTTTCAAGTGTGTCCCGGCCGGAAAACTCTCGTGAGAGCTGTTTTCGGGAGCGCTTGCTGTTGCAAGTATGCTCTCAGCCGTGAGGGAGCGCTGAGCGATTGTGCTCAGCGAATGGCGGTCAGGCTACTGAATGACAGCCTGGTGAGTGAATTCCGGCGGAGGCACTACCGATTCCATACGAGGAATACACGCAAGATGTGAAACTGCCGGACTTGTACCTTGAACCGCACTACAGTTGCCAGGATCGACGATCAGAATCGCTGCCACGCAAGTCCCAGTTCTCGGTTGACTCAAGGGGGGCAGCCTTGGTGGGGCCGCTCTCTTGGACGAACGACCGGACCAGAGAAAGCCCCGAACGCCAGGCACTTAAGTCAGTCGCGATTACGCCTTGGTTCCGCGGTTCTTCAGAGAGCCGATCGAGAGTGCCGAGAAGCTGCGTAGGCTCTTGAGGAGGATCGATTTGCTCATAGAGATGATCCTCCAACCCGACTGCTGAGCGGCCAAGAATCAGTATGCGTGCAAGCGGCCATTGTCTTCTGACCACTTCCGCAGACGCGCGAAGACTACGGCACCCAAGAGAAGCACTGAGGATCGCGAGCGCAACCACCTTCTTGTGGCGCAAGGCAAAGAGCTCTCTGTCACTAAGAGCGCTGGAGACGCAGTAGTTGGAATTCCTCAGGAGAATGGTGCGGGCTGAGAGGACGGCTGTGTCCGGTTCGACGAGAAGCACTTGTCGTCGCAAATCGCCAGGTTTGTGATCGCTCATTGAGACTGGACGGGACACGACAACATTAGGCATGGGCATTTCACTGGACCAAGGGAGATGGCCCAGATTGCATTGTCATGGTTTATACCGAGATTGTCTGAGCATTTCGATACATCGCCGACGCTCATCTGTTCGCGTTGGAAAGGGAACAATCCGCCGTGTCCATTTCGCCTGAAACCGTTATATTCGCCAGCATACTGAGGCTGCGTATGAGCTAGATTGCACAGACACTGGCCTTTGCAAGTGAAAGGCTGAGCGAAGCGGGTAGCCAAGGTGGTGCTCGGCGCAGATTCCGATCACCTGCAGTAGTCGCCTCCCGCCGATGGATGCAAGCGCTCTAGGAAGGGCCCGGGGTGCATCTACGAATTGTCCCGGAGGAGGAACATGCTTCACCGCTTGCACGCATTAGTTGAACATCGTGTAATCGCAACGGACGGAGAGGCCGGGAGGGTGCAGGACTTTCTCTTCGATGATAAGACCTGGATGATTCACTACTTGGTCGTCGACGTGAAGCGCTGGCTCTCTCAACACGAAGTGATTCTCCCGCTTACTGCTATCAAACAACTCGATTGGGAAAACAAGAGTCTTTATCTTGAGTTGACAAAGGAGCAGGTTCGCGAAAGTCCGGACGCGGATACGAAGGAGCCGGTGTCGCGGCAGCAAGAAATGGCCATGATGGATTACTTTGGCAAGCTGGCCTATTGGGTCGACAGGCGGGCCCCGATGACATCCTCTATGCCAACCGGCATGAATTACCCGACGCGTTCCAAAGGGGATTCGCACCTACGATGCGTCTCCAATCTGAAAGGTTATGACGTATTGGGTACCGACGGCGAAATCGGGCACCTGGACGACTTCATCCTGGACGATGCCTCTTGGCATATGGGCTATCTGGAGGTGAAGGCCGGGAAATGGCTTCTTTGCCAATCAGTCCTGGTCCCCACGCGTTGGGTAAACTCAGTTTCGTGGGCCAATCGTCAAGTCCGTTTGCATCACACCCGAGAGGGCGTCTAGGGCCGAATCGGGGTGGGTTGGCAATCAGCAAGGAGATGACATGAGAATTGCAACAGTCATCGGCATTGTCTTGATCGGCCTTGGTGTCCTTTCGCTCGCTTACTTTACGTCGCCTGTAGGATTTCTGTTTCAGGGGGCCTTCAATCAGAAAAAGAATAATCTTGTACCCCCTCTTCTTGGGGGGATAGCGCTCATTAGTGGGGTCGCTCTTCCGGTTGCAGTACAAGTGAGGAAGTAGAGGGAAAAGATTGGCGAAATTCTAAGGCGGCTCGCTTCCTCGATTTCGCGATCGCTTAGTGCGCTCCGCTCGTCAACACTCGGCACTTGGATCGCACCGGCTTTGGCGCGACCCGCCGGCATGATTAATTATGGATGTTGTCAGTACAGCAACAACGGGTCAAGCATCTCTTCTGCGATTTTCTCTGGACTCTCCACAATCGATTTGTCCCTCCTGAATACATACTCCCCTCTGTGTGCTTCGTTGGTATTGTGTCCCGAGATACTCCAACTCAGCACGCCGTAGGTCGAAGTGGGCATAAAGGTTGCGTCTAGACGTCGATGGCCTCCATCCGGAACGGTTACCTGAACCTGCAACTCCGATTCTGGGGTCACCATGAACATCGCAACAGCGCTTCCAAGTTCGGGGTTAAGACGGGCACACTTAGTCCGTACCTGCTCCCGCACCTCGTTCCACAGGTGCGGCCCCTGTTCTTGTCGGGTAGTGGCATTTTGTAAGAGAAGGGTGTCGACTTGTTTATTGCCATCGACCTCTTCCCGAAAGCGTTCTGCTGCTCTACTGCTCCAGCGTGCTTCGGTCACATTCACCTCCCGTATCTTGCATCTTACCCAGCTCCAGCGACAAGTCACATTTTGCGTGGAATCCCACGCCGCCTCCACATTCCATCTGGATAGTATCCGGAGGCCGTTGCCGAGTATGTCCAATTCTGCACATCAAGAAAGCCATCTCGGCTGCTAACTGTCTGCATGTCGCTGCCGAGTCACAGTCTGGTCCTCATGTTTTGCGTCTTTGATGAGGCTTCAAAAGGGAACCGGTGGCGGCCCATGATCTGTGGGTCAACTGCCGAGGAGGTCATCAAACTCGTTCAGCGCCCACGATCGCTTCTTCACTCTGTCGAACCCTTTAGAGTTTCCGAAGAATCAATCTCGCTGCCCGAGAGGGACGCGTTAGCCTTATAGCGGCCTAAAGTGCTGTACTGAGCCAAATTGCTCAGCAGATTACCTTGCAGAATGCAAAACTTCTCCTATTCCATGTCGCCCCTTGCCGTGGTTTCTCTGGCACTAAGACCAGAGCCAAGACGCCTCTACCAAGTAATGGCAAACTCGCCGCTCGGGAAGTCATAACCGAAATTCGGAGGAACGTATGAAGCTAGTCGCGTTTGGCAGGACAGCTCTGGGAATCTCGCTCGGTTTCCTCACCGTTGCCGCTTATGGGGCAAATATCACCGGCATGCATGGCTGGATCGAAGATGGAACAGCCAAGAAGCCGGGCACGCCTTCCGAGGCAGTGCGGAGGAGTATCATCGCCGGCGCGAAGTATGTGTTTGTCGACGACACGTCGAAGAACGTGTGGGTGATCGACGACCCCGAAGCAGTGAAGGGTCATGAGGGACACCACGTCTCGATCGACGGGGGCATGGACAACGTTGCAATGACGGTCCACATCAGCAAGCTGGCGATGCTGAAAGACCAAACACCGGGGGCTGCCGCGGATGCGATCGGACATTAGCATCCGAAAAGGCAGCTACTGCCCGGTTAAGTCTGGGTCTTAATGCTATGAGGATTGTGCTCGGTCGTGCACGGAGCCTCGTGGGCTTATTTGGCAACTCAAGTCGTGACGTGGCGTTCACCGGGCTCTTGCGGGCTACGACGCTCGCAATAACCGCCGCGCACTAATCTGACCGAGTGCGCTGAGTGGACCATGCAACCGCTGTAGTTCACACGAGGTTCTCCCCAGTGAAAAAGAGTAGTTCTTTTCCCGCCTTGATCTTCATCGTCATTCTTGCGCTTGGTGCCGTCGTAGCGTATGCCCTGCATGCTGCTTCTTTGGACTTGCTTGCCGGCTGTGTGCTGGCCTGCGCGCTTCTCGCCGCCTGGTTCATCTCGGCGGGCATTCAGGTTGCGGATCAATGGAGCAGAGCGGTTGTGCTACGACTGGGAAAGTTTCGCTCCCTTCAGGGCCCTGGCCTTTTCCTTATCATCCCGCTGATCGACACGATTCCCTATTGGATCGACACTCGCGTTCTCACAAGCTCGTTTAAGGCGGAGAAGACTCTTACCAAAGACACGGTGCCCGTCGACGTGGACGCGGTGCTGTTTTGGAAGATCATAGATCCGGAGAAGGCCGCACTTGCCGTTGCCGACTACCAGGCAGCGATCGGCTGGGCGTCTCAGACAGCCCTGCGCGATGTGATCGGCAAGACGATGCTCTCCGACATGCTGGAAGGCAGGGACAAGATTAGCGATGTGCTTCAGAAGATTATCGATGTTCGCACAGAGCCTTGGGGCATCAACGTGATCTCGGTTGAGGTGAAGGACGTTCTAATTCCGTCTTCGCTTGAGGATGCCATGTCGATGCAGGCGCAGGCCGAGAGGGAGAGACAGGCCCGTGTCATTCTTGGCGATTCAGAGCGTCAGGTGGCAGAGAAGTTCGGCGAGGCGGCGAAGACCTATGCCAATAACCCTGTTGCTCTTCACCTGAGGGCTATGAACATGCTCTATGAAGGCCTAAAGCAAAACTCAACCATCGTCATTGTTCCAAGCTCTGCGGTCGAGACGATGCAACTCGGTGGCCTCGCGGGATTGACAGCCCTGACAATGGGCCTGGGCAAAGAAGGAATTCCGCAGCAGACCATCAATGAAGCTGACAGTACACCAACGGGCCTGAGCGTTCCGGCTTCCGCGATATAGGGTCTCTTCGCCATGATACGGCGGAGCGGGCAGCTCGACGAGTGACGAACATTCGAATTGTATGGGTAGCGGGAGCAACGAACGGCATCGGGGAGCACAATCCATGGCAATCATGATGCAGGCGTTTTACTGGGACGCGCCAAAGCACGAGAACAAGGAACATGAGTGGTGGAACTTCGTCGCGGAGAGAGTAGAGGATCTGGGCCGCGCCCAGCTTCATATATCGCTTATGCAACCGGTGTTGCGCTTTCCATGCAATCTCCTTGGCCTCTTCCGAAATGCTCTCCTGCCGTCTGCGCAGACCGTACCAAATACCTGGCGGACGACGATAGCTCCATGCAGCTTCGACAACGATTCGTCGCAAGTGCGCGTTGCCGGTCTTCGTGATGGCTCCGCGCCTGGTTCGCTTACCACTGGAATCCTCGCTTGGTACAACGCCGCAGTAACCCATCAGCTGGCGAGCGCTCTCGAAGCGGGATACCTGGCCCAACTCGCTCGCAATGGTCACAGCCGAGATATCTGCGATGCCGCGCAGTGCCTGTAAATCGTTAATAACTTGTTGCATCGCTGGCGTAGCCAGCTTCACCGCTTCCATGATGGCTTGCTCCAGGCGCTCTACGCGTCCCCGCATGTGCTCGACTTCGTGTAGGTAATCCTGACGCGTGGATTCTTGAGCGATCTGTGTGAAACGCAGTTGCGCGACCCAGATCAGATAGGGTCGTGTCCACGGCCTGACGCCGGTGGGTGGACGCTGACCGGAGCGCAGAAGAAACTTGCTCAAGCGATGACGCGCTCGCGTCTGATCCTGCTTGGCTGCTTCGCGGGCACGCACCAGATCGCGCAAGGCCTCGGAACCCTCATCGGGAACCCATACCGTCGTAAGATCCCCGGATCGATAGCAGCGTGCCAGCTTCTCTGCATCCCGTCGATCCGTCTTGACTCGATCGCCTGCCTTGACCGGTACCAGCGTGGGTGCCACAACTTCGCACTCGACGCCCAGCTCCGCCAGTTGCCAATACACGACGTAGCCCGTCGGTCCGGCTTCGTAACATGCTCTCAGCTTGTCTGCTGGACCAAGCTTCTTGATCAACTTACGGATAGACTCAGCGCGGTTCGGAACAGTTCCCAGGCTCCGCACTTCACCTTCCGGTTCCGCGACCGCCACCGCGATCGTCTCAGCATGGACATCCAAACCAAAAAATCGTAACTTCTCCTTCATGACCGGCTCCCTTCCGCTTGTGGCTCTGAACTGTGCGCCCTTCGGACGCTCACAGCTTAACCCACGGTCGGC